>Ga0302279_10000606_pt1 | contig 52799 bp, 42 predicted proteins | sample III_Bog_N3_3_FD_194541 | JGI IMG/M metagenome (GOLD analysis project Ga0302279, IMG submission 194541) | Peat permafrost microbial communities from Stordalen Mire near Abisko, Sweden - III_Bog_N3_3 | ecosystem: Environmental > Terrestrial > Soil > Wetlands > Peat | place: Sweden: Abisko... | reverse complement strand
CGCCGCGCACTTCCTCGACCGTCAGCACGATCAGGCCGTCGTTGAGCAGCAGCGTGTCGCCGGGCTTGACGTCGCGCGGCAGTTCCTTGTAGTCCAGGCCCACGCCGTTGATGTCGCCCGGCTCGGTGCGCGAGGCGTCCAGGACGAAGCGCTCGCCCTTGACCAGCATCACCTTGCCGTCGACGAACTTGCCCACGCGGATCTTCGGGCCCTGCAGGTCGGCCATCAGCGCGACGGTGCGGCCGACGCGCTCGGCGATCTCGCGCACCATGTTCGCGCGGTTGATGTGGTCCTGCGCCTTGCCGTGGCTGAAGTTCAGGCGCACCACGTCCACGCCGGCCCGGATCAAGCGTTCGAGGACCTCCGGTTCGCTGGTGGCTGGGCCGAGGGTGGCAACGATCTTGGTACCGCGGTTCATGACGAAATGTCTCCTGCGCGCATGGGCGCTTGCTGTAGCGAAAAAACGGGAATCCGAAATTATGGTCTCGTCGGGGCACGCCGAGTTACATCGACGTTACCCCAAGCACGGACCGGTGACCAGCCCGGCGGCTTCAGCCCGCGCGCTTTTCGAGGATCTCGAACGCGGGCAGCGTCTTGCCTTCGAGGATCTCGAGGAACGCGCCGCCGCCGGTCGAGATGTAGCCGACGTCCTTGTCGATGCCGTACTTGGCGATCGCGGCCAGGGTGTCGCCGCCGCCGGCGATGCTGAACGCCGGGCTCGCGGCGATGGCGCGCGCCAGCGTCTCGGTCCCGTGGGCGAAGGCGTCGAACTCGAACACGCCGACCGGGCCGTTCCAGACGATGGTGCCGGCGGACTTCAGTTGCTCGGCGAGCCTGGCCGCCGTCTGCGGGCCGATGTCCAGGATCAGGTCGTCGTCGGCGACGTCCGTCGCGGCCTTGACCGTCGCCTCGGCGTCGGCGGCGAACTTCTTGGCCACGACCACGTCGGTGGGGATCGGCACCGCGGCGCCACGCGCCTTCATGGCCTCGATCACCGCCTTGGCGTCGCCGACCAGGTCGGGCTCGGCCAGGCTCTTGCCGATCTTCAGGCCGGACGCGAGCATGAAGGTGTTGGCGATGCCGCCGCCCACGATCAACCCGTCGACCTTGGCCGACAGTGCCTGCAGGATCGTCAGCTTGGTGCTGACCTTGCTGCCGGCGACGATGGCCACCAGCGGGCGCTTCGGACTGGCGAGCGCCTTGGTGATGGCGTCGATCTCGGCGGCCAGCAGCGGGCCGGCGCAGGCGATGGGCGCGTACTCGGCGATGCCGTAGGTCGAGGCCTCGGCGCGATGCGCGGTGCCGAACGCGTCGTTGACGAAGATGTCGCACAGCGCGGCCATCTTCTTGGCGAGCTCGGGGTTGTTCTTCTTCTCGCCCTTGTTGACGCGCACGTTCTCCAGCAGCACGACGCTGCCCGGCTTGACGTCGACGCCGTCGACCCAGCCGGCCACCAGCGGCACGTCGCGGCCCAGCAGTTCGGCCAGGCGCTTGGCGACGGGCGCCAGCGAATCCTCGGGCTTGAACTCGCCCTCGGTCGGACGGCCCAGGTGGCTCGTGACCATCACGGCGGCGCCGGCGTCCAGCGCCATGCGGATGCACGGCACCGAGGCGCGCACGCGGGTGTCCTCGGTGATGTTGCCGGCGTCGTCCTGCGGCACGTTCAGGTCGGCGCGGATGAACACGCGCTTGTTGGCCACCTGGCCGGCGGCGACGAGGTCGGAGAAACGGATCACATTCATGGTTTCACGCAGTTTGAGGGATGGAAGAAAGGGAACGGTGCCAGCCACGCGTCTTCACCAGTTCAGGCCCAAACGCAACGCCAGCAGCACCGCCGACCCCGCGAGTATCGTCCCGAGCAGGCTGCGCGTGGTGCAAAAAACGAGGACGCCGGTCGCCGTCGCGTAGATCCGGGCGTCGCGCCAGGTGGCGATGAGGTGGTCGCCGGTCATCGCGAGCTCGGGCAGCAGCACGGCCACCAGCGCGGCCAGCGGCGCGTAGCGCAAGGCCTCGCGCAGCCACGCCGGGATGGGCAGCTCGCGCCGGGGAAACATGAAGAAGCCGCGCGTGACGATGCTGACCACCGTCAGGCCGGCGATCGCGACGAGGGTCTGCCAGGTCGTCATGCGGCGTCTCCGGACGGCGGCGCCTTGGCGCGGGACGGCGCCAGGTGATCGACCAGGATGCCCGCGGCCATCGCGGCGGCGATCGCCACCACGATGTTCAGGTGGAACGGCAGCGCGAAGGCGGCGAACGCCGCGCTGGCCGCCACGGCCGCGGCGATCCAGGTGCCGCGGTCGACCAGCAGCGAGGCCGTGATGCCCAGCAGCGCGAGCGAACCGGCAAAGCCCAGGCCCCAGCGCGTGGGGATGACGTCGGCCAGCACGACGCCGGCGACGGTCATCGCCTGCCACGAGATCCAGCTCATGGTGGCGTTGCCCGCCACGTAGGCCAGTTGGTCGGACATCGCGGCCGGCTGAGGGAAGCGACGCATGAACGCGATGTAGGTGAAGTCGACCGTGAAGTAGGTGACCAGCAGCCTGCGCGGACGCGACAGCGGCTCCAGGTACGGTCGCCAGCCGGCGCTGAAGATCACGAAGCGCAGGTTCACGCAGAACGCGGTGGCCCAGATCACCCACAACGGCGCACCTTGCGCGATCAGGGGCAACGCCGCCAGTTGCGCGCTGCCGGCGAAGACGGACAGCGACATCGCGATCGCCAGCGCCGCGCCCAGGCCGGCCTTGGCCATCGCAATGCCCGCGACCAGGCCCCAGGCGCCGATGCCCAGCGCGACGTCACGCATCTCGCGCGCGCCACGCTTGAATTCAGGGTGCCGCCAGACGGGCTGCGATGCGCTCATCGCGCGATTGTCTTACGGCGACGGCGCGCGCAGCGTGACAGAGGGATTGGCGGACGCGCGGGTCGCCAGGCGCAGGTCAGTGCTCGACGGGCTTCTCGGCGGCCGACTTGTCGATCCGCGCGATCTTCTCGAGCTTGTCGCCCTTGACCGCGGCCGTCTTGACGGGCTTGTCGGACGGCTTGTCGGCGCCATCGGCCTTGGCGACCGGGGCGGACGCGCCGTCGTCGGCATCGGCCGTCTTCTTGACGCCCGGGCCCAGCGTGGGCACGACGGCTTCCATCTTGTTCTCGCGCATGTAGTCGTCCATCTCGCGCCAGCCGGCGTAGATGGCGGCCTTGTCGACCTTGCGGTTGAGCGCGAAGCAGTCCTCGATCGCGCGGCCGCCGTGGCGGCAGGCGGCACCGACGGCCTTGCCGTCGGCCTCGACGCGCGCCGCCGTCACCGACGCCGCCTCCAGCCCGAGCTGGTCGCAACCGGCGAGCGTGGACAACAAGGCGATGAGGAGGAAGGGACGGCGCAGCATGGCAAAGACGGGTCGATGCGTCGTTATCGGCGGCCTCGCGGCGGGCTTGAGCCGCGCAAGCCCGGAACTGGGGGGTCCGGACGCCCCAATTGCCCGCTTCGATCAGCCGAGCAGCGTGCCGAACGCCACCGGCTGGCCCTGCAGCCAGTGCGCGGCCGGGCCGCGCTTGCCGCCGGCGCGCTGCACGTCCAGCAGCGCCAGCGCGCCGTCGCCGCATGCCACGACCAGCCGCTGGCCATCGACGGCGATCACGGTGCCGGGGGCGGCGGCGACGTCCAGCCGTTCGACCTGCGAACGCCACAGCTTGATCGTCTCGCCCTGCGCCTGGAAGCTGGCGCCAGGGAACGGGTCGAAGGCGCGCACGCGGCGTTCGATGACGTCGGCCGGCAGGCGCCAGTCGATCGCGGCTTCGGTCTTGGCGATCTTGTGGGCGTAGGTGACGCCCGCCTCCGGCTGCGGCACCGGATCCAGCCGGCCGACGGCCGCATCGGCCAGTGCCTGCACGACCAGCCGCGCGCCGAGCGCGGCCAGGCGGTCGTGCAGCATCGCGGTGGTGTCGTCGAACGCGATGGGCTCGCGCTCGATCAGCAGCATGTCGCCGGTATCGAGGCCGGCGTCCATCTGCATGATGGTGATGCCGGTCTCGGCGTCGCCGGCCTCGATCGCGCGGTGGATCGGCGCGGCGCCGCGCCAGCGCGGCAGCAGCGAGCCGTGGATATTGAGGCAGCCCAATCGCGGCAATGCGAGCACCCACTCCGGCAGGATCAAGCCGTAGGCGGCTACGACCAGCACGTCCGGCCGTGCGGCATCCAGCGCAGCCTTGCCGCCTTCGGCCTCGTCCGGGTACTTGCCATCCAGGCGCAGGCTGCGCGGCTGCGCCACCGGCACACCCAGCTCCAGTGCCAGTTGCTTGACGGGCGACGGCGTCAGCTTCATGCCGCGGCCCGCCGGGCGGTCGGGCTGGGTCAGCACCAGCGGCACCGTGTGGCCGGCGGCGTGGATCGCAGCCAGCGCGGTCGCCGCGAACTCGGGCGTCCCGGCAAACGCGACGCGCATGCCCATCAGCGCTTGCGCGGCTGTTCGTCGCGCGTCTTCTTGATCATCTTGGTCTTGATGCGCTCGCGCTTGAGCGGGCTCAGGTAGTCGACGAAGACCTTGCCCAAGAGGTGATCCATCTCGTGCTGGACGCAGACGGCGGCCAGGCCTTCGGCGTCGAACTCGCAGGGCTGGCCGTCGCGGCCGAGCGCGCGCACCCGCACGCGGGCGCGACGCTCGACCTTCTCGTAGATCTGGGGCACCGACAGGCAGCCTTCCTCGCCCAGGATCCAGTCGTCGGAGCTGTCGACCAGTTCGGGATTGATCAGCACGCGCGGCTGGTCGTGCGTCTCGGAGGTGTCCATCACGATCAGGCGGATGTGGCGGTCGACCTGGGTGGCGGCCAGGCCGACGCCGTCGGAGGCGTACATCAGCGCGGTCATCTCGTCGGCGAGCGCGCGGATCTCGTCGGTCACTTCGGCCACCGGCTTGGCGACGGTGTACAGGCGCGGATCGGGGTAACGGAGAATCTGGAGTTCGGACATTGAAAGACAGTTCCTGGAAATCTGCCACGAAAATCGCCGGTAATGCGGCGCGGGCCTCTTGCAACGACGGTGCAGAATGTGTGTAAGCCGCGACGATCGCGCTCAGGGTGAATGCCTATCTCCGTCGTAACGGAGTGTCGGTTTCATTGCGGCATCAGGGGTTTGAGGGCAGAATCGCCGGCAAATTCGGTAGTTTTTTCACAGGCTGGATACTCCAGCCGATTCGGAATTGTCGCAGCCCGCGCGCATTCCGTCTCACCTGCGTCCCAATTGCCTGCTATGGCCCGGGAGTTTTCTGGACATGACCTTTCGATTCCGACGTTCCGTCATGGCGCAGCCCGCTGCAGCGCTGAACTGCGCCGTGCTCGCCCTGGCCGTGCTGGCTGGCGCGCCTTCGGTCACGCAAGCGTTCCCCATCACGCCTGCTGAACGCGATACCGCGCAGCAGGTCGCCGCCAAGGGCGTGCCGCTGTCCGAGCTCACCGAAAACGCGCCCGACACGTATACGGTCAAACGCGGCGATACGCTTTGGCACATTTCCGGCATGTTCCTCAAAAGCCCGTGGCGGTGGCCGGAGCTGTGGGGAATGAATCTCGAACAGATTCACAACCCGCACCTGATCTATCCCGGCCAGTTGCTGGTGCTCGAGAAAATCGACGGCATGGCCCGATTGAAACTCGGAGCCACGGTCGGCGGCGTCGGCGACACGGTCAAACTGTCGCCCTCGATTCGCAGCGAATCGTCCGAATCGGCCGCCATCGCGGCGATCCCGATGAATCTGATCGCGCCCTTCCTCACGGACGCGCTGATCTTCGACGCCAACCAGATGGCCCAGGCGCCGCGCATCGTCGGCGTGCAGGAAGACCGGATGCTGCTGGGCCGGGGCGACAACGCCTACGTCCTCGGCGACCTGGGCAACACCCGCAACTGGCAGATCTTCCGCGAGCCCAAGCCGCTCGTCGACCCGGACACCAAACAGGTGCTGGGCTACGAAGCGCGCTATGTCGGCTCCGCCGAGCGCAAGCAGGACGGCGAATCGCGTCCGGGCGCGGAAACCGGTGGACTGAGCGTGCCGGCCACGTTCACGGTCACGAGCAACAAGGAAGACGTGGCGATCGGCGACCGGCTGGCGCCCGCCACGGTGCGCGACTTCGCGCCCTTCGTCCCGCATCCGCCGGCCAAGCCGGTCAGCGGCAAGATCGTCTCGCTGTACGGTGACGCGATGTCGGCCGGCTCGAACCAGATCGTGTCGCTCAACCGGGGAGCGCGCGACGGCCTCGAGCGCGGCACGGTGCTGGCGCTGTGGCACGAAGGTGCAGTCACGCACGACAAGTCGGTCGAGAACGGAAAGCTGATCAAGCTGCCCGACGAGCGCATCGGCACGGTGTTCGTGTTCCGCGTGTTCGATCACATGGCCTACGGGCTCGTGCTCGACACCACCGCACCGACGCTCCCGGGCGATCGCGTGACGCAGCCCTGAACCGCTGCGGCGGCGCGATTGAGACCTGAACGAAGCGCCGGTTCGCCCCGCTTGCCGGCTTCATCGCGCCCGCACTCGTCGCCCGCAACTGCCGCCTGATCCGATCCGCCAGGTGCGCCCATGTTGTCCCGCGACGAACTCGCCGCCTGGCTGTGCATGGCCACGACACCCGGTGTCGGCCGAGCCACCGCGCGGCGGCTGCTGACGGCGTTCGGCTCCCCTGAGCATGTGCTGGCTGCCGATACGCCTGCGCTGGCTGCGCTAGTCGGTGCCGATGTTGCCCGGGCGCTGAAGAACAGCGATTCGCGCGACGAAGGCCGCCTGTCCGCCACGCAGCGCTGGCTCGATGCCTCCACCGACGCCACGCCGCACGACATTGTCGTGCTGGGCGATCCACGCTATCCCGCCATGCTGCTGGCGACCGACGACCCGCCGCTGTTGCTGTTCACGCGGGGACGCGTCGAACTGCTGTGCACGCCGGGCATCGCCATCGTCGGCAGCCGGCGCGCGACGCCGCAAGGCCTGGACAATGCCCGAATGTTTGCGCGTTTCCTGAGCGAGCGCGGACTGACCATCACGTCGGGTCTGGCGCAGGGCATCGACGGCGCCGCCCACGCGGGTGGCCTGGACGGCAGCGGCAGCACGGTGGCTTTCGTGGGCACCGGACTCGATCGCGTGTACCCCACTGCGCACGCGGCGCTGACGCGGCGCATTGCCGAGCAAGGCCTCGTCGCCAGCGAATATCCGTTGGGCACCGAGCCGCGGCCGCACAATTTCCCGCGCCGCAATCGCCTGATCGCCGGCATCACCCACGGCACGCTGGTGGTGGAGGCGGCGCTCGAGTCGGGCTCGCTGATCACCGCGCGCATGGCTCTGGAGTGCGGCCGCGACGTCTTCGCGATCCCCGGTTCCATCCATTCGCCGCAGTCGCGCGGTTGCCACCGACTGATCCAGGAAGGGGCCAAGCTGGTCGAAACGGGCGCGGACGTCCTCGCCGAGCTGAGCATGGCCGCAAACGGCGGCGCCGGTCGCGCGACGCTGTCGCCGGTCCGGCCGTCCTTGTTTGCGACGGCTGAACTCGACGCGGCCGACGATGCCGGCCTGCCCGACGACGCGCTGCGCGCCGCGCTGGGCCATGATCCGGTGACCTTCGATGCGTTGGCCGCACGCTCGGGGCTGCCCTCCGAGCAATTGGCAGCGCGGCTGCTCGACCTCGAGCTCGCGGGGATGGTCCAGCGCCTGCCCGGAGGCCTGCTGCAGCGCCGCTCGGTGGCTTGAAGCGGACCAGATTCCGTCAGCGAAGCGCGCGATCGTCGCACGCATTCGGCCCCAAAAGTGCGGTTTGCCGATGTAAATCGGCCCCTTGCAACGACGATTTCACAAAGGTCCAACAGCGGGCGTGCCGCAGGCCAACTCGCGGTTGCCGCGGGCGGTCGCTGCGGTATAGTGGGTTCATGTTTGACGTCCTTGTCTACCTGTACGAGAACTACTGGCGACCGGACGCCTGCCCGGATCACGACCAGTTGTCGCGCAAGCTGACCGCCGTCGGCTTCGAGACGGACGAGATCCAGGAAGCCCTGCACTGGCTGGACGGCCTGGCCGACACGTCGCAAGGCTATACCGGCGTGCAATCCGAAGACGCCATCCGCCTGTACTCCGATCGCGAGATCGAGTCATTGGGCGAAACCTCGGTCGGCTTCGTCACCTTCCTCGAATCGGCCGGCGTGCTGCCGCCGCCGATGCGCGAGATGGTGATCGACCGCGCGATGGCCGCCGGCGGCAATCCGCTGGACCTCGACGACATGAAGATCATCATCCTGATGGTGTTCTGGAGCCTGGGCGAGGAACCCGACGCGCTGATCCTCGACGAGTTGTTCGTCGCGCCCGAGGAACGCCTGATCCATTGATCGTGGCGCGCCCCGCGCCATGAAGAACGGCTCCCGCGGGAGCCGTCGTCGTTCGTGGCGAGCCCGTTCGCGCAGGCATTACTTCAGGCGATCCGGATCCGCATTGATCTTCTCGATGGCGCTGCGCGTGGCGGCAATCGTCAGCGACTCGTTCTGCGCCGGCGTCAACAACTGGGCCTGCAGGAATGCGGCAAGGCGGCGGCGCTGGAACAGCACGCAGCGGCCGCGCGCCGAGACGAACAGCGACAACTGCTTGCGCATGCCCTGCCACGCCAGCTGCATCTCTTCCTGGCGATCGCGGTATTCCAGCATGTACCACGCGCCGACCACGATCTCGTCGGCAGCCGCGAGCGCGCCGGCCGACGGCGTCGCGCCCCCTTCGGCGACGATCTCGAGCTCGTCCGATTCATGGCCGGACAGGTCCAGCGCGAACGAATCGTCGATCTCGAAGTCGGCGTCCGGCAAGATCTCGTCCAGCGCTTCCAGGCGGTGCTTCAGGCGGCCGAGTTGATCCGGATCGATGGTCGCCGAGCGTGCCGCGAACGCCGCGGTCAACGCGATGTTGAGCGAGCGCAGCGAGGTTTCCTGGCGCTCGGCCGGCAGGCCGCCGGCGATCATGCCCTGGCGCAGCGAGGCCAGCAGCGGCCCGAGACGGCGGATCACCTCGGCACGCTCCTCGCGCGTCGTCTTGGCGCTGGCGATCCAGACGAGCTCCAGCGCGGCCTCCCGCACGACGCGCGTCTCGTCGCTCTGCAAGCCGTGGCGCATCGCGGTGGTGGCGAGCACGTCGGCCCAGACCTGGAACATGAACTCGCGCACGCCTTCCTGAACCGGCACGCCGTCCAGCAGCTTGCGCAGCTCGATCGTGTACTGGATGGCCAGCGTCTCGCGCTGCTCGACCTGGCTGGCGAGCGACACGCCTTTCTTGGTCGTCTCGTTCTGGTCGCGGAAGAACTTCTCGACGAAGCGCTCGAACTCCACCAACACGGTCTGGAACACCTTGCGGCCGGTCTCGGGGAAGGCCTCGACCACCTGCACGACGCGCGCCACTTCGCCTTCGAGCTCCGGCCCGGCGCCTTGCGGCGCGGCGTCGAAGCCCATCACGCAGGCGCCCATGCGGTCGATGAGCCGGCGCGCCGGATGCTGTGCCGACGAGAAGAAGTCGGGCTCTGCCATCGCCACCCGCAGCGTGGGCATCTGCAGGCGCGCGAACCAGACTCGCACCGTGGACGGGATCCGGTCCTCGGTGAGGATGCTCGCGAACAGCAACGCGACGACCTCGATCGTCGCGCGCTCCTCCTGCGTGTTGGCGGTGGTCTTGACGGCCTGCTTCTGTTCGCGCAGCGCCTCCACCATCTCGGCAGGCGCCAGCGCGCTGCCCTCGTTCCTGCGCGCCTCGACCTGCTCGACGAACACGCGCTGCGCCGACGCGATCGCACCGATGATCTCGACCGACGGCGCCGTCAGGCGCTGCGTGTTCATGAAACCCTGGACGTGGCGCTCCATCGTGCGGCCAAAACGCCGCAGCGTGGCGTCGACCTGCACCGACGCCGGCGATACGAAATGGCCGCCACCGCCAGCGGGCGCCTTGACGTTGCCAGTGACGCTGATGCCTACATTGGGCGCACCCTGGCCGTTCGGGCCGGCGGCTTCGCCCGTCGGCGACAGCGTCGTGCCACGCATGAAATCCGCCATGCCGCCAGCCGGGGCGCCGCCGCCGCCGGAGTAGCCATTGCCACCCGCCTGGCCGGGGCCGCCCGGGCCGCCAGCCTGGTTGTCGTAGCCACCTTGGCCGACATAGCCGCCGCCCTGGCCATTTCCGGCCGGGTAGGCCTGACTGCCGCCCGACTGGCCGCCGCCGCGCTGGCCACCTCGACCACCGCCTTGCCCACCGCCTTGCCCACCGCCTTGCCCACCGCCTTGCCCACCGCCTTGAGCATGACCGCCGCCCTGCCCGCTGCCATACCCGCCATACCCGCCTGGCCCGCTGTAGGCAGTCGGCGCGAACTGGCTCGCATCGCCGCCGGTCGTGACGCCGCCACCGCTGGTGGTCCGGAAGTCCTCGAGCGGCACCTGGCGCGATGCGACGACTGGGCCACGATCGACGCTGCGGCGGATCAGCGTGCGCAGGTTGACCTCGGGCAGCACGCCCCGCTCGATCAGGAAGCGGTTGGCCTCGTGGTAGGCCTCGGTGGCGAACGCCGCGATCTCCACTTTCACGGTGGCCTCGATGCCAGCCCAGGCCTCGGCGCCGAAGTCGCTGTCGATGAACGAGCGCACGATGATCTTGGCCAGTTGCTGAGGCCGGAACAGGTCGTGATCGGCGAGCTCGGTCAGGCCTTCGAGCGCCGAGACCCGGGTGGTGAGATCGTTCAGCTCCCAGACGGCCAGGTCGACGATCGCCTGCGAGAGCCGCGACACGAAGATGTCCTTCTGCACCGTCTCGTCGTCGACCAGCATCAGCTTCTGCGTGTGGCCCTGCATCGACGCCACGAGCGCGCCGGTGCTGGTGGTCGGCCGGTCTGAGACCGCGGCGTCGCGCAGCATCTCGCCCTGGCGGTCGATCCATTCTTCGCCATGCGCCATCAGGGCCTGCAGCGTATCGCGGCGCTGCTGCGCCACCGAGCGCTCGGCCGGCTTGTCCAGGAGCAGGCGCGCGGCCTCCAGAACGGCGGCGAGAAGGCGCGGGCCGGCCTCGGCCAGCAGCTCGGCGAACCTTTGCCGGGCCTTGCGTGCGATATCTGGCGACGACGATTTGCCTTCTGGCATCCGGCTGCTTCGCTTCCCTTGGGTAAGTCTGCTGTGAGCGCTAACCTTGCAATCTACACCACGGCGCCCGCATTGGGGTCATTCGGATCGATCTCGTTCTTGTTGCTGGCGTGCACAAGGTCTTCCCGCTTGACACCCAGCCACATCGCGATGGCCGCCGCGACGAACACCGACGAATAGATGCCAAAGCAGATGCCGATCGTCAGCGCCATGGCGAAATAGTGCAGCGTGGGGCCGCCGAAGATCAGCATCGACAGCACCATCATCTGCGTGCAGAAGTGGGTGATGATCGTGCGGCTGATGGTACTGGTGATCGCGTGGTCGATCACCTGGGTCGTCGTCAGCTTGCGGAAACGCCGGAACGTCTCGCGGATCCGGTCGAAGATGACCACCGACTCGTTGACCGAGTAGCCCAGCACCGCGAGCACGCCCGCCAGCACGGACAGGCCGAATTCCCACTGGAAGAACGCGAAGAAGCCCAGGATGATGACGACGTCGTGCAGGTTGGCCACGATCGCCGCGATGGAGAACTTCCATTCGAAGCGGAACGCCAGGTACAGCATGATGCCGATGATCACGCTGATCATCGCGTAGGCGCCGTTGCGCATCAGCTCGTCGCCCACCGACGGGCCGACCAGCTCGCTGCGCTTGATCACCACCGGCTCGCCGGCCCCGGCCGTGCAGGACGGCCGTGTCACCAGCTCGCCCTTGTCGGTCGTCTCGGTCTTGGTGCCGACCGCGCCGGCCTCGGCCTTGCACAGCGCCTCGAACACGCGCGCAGGCACCTGTTTCTGGTCGATGCCCGTCTTGGTCGGCACGCGGATGATCACGTCGTGCGAGGTGCCGTAGTTCTGCACCTGCACGTCGCCGTAGCCGAGCCCGCCGACCACGCCGCGCAGGCGCTCGAGATCGGCCGTCTGCACGTAGGTGGCCTCGACCGCGGTGCCGCCGGTGAACTCGATCGAGAAGTTCAGCCCGCGCGTGACCAGGAAGAACACCGCGGCCAGGAAGGTCAGCAGCGAGATGATGTTGAACACCAGCGCGTGCCGCATGAACGGGATGTCGCGCCGGATACGGAAGAATTCCATGTCGGTTCCTTGGAAATCGAGGGCGGATCAGCGCGCGGCGCCGGGGCGCTTGGCGGTGACGGCCGGTGCATCGTTCAGGTCGTCGGGCTGCGGCACGTCGCCCGCCTTGGCGCCGCCCTTCCAGACCTGGCCGATCAGGACCGACTTGAGCTTCTTCTGGCGGCCGTACCAGAGGTTGACCAGGCCGCGCGAGAAGAACACCGCCGAGAACATCGAGGTCAGGATGCCAAGACAGTGCACGATGGCGAAGCCCTTGATCGCGCCCGAGCCGAACGCGAGCAGCGACAGGCCGGCGATCAGCGTGGTGATGTTGGAGTCCAGGATGGTGGCCCACGCGCGCTCGTAGCCGGCGGCAATCGCCGTCTGCGGCGCACTGCCGGCGCGCAGCTCCTCGCGGATGCGCTCGTTGACCAGCACGTTGGCGTCGATGGCCATGCCCAGCGTCAAGGCGATGGCCGCGATGCCCGGCAGGGTCAGCGTGGTCTGGATCAGCGACAGCACCGCCACCAGCAGCAGCAGGTTGACGCCCAGCGACAGCGTGGAGATCACGCCGAACAGCAGGTAGTACGCGCACATGAACACCAGGATCGCGGCAAAGCCCCAGGCGACGCTGTGCAGGCCCTTGGCGATGTTGTCGGCGCCCAGGCTGGGGCCGATGGCCGTTTCCTCGATGAACTCCATCGGCGCGGCCAGCGCGCCCGAGCGCAGCAGCAGCGCCAGCTCGGTGGCTTCCTCGGCGTTGCCGATGCCCGAGATCTGGAAGTTCTCGCCCAGCTCGCCCTGGATCGTGGCCACGTTGATGACCTGGCCCTTGCCCTTCTCGAACAGCACGATGGACATCAGCTTGCCGATGTTCTGGCTGGACACCTCGCGCATGCTGCGCGCGCCCTTGGCGTTCATCGTCAGACGCACGATGGAACGCTGATCCTGGCTGTCGAAATTGGGCTGCGCATCGACGAGGTCGTCGCCGCTGGCAACGACGTCCTTCTTGACGATGGTCACGCTGCCATGGCGGCCGGACACTTCCGGGCTGTTGGCGAAGCTGTCGTCGCCGAACGGCACCGGGCCGCTGCCGGTCATCGCCGCGCCGGCCTCCGCGGTCTGGTCGACCATGCGGATCTCCAGCGTCGCGGTGCGGCCGATCAGCTCGCGCGCCTTGGCCGTGTCCTGGATGCCGGGCAGCTCGACGACGATGCGGTCGGGGCCTTGCTGCTGGATCACGGGCTCGGACGTGCCGAGACCGGCGACGCGATTGCCCAGCGTCGTCATGTTCTGCTTGATGGCCTGTTCCTGCGCCTTGACCAGCTCCGCGGGCTTGAGCGCACCTGTGATCTTGAAGTCGGCGCCGTCGGCGACCTGCGTCCACTGCACGTAGGCGAACGCGTCGTTCAGCGCGGCGAGTGCCTGCGTCGCGGTGGCCTGGTCGTGGAAGGTCATCGTCACGGCGCTGCCGTCGCGCGACACCGAGGTGCGCAGCTGCTTTTCGCGCAGCGCGGTGCGCGTGTCGGTCACCAGCGTCTCGATCTTCTTGTCCAGCGCAGCCTTCAGGTCGACCTGCAGCAGGAAGTGCACGCCGCCGCGCAGGTCCAGCCCCAGGTACATCGGCAGCGCGTGCAGCGACGCCATCCAGCGCGGCGCGCGCGGCACCAGGTTCAGCGAGACCGCGTAGGGCGGCGCATCCTTGTCCGCGCCCGCGTTCAGGCCGGCGTTGATCACGTCGCGGGCGTGGATCTGCGTGTCGGTGGTGGCGAAACGCGCATGCACCGACGTGCCCTCGAAGGTCACGTAGTCCGGCTTGATGGCGGCGGCCGCGAGCAGCTGCGCGACCTGCGTGGCCGTCTCGGTGCCGACCTTGGTGGTCAGCGTGGCCGCCGAGACCTGCACCGCCGGCGCATCGCCGTACAGGTTGGGCACGGTGTACAGAAGGCCCACCAGCACGGCGATGGCCATCAATACGAACTTCCAGACAGGGTAGCGATTCATGCGTGTTTCCTCGAAGGCGTCGCGGGTTCGCGCGCCGGACTCGGCGCGCTGGGGCGACGGCGCCGGCCGCGGCGCGCATCGCGCGCCCGCGCCGGCGGGGTCTTCTTACTTCATCGTGCCCTTGGGCAGGATCTGGACGATCGCGCTGCGCTGGATCTGCAGTTCGACGTTGCCGCCGGTCTCCACGTGGACGTACGACTCGCCCAGCTTGGAGATGCGGCCGATCACGCCGCCCACCGTCACGACCTCGTCGCCCTTGGCCAGGCCGGCCATCAGTTCCTTCTGTTCCTTCGAGCGCTTCATCTGCGGCCGGATCATCACGAAGTACAGCACCACCAGCATCGGGATGAGGATGAAGAACTGGCTGAAGCCGCTGTCGGCTGCAGGCGCCGCGGACTGGGCGTAGGCGTTGGAGATCAGGAACACGGCGGAAATCCTCAGGGAAAACGTGGGAAGCGGGCGGCGGCGGCCCGGGACGGAGCGTCGCACCGCTGAGAAACGTGCGGTCGAGGTGGAGCCGCGGGCGGGCGGTTCAAGCCCGGCGCAGTTCGACCAACCCATCATTTTAGCGGGCGGCGCTGACAAGCCGTCCGGCGGGGCCGCGCCGACACCGGCGCGGGCGCCTTACGCCTTCGAGCGCACCTGGTTGCGCCCATGTCGCTTGCACTCCTGGAGCGCCGCGCCCGCCTGGGCCAGCGCGGCGTCCAGCGATTCGCCCGGCGCCTGCGACGCCACGCCCACGCTGGCGGTCACGCGCAGCCCGCTGCCCAGCGTCGACCAGGCGTGCGCCTCGATGGCGGCGCGCAGGCGCTCGGCCACCAGCAGCGCCCGCGTCGTCGAGACCGGGCCGCCGAGGGCGACGACGAACAGGTTGGCGTCGGCGCGCGCGAGCACGTCCTGCGGACGCGACTGAGCGCGCAGCACGCCGGCGACCGCCTGCAGCACCGCGTCGCCGGTCGCATGCGACCAGGCATCGTTGACGTGGCGCAGGTGGTCGATGTCGACGGCGATCAGCGTGCGCGGGGTGTCGGGAAATTGCAGCGCCAGCGCGGCGCCGGCCGCCGCCAGTTGCGAGCGGTCGGCGAGGCCGGTCAACGGGTCGGTCGTGCCGACGGAGGATGCGCCCTCGACACCGGCAGCCTCGAGGCGCGCCACTGCGGCACTGGCCGCCTGCAACACCGCCGGCAATTGCATCAAGCCCTGGCGCAGCGCCGTCCGGTCGGCCAGCGACTGCAGCGAGGCCAGCCATGGCGTCAGGGCTAGACAAGCGGCGAGCGCCTCGTCCAGCGCCTCGTCCGACGCCCGTCGCCGCGCCGCCGGCGGGGCCGGGGTGTCGTCGGGCGAAGGTGGCGCAAGGGGTTCCAAGGTGTGCTTTCGGCTGTCGGGACAAGCGAGCGGCCCCCATCGTACGACCGGCAGCTTGAATCCTGCCGTCCAGCGGCCATATGCAGGACATCGCCTCGTGGCGTCCACCGTGCAACGCCATGTCACTTGCCATCGTCCTGGTCGCCGCCCTGCTGCTCGTCGGCGCCATCGCAGGCCTGCCGCGCTGGCGTCGACGGCGCCGCGAACGCTGGGCCAGCCGGCCGTTTCCTCAGGCCTGGCGCGCGACGCTGCGGCGACGGGTACCTTTGTATCGGCAGTTGCCAGCCGATCTGCAGCAGCAGTTGCGGCGCCGCATCCTCGTGTTCCTGGCCGAGAAGCCGTTCCTGGGCTGCGCCGGCCTGGAGGTGACCGACGAGATGCGCGTGACCATCGCCGCCCAGGCCTGCCTGCTGCGCTTGAACCGCGACGACGCGCTGTTTCCGGAGCTCAGGCAGATCCTCGTCTACCCGGGTGCGTTCGTCGTCGACCGCGTGGACGCCGGTGCGGGCGGCGTGCTGCGCGAGCAGCGGCGCGCGCTGGCGGGCGAGTCGTGGTCCCAGGGGCAGGTGATCCTGTCATGGCAGGACGTGCTGGAAGGCGCCCGCGTCGCCGACGACGGCCACAACGTCGTGCTGCATGAGTTCGCGCACCAGCTCGACCAGGAATCGGGCAGCGCCAACGGCGCGCCGCGCCTGGGTTCGCGCGCGGCGCACGCGCGTTGGGCCGACGTGATGAGCCGCGAGTTCGCGGCCCTGCAGGCACGCATCGGCGCGCGTGACGCGGCGCGCGCGCGGGCGCAGGACGAGTGGCCGTGGCTGGCATCGTCGCCCGCCCCCGAGCCCGTCGACCTGATCAGCGACTACGGCGCCACCAACGAGGCGGAGTTCTTCGCCGTCGTCACCGAAGTCTTCTTCGAGCAGGCAAGCGCGTTGGCGCAGCGGCATCCGGCGTTGTTCGCGCTGCTGCGCGACTATTACCGGGTCGATCCGCGAACCTGGCATTGAGGCGACGCGCACGTCCGGTCAAGCGCCCGCCGCTCAACGCAGCATTCGAATCCTTTGGATCATCGACAGGTCTTGCACGCCCACACTTGCTCCTACGCCATCAGCGGCATCGCTGACACAACGACAGGAGAGATCCATGCTCACGCTTCGCAAGGCTCAGGACCGCGGCCACGCCGACCACGGCTGGCTCAACAGCCATCACAGCTTCTCGTTCGCCGACTACCACGACCCGGCCCACATGGGCTTCGGCAACCTGCGCGTGTTGAATGACGACACCGTCGCCGCCGGCACCGGATTCGGCATGCACGGCCATCGCGACATGGAGATCATCAGCTACGTGCTCGATGGCGCGCTGGCACATCAAGACTCCATGGGCAATGGAACCGCAGCCGGCGCCAACGCCGGCGTGATCGTGCCCGGCGACGTGCAGCGCATGACCGCCGGCACCGGCGTACGCCACAGCGAGTTCAACCATTCGAAGGATGGCGCCACGCACTTCCTGCAGATCTGGATCCTGCCCGAGCGCGGCGGCCTCGCGCCAGGCTACGAGCAGGTCAACGTGCCGCAGGCCAGCAAGCGCGGCAAGCTGGCGCTGGTCGGTTCGCCCGACAAGGTGCCTGGCGCGGTCACGCTCAATGCCGATGCGCGCATCTTCGCGGGCCTGTTCGACGGCGCCGAGCGCCAGGAGCTGCCGCTGCCGGCCGGTCGCCTGACCTATGTGCACGTGGCGCGCGGCAGCCTGCGCGTCAACGGCCAGCAGCTCGGCGCAGGAGACGCGCTGAAGATCCGCGACGAGGCGACGCTGGTGCTCGAAGGCGGCGACAAGGCCGAGGTCCTCGTGTTCGACCTCAAGCCCTGAGGCCTTTGGCGGGCACGACGGCGCGGTCTGCATGAAAATGGGGCTCGAACCAACGAGCCCGCCCGCATGACCACGCCTCCCAAGCGCGCCTACAGCGCCAACACCCGCCTGCTGCACGCCGACCGTCTCGGCGGCGTGGAGCATGGCGCGATCCACAAGCCGCTGCACGTGTCGGCGGCCTTCAACTATCCGACCGCGCGCGACCTGGTCGAGGTGTTCCAGGGCAGCCAGGCCGGCCATGTCTACGCGCGCCAGGGAAATCCCACCGTCAACGCGCTCGAGGCCAAGGTGACGCTGCTGGAGGACGCCAAGGGCACCGCGACCTTCGCCACCGGCATGGCCGCGATCACCGCGGTGTTCCTCGCGCTGCTGCGCGCGGGCGACCACCTCGTGTGCACGCGCTTCCTGTTCGGCAATACCAACAGCCTGATGCAGACGCTGCAGGCGCTGGGCGTCGGAGTGACCTTCGTCGACGCGACCGCGGCCGCGAACGTGCGCGCCGCGATCACGCCCGCCACGCGCATGGTGTTCGTCGAGACCATCGCCAACCCGGTGACGCAGGTGGCCGACCTCGACGGCATCGGCCAGGTCTGCACGGACGCCGGCCTGCTGTACGTCGTCGACAGCACGCTCACCACGCCGCTGCTCCTGCGCGGCCGCGACATCGGCGCCGGCCTGGTCGTGCATTCGCTGAGCAAGAGCATCGGCGGCCACGGCAACGCGCTGGGCGGCGCGGTGGTCGACACCGGCCTGTTCGACTGGTCAAGTTACGCCAACATCCTGCTGCCCTACAAGAAGGGCCCGCCCGACAAATGGGGCCTGCTGCAGGTCAAGAAAAAGGGCCTGCGCGACATGGGCGGCACGCTGCGCGCCGAGGACGCGCACCGCATCGCCGTCGGCGCCGAGACGCTGGCGCTGCGCCTGTCCCGCGTCTGCGACAACGCGCTGGCGCTGGCGCAATGGCTGGAGGCGCAGCCCGCCATTGCCCGCGTGTACTACCCCGGCCTCGCGAGCCACGCCCAGCACGAGCGCGCAGCGCGCCTGTTCAAGGGCGGCTTCGGGCTGCTCATGAGCTTCGAGCTGCGCGATGGCATCGACACCCTCGCGTTCCTCGACGCGCTGCAGCTGGTCATCGTCTCCAGCCACTTGGCCGACAACCGCACGCTGGCCATCCCCGTCGCCCAGACCATCTACTACGAGATGGGCCCCGAGCGCCGCGCCGACATGGGCATCGCCGAAGGGCTGATCCGCCTGTCGGTGGGCATCGAGGACATCGCCGACCTGCAGGACGACTTCGCGCGCGCGCTGCAGGCCGTCAGCGCCTGATCGTCAATCGGCCAGCAACTGCCGCAGCACGTACGGCAGGATGCCGCCATGCGCGTAGTAGTCCACCTCGATGGGCGTGTCGATGCGCAGGATCAGCTTGACGCGCTGGCTCTTGCCGTCGGCGCGGTGGATCACCAGTGTGGCTTCGGACTGCGGAACGATGGGCGCGGCCCATTCGATGTCGATCGTCTCGTTGCCGGTCAGCCCGAGGCTGGCCCAGGTTTCGCCCGGCTTGAACTGCAGCGGCAGCACGCCCATGCCCACCAGGTTGTTGCGGTGGATGCGCTCGAAGCTGCGCGCGATGACTGCCTTGATGCCCAGCAGGTAGGTGCCCTTGGCGGCCCAATCGCGGCTGGATCCGGTGCCGTACTCCTCGCCGGCAAAGACCACCGTCGGCGTGCCCGAGGCCTGGTAGGCCATCGCGGCGTCGTAGATGGACACCGGCACCGAGCTGTCCACCGGCACCTCTGCCGTGCCGGTCGTGCCCTGGTAGAGCGTGTAGCCGCCCTCGACGCGTCCGCCATCGGCGCGCGCCGGCAGCATCAGGTTCTTGATGCGCACGTTGGCGAAGGTGCCGCGCATCATCACCTCGTGGTGGCCACGGCGCGAGCCGTACGAGTTGAAGTCCGCCGGCAGCACGCCGCTCGCCTGCAGGTATTTGCCCGCGGGCGAGTCGGTCTTGATCGAGCCGGCCGGCGAGATGTGGTCGGTGGTGATCGAGTCGCCGAACAGCGCCATGATGCGCGCGCCGGTGACCGCCGTCGGCGCCGCCTTCGGGCTTTGCGTGAAACCGTCGAAGAACGGCGGCCGCGCGATGTAGGTGCTCTTGGGCCAGTCGTAGACCTGACCCGTGACGCCCGTGATCGCGCCCCACAACGCGCCCGGATTGGACTTGACCTGCGCGTAGTTGGCGCGGAACGCGTCGGCGTCCATCGCGAACTTCATCAGCGCGTAGACCTCGTCGCTGGTCGGCCAGATGTCGCCCAGCCAGACGTCCTTGCCGCCCGTGCCCTGGCCCACCGGCTGCGTCATCAGGTCGACCTTGACGTTGCCCGCGATCGCGTAGGCCAGCACCAGCGGCGGGCTGGCCAGGAAGTTGGCCTTCAGGTTCGGGTGGATGCGCGCCTCGAAGTTGCGGTTGCCAGACAGCACCGCCGCGGCCACCAGGTCGTTCTCGACGATCGTCTGGTTCAGCTCGGGCGTGAGGTCGCCCGCGTTGCCGATGCAGGTCGTGCAGCCGTAGGCGGCGACGTTGAAGCCCAGCGCCTCCAGCGCCGGCATCAGCCCGGCCTTCTCGAGGTATTCGGTGACGATGCGCGAGCCGGGCGCCAGCGAGGTCTTGACGTGCGGCTTGACCTTCAGCCCCGCCGCGACCGCCTTCTTCGCGAGCAGGCCGGCAGCCAGCATCACGCTGGGGTTGCTGGTGTTGGTGCAGCTGGTGATGGCCGCGATCAGCACGTCGCCGTGGCCGATCGAGAGGCCGCTGGCGGTGACCGCGCGCCGCGCCACCTGGTCGGGCGGCAGGTTGTAGCCGTTGCTGGCCGCGGGCGTGACGAGCAGCTCGTCGAACTTGCTGGACAGCTTGCCGATCTCGATGCGATCCTGCGGCCGCTTCGGGCCGGCCAGGCTGGGCGCGACGGTGGACAGGTCCAGCGTCAGCGACTCGCTGAAGTCGATAGCCCCGCTGGCCGGCGTGCCGAACAGGCCCTGCGCTCGGAAATACGCCTCGAAGGCCTCGATCTCGTCGTTGGTGCGGCCGGTGCCGCGCAGGTAGTCGACGGTCTTGTCGTCGACCGAGAAAAAGCCCATCGTGGCGCCGTATTCGGGCGCCATGTTGGCCAACGTCGCGCGGTCGGGCACCGACAGCAGCGCCGTGCCCGCGCCGTAGAACTCGACGAACTTGCCCACCACCTTGGCCTTGCGCAGCATCTCGGTGACCGTCAGCACCAGGTCGGTGGCGGTGACGCCCTCGCGCAGCTGGCCGGTGAACTCGAAGCCGACGACGTCGGGCGTCAGGAAGTACACCGGCTGGCCCAGCATCGCGGCCTCGGCCTCGATGCCGCCCACGCCCCAGCCGACCACGCCCAGGCCGTTGATCATCGTGGTGTGGCTGTCGGTGCCCACCAGTGTATCGGGGTAGTAGACCGGCGGCTTGCCATCGTCAGCCGCGTGCTTGTGCACGCCGCGCGCCAGGTACTCCAGGTTGACCTGGTGGACGATGCCGAAGCCCGGCGGCACGACGCCGAAGGTGTCGAACGCCTGCATGCCCCACTTCATGAACTTGTAGCGCTCGTTGTTGCGCTGGAACTCGATCTTCATGTTGATGTCGAGCGAGTTCTTGTGGCCGAAGTCGTCGATCATGACGCTGTGGTCGACCACCAGGTCCACCGGCACCAGCGGCTCGATCGTCTTCGGGTTCTTGTTCTGGTGCGCCGCCTCGGTGCGCATCGCGGCCAGGTCGCACAGCAGCGGCACGCCGGTGAAGTCCTGCAGCACCACGCGCGAGACGACGAACGGGATCTCGTCGCTGCGCGCGCCGCTGGGCGCCCAGTTGGCCAGCTGGCGCACATGCTCGGGCGTGACGCGCCGGCCGTCGCAATGGCGCAGCACCGCCTCGAGCACGACGCGGATCGACACCGGCAACCGGGCGATCTGCGGAAACTCGGCCGTGAGCGCGGGCAGCGAATGGAAGCGGCCGGTGGCGCCCGAAGGCGTCTTGAACGTCTGCAGGGTGTGCGCGAACGGCGCGATCGGGGCCAAGGGCATGTCTTCTCCTCGCGGCGACAGCGCCGCCGAATCGGTCATGTTGCCTCATCCAGGCACCGCGCTCCATGACCCCGACCGAGTGTCAACCGCTTTTAGTCGGGTTCGTGAATTGCCGAGCAGCCGCTTGGCGCTCGCCCGCGAAAACGGTTCCAATATCGAGGTGAAGCATCCGTCCGTCCCATGTCCCTGACGATTCCGCCCGACGAGGTCGAGATCACGGCGATCCGTGCCCAGGGCGCCGGCGGCCAGAACGTCAACAAGGTGTCCAGCGCGGTGCACCTGCGCTTCGACGTGCGCGCCTCGTCGCTGCCCGAGCCGGTCAAGGCGCGCCTGCTCGCGCTGCGCGACGGCCGCATCACGGACGAGGGCGTGCTGGTCATCAAGGCGCAGCAGTACCGCAGCCAGGAAATGAACCGGGGCGACGCGTGGCTGCGGCTGCAGGAGCTGGTCGACTCCGTCGAGAAGCCGCCGCGCGTTCGGCGCGCGACCAAGCCGACCTACGGATCGAAGCAGCGGCGGCTGGAGGGCAAGAGCGTGCGCTCGGCGCTCAAGGCGGGGCGCGTCAAGGTCGTCGATTGACGTCCTGTCAGCGGCCGGGGTCGTCCGCCAGGCGGCGCTCGAGATAGTCGGTCGCCGCCGCGGTGAGCACCAGCGGCTCGGCGCCGTCGCGTTCGGTGAACGTCCACACCGGCCCCAGCGCGCAGGCTTGCGTGGCGCCCGCGCCAAAGCGGATCCAGTGTTCGCCGCCGCGATAGTCGTGGCCGCAGCGAGCGACGCGCTCCGTCCCACGGAAGATGTCGTACTCGTAGTCGCCGAACCCGGTCCGGCTTTCGGCGGCTCGCGCGATCCGCAGCGACGAGCCGGGCGTCATCGAGCGGCTGCGCGCTGGCCGCGAGCGGGCATCCGCACCACCGAGCCGCCGTCGACCGCACGCGCGCGCAGCTGCCCGCATCCACCCTCGACGTCCTGCCCCGCCGACTGCCGCAGCTTGGTCAGCACGCCGCGCGACTGCAGCGTGCGCGCGATCGCGGCGGCCTTGTCGGCGGACGGGCGCGTGAAGCCCAGGCCCTCGTTGGTGTTGTACGGGATCATGTTCATCAGCGCGTACTTGCCCTTGAGCAGCCGCACGATGCCGTCGATCTCGTCGTCGCCGTCGTTGATGCCGTCCAGCAGCGTCCATTGATACTGGATGGGGTATCCGGTGGCGCGCGCGTAGCGCTCGCCTTGCTCCACCAGCTCGTCGGGCGACATGCGCGGCGCGCGCGGCAGCAGCTCGCGCCGAAGCGCGTCCTTGGTCGTATGCAGCGAGAGCGCCAGCGCGGGCTTGACCGGGCCTTGCGGCAGGCGTTCGAACACGCGCGGATCGCCCACGGTCGAGAAGACCAGGTTCTTGTGGCCGATGCCGCCGGCGGTGCCCAGCAGGTCGATGGCCTCCATCACGTTGTCCAGGTTGTGGGCCGGCTCGCCCATGCCCATGAACACGACCTTCTTGACGAACCGCCTGGTGCGCGCCAGCGCCACCTGCGCGACGATCTCGGCGCTGCCGACCTGGCGCAGCAGGCCGTCGCGGCCGGTCATGCAGAACACGCAGCCCACCGCGCAGCCGACCTGCGTGGACACGCACAGCCCGTCGCGGGGCAGCAGCACGCTCTCGACCGTCTGGCCATCGTTCAGGCGCACGAGCAGCCGCGCGGAACCGTCCTCGCCCGGATGTTCGGACTGCAGCGTTGCCAGGCCGGCCAGCTCGGATACAAGCGCCGGCAGCGCGTTGCGCAACGCGAGCGGCAGGAAATCCTCGATGCGGCGCTTGCCGGCGTCCTGCGCCTGCGCGTTGACCCATTGGCGCAGCACGCGCGCCTCGTGGTCGGGCGAGGCGCCGAACGCGCGCAGGCGCTGGCGAATATCGAGGAGGCGCATGGGACGATGGAGGGGCGGAATCGCCGATTTTCCGTCATCCGCGCCCACGCGTCACGCGCAAGCGCGCGCGCTCAGCGCGCCGGCCCGACCAGCGTCTTTTGCACCCAGCCGCTGAAGTTGGACGAATCCACCTGCACGAAGCCGTTCTGCTGCTCGCCGCTGGCGATCAGTTCATCGGTCTTGGTCAGGGTGGCGACGACCTTGCTGTCCCTGGAAGGACCGCTGTACACCTTGACGTTGTTGATGCGCGCCATCAGCACCTCGCCGGCCTTCTGCGGGGCGCCGGCACGTGTCGAGTTGGCGGCGTTGACGTCGCCCGACTCGCTGTGCGTCTTGATCAGCGACGGGTTGTCGCGAATGGCGACGACGATGTTGTTCCAGTTGTCCAGCAGGCTGGCCGCGATCACCTTGCCTTCCGGCGTATTGGTGTAGCCGTTGGCCGCGCCGAACGCGGCGCCGGTCCAGCCCCAGCCGCCGATGTCGAAGTCGGTCTTGGTGGCCTTGCCCTGGGCCGAGGCCACCTGGATGCTGGAGCGCACGTCGGCGATGATCAGGCTGGTGGAGGCCTCCTTGAATTTCAGGCCGCCGCTGATGCCGCCCAGGCCGAAGCGGTTCAACAAGCCGCCAGCCACCGCGCCACCCACGCCGCCGGTGTTGTTGGCCGCGATCTGCACCGCCGGCGTCATCACGAAGTCGGCCGCCTGCATCTGGCCCTTGCCGACATTGGACTCGCCGCGCAGCTCGCCCCCTTCGGCCAGCGCGCGCTCCTGCTGGATGTTCTGCATGGCGACGCCGCGCTCGACGACATCGAAGCAGCCCGAGTCCTGCACCATCATGCGAATCAGCTGGGCCGGCGATCCGAGCTGGTAGGACTGCAGGTAGCCCCACCCTCCGTTGGGCTCGGCCACCGCCAGCACGCCCAGCTTGTGGCTGCACTTCTCGATGTTGGGAGTCGCGGCCGAGGCGGTGCCGGTGGCGAGCACCAGAGGCAGCGCGGCCGCCAGGACAGTTGCGGGCATCTTGGCGATTCTTGTCATGGAAACGGCTCCTCCGGTGGTGGTCGCCGGAAATTGTGCCACCCGGCCCCGGCGGCGGGGCCCCCTCCAGAGGGGGAGATCCGGGGGCTTGACGCGCGGTCGGGAAATCCGATCGCCGCGGCATCCCGCCGTTCGTCGGAGCGGCTGCGTTCCCGGGCAGCCGCATGGCATCCTGGGGATTTCCCGGTCCGGGCGCCGCATATTCACTCGGCCGCGGCAGCATCCCATCGGCATCCAGTACCCTTGCAGTCTTCATCCTGCCCCGGTACCCGCTGCCATGCGCGCCCTCTTCTCAGACCCGGATCGCCTCCAGCGCTGGGCCACGGCCGTGGCCCTGGCGGCGCTCGCCGCGGCGCTGCAGTGGTCGGTGCGGCCGTTCGTCGGCGACAAGATCCCGTTCCTGTTCTTCCTGGCGGCGATCATCGCCACGTCCGCCCGCAGCGGCCGCAATGCCGGATTGTTCGTCGCGGCCGCCGGCCTGGTCAGCGCCGCGCTGTGGGTGCGCCCCGACGCCCAGGTGTGGCTGGCCGCGCGCAGCGACCTGATCTCCCTGGCCGTCTATACGATCCTTGGGGCGCTGTTCGCCACGCTGGGCGCGCGCCTGCACGTGACGAGCGCGCGCGCGTCGGCGGCCGAGCAGCGGCTGGTGCTGGCCGGCGAGGACACCGGCATCGGCATCTTCGACCTGGACCTGGTGACGCGCACCGTCTACCTGTCGCCGGCGCTCGCGCAGCTTTGCCGCGTCAATGTGAAGGACGGCGCCGTGCCGCTGGACGAGATCATGGCGCGCATGCCCCCCGACGTATGGGCGGAGGCGCGCGCGGTGCTCGTCAGCAAGTTCCGCGAGCGCGCCACCGGCTACGAGCGCGAGGTCCGGCTGAACGTGCCGGACGGCCGCGAGCGCTGGCTGATGCTGCGCGTGCACCTGGTCTGGTCCGGCGAGCGCGCGGTGCGCATGCGCGGCGCCTGCATCGACATCACCGAGCGCCGCGCCATCGACGACCTGCTGGGCCGCACGCAGGCCGAGCTGGGCCAGCAGGTGGCCGACCTGCACCGCCTGCACGAACTCAGCAGCCGGCTGCTGGACACGCGCACGCTGTCCGAGCAGTTGCAGATGATCCTGGTGGCACTGGCCGACTTCCACAGCGCCCGGCGCGGCGTGCTGACCCTGTTCGACACCGCATCGGGCACGCTGGGCATCGAGGCCAGCACCGGCTTCACGCCGGACGCCGTCGCGCGCCTGATGCAGACCAGCGGCATCGACGGCGCCTGCGCCATCTGCTGCGCTCGGCGCGAGCGCACGGTCATCGAAGACACCGAGGCCGATGGCGTCGACCCCGGCCTGCGCACGCTCGCTGTCGAGGAAGGCTTCCGCGCCGTCCACGCCACGCCGCTGATCGGCCTGGACGGCGACGTCATCGGCGCGCTGTCGATCCACCTGGACCGGCCGCACGCGCCCACCGAACGCGAACGGACGCTGGCCGACATCTGCGCCCGCAAGGCCGCCACCTTCATCGAGCGCGCGCAGGCACAGGCCGCCTACCAGGAGTCGCAGGGCCGCTTCCAGGCGGTGCTCGACGCGTCGGCGGTGCCGTTCGTCGTGCTCTCGCCGGTGCGCGAGGACGGCACCGGCCGCATCGCCGACTTCGAATGGACCTACGTCAACGCCGCCGCCGCCAAGGCCTTGCGCCGGCCGTCCGAGGTGTTCGAACACCGGCGCGTGCAGGACGTGCTGCCGGCGCGCTGGTCGGTCAGCGAGTCGTTCAAGCAGTACGTCGCCGTGGTCGACAACAACGAGACGCGCGAGTTCGAGGTGCAGGTGCACTATGAAGGCGTCGAGCAATGGCTGCGCTGCGTCGCCTCGCCGCTGCAGGGCCGCGTCGCGCTGTGGTTCACAGACGTCACCACGCGCAAGAACCACGAGCGCCTGCTGCAGGACGCCGACCGCCGCAAGGACGAGTTCCTGGCCACGCTGGCGCACGAGCTGCGCAACCCGCTCGCGCCGATCCGCCAGGCCAGCGCGGTCTCGCGCCTGCCGCAGGCCACCGAGGCGCAGAAGCGCTGGAGCCACGAGGTGATCGAGCGCCAGGTGCGCCACATGGCGCTGCTGCTGGACGACCTGCTCGACGTCTCGCGCATCACGCGCGGCCGCCTCGAGCTGCGCCGTGGCAGCAACATCCTGGCCGAGATGATCGAGACGGCCGTCGAGACCGCGCGCCCGCTGATCGATTCGCGCCAGCACGAGCTGGAGGTGGTGCTGCCGCCGGCGACGATCCGGATGCAGGCCGATCCGCTGCGGGTCTCGCAGGTCATCGCCAACCTGCTCACCAACGCCGCCAAGTACACCGACCCGCACGGCCGGATCCGGCTGCTGGCGTCGCTCGACGCCGACGACGTCGTCATCGAGGTCAGCGATACCGGCATCGGTATCGCGCCCGAGTCGCTGCCGGCCGTCTTCGACATGTTCACCCAGCTGCGCGGCACCGGCGATCGCGCCAGCGGCCTGGGCATCGGCCTGGCGCTGACCAAGGGCCTGGTGGAGCTGCACGGCGGCAGCATCCAGGTGCACAGCGACGGCGTGGACCGCGGAAGCGTGTTCACGGTGCGCCTGCCGCGCGGCGAGGCGCCGGAGCCCGCCCCGAAGCCGGACGACAGGGCCGAGGCGCGCGCGGGCTCGGCGCGTCGCATCCTGGTGGCGGACGACAACCGCGACGCCGCCGAGAGCCTGGCCGCGTTGCTCCAACTCGAGGGCCACGAAGTCACGCTGGCCTACGACGGCGCCGCCGCGCTGCTTGCCTACGAGCGCGTCCACCCGCAGATCTGCCTGCTCGACATCGGCATGCCGTTTCACACCGGCAACGAAGTGGCCGCCCAGATCCGCGCGCGCACGCAAGGCCAGGGGCCGATGCTCGTGGCCATCACCGGCTGGGGCCAGGACGCCGACCGCAACCAGGCGCTGGCCGCCGGCTTCGACCACCACATGACCAAGCCCGTCGATCCGGTGCAGTTGCTGCGCCTGATCGACGCGGCTCGGGCCGGCGAGCTCGTGCGCGCCTGAACGCGCCGCGTGTTGCAACGTCAACACCGCATGTCCGCGCGGACACCAAGCGACTAAATCCTCGATACGTCCGGTTCGTCCAATGACGCCATGGCAGCACCGACGCTGCCGGCCTCACAGGGACACGCCATGGACGATCACGACAAGGGCCTCGCCCACGACCTCGACATCCTCGGCCGCCGCCGCGTGCTGCTCGGCGCCGCCGGCCTGGCGGCGACGACGCTGCTCACCGCCTGGGGTTGCGGCGGCGGCGACGATTCGTCCACGGTCTCGGCCAGCGATTCATCCAGCAGCTCGGGCAGCACGTCGACATCCACCGGCTCGTCTTCCGGCAGCACCGGCACCTGCGCGGTCAGCGCCGAGGAGACCGAAGGGCCGTTCCCGGCCGACGGCTCCAACACCATCGACGGCACTGCCTCGAACGCACTGGCGCTGACAGGCATCGTGCGCAGCGACATCCGCTCGAGCTTCGGCAGCATGAGCGGCACCGCGGCCGGCGTGCCGACCACGCTGGCCCTGACGCTCGTCAACGCGAGCAAGGGCTGCGCCGACCTGTCCGGCTACGCGATCTACGTCTGGCATTGCGACCGCGACGGCCAATACTCGCTGTACGGCGCCACCGACCAGAACTACCTGCGCGGCGTGCAGCAGACCGACGCCAACGGCCAGGTCACGTTCACCACCATCTTCCCGGCGTGCTACTCCGGCCGCATGCCGCACATCCACATCGAGGTCTACCGCAGCACCACCACGGCGACCTCGTACACCAACAAGCTCAAGACGACGCAGCTCGCGTTCCCGGTCGATGTCTGCGAGACCATCTATTCGACCGCCACCGGCTACAGCGCCAGCGTGACCAACCTGTCGCAGATCAGCTTCGCCACCGACCCGGTGTTCTCGGACGGCACCACGACCGAGATGTCCACCGTCACCGGCAGCGTCGCCGACGGCTACACCGTGGCGCTGCAGGTCGGGATCCCGGTTTGATCTTCATCCGCACGGCCTGCCGCAGAATGCGCGCATGGCGACCTGGACGGCGACGGTGAGCACCCGCGTGAAGGCATGGCTGGCGGACACGCTGTTCAAGCGGCTGTTCGCGCTGATGTGGCTGGCGCTGGTGATCAGCCACGCGGTGGCGTTCTTCGTCGTCACGCGCAACGGCCCGGCCATCGGACGGTGGCCGACGTTTCCGTCGCTGCCGCCGGTCTCGTTCGCGCGTCGCGTCGCACCGCCGGCATCGGATGCGGCCAGTTCGGCGCAGGCCTTTCCCGGCATGTCGATGCCGCCAAGACCGTTCGGCGACGGCGGCCCGCCCGGCTGGCGCGGCGGCATGGGCGCGCCAACGGACATGGGCGGCCGGCCGCCGTTCGCCAATCCGGGCGACGGCCCGGGGCCGATGCGCTTGAACGGCGGCCCCGGCAACCGGCTTGCGCCGGGCGCGGCCTCCGTCGGCCTGCCCGCGGCCATGGCCTTCCTCGACTACGGCATCCGCCTGCTGATCATCGGCCTGGCGGCCTGGTTCGGCGCGCGCTGGCTGTCGGCGCCGATGCGCCGGCTGCAGGCGGCGTCGCGCACGCTGGGCAGGTCGCTCGCGCGCAACGAGGCGCCGCCGGAGGTCGACGAAACTGCCGGCACGGTGGAAGTGCGCGAGACGGCGCACGTGTTCAACGAGATGTCGCGCCAGCTCAGCGACCAGGTGCATTCGCGCGCGCTCCTGGTGGCGGCGATCTCGCATGACCTGCGCACGCCGCTCACGCGCATCCGCATGCGGCTGGAGGCCAGCGAAGGCGATCCGCTGACCGCGCGCTCGATTGCCGACATCCACGAGATGGACGACCTGATCGAGTCCGCGCTGGAGGTGTTCCGCAGCGCCAGCACGCACGAGGAGCCATGCGAGACCACCGACGTCTACGCGCTGGTGCAGGCCATCATCGACGACCTCGCCGACCTGGGCCAGCCGGTGGGCGTGCGCGGCGAGCCTGCGCCAGCGCAGGTGCAGACCGCGGGCCTGCGCCGCGTGGTCGCCAACCTCGTCAACAACGCGTTGCGCTACGGCAAGCGCGCCGACGTCAGCGTGCAAACGCAGGACGACGCGGTGCTGATCGTCATCGAGGACGAAGGCCCGGGCATCCCGGCGGCGCAGCTGGATGCGGTGATGCAGCCGTTCTTCCGGCTCGAGTCCTCGCGCAACCGGCTGACCGGCGGCAGCGGCCTGGGCCTGTACATCGCGCGCGACCTGATCGCGCGCCAGGGCGGCGGGCTGACGCTGGCCAACCGCGCCGAGGGCGGGTTGCGGGCGACGATCGCGTTGAAGCGCGCGTAGGCGCATCCCACGACAAGTGGTCTCTGCGCACGCTTTCCACCCTGCCTGTCATCCTGCGCGCAGTCGCAGGATCCGCGCACGACGAGGCGCTTCCCCGGGGTGGATCCGGCGACTTCGCGCAGGATGACGCGCGCCGCAGGCTCGCGTCACTTCACCTCGGCATCGAAGATGTAGCCCTCGCCGCGAATCGTGCAGATCAACTGCTCGCCGTCCTGCGTCGCCGACAGCTTCTGGCGCAGGCGCGACACCGCCAGGTCGATCGCACGATCGGCCACGACGACGCCCTGGCCGCGCGTCGCATCGAGCAGCTGGTCGCGCGTGAGCACGCGGCGCGGGCGCTCGACGAACGCGCTGAGCAGCCGGTATTCGGCGCTCGAAAGCGGCACCACCACCTGTTGCGGCGAGCGCAATTGGCGCTTGAGGCGATCGAAGCGCCAGCCGGCGAATTCGACGCTGCCGTCGCCGCCGCGATCGCCGCCCGGCGCGGAGCGCCGGCGCAGCACGGCCTTGATGCGCGCCACCAGCTCGCGCGGCTCGAACGGCTTGGCGACGTAGTCGTCCGCGCCCAATTCCAGTCCCAGCACGCGGCTGTGCGGATCGCCTTGCGCCGTCAGCATGATCACCGGCAGGCTGGCCGTCTCGGGACGCTGGCGCAGCGCGGCGCAGATGGCCAGGCCGTCGCCGTCGGGCAGCATCACGTCCAGCACGACGACCTCGATGCCGCCCTGGGACAGGCTGGAGCGCATCTGCGCGGCGCTGGACGCCGCGACGGCCTCGAAGCCGAAGCGGCGCAGGTAGTCGCACACCGATTGCAGCAGTTCTGGGTCGTCGTCGACGACGAGGCAGCGCGTGATGCTCATGATGGATCGCCAGCCGCGGCAACGATGGGCCGCTCGTCTCGTTGGTTCGGCGACGAAGGTACCACGGCAGGGGGCGATCCGAACGCAGAAACGCCTCTTGCCGCGATGCAGCAAGAGGCGGGTGGCACGCCTGCCCGAGTGGGCGAGCGGCGGCGGCTAGATGCGGCCGGTCAGCAGCAGGATCAGCAGGATCACGACCAGCAGACCGAACACGCCGCTGGGCGCGTAGCCCCAGCTGCGGCTGTGCGGCCACGTCGGCAGCGCGCCGAGCAGCATCAGGACGAGAACGACAAGAAGAATGGTGCCAAGCATGGAATGCTCCTCAGGGATGGTGTGGGCCGGCCCGCATGTGCCGGCAGGGGACGGCTGAGCTTCGGCAATCCATGGACCAGGGCGTCGTCCTGCGCCGCGCAAACCCGTACGCAGTTCCCCTCACCGAGCCGCCATGCCAAACCACGGCGAACGGTAGAGAATCCGTCGAACACCTGACGGAGACAACGCATGGATGAAGTCGCCAGCGGCACCATCGGACACTACTCCTTCGAAGAGAAGCGGCGCCGCGTCTTCGCCATCATGGCGGCCTCGTCGGGCAATCTGGTCGAATGGTTCGACTTCTATGTCTACGCGTTCACCGCGCTGTTCTTCGCACCGGCGTTCTTCCCGAAGGGCGACCAGACGGCCCAGCTCCTGAGCACCGCGGCGATCTTCGGGGTCGGCTTCCTGATGCGGCCGATCGGCGGCTGGGTGTTCGGGAAGATCGCGGACCGCAAGGGCCGCAAGACCTCGCTGGTCGTCTCCGTCACGATGATGGGCGGCGGCTCGCTGATGATCGCGTGCCTGCCCACCTACGCGCAGATCGGCGCGTGGGCGCCGCTGCTGCTGCTCATCGCGCGACTGATCCAGGGCATGTCGGTGGGCGGCGAATACGGGGCGACGGCCACCTACATGAGCGAGGTGGCGTTGCGCGGCCAGCGCGGCTTCTTCTCCTCGTTCCAGTACGTGACCCTCATCGGCGGCCAGCTGCTCGCCTCCGTCGTCATCACGGGCATGCAGCTGTCGCTGACGGCCGCGGAAATGAAGGACGGCTGGTGGCGCCTGCCTTTCCTGATCGGCGCGGGCGTGGCGGTGATCGCGATGTTCCTGCGCCGCACGCTGCACGAGACCGCCAGCGTCCAAGCGCGCAGCCACCAGGAAGCCGGCAGCTTCGCCCTCATCTGGCGCGAGCATCGCGCGGCGTTCCTCACCGTGCTGGGCTACACGGCGGGCGGCTCGCTGATCTTCTACACGTTCACGACGTACATGCAGAAGTTCCTCGTGAACTCGGGCGGGATGACGGCGGCCACGGCGTCGACGATCTCGACCATCACGCTGTTCCTGTACATGTGCATGCAGCCGCTGTTCGGCGCACTCTCGGATCGCATCGGCCGGCGCCGCTCGATGATGCTGTTCGGCGGGCTGGGTGCGTTGAGCGTGGTGCCGATCATGACGGCGGTGCAGCACGCCGGCACGCCGCTGGTGGCAGGCATCCTGATCACGGTCGCACTGGCCATCGTGAGCTTCTACACCTCGATCTCTGGCATCGTGAAGGCCGAGATGTTCCCGACCGAGGTGCGGGCGCTGGGCGTGGGCCTGGCCTACGGCATCGCGAATGCGGCCTTCGGCGGCTCCGCGGAATACGTGGCGCTGTTCCTCAAGACCGAGCACATGGAGGCCGCGTTCTATTGGTACGTCACGGCCATGATGGTGATCGCCTTCCTCGTCAGCATGCGCCTGCCCAAGGTCGCCAGCTACCTGCACACCGATCACTGAGCCCGATCGCGCGCGCAAGACGAGCCCCGCAGTCCCCGAGTTCACCCGCGGCGCAAGCTCACGCCTTCTTGACCCAGGCGCTGCACCACGCCTTGGCCGACACGGCCTTGCCGGCATACAGCGGGCATGGGCCGGACGCGTCGCCCGCCTTGCCCTGGTACAGCGCGCAGCCGCCACAGGCCTGGCCGGCCGCGTACTTGGGGTATTTGGCCTTGTCCACCTTGGCCGCGTCCGCCGTGTAGCCCAGTTGCACGGCCGTCGGGTCCTTGGGATCGACCAGCGGCGCCGGCTGGGCTCGGGCCAGCGTGGCGACGCCGAACAAGGGAACGATGGCGATGAAACGGCGGCGCGAGGTCATGATTGGGCTTCCTGCAAGGCTGGATACGGGAGACGGTACAGCCGCGCGCCCTGCCGAGCGTCAGGCTCTGGTCAAATTGTGGCGGATATGCAGCTGCCAAGGCGGCGTATCCAACCCGACACAGGGAAATCCCCCGGAATGATGACGCCGGCTTTCGCGAGCCGTGATTGAATAGCGGATTACGCTGCGGGGCACCGGAAGCGCCCGCACGACCGGGCCGCGCCGCTGCGCGCCAGGCGCAGCCCGGGACACCAAAGCACATCCAAGAGACGCTGCCATGACATCGACCAAACGATTTCTCCGCCATCCGCTGGCCGCCGCCCTGCCGCTCGCGCTGCTCATCCAGGGCTGCGCCACCGATCCCCACACCGGCGCGCAGTCCATCGCCGGGGTCAAGGTGAGCGACGACCCGTGCGCCAAGACGGCGACCGTGGTCGGCGGGGTGCTCGGCGCCGTCGCCGGTGCGGTCGCCACGGCGCAGTTCACCAAGTCCACCGACGCCCGAGTGCTGGGCGGGGTGGCAGGCGGCGGCATCGGGGCAGCCATCGGCTACAACATCGACCACCGCCGCTGCGCGTTGTTCGCCATCGCCAAGGAACACAACGCCGACGTCACCGTCGCCTCTGTCATCGTGCCCAAGGGCGACCTGCCGGCCGCCGCGGCCGTGGCCGCAACGCCGACGTCGACCAACTCGGCCACGCCGTTCAACGCGGGCAGCGACACGACCACGGCCGGCCTGTCGGTCACCTTGCACGACAACGGCAAGCAGTTCGCGTCCGGCTCCGACAAGCTCACGCCCGAGGCCGAATCGCTGTTCCGCGAGATCGCCGACCAGTACTCGTACACCAAGCAGCAGGCCAAGCTGACGGCCACGTCTTCGGACGACGACAAGGCGGCGGTCGAGGTGCTCAAGACCAAGCGCGTCCTGCTGGTGGGCCATACCGACGACACCGGCAACACCACCGAGAACGCCAACCTGTCCGAACGGCGCGCCGCCGCCGTCGCGCATCTGTTCCAGGCCGAGGGCGTGCCCGCGGCCAACCTGTACTTCCAGGGTGCAGGCGAGACGCTGCCGGTCGGCGACAACCACACCGAAGCCGGCCGCGCGGCCAATCGCCGCGTCGAGATCGTCGACGTGAGCGACGACGCCGCCTTCCACAAGTACCTGGCCACCCGCCACCAGTCGCTGCAGTACTACCGCGCCAGCGAAGTCGCCGCACCCGAGGTCGCGGCCGCGGCACCGGCACCGGCCAAGGGCAAGAAGCCGGTCAAGGCCGGCCCCGGTTTCGTCGATTTCGGCGGCGTGCCCGCGGCCACGCTCACCAGCGCGCCCGACTTCGCGCCCGGCACCGTGGGCGGCGGCAACGAAACGGGCACGCGCGCGTTCCGTCCGATCGTGCCGACATGCAACGCCGATCGCCCGCGCACGTCCAACAACGTCAAGTCGCTGGCCACGCAGCGCGACCTGCCGATGAGCGACTACGTGCCGGGCCTGTACAACACCTCCTGGTCCGACACCGTCAACGGCAACCTGATCGGCCTGACCAACGTCGACGTGCCGCGCGACGGCGGCGCGGTGACCGGCAAGCCCACGCTGTTGATCTGGAAGAACTACAACGCCAAGAAGAAGATGCCGCCGGCCGACTTCGAAGCCAGCCCGGACGTCAACATCTACCGCGGCAGCCATGCGATCCTGTACCGCGTGTTCGTCGGCGGCCCGATGAAGTGCATGGACGTGTGGTTCCCCTACACCGACACCGGCGAGTCGCGCAACTCCAGCCTGTTCTACGACAAGCAGTCGGCGCTGTACGTGAGCTCGTTCGAGCTGAAGTCCCTGAGCAGCGGCGCCGCGCAGTAAGCGCAGTCGGCTTCGCAGCACGAATCGCCCGCCCCCGCGCGGGCGATTTGCTTTTCGCGGCAGGCGCCGTTCTTGCCCTGCTGTCGGGCTAGACTCCAGCGCAACAATGCCCGCAGCCGCTTCCCTTCCCGAGGTCTCCGACGCCGCATCGCCCGCCTGCTCCGCGCTCGCGGCGGGCTTGTGGCGTTGCCGCGGGTGCGCGGCGACCTGCGTGCCGCCGCGCGAGGCGCTGGCGCTGCAACGGGCGCGTTGTCCGCGCTGCGACGCCACCGTCCATCCGCGCCGGCCCGACGCCATCGCGCGCAGCTGGGCCTTCCTGCTGGCCGGCACGGCGCTGTACCTGCCGGCCAACCTGCTGCCCGTCACCAACACGGCGTCAATAGGCGGGCGCCAGGCCGACACCATCTTCAGCGGCATCGTCTACTTCTGGAAGGACGGCTCGTACGCGCTGGCCGTCCTCGTCTTCGTGGCCAGCATCGTGGTGCCGATGACCAAGCTGCTGCTGCTGTCGCTGCTGCTGATCTCGCTGCAGCGCCACGACACCCGCTGGGCCAAGCGCCGCCTGGCGGCGTACCGCGTGCTCGAGGCGATCGGCCGCTGGTCGATGCTGGACGTCTTTGCCATCACCATCCTGGCCGCGCTGGTGCAGGTGGAAAGCCTGGCCGAACTGCGGCCCGGCGCGGGCGCGATGGCGTTCGGCGCGGTCGTCGTGCTGACGATGCTGGCCACGCACAGCTTCGATCCGCGCCTGCTGTTCGACAAGCCGCAGGGCGAGGTCGCGCCCGTGCCGCCCCGACTCACCGCCCCTGCCGGAGACGCGCCTTGAGCGATCCTGACCAACCGCGCGACGACGCCCCGGCGCCGCCCGCCGCGCCGGTTCCGCCGCCCGACCTGCCGCGGCCCGTCATCGCGCGCCGCGCGCACTATTCGCTGTGGCTGGTCTGGCTGGTGCCGCTGGTGGCCGTGGTCATCGGCATCGGCCTGGGCGCGCGCGCCATCCTCAATCGCGGCCCGACGATCACGATCTACTTCCACAACGCCGAAGGCATCGAGGCCAACAAGACGCACATCAAGTACAAGGACGTCGACGTCGGCATCGTGCGCCGCGTGCGGCTGACCAAGGATCACAAGGAAGTAGAGATCACGGCCGACATGCGCGGCAACTCGGGCATCGAGAACCTGCTGGTCGCCGACACCCGCTTCTGGGTCGTGCGCCCGCGCATCGGCGCCGCCGGCGTCAGCGGCCTGGGCACGCTGCTTTCGGGCGCCTACATCGGCATGGACGCCGGCCGCGACGCCAACGAGAAGCGCGAGTTCCAGGGTCTGGACGAGCAGCCGGCGATCACCGCCGACATCCCCGGCCGCGCGTTCACGCTGATGGGCGACGACCTGGGCTCGCTGGACATCGGCTCGCCGATCTACCTGCGCCGCGTACCGGTGGGCCAGGTGCTGGCGTACGCGATGCAGCCCGACGGCCGCCACATCAAGTTCACGATCTTCGTCACCGCGCCCTACGACCGCTTCGTCAGCGCGCACAGCCGCTTCTGGCATGCCAGCGGCGTGGACGTCGACCTCGGCGCGCAAGGCCTGCACGTGCAGACGCAGTCGGTGGTCAGCGTGCTGGCCGGCGGCATCGCGTTCCAGGACCTGCCCGATCCGGACAACGCGCTGGGCACGCCGGCCGAAGCGCCCGAGCACATGCAGTTCACACTGTACGGGCAGATGTCCGACGCCCTGAAGCTGCCCGACTCGCAAGGCTTCGACTACCGGCTGCTGTTCGCCAGTTCGGTGCGCGGCCTGGCGGTCGGCGCGCCGGTCGAATACCGCGGCCTGCCCATCGGCGAGGTCACGCGCATCTCGGTCGACGGCAGCGGCGGCGAGTCCAACCCCGAACCGATGATCGCCGTCGACGTGCGCGTGTACCCGCGCCGGCTGCCGACGATCAACAAGTCCGGCCCCGAGGACATGACGCAGGACGACCAGAGGAAGCGCATCGACCCGATGGTGCGACGGGGCTTTCGCGCGCAGTTGAAGAGCGGCAGCCTGCTCACCGGGCAGCTGTACGTGTCGCTGGACTTCGTCAAGGACGCGCCGCCGGCCCAGATCGACTGGAAGACCACGCCGCCGATCATGCCCACCGCGCCGGGCGGATTCGACGACCTGCAGGCCTCGCTGCAATCGATCGCCAAGAAGCTCGACGCGATCCCGTACGACGAGCTGGCCAAGGACCTGCACAAGGACCTGGCCGACCTGGACACCACGCTGAATCACGTGGACGGCATGGTGCAGCACCTGGACACCGGCGTGGTGCCCGAGGCGCAGAAGACGCTGGCCGACGCGCGCAAGGCCGTCGACGACCTGCGCAAGACGCTGGGCACGGTCGACCAGACGGTCGGGCCGCAGGCCACCAACACCCTGGGCGAGCTGTCGAAGGCCGCCGCGTCGCTGAGCAGCCTGGCCGAATACCTGAAGCGGCATCCGGAGTCGTTGTTGAAGGGCAAGCCCGAGGATCCGAAATGACGATGACACGCTGGTCTCTTGTCGCGGCAGTCGCGTTGGTCGCCGGCTGCTCCACGCCGGTCGACCATTTCCACACGCTGCGTCCCTCGATCGCGCCGGCGCCCGCGCCCGCCGGCGCACATGCGACGCCGCACCTGCTGGCGATCGGGCCCGTCACCGTGCCCGTGGCGCTGGGCCGCGACGAGTGGGTCATCCGCACCGGCGACAGCGGCGCGATGGTCTACGACCACCAGTTGTGGACGCAGGCGCTGGGCGCCGACATCGCGCAGACGCTGGTGGACTACCTGAACCGCGACCCGCTGCCGGACGGCCTGTGGGCCGACGCCGGCCCGACGGGTTCGGGCAGCGGCGCCGATCTCGAACGCCCCGCGCCGCTGCGCGTGCGCGTGCAGGTGCTGCGCCTGGACTCCATCCTGGCGCCAGCACCGGCCGTCAGCGACCAGGTGCGCTGGACGCTCGAGTGCCTGCCGTCGGATCCCACGCTGGGCCCGGTCGAAGGCGGCCGCTATCGCGTCGTGCGCACCGCGGTGCGCGACGCCGCGGGGCCGGCGCCGTCGATCGAGGCGGGCGTCGAGGCCTCGCAGCAAGGCTTCGACCGCGTCGCCCGCGGCCATTCCGACACCGTGCGCCTGGTGGCCGAAGACGTCGCCGCCGCCTTGCGCGCGAGCGCTCCCGAGCGCGCGCGCGAATGCGTCGTCGTCCCTTGACCATGGCGGCCAGGCGGCACTGAGATGTTCGAGCGTTTCCGACGCGCGCGCGCCGCCAACGGATCCAGCCGCCACATCGCGGAAGCGGCACTGGACGACGGCGTCGATGCCCTCGCGCCACGCCTGCCGCTGGCCACGCTGCGCGACGACCTCGTCATCTGCGAGGAGTGCGATGCATTGCACCGGCGCTCCAGCGTCGACGGCGTCGGCGAAGACTCGGACGACATCGTCCCCTCCGGCCGCCACTACGAATGCCGGCGCTGCGGCGCGACGCTGGGCCTGGCGCGCCACGCCCGCTTCGACCTTCCGCTGTCGCTCGCGCTGACCGGCCTGGTCGCCCTGGCGATCGCGCACACCAACGACATCCTCAGCATCGAGATCCAGGGCCAGGTGCGCACGGCCACGCTGTGGGAAGCCGTCTGGACGCTCTACGACGAAGGCGCGTGGTTCATGAGCGGCCTGGTGCTGTTCACGACGCTGCTGAACCCGTTGATCGAGATGGGCGCAGTCTGCTACGTGCTGCTGCCGCTGCGCTCGGGCCAGTGGGCGCCTGGCTTCGACGTGGTGCTGCGCGCCATGCAGGCCGTGCGGCCGTGGGTGATGGTGGAGGTGTTCATGCTGGGCGTGCTGGTCGCCTACGTCAAGCTCGGCGGCCTGGCCAGCGTGGTGCCCGGGCCCGGCCTGTGGGCGTTCGGCGCCGTGATGGTGCTGGCCACGGCGATGGCGTCCGCGTTCGACCACGAGCATGTGTGGGCGTCGACGGCGCGGCTGCGCGCCTTGCGGCGCTGAGCGCAGATCAACGCGGCGCGAGACCCGCGATCTCCGCCAGCAGGCTGTACGACTTGCGGCGCGCGTCGGCATCGAAGATCGCCGACACCACCATCAGCTCGTCGGCGCCGCTGTACGCGGCAAAGCGTTCGAGCCCGTGGCGCACGGTGTCGGGCGAGCCGACGACGGAACACGCCAGCATGCTCTGGGCCATCTGCTTTTCGGCGGGCGACCAGTAGGTGTCGATGTCGTCGATCGGCGGCCGCTGCAGGCCGGGCATGCCGCGGCGCAGGTTGGCGAACGATTGCTGGTGCGAAGTGAACAGGCGTTTCGCCTCGGCATCGGTGTCGGCCACGACCACATTGACGCCGGCCATCGCGTGCGGCGCCTGCAACTGCTCGGATGGCTTGAACAGCCGGCGGTACAAGTCCATCGCCTGCGTCAGCGCATCAGGCGCGAAGTGCGACGCGAACGCGTACGGCAGCCCGAGTGCCGCGGCCAGCTGTGCGCCATAGGTGCTCGAGCCGAGGATCCACAGCGGCACGTCCAGCCCCGCGCCCGGCACGGCCTGCACCGTCTGGCCGGCGCGCGCCGGCTGGAACAGCGCCTGCAGCTCCTGCACGTCCTCGGGAAAATTCTCGGCGCTGCGCGGGTCGCGCCGCAGCGCGCGCACGGTGGTCTGGTCGGTGCCCGGCGCACGGCCGAGACCGCAGTCGATGCGGCCCGGGTACAGCGACGCCAGCGTGCCGAACTGCTCTGCGATCACCAGCGGCGAGTGGTTGGGCAGCATGATGCCGCCCGAACCGACGCGGATGCGCGACGTGCCCTGAGCGAGAAAGCCGATCACCACCGACGTCGCCGCGCTCGCGATCCCCGTCATGTTGTGATGCTCGGCCACCCAGTAGCGCGTGTAGCCGAGCCGCTCGGCATGCTGCGCGAGCGCGAGGCTGTTGCGCAGCGCCTCGCCCGCGCTGGAGCCTTGCTGGACGGGCACCAGGTCGAGGACGGACAGTGGCGGGAACCTGGGGGACGAGATCGAAGACATGGGCTGGACGAAACGCAAGACGGAAGCCGTACCTTACGACGCAATGCGAGACCGAGGTGGTGGCAGGGAGGAAGCACCGCCTGCAGCCTCCGCGGCGCGAGGGGTCCGGCATCTCCTCGGGAGCCGATCAGTGACGTGCAACTCGACGCTGCGCGAAGCAAGTACGCCGATTGGGTGGAACGCGGACGCGACGTTCGGCTGTGGGAGCAGTCTCTTGCGGATGGCCGCTTCTTGGGTGATCGGGGCTTTGTCCGGAGGGTCGAGGCGCGCGTGCGCGCGTCGCCTTCGGGGAGGGGTCAGGCCGGCTTGCCCGGGCTCGCGGCCTGCGCCGTCGGCGGCGTCATCGGTTCGCCCCACCCGCCGCCCAGCGCCTTGATCAGGCCGACGGTGGCCTGGTACTGCGCCGCCCGCACCTGCACCGCCACGCGCCGGTTCGCGAGCTCGCTGCGGCGGGCGTCGAGCAGCTCGAGCTGGCTGACCAGGCCGTTGCGATAGCGGGCGTCGGACAGCACCGTCGCGCGCGTTGAAGCATCGACGGCCACCTTTTGCGCGCCCGCCTGGTCGGCCAGCAGGCGCAGCGAGGCGAGCTGGTCCTCGACGTCGCGGAACGCTCCCAGCACCTGCTCGCGGTAGGTCGCGGCTGCGATGTCCCACTGCGCATTGGCGGTCTGCACGCCGGCCTCGCGGCGGCCGCCATCGAAGACGGGCAGCGACAGCAGCGCGCCGATGCCCCATGCGCGGGCCGACCACTTGAACAGGTCGCCCAGGTCGGTCGACGCCACGCCGCCGTTGGCGGTCAGCGCCACATCTGGAAACCACGCCAGCCGCGCAACGCCAGCGCGCGCTTCGGCAGCCTGCATCGCAAGCTGCGCCGAGGCGACGTCCGGACGCCGCGCCAATACGGTGCTGGGTACGCCGGCCGGAACGCCCGGAAGCGCGCCGTTCCAGTCGGCGGGCGCGAGCGCAAATTGCGTCGGCAGCTCGCCCAGCAGCACGGCCAGCGCATGCTCGTGCAGCGCGCGTTCACGGTCCAGCGCCAGCGCCTGCGAGTTCGTCGCGGCGACTTCCGCCTGCACGCGCGCGAGATCGAGCTCGGCGACGTCGCCGGCCGAATAGCGGCGCTCGGTCAGGCGCAGCGTGTCGGCGTAGGCCGCCACCGTCTGGCGCACGATGTCGCGCTCGGCGTCGAGCGCGCGCAGTTCGAAGTAGGCTTGCGCCACGTCGGATTGCACGAGCAGGCGCGCGCTCTGCAACGCGGCTTCGCGCGACAGCGCATCGAGCCTTGCGGCGTTGCGGGTCTTGGTGAGCTTGCCGAAGAAGTCGGGCTCCCACGACGCGGCCAGGCCGGCGTTGCCCAGGTTCTCGGCCTGGCCCGGCGCCGCGCCGAAGCCCGGCTGGATCGTGGCGCGCGAGGCGCCCAGCTGTGCGCCGACTTGCGGCAGCAGGTCGGCCTGCGCGTCGCGCAGCAGCGCGCGCGCCGCGAGCACGCGCGCCGCGGCCTGCTGGATGTCGGTGTTGTTGGCGGCGGCACGCTGCACCAGGTCGTTCAGCACCGGGTCGGCAAACACCGTCCACCAGGTGCCGCGCGGCTGTGCCTCGGCCGGACCGACGTTGGCGAAGCGGGCCGCGCCATCCTCCTTGAACGCGACCGGTGCAACAGGCGCAGCGGTCGGCGTGAAGGTCGATGTGCTCGCGCAGCCGGCCAGCACCAACGCGGCGACCAACGGGATCAACGATGTCTTGAGATGCGAAATCATGATTCTTCCTTTGGACGAGGCGCACGGCAGCCGCCGCGCGCCCCAGGTCTTCATTCGTCTGGATGACGCGGCGCGGCCAGCACCGGCTGCACGCCGCCGAAGCCGCCACCGCCTTGGCCGTGGTCGACATTCACGCCCGGCGCCTCGACGTCATGCGGGATCTCGCCATGCTGTTTCAGAGCCCGGTTGCCGGTGAGCGCGCGCAACAGCACGTAGAACACCGGCGTCAGGAACAGGCCGAACGCGGTCACGCCGATCATCCCGAAGAACACGGCCACGCCCATCGCATGGCGCATCTCGGAGCCGGCGCCGGTCGACAGCACCAGCGGCAGCACGCCCATCACGAACGCCATCGACGTCATCAGGATCGGACGCAGCCGCAGCCGGCTGGCCTCGATCGCGGCGCGCAGCGGCGTGCGTCCGGCGAATTCGAGCTCGCGCGCGAATTCCACGATCAGGATCGCGTTCTTCGCGCTCAGCCCGACCAGCACCATCAGCCCGATCTGCGTGAAGACGTTGTCGTCCCCATGCGTCAGCCACACGCCGGTCATCGCGGCGAGTAGGCCCATCGGCACGATCAGCAGGATGGCCAGCGGCAGCGTCAGGCTCTCGTACTGCGCGGCCAGCACCAGGAAGACGAGCAGGATCGAGATCGGGAAGATCAGCACCGCCGAGTTGCCGGCCAGGATCTCCTGGTACGTCAGGTCGGTCCATTCGTACGTCACGCCGGGCGGCAGCGTCTCTGCGGCGATGCGCGCGATCGCGTCCTTGGCCTGGCCCGACGAATAGCCCGGCGCCGGGCCGCCATTGACGTCGGCCGCGAGAAAGCCGTTGTAGCGCATCGCGCGTTCGGGTCCGAACGTGGGCGTGACCTTCATCAGCGCCGACAGCGGCACCATCTCGCCCGTCGTCGATCGCACCTTGAGCAGGCCGATGTCCTCGGCGCGCGCGCGGAACGCGGCGTCCGCCTGCACGCGCACGGAGTACGTGCGGCCGAACTTGTTGAAGTCGTTCGCGTACAGGCTGCCCAGGTAGATCTGCATGGTGTCAAAGATGTCGGTCACCGGCACGCCCAGCTGCTGCGCCTTGGTGCGGTCGATGTCGGCGTACAGCTGCGGCACGTTGACCTGGAAGCTCGAGTACAGGCCCGCCAGTTCCGGCGCGGCGTAGGCCTTGGCCAGGAACGCCTTGAGCGCGGCGTCCATGCCGGCGATGCCCACCGAGCCGCGGTCCTCCAGCTCCAGCTTGAAGCCGCCGGTCGTGCCGATGCCCGACACCGGCGGCGGCGGGAACATCACGACGAAGGCTTCCTGGATGCCGGCGAACTGCTGGTTCAGTTGCTGCGCGATGGCACCGGCGCTCAGGTTGGCGCTCCTGCGCTTGTCGAAGTCCTGCAGCGCGACGAACACGATGCCGGAGTTCGAGCTGTTGGTGAAGCCGTTGATCGACAGGCCCGGGAACTGCACCGCGTGCTCGGTGCCCGGCTGCTTGGCGACGATGTCGCCCATCTTGCGGATCACGGCCTCGGTGCGATCGAGGGTCGCGCCGTCGGGCAGTTGCGCGAAGCCGATCAGGTACTGCTTGTCCTGCGGCGGCACGAAGCCGCTGGGCACGGCCTTGAACAGGCCCAGCGTCGTCGCGGCCAGCACCGCGTAGACGGTGATCATGATGGTCTTCTTGGAGATCGCGCGCTTGACGCCGCCGCTGTACGCATCGGCGCCGCGATGGAACACGCGGTTGAACGCGGCGAAGAAGCGGCCCAGCACGGCGTCCATGCCGCGCGTCAGCGCGTCCTTGGGCGCGTCGTGTCCCTTGAGCAGCAGCGCGGCGAGCGCCGGCGACAACGTCAGCGAGTTGACCGCCGAGATCACCGTCGAGATCGCGATCGTCAGCGCGAACTGCTTGTAGAACTGTCCCGTCAGGCCGGTGATGAACGCCAGCGGCACGAACACCGCGACCAGCACCAGCGCGATCGCGATGATCGGGCCGGAGACCTCGCGCATCGCGCGATACGTGGCGTCGCGCGGCGACAGCCCGTTGGAGATGTTGCGCTCCACGTTCTCGACCACCACGATCGCGTCGTCGACCACGATGCCGATGGCCAGCACCAGCCCGAACAGGCTCAGCGCGTTGATCGAGAAGCCGAACAGGCTCATCACGCCGAAGGTGCCCACCACCGCCACCGGAACGGCCAGCAGCGGGATGATGGACGCGCGCCAGGTCTGCAGGAACAGGATCACCACCAGCACCACCAGCGCGATGGCTTCCAGCAGCGTGTGCACCACCGATTCGATGGACGCGCGCACGAACTGCGTCGGGTCGTAGACGATGCTGTACTGCACGCCTTCGGGCATGGACTTCTGCAGCTCGGCCATCTCGGCGCGCACGCCGTTGGAGATCGCGATCGCGTTGGATCCTGGTGCCGCGAAGATGGGGATCGCCACCGCCTCCTTGTTGTCGAGCAGCGAGCGCAGCGAGTAGTCGGCGGCGCCCAGCTCGATGCGCGCGATGTCGCGCAAGCGCGTGACGGCGCCGTCCGCGCTGGTCTTGACGATGATGTCGCCGAACTCCTCCTCGTTCTGCAGCCGGCCCTGCGCGTTGACCGACAGCTGCACGTCGATGCCGTGCAGGTTGGGCGACGCGCCCACGATGCCGGCGGCGGCCTGCACGTTCTGGCCGCGGATCGCGGCGACGACGTCGCTCGGCGACAGACCGCGGTTGGCGACCTTCTGCGGGTCCAGCCACACGCGCATCGAGTAGTCGCCCGAGCCGAACAGCTGCACGTCGCCGACGCCCGGCACGCGCGCGAGGCGGTCCTTGACGTTGAGCACCGCGTAGTTGCGCAGGTACGTCATGTCGTATCGACCGCTGGGCGACAACAGGTGGACCACCATGGTCAGGTCGGGCGAGCTCTTGATGGTGGTGATGCCCAGCGTGCGCACTTCTTCAGGAAGGCGCGGTTCGGCTTGCGACACGCGGTTCTGCACCAGCTGCTGCGCCTTGTCCGGGTCGGTGCCCAGCTTGAAGGTGACCGTGAGCGTCATCAGGCCGTCGGTGGTCGCCTGGCTGCTCATGTAGAGCATGCCCTCGATGCCGTTGATCGATTCCTCGAGCGGCGTGGCGACCGTCTCGGCGATGACCTGTGGATTGGCACCGGGGTAGTTCGCGCGCACGACCACCGAAGGCGGCACGACGTCGGGGTATTCGGAGATCGGCAGGCCGCGCACGGCGATCAGGCCGCCGAGGAAGATCAGCAGCGACAGCACGCCCGCGAAGATCGGGCGGTCGATGAAGAATTTGGAGAGATTCACTGGGTGCTCCCGGGAGTTGCGGGGAATGCAGCGGCCTCGCGTCGGCGTGCGACGCGGGCTCGTCGAATTTCTAGATGTCAGTTCTTGGGCGTGGCGTCATCGGCCGTCTTCATTGCGACCATCTGCGGCGCGATCAGTGAGCCCGGTCGCACGCGCTGCAGGCCGTTGACGACAACGCGTTCGTTCGGCTTCAGCCCCGAGGTGACGATGCGCAAGCCGTCGACGTTCGCGCCCAGCGTGACCTCGCGGTAGTTCGCCTTGTCGTCGGCGCCCACCACCATCACGAACTTCTTGTTCTGGTCGGTGCCGACCGCGCGTTCGTTGATCAGCAGCGCCGGATCGGCCTTGACCTGGCCCATGCGCAGGTGCGCGAACTGGCCGGGCATCAGCGAGCCGTCGGCGTTGTCGAACACCGCGCGCACGCGCACGGTGCCGCTCTTGCCGTCGACCTGGTTGTCCACCAGTTGCAGGTGGCCGGCGATAGGGGTCGCCGTATCGGCCACGGTGCCCATCTGCACCGGAATCCTGTCGATCTGCGCGCGTGCGCCGGCGCCCGCGGGCAGATCGCGCAGCGCGCGCGTGACGACCTGCTCGTCGGCATCGAAGCTCGCGTAGATCGGGCTGACCGACACCAGCGTCGTCAGCACCGGCGCGCCCGGGCCGGCGGCCACCAGGTTGCCGGTCGTGATCTCCAGCTTGCCAACGCGGCCCGACACCGGCGCGCGCACCTGCGTGTAGCCCAGGCTCAGCCGGGCCGTCTGCAGCTCGGCCTGCGCCGAGCGCAGGTTGGCGTCGGCCTCGCTCTGAGCGTTCAGGCTGTCGTCGTATTCGCGTTGCGAGATCGCGTGGTCGGCCAGCAGTTGCTTGGCGCGCACGTAGTTGCTCTTGGCATTGGTCAAGCGCGACTGGGCCGCGAACACCTGGGCGTCGGCACGGTCGACGTCGGCCTGGTAGGGCGCCGGGTCGATGGTCAGCAGCAGGTCGCCGGCCTTGACCAGCGCGCCTTCGCGAAAGTGCACACCCTGCACGGTGCCGGCGACGCGCGAGCGGATATCGACGCGTTCGACAGCTTCGAGGCGGCCGGAGAACTCGTTCCAGGTCGCCACGTCGCTCTGCACGACGGTGGCGACGGACACCGGCGTTGCCTGCACGGCGGGCGACGGCGTGGCCACGGCCGGGCCGGACTGCAGCATGAAGACTGTGGCCAGGGCGGCGGCGACGGCCGTCAACGTGGTGCCGGCGACCCAGAGACGGCGGCGGGCTTTGAGCGGAACCTGGTTCATGGGAACTCCTGAAGTGGTGCGGCGATCGAAAAACAAAGGACTCGGAAAACTTCGGACAAAGCAGCGGCTCGACCAGGCGCCGCCTGGCTTTTTGCAACCGTCTCGTGAAAGTTTTATCGTAGCGATCGCTACGACATATGGCATACTCTAACCACGCCGCAAGGGCAGGTCAACATATTTTCGTATCGATCGCTATGATAAAAACAGGCGAGTCACCGGAAGACAACGCGCCGTCGCTGGACGGCGAGGCGGCCGTGGGCGTGGCCCAGGACTGCGAAGCGACGGCCAAGCCAGCGCGCAAGCCGCGCGGCCGGCCGCTGTCGTTCGACCGCGACGCCGCCCTCGAGACCGCGATGCACGTCTTCTGGGAGCGCGGCTACGAAGCCGCGTCGATCGCCGACCTCACGGCGGCTATGGGCATCACGCCGCCCAGCCTGTACACCGCGTTCGGCGACAAGGAACAGCTGTTCCTGGAAGCCATCGAACGCTACGCGCTCGGCTACGGCAGCGCCGGCGCCCGTGCGCTGGTCGAGGAGCCAACGGCGCGCGGGGCGATCGAGCGCTGGCTGCTGGAAGCCGCCAACGAACTGACCCAGCCGTGCCATCCCCGCGGCTGCATGGTGGTGATGGCCGCCACCAACTGCTCGGCCGCGGCCGAGCGCGTGCAAGGCGCCCTGCTGCTGCGCCGCACCGAGGCCATCGCCAACGTGGGTCGCCGCATCCAGGGCGGCATCGACGGCGGCGAGCTGCCCGCCAACACCGACGCCAAGGAGCTCGCCAACTTCTACGCGACCATCTACCAGGGCATGTCGATGCAGGCCAAGGATGGCGCGACGCACGAGAGCCTGCTGGCGACCGTGCGGACGGCGATGCGGTCCTGGCCGACAGCCTGATTCATCTACTTTCCGGCCGAACCGCTCAGTTCAGTGCACTGATTGAGAAGCCGGCGGACTGCAGATCCTTGAGGATCCCCTGACAGGCGGGGGCCGGGCCGCTTGGAGGGAAGACGTGAGCAAAGCCGACGGCATAGAAATACACCGTGCCAGCGGGTTGGCGCTGGATCCTCTCGATCCATTCGGCGGTTCGTTCGCAGACAAAGGACCGGAAAAATGCCGGCGTTCCGCCCGCTCCATCCGCCAGGATCGTCGAGTGCAGGGTCTCGCTGAAATCGGACGCTTCTTTTCGCAGCGCCGCATCGAAGCTTTCCAGGTCCAGACTGACTCGACCTGGGTCAAGGGCCCGATTCGTCTGTTCAAGATAGTCGACGCGATCTTTCTCGTTCAACCGGCAATACGCTTTGGTGGCAGCATTCGGTTCGTCGATATCAAAGACCTTGTTTGCACCGACCTTGTTGGCCAATGCGTTGACCACGCTGCCCTTCAGTTCGATCGACGTTTTGGTCGGGATCTGCGAGCGCCCGAAGAGGCGGAAGCCCGCCATCACGCCCATCTCGGAAAGGCCATTTGTGTCAACGCGCGCGAAGACGCGTATCTGGTCGTCGCTCTGGTCAAGAAAAGTGATGCCACGGTCCCGAGCGTCGCGGTAGAACTCGAATTCCAGCTGCGCGAGTCGCGTCTTTTCCGCTTGCAGCAATCGAATATCCGCGGCGTCCGTGAAGGGCGGTTCACACGGCAGCTCGGAACCCACTTCGTGCCGCGCGCCCACGCCCTCCGCGTACAAGCGCGAAGACGCCATGGCCGCCGGAGCGATGACGCGCTCGAAGTCATCGTCGTACTCGATGGGCAAGCCCAGATGCGTGATGGCCAGCACGTAGCCCTGCACCTCGCCTGCAGGGGTGGACCGGCTGAAGTGCCAAATTCGCGGACTCGTCGACGCCTGCACTGGCAAGGCGAACAGAAACGCCAACACCAGGATCCAGCCTTGGTTCAGCGTGGTTGATCGCCTGGTTCGTTGTTGCATCATTTAAATTTCAACTTTATGAAATCGTTATCAGCGTAGTTCAAAAAAAATTTGGCGCACATGCGTGAGTTCGGCACCCATGTGGTGTCAAAGCCGATTTTTCTTCGTGAATATTTTGTGAAAAAGATCTTGAATTCAAGTTCAATTTTTATAACGAAGAACAATCATATGAATCCTCTTGGCAAGCCGATCACGCAATGAGCTTTGAGCAACCCAGACATGAAAATATCATCAACAGCCTTCAACTTTGATAAACATAAGTTAGTTTTCACCAACAATTCGAAGTAACCTCTGTGATGGCGCGAACTCAGTGTATGCGTGCCCATGCTCAAAGCCACCCCCAAAGGGGGGCAAACATCAACCTGAAGTCAAACTGTCTGATGTTAGTCAATGTTTTAAAAATGATGTGGGTATCTACGATATTCACATCATTTTTACTATCGATATAAGTTTGCAATGGTTTTCACGAATAGAGTTTTCCCTTGGCTCTGCTGGCGGCCATGCATGGAACGAAATGTCGATGCCGACCGAGAAGCAAGGCGAGGATGAGCACGCCCGCCCAGTCGAAGAGGGTCGATCAGTTCAACCCGGCGGTACACCCTCGGGACACTCGCCGTGCCCGTCGCCGGAATTGGTTCTTGTATCGATGGCCAGTCGCCAGCACGCGTCAGCCGTGCGAGCGATTCCTGCCCGTGTTCGGTATGACGTCGCCGCCTCTTCGCGAACGGCACGACATGTCTTCAGCCGGTGGAATCGCACTCGCGGCTCAACATGTGTCCAATGGTCGTCACGGCACGCGGGAACGGGACTGTTCCGGTGCGGTCGATCGAGCCATTTCGCCGGCGTCCGACATCTCGATGTGTGAGCGCATGCCGTTCGCGCGCGGCGCGACGTCGAATACCGATCTCAAGACACCGTCCGCAGACGAGGCGTTTGCGGGTGTTCTGCGCACCAAAGGAAAAGCCCGCGACAAGCGGGCTTTTGTCTTCCGGACATCGTGACGGATCACGAAGACGGGTGCGGGCACGGGGTGACGGGTTCCCCGGATTCCGCCCAATGTGCGGCCGGTTCTGTACCTGCAAGAGATTTATTATGGGCCCGGTTCGTGACAGTTCCGTGCAGGCGACGCCGTTGCCGTTGATCGGTAAGTACCCTCGGGTGCACCGGGCGCGATGGTTGCCGCGATCCCGCTCCATGGGCCGGCGGCCGGCGGCGATGGAACACCCCGAGAGCGCCGACGCTCATCCCCCAGGAGGCCCATTCCATGCGCATTCCCACTCTTTCGCAGTCCCTGCGTGCCGGTTCGGCACTCGTCGTCGGCCTTGTCGCCGCCGCCCTCGCCGTCGCGCAAGGCCAGCCCGTCGCGCCGGTGCGTCCGGTCACGACCGACTACTTCGGCACCCCCGTCGTCGACAACTACCGCTACATGGAAGATCTCGGCAGTGCCGAGGTCAAGGCCTGGATGAAGGCGCAGGCCGACTACACGCGGGCCCAGCTCGACGCGATCGCCGGCCGCGCCGCGCTCAAGGAGCGCATCCACGCGCTGCTCAACGCCGACCTGCGCCGCGGCGGCTTCGTGCGCCGCGGCGACCGCTACTTCTATGAAGTGACGGAGCCGTCCGCGCAACTGCCCAAGCTCTACTACCGCGACGGCCTGGCCGGCCAGGAGCACCTGCTCATCGATCCGGGCCAGCTTGGAAAGGGCACGGCCACGCACTACGCGCTCGATTTCTACACACCTTCCAACGACGGCAAGCTGCTGGCGTACGGCCTGTCGGCCGGCGGTTCGGAAAAGAGCGTGCTGCACGTGATGGACGTGGCCACCGGCAAGCTGCACGGCGAGGCCATCGATCGCACGTCCGACAACGTGATCGGCTGGCGTCCGGACAACCAATCCTTCTACTACCTGCGCTACAACAAGGTCGGGCCCGACACGCCCCCGGCCGAAAGCAAATACAACGCGCGCACCTACATCCACCACGTCGACGTGCATCCTGATGGCGAAGGCGACGTCGTCGTGTTCGGCCGCGGCGTCAAGCCGGGCCTGGACGTGCCGGAAGGCCAGGCCACCTACGTGCTGACCTCGCCGGACTCGCCGTGGGTCGTCGCGGTGGCCAACCACAACATGGACGAGGCGCCGGCCACGGCCTACGTCGCGCCGCTGGCGCAGGTCAACGATCTCCACGCCCCCTGGCGCAAGGTGGCCGACGTCGGCGATGGCGCCACCGAGTTCGCGCTGCACGGCCAGACGCTCTACGTGCTGTCGCAGAAAAGCGCCGCGCGCTTTCGCCTGCTCGCGACGCCGCTCGCGCATCCCGACCTCGCGCACGCGACCGTCGTGATCCCCGAAGGCCAGCCCGTGCTGACCCACTTCGCGCTGGCCCAGGACGGCATCTACGCGCGCGAGCGCGACGGCGCCGTCACGCGCATGCGCGCCGTCTCGTTCGACGGCAAGCACAGCCGCGTGGTGCCCATGCCCTTCGAAGGGAACACGCTCGAAGCGACCACCGACGTCCAGGCGCCCGGCGCGCTGGTGGGCGTGCGCGGCTGGCTGCGGGCCACGGAGTACGTGTTCCACGATCCGGCCACCGGCAAGTCGGAGCCGACCAACCTGACGCCGCCGCCCAGCATAGACACCTCGAGCATGGAAGCGCACGAAGTCATGGCCACCAGCTACGACGGCACGCGCGTGCCGCTGTCGCTCATCCACCGCAAGGGGCTCGCGATGGACGGCAGCCACCCGGTCATCCTGGTCGGCTACGGCGCCTATGGTGTCGTGCTCGAGCCGGGGTTCAATCCGACCCGCATGGCCTGGCTGGAGCGCGGCGGCGTGTTCGCCGTGGCGCATGTCCGCGGTGGCGGCGAGTACGGCGAAGAGTGGCACCTGGCCGGCCAGAAGAAGACCAAGCTCAACACCGTGTTCGACTTCATCGCCTGCGGCCAGTACCTGGTCGACCGCCACTACACGACGCCCGCGCGCCTGGCCGGCGACGGTGGCAGCGCCGGCGGCATCACCGTGGGGGGCGCGCTCACGTGGCGGCCGGACCTGTTCGGCGTGATCCTCGACCAGGTCGGACTCTCGGACACGCTGCGCTTCGAGACCGAGCCCAACGGGCCGCCCAACGTGCCGGAGATGGGCTCGACCCGGGACGAGGCGGGCTTCCACGGGCTGTACGCGATGAGCCCCTACGCGCACGTGCGCGACGGCGTCGCCTATCCGGCCACGATGTTCCTGACCGGCGCCAACGACCCGCGCGTCTCGCCGTGGCAGATGGACAAGATGGCCGCCCGCGTGCAGGCCGCGACCTCGGGCAAGGCACCCATCCTGCTGCGCGTCGACTACGACGCCGGCCACGGCATCGGCTCCAGCAACGAGCAATACGAGCAACAGCTCGCCGACATGTGGTCGTTCGCCCTGTGGCAGATGGGCGACCCGGCGTTCCAGCCGGCGGCCAAGCCCTGACGCGCTCAGGCGGGACGCGCGTGCGCGCGCAGCCGCGCGATCGCGCGCGCGTAGTCGTCCGAACCGAACACCGCCGAGCCCGCGACCAGCGCGTCGGCGCCGGCGTCCACCGCCTGCCACGCGTTGTCGCCGTTCTGGCCGCCGTCCACTTCGATGTACGGGTTCAGGCCGCGCGCGTCGCACAGCCGGCGCAGCGCCGTGATCTTGGGCAGCACCTCGGGCAGGAACTTCTGGCCGCCGAAGCCGGGGTTGACGGTCATCACCAGCACGACGTCGCACAGGTGCAGCACGTTCTCGACGAACGCGATCGGGCTGCCCGGATCGATGACCACGCCGGCCTTGCAGCCCAGCTCGCGGATGCGCGAGAGCACGCGGTGCAGGTGGATCGTCGACGCCGGCTCGCACTGCACCAGCAGGTGGTCGGCGCCGGCCTTGACGAAGTCGTCCAGCATGCGCTCGGGCTCGACCATCATCAGGTGCACGTTGAGCGGCTTGCGCGTCGCGCGACGGATCGCCTCGATGATCACCGGGCCCAGCGTGATGTTGGGCACGAAGCGGCCGTCCATCACGTCGACGTGGATCCAGTCGGCGCCGGCGGCGTCGACGGCGCACACCTCGTCGCCGAGGCGGCCGAAGTCGGCGGACAGGATGGACGGCGCGATGACCAGCGGGTTGCTCATGGTGCCAAGCTTAGCTCGGCGAGGTCACCGTGAGCTTGGCCACCTTCTCGTTGAGGCCGCCGGTCAGCGAACTCCACGACGTGACGAACGCGTCGCCGCCATCGCGCTGCAGCTTGGCGGCCAGCGCGTCGATGTCGACGCCCTCGCGGCGGAATTCGTCGAGCAGCTGTTCGGCGTAGCCGCCGTCCACCGGCATCGGCTCGCCAACCCGGCCCTTCTCGGCGAAGGCCTTCAAGGTCTTGTCGGGCATGGTGTCGACGGTGTCGGGCGCAGCCAGCGCCTGGACGTACAGCGTCTCGGGCGCCTTGGGATCCTTGGTGCCGGTGCTGGCCCACAGCAGGCGCTGCGGATGCGCGCCTGCGGCGGCGAGCTTGCGCCAGCGTTCGGACGTGAGCAGGTCGCGATAGGCCTTGTAGGTGCGCATGGCGATCGCGATGCCCAGGCGGTTCTGGTATTGCGGCGCCACCGTCTCCTTGATGCCGGCATCCCAGCGGCTGACGAACAGCGAGGCGACCGATTCCACCACCGGCGACTTGCCGTCGTTGAGCCGGCGTTCGATGCCCTTCATGTAGGCCTCGGCCGCGGCCAGGTACTGCTCGCGCGAGAACAGCAGCG
>Ga0302279_10000605_pt1 | contig 52823 bp, 59 predicted proteins | sample III_Bog_N3_3_FD_194541 | JGI IMG/M metagenome (GOLD analysis project Ga0302279, IMG submission 194541) | Peat permafrost microbial communities from Stordalen Mire near Abisko, Sweden - III_Bog_N3_3 | ecosystem: Environmental > Terrestrial > Soil > Wetlands > Peat | place: Sweden: Abisko... | reverse complement strand
TGGCGAGGGCCTGTGGCGCGACCATCGCGGCGCTCGCGCCTTGAGCGAACCTCGAGGCGATCAGCACGAAGGACGTCTGGGCGAGCCCCGCGCTCAGTGAGGTCACGCCAAAGAGGACCAGCCCAATCATCATCAGTCGGCGGTGCCCCGTCAGGTCCCCGAGTCGACCCCCGAAGAGCAGCAGGGAACCAAAGGTGAGCGCGTAGCCCGTGACGATCCACTGCAGGTCGGCGGGCACCAGGTGCAGCTCGCGCTGAATTGTCGGAAGCGCCACGTTGACGATGGAGAAGTCGAGCTGCAAGACGAACTGCGCCGCGGCGACGAGCGTGAGGGCCGTGCCCCGTTTCGTCGCCGCGTCAGTCATTCGTCGGACCCTAGTGGCGTGAACGAGCGCCTCTTTCGTCGCGCCGCCCGACCAGTGCGATTTAGGGTGGTGGGATGGAGGAGTACAACGACGGGCGGATCTCGTGCGACGCGAACGCCCTGCGGATCCGTATGTACTACCTTCCCTTCGGCACCAAGGTCATTAAGTATCACTCCATCAGAGGTGTTCGTCGCTTCGACATGACGCCACTGCGCGGACAGTGGCGCATCTGGGGCACGGGGAACTTGAAGTACTGGGCGAACCTCGACCCGAAGCGACCGTCGAAGAACGTCGGTCTCTTACTTGACGTCGGGAAGTTCGTGCACCCCTTCATCACGCCCGACGACGCCGGCGCGGTCGAGTCGATCATCCGCGAACGAGCGAAGCTCGGTCCCGATGAAGGGACGACCATGAAGAGTCCCTTCGTTTAGAAGGAACTCGGCACTCGCTCGCCAGGTATGCGGCGCGTGCCCGTCACCACCAACACGGCGAAGGCGATGCCCGTGGTGAGTTGGCTCAGGAACAGCACGTGCAGCACGCCGAAGAACGTAAGCCCGGCCAGCACCAGCCCGGCGTATTGGACGACGAGTACGAGCGCCATGGTGTCGGTCGCGCGATAGATCCAGAGCGACGCGACGGACTCAAAGACGGTAATGGCGACGCCGACCGCGATGTGGAGGTCCTTCAGCCCCACGTTCAGTGGGTACGGGTACGTCGTGACCAGCGTCAAGAAGAGCAGCGCGCCGTAGAGACGAAGGAGCGCCACCAGTCGTTTCGCCGCCGGCGACGTGACGACCACGCGGCGAGCGACGTCGAGCGAAAGCAGCACGGGCGTGAGTAGCGCCACGGTGTAGGGGATGGCCGTCTTGGCGTGTACGCCGTAGTTGCTCATGCCGCCCTCGTTGGACTTGAGGACGAAGCCGGGGTGGAGGGCCACGCACAGGGCGATGAAGATCGCGAACGTGACCTGACCCGCCGCCAGCTCACGCGCGAGAGCGCGCGCGTCACCGCCCCCGAGATGGGGATCGGCACCGGGTTGCGTCACGGCCCCTACGGCGTCTCGTTCGGCGCCGACCCGCTGGCGTGAGGGCTGAGCGAGCCCGGGCGGGGGAGTGCTTGACTGAAAGACGTCGGAACAGCCATGGCCGTCACGCTAGGCCAGCGGCGACGCGGGGATGAGGGGGCAGCGTGAGACCGGTGATCGTGCAAGAGTTCCTCTCGCTCGACGGCGTGATGCAAGCGCCCGGTGATGCGAGTGAGTTCCCCCGGGGCGGCTGGCAGAAACAGTTCGTCGGCGAGGACCACCTGCGCATCATGGTCGAACAGCTGCGCGAGGTGGACGCGTTATTACTCGGGCGAAAGACGTACCAAGCCTTCGCCGCGGTCTGGCCCACGGTGACCGGACTCGCGGGACTCGCCGATCGCATGAATGCGATGGAGAAGCTCGTCGTCTCGCGCACCATCAACAAAGTTGAGTGGAACGCCACCTTGTTGCGCGGCGACGTCGCCGAAGCGGTCGGTGACGTGAAAGAGCAATCCGGCAACGGTCTGCTGGTCGTGGGGAGCCGCGACCTGGTGCGCTACTTACAACGTCACGACCTCATCGACGAGTACCGACTGTGGGTCCACCCGGTGATCGTCGGTGCCGGGAGCCACCTCTTTGACGCCGGTCTCGATACGGCGAGATGGACCTTTAAGGACGTCACTGTAACGAAAGAAGGCGTCGCCATACTGACCTACGTGCGACCGAGCGGGCGCTAACGTGGCGAACCGGCAACGTAGGTTGGTGCGACACGAGGAACGAAGGGAATCGTATGGAATTGGTGTCTGATCACATCACGGTCATCGGCGCGAGTTGGTGTCCCGACTGCCGTCGGGCGAAGGAGTTCCTCGGCCAACAGCGTGTGGCGTACGACTGGATCGACTTAGAGGCCCACCCCGAAGCCACGGAACTAGTCGAGCGGATCAACGGGGGCAGCCGGTCGATCCCGACGATTATTTTCCCCGACGGATCGCACCTCGTTGAACCGGGCAACGACGAACTCGCCGAGAAGCTCGGCCTCTCGCGCTCGGCGAAGTCGGAGTGCTACGACGTGATCATCGTCGGCGGCGGACCGACGGGTCTGACCGCGTCGATCTACGCCGCCCGGGAGAACCAGAGCGTGCTCATCGTCGAGAAGTCCGCACCCGGCGGCCAAGCGGGCGTGACCGAGCGACTCGACAACTACCCCGGCTTCCCCGACGGTGTGGCGGGACACGAGCTGGCTGATCGCATGCGCCGTCAGGCCGAACGATACGGCGTCGAGATCCTCCAGGCGGTTGCCGTCAGTGGACTCAAGTCCGACGGCGACTGGGTGGTCGTCACGACCGCGACGGGCGAGATTTACCGGGCGCGGGCCGTGCTGATCGCGACGGGATCGGTGTACCGACGAACCGGCGCCGACGGGGAGTCCGACCTCATCGGCGCGGGCATTCACTTCTGTGCCACCTGTGACGGTCCCTTCTACCGGGGAGCGGAAGAGGTGCTGGTAATCGGTGGCGGCAACAGCGGCCTCGAAGAGGGTCTCTTCTTGACCCAGTTCGCCGATCACGTGACGGTGGTGGAGTACTCCGAGATGCTTAAGGGGAGTCGCCTCTTACAGGACAAGGTCAACGCGCACCCGAAGATGACCGTGGCGACGAATACGAAGGTCGTGCGATTTAACGCGAGCGACGGCGGAAAACTCGACCACGTCGAACTCGAGGACCGCGTCTCGGGCGGTCGACGCAAGCACCCGGCGGCGGGCGCCTTCGTCTTCATCGGCCTCGACCCCAATACCGCGTTCTTGAACGGCGAAGTGGAACTCGACGACTACGGTTTCGTCGTCAGTGACGAGCAGTTCCGCACCAACGTGCCCGGCGTGTTCGTCGCGGGCGACGTGCGACGGGGTTCCACCAAACAGTTAGCGTCCGCGGTGGGCGAGGGAGCGGCGGCGTCCATTCAGATCCGTTACCACTTGGACAAGCTCGCCGCTAAGGAAGAAGTGGCGCTCAGCCCATCGTCGTGAGATGTGCGCCAAGGGCGAACTCCTCACGCCCCTTGGACGTGAGCCGCCAGACGCTCTGATGTCCCTGGACGGTCCACTCCGTCGGTCCACCCACGAGGGCGGTCTTTTCATCCACGCCCACGATGGTCATCGTCGACTCGTCGGGCAGCACGAAACGGGTCAAAAGATCGGGTACGCGTGCGGCGAAGGCGTCGAAGTGCGGGACGACGCCGAGGTGTTGGAGGAGACCGAGTCCCGCGGTGCTGCCCTTTTTCGGGTGGCGCAGGGAAGGGATCCAGGCGCCGAGCGCCATGGCGCCAGCCGAGCAGCCCGCGAGCGCGGCGCCTTCGCGCCAGGTCGCCTCGATGGTCGACCAGACGAGTGAGTCGCGCAGTGTCTCGGCCAGGTAGTTGGGGTCGCCACCGGAGAGGTAGATGAGACCCGCGCCATGAATCAAGGCCGCGAAGTCGGGGTTGTTCGCGTCGTCGTGGTCGTTCACCGGGACGATCACTGGTTCGACACCGAGGCGTTCCGCTTGGGTGATGCCCAGCTGGTGCCAGTGGTCGACGACCGAGGGGCCGTCTTGGACCGCGGCGGTGGCGAGTTGCACGTAGCGCGCAGGACGACCCGCGATGAGGCTCCCCTCGAGGTCAGCCATCTCGGGCAGGTACTCACCCGAACCCACGAGCGCTATTGGGCCCGGACCTGGTTCAACGCTCATCACCCTCCAGTGCCCAGTCGATTCAGTAAATCTATCGGTCGCCACCTAGTGTCAAGCGTGACGCACCGGCCCGCGAGCCGCGGCCGCGACGGGAGGTTGGTCGATGAGCAAGAGCGAGGACGAGGCGAGCGGCGTGTGCTTCAGAGTCGAGCGCGCGATGCGCTCGTCGCCCGGGTCGATCTTTGACGCGTGGACCAAGCACTTCGACACGTGGTTCGCGCGACCCGGCGCCATCGCGATGGAAGCGACCGTCGGTCGTCCGTACTGGTTCGACGTCGAGCACGACGGCGCTCACTACTCGCACTACGGCCTCTTTCTCGCGGTGGAAGAGCCTCACCTCATCGAACTCACGTGGGTCACCGGACGCAACGGCACGGACGGCGCCGAGACGGTGGTCCGCGTCGAACTCGACGCCTTCGAGGGAGGTACCTACGTGCGTCTCAGCCACGGCGGCTTCTACGACGAGGCCGCCGCGGCACGCCACAGAGATTCGTGGCCGGGCATCCTCGAACGTCTCGACGAGCGCTTAACCCCCGAGGGCTAGAGCAGCGTCGTACAGAGGTCGTAGATCTCGCGCGGCACCTTGCGTTTGCCGGTCGCGATGGACGAGATCGGCACCAGGACGACGTTGTCGTCGCGCACCACGGGGATCATGCCGAACTTTCCCGCGACCACCGCGTCGTACGCGGCGTCGCCGACGCGCGTCGCGAAGATGCGGTCGCGCGCGCTCGGGCTGCCCCCGCGTTGGAGGTGGCCGAGGACCGTGGTGCGCACTTCGAAACCACCGAGCGCTTCGATCTGAGCCGCGACGAAAGGACCCACACCCCTCGTGGCGTGGCGAACGCCGCCAACGCCTTCGCCCGAGCCTTCGCCCAACTCAACGCCACCGAGTGTCGCGAGGTTGACGCCCTCGGCGACGACCACCAGTGAGTACTTGATACCGGCCGCGCGCCGTCGATTGATGTGGGAGATGATCTCGTCCATCGTCACGGAGAACTCGGGGATCAAGATCAGGTCGGCGCCGCCGGCGAGACCCCCCATCGAGGCGACCCATCCGGTAGAGCGTCCCATTGTTTCAACCACGATCACGCGGTGGTGCGAGATAGCGGTGGTGTGGAGTCGATCAAGCGATTCGGCGACGATGTTGATGGCGGTGTCAAAACCGATGCAGAAGTCGGTGCCCGGAAGGTCGTTGTCGAGCGTCTTGGGGACCCCGACGACTGGTGCTCCACGCTCGGCCAGCCAGTTGGAGATTCGTTGCGTGCCGTCGCCGCCGATGGCGACCAGGGCGTCGAGGTGCTCGTCGATCGCCTTGAGGACCAACTCGCGACCGCCGTCGGGCTCGTCGAGGTTGAAGCGGGCGGTGCCGAGGAGAGTGCCACCGTGACCGATCACGCCGCGAAGGTCGTCGGCGGTGAGCAGGGTGCCGTCGAAGTCGCCCGCGAGGCCCGCCCAGCCGTTGGCGATCCCCACGACGTCGTGTCCGTCGCGCAACGCGATCTCACCGATGGCCTTGATGGCCGCGTTGAGTCCGGGCGCGTCCCCGCCAGCCGTCAGCACACCAATGCGCATTACTGCTCCCTCGCCAAACCCAGACCCATCTGCAGTCTAGGGACGTGGCGTGGCCAGTTTCCGGACGCCGCTAGACGAGCGCCTCTTCGCGCACGACGTCGGCGCGGGTCAAGAGCAGGGTGAGCACGAAGCTCAAGACGAGCGCCAACAGCACGCCGAGGTTGGCGTAGGCCCAGTTCCCGCTCTTGCCGCCGAGACCGATCGGTCCTAAGAGGTAGCCCTGCCAGCTCAACCACGAGGCCGCCGAATTGGTCACGAGGCCGAGACCGAGCACCGAGGAGACGACGGTGATCAAAATGGGCGTGACGCGAAGGTCGCCGTAGCGTCCGCGAGGTTCGTAGAAGTCAGCCTCGGCGTAGTCCTTGCGTCGAAGCGCCATGTCGGCCAAGAAGACCCCGCACCACGCGGCGATCAGTACGCCGACGGTGATCAAGAACCCTTCGAACTGCCCGAAGAAGTTCTTGTTGACGAAGAGGATGTAGATGGTGCCGAGCAACATGATGACGCCGTCCACGCCAGCCGCCGCGTAGCGCGGGATCTTGAGCCCCGCCGAGAGTAACGCGAGACCCGAGGAGTAGATGTCGAGCACCGCACCACCGACCAGCCCGAGGATGGCGACGATGACGAAGGGTACGAGGAACCACGTGGGTAGCAAGTTAGCGAGCGCCCCGACCGGATTGTCACCGACCGCACTCTCCAGGCTCGAGGACGACCCGGCCAGCAAGAGCCCGAAGAAGAGCAGCACGAGGGGCGCGATCGACGACCCGAACGTCGTCCACCAGACGACGCCGCGCGAGGAGGCGCTGCGCGGCAGGTAGCGCGAATAGTCCGCGGCGACGTTCACCCAACCGAGTCCGAAGCCGGTCATGACGAAGACCAGTGCACCGACCGTCGCCTGGAAGGTCCCACTGTGGAGGTGGCTGACCGTGTGCCAACTGATGTGCTTGATCGTCAGTCCGATGAACACCACGGTCAAGATCGCGGTCACGACGGTGATGATCAGTTGCATGCGCATGATGAGGTCGAAGCCCATAACGCCGCCGGCGATAATGAGGGCGGCGATCACGATCATGGCGACGACCTTCGTGGCGTCACCGCCGCTCCAGCCGATGCGGGCAAAGACCGTCGAGGTCGCGAGCACGGCGGTCACCGTGAGGGCGGTCTCCCACCCGACACAGAGGAGCCACGAAATCCCCGACGGTAGGCGAGAGCCGCGCACCCCGTAGGCCGCCCGGCTGAGCACCATCGTCGGTGCGGAGCCGCGCTTGCCGGCGGTGGCGATGATGCCGCACAGCCAGAAGCTGAAGACGATCCCGATGGCCCCGACGATTACCGCCTGCCAGAAGGAGATGCCGAACTCCAAGACGAAGGCGCCGTAACTGAGACCGAGCACCGAGACGTTCGCCCCGAACCACGGCCAGAAGAGGTCACGGGGATAGCCCTTGCGCTCGTTCTCGACGATGACGTTGATGCCGTTTTCTTCGATACGGAGGGCGCTCGCGCCGCCCCGCTCCGTGCGTTCTGCTAAATCGTCGCTCACCGGACCTCCTCGCGACCACCCCGTGAGTCGCTGGCAATGATTGTAGGAGGTGACGCGCACACCTCCATACGGCGACGTTCGCGAACGCGAGAGAGTTCACGACGGTTATTAGGGTGTGGAGGCATGAGCGACGCGCCTCGACTCTTCTGTCTCGACACCGTGCTGGTCGACGTGGTGCTCAAGGTCGCCGCGTTACCCACCCGTGCGGGTGACACGCTCGCGAGAGAGCAACTCATCACGACCGGTGGCGGCTTTAACGCGATGAGCGCGGCCGCGCGCCACGGCCTCGGCGTCGTCTACGCCGGGCGACTGGGGGTGGGACCCTTCGCGTCGATGGCCGAGGCGTCGCTGAAGAGCGAACACATCGCTGCCCCCATCGAGCGCAATTCGTCCCTCGACACCGGGATCTGCGTCGTGCTCGTCGAACCCGACGCCGAGCGGTCCTTCGTCTCTTCTCGCGGCGCCGAAGACACCCTGCGCGCCACCGATCTCGTGGCTCTCGACGTGCGCGATGGCGACTACGTGCTGGTCTCGGGCTACAACGTCATGTACCTCGGGGTGGCGGAAGTGGTGCTGGCGTGGTTGGCGCAACTTCCCGATGAGGTTGTCGTGGCCTTCGATCCGGCGACTCGCATGGTCGACATCCCAGCCGAGAACCTTGAAGCGGTGCTGGCGCGGACTGACTGGTTGATCTGTAACGCCACGGAGGGGGCGACGCTCTCGAAGAATCCCGACGTCTTAGAGAGCGCGTCGTTACTCGCGACGATGAGCGATCGATTGAACGTACTCATTCGAAACGGAGCCAACGGCTGCGTGGTGGCGACCAATCATCGAGTGGCGTCCATCGTCGACGGCTTCACGACGGAGGTCGTCGACCTCAACGGCGCGGGTGACGTTCACAACGGCGTCTTCCTCACGGAGTTGGCCGGGGGGCAGACACCCTACGACGCGGCACGGTGGGCCAACGCCGCCGCCGCGATCGCGATCAGTCGTTTCGGACCGGCCAGCGGTCCAACGCGCGAAGAAGTCGCCGCGTTCATCGCCAACGTGTAGCGAGGCGCGACCGAGTACCAGCGTGCTCCGCTCGTGGCTGAGCTGGCTGGATCGCTGATGAAACGACGGGGCGCCGTCACGAGCGGATCGCTTCGAGTCCGCCCCGAGTTTGGGTGGCGGAGCCCTAAGTTGTCGCCGTGGTGAGTCGTCGTGATGAAATCGATAGTCGGCGTCTACTTACGCGCGGCCGCCGATTGGAAGCGGTAACGCTCGGTTGGAATGTCGCGGGTGTGGTGGTCCTCGCAGTCGCGGCCGTCACGGCGCGCTCGGTGGCCTTGGCGGGCTTCGGACTAGACAGCGTCATCGAGATTGGTGCCTCGTGTGTCGTGTTATGGGAACTGGCTGATGCTTCGCGTAGTCGCCAACGAAGAGCGCTGCGAATGATTGGCACCGCGTTTCTTGCCCTAGCCCTCTATCTGTCGGTGCAGAGCACGGTGGTGCTCGCCGTTGGCTTCCGTCCGCACCACAGTCCGCTCGGCGTCGTATGGACTGCAATGACCGCGGTCACCATGTTCGCTCTCGCCACCGCGAAATCAAAGGTCGGCTCCCGACTCGACAATCACGTGCTTATGGCCGAAGGTCGTGTGACCATGATCGACGGCGTTCTTGCTACCGCTGTCCTCCTCGGCCTTCTCCTGAACGCGCTCGTAGGTTGGTGGTGGGCCGATCCGGCCACGGGGTACGTGATCTTGTACTACGCGGTCCGCGAAGCTCGCGAGGCGCTGAAAAGCTCGAAGTGATCACTTCGGAGCCCGCTTGGAGCGTGAGCGGTGCACGGAGCGGCCGCGAGGCTCGAGCGCGTGTCAGTGAATGCGTCCGTCGCTTCACCGGTCGCGCCGCGACTGACCGAGGTGTGTCCTCAGGCCGTTGGACACATTGACACTCGCGGCCCCAACGAGGTCGCGGGCGTCAGAAGTAGTTTTCCCCTAGTTCCTCGCTCCACTTCGCGACGCGCAGTTCACCTCGCGGGCCGCTCCAGGAGTACACGGGTTTGATGTCGAGGACCTGGGTGTCGTTGATCGCGTCGAGGCCCCGCACGACGAGTGAGCGCTTGTCGACGTGTTCGAGGGCCACCACCGAGAGCATGAGTCGGTTCGGGCGGTCCTTGTTTCGCTGGGCGAAGATCCCGACGTCGGGCCAGTCCTTATTCCCCCGGGGGCGTCGATGCCACGGAGCGGGCGGTACGTTCTCGGCCAACGCCGCGAAGAAGACGATCTCGACGTGGGAGAACTCCTCGAGTCCCCGCAGGGCGGAGGTGGGCACGTCCTCGGCTAGTTCGATCGTCGAAACAAAGTTGTCCCAGTTGTCGTCGGCCAGTTCGCGCCGCTCGTTCCTGACGTAGGCGACGGTCCGCATTAGAGGTTCCACGGAGCCAATCTAGTGAAGTGAGTAAATACTCGCTTCGATCGTTAAAAGTACGGAGACGCGAGCGATATGGTGGGGCGTTCGAGAGAGGGCGAGATGGCCGAGCTGACCTTTACCTACGGCACCATGGCCGCCGGGAAGTCCACCCTCGCGCTGCAACTGTGCTGGCAGCTCCGCGAGAGTCGCTCGGACGTGGCGCTGTGGACCTTCGGTGACCGCAGCGCCGAGGGAATGGTGACGAGCCGCATCGGCATCGAAGCCGCCGCGGAAGCCGTCGCGCCCGGAGCGTCGCTGGAAGGTCCGATCGCGGAACTCGCAGCCCGTGGCGTGAAGACGCTGGTCGTCGACGAGGCGCAGTTCGCGACCGTGGGTCAAATCGACGACCTCGCCCGATTGGTCGACGAGCACGACGTGGACGTGCACGCCTTCGGGCTCTCGGCCGACTTTCTCCTCAACGTCTTCCCGGCCTCGGCGAGACTCTTCGCGATCGCCGACTGGTGCCACGAGCTACCACTGACCTCCTCGTGTTGGTGTGGACAGAAGGGGCGATGCAACGCTCGGGTGGTCGATGGGGTCGTCGCGCGCGAGGGATCCCAGTTCGTGACGGGCGACGTCGCCGAAGGGGCGGTGCACTACCAGGTGCTCTGTCGCACCCACTACCGGCTCGGTCAACTCGCCCCAGCGGCCGATCACGACTGATGATTGAGTGGACAAATTGTCCATTTTTTGCCAGAAGATGAACGTTTTCGTGACCGCTTGTCGTGCAGACTGTGACGATGTCGTTTGAGACCAACACCACGCCGAGCGCCCTCACCGAGGTGGGCGAAGTCTGCTCGAGCCCGTGGGGGATCTTCGCGGGGTGCCCTCGTTGCGGCACGGCGCTTGGCCCGGTGCACGCGCGCTTTCGCTGCCTCGCCTGCGGGTGGCGCGACAGCAGCGTCGATTAAGGGCTAATCGTCGCGATTCTTAGTGAATTCCTTGTTTTTGGATTGATTTCACTTATCAAGACACTGCATTTCACCCACCGTTAACTTTCCCTTCCTAGTTTGCTGCTGGCAAAACATTCGAGCGTCGAATGGTCGCGTCAGCAGTTCAATCTTTCTTTAGGAGGAAAGTTCAGAATGAAGAAATCACTCAGGCTTCTCTCGGCGGTAGCACTCGCCGTCAGTGGTCTCATTACCGTGGCGATTTTGCCAGCAAGTGGCGCGGCCAAGACCAAAGTGGTGGTCTGTTTTAAGCTCCGCGGTAGCGCCGTGAAGTCAGCCAAGTTCAAAGGTCACTGCGCGACCGGCTGGTCGAAGACCAGGCCCAAGACACCCACGAACAGCTTGATGGGCTCGAATAAGCCCGGCGACACCGACCTCGTCGTGCCGAGTTCGACCACGCTCAACATCAACGGATCGTCCTTCGACGCGCCGTTGGTTGGCGTGACGACCTCAGGTTCAACGGCCTACAGCGCCGGCGGCAAGGTCACGTTCAGTGCCTACCCCGCGGGCGGTTCGGGATCGGGTCGTACCGGCATCACGAACGGTTCACTCCAGATCGGCTTCTCGGACGTTCCGATGACGGCCGGCGCGGGCACCTTGCCCGCGGGCGTGACCGAGTCGAACTACGTCCAGGTGCCCTACCTCGAGGGTGGCGCGGTCGTCGGCTACAACCTCGGCGGCGGCTTCGACGGACTGAAGCTCACCGCGACCGAAGTCGCAGAGATCTACAACGGGAAGATCACCCAGTGGTCGGACCCCGCGATCGTGGCGACCAACGGCGGGGCGTCGTCGACCCTGGGTAAGGCTCTCACCTTGCTCGGCACCGCGAACGAGCCGAAGGACACCATCAAGGTGCTCTACCGTGCCGCGAGTTCCGGCACCACCGAGGCCTTCACCTACTGGCTCTACGACGCCGGTAACTCGGGCATCGCGCCCAGTGGTGGTTCGGTCATGGAGGGTTCGGGCGGCGCCTGGAAGGCGACCAACATCGACGGCGTCGCGAACAACGCGGGCATGGCCACGACGTTGGACGCCACCCTCGGGGCGATTGGTTACGTGGAGTACAGCTACGTCTTGATTCCCGGGAACAGCCGCATTCAAATCGCCTCCTTGCAGGACAAGAACGGTCAGTGGCTCCAGCCCTCCTTGACCAACATCGGCAACGCCGCGTCCGCGGCGGGTTCGACGGTGACCCCGGACAACTTCGCCATCGTGAATGAGCCCGGCAACAACGTCTGGCCCTTTGCGACCTACAGCTGGGCGATCATTCCCAAGGTCGAGACCAACGAAGCGACCTGTGAGGCCGCGACAAAGTACCTCGACTGGGAGACGCACTACGGACAGAGCGCGCTAGCCGAGGGCGAAGGTTACGTGCCACTGCCCGCCGCAACCCAGGCGTACGCCCGAGCACAGCTCGAGACGGTTACCTCGGGTGGCACGGTCTGCGTGACCCAGAGCTCCTAGTCATCGGTATCTAAGAAAGGAAGTTGGTAGTTCACAGCATGGACCCGGTAGCTGTCGACATCCTGAAGAGCGAGGAGGTGGTGGCGGGAAATACTCCCGCCGCCACCCCTCGTTCGTGGTACTCGAACGTCCTCGTCGTGGCGGCGGTACTCTTCGCGGCGGTCAGTGTCGGCTTCGTGGGCTCGATCTTTTGGAGCTCCCTGCCGACGTGGGTCCACCACGGCGGCACGCTGCTGACCAGCTCGGCGTGGGTCTCGCCCGCTGGTCCATTCGGCGGTCTCTCCATGATCACCGGGACCTTCGAAACCTCGATCATCGCGCTCGTCATCGCGGTGATCATCGGTCTCGGGACGTCAATCTCCATCGTCTTTTTCATCCCCCGGCGCTTTCGCACGGTGGTGGCCACGCTCGTTGAGCTCTTAGCCGCTATCCCGAGTGTCGTCTACGGCCTCTGGGGACTGCTCGTGATCGCGCCCTGGATGGAAGTCACGGTGAACCCGTGGCTCAACAAGTGGCCCTTCGCCAAGACCATCTTTGGTAACTCGGGCCAGGAGTTCGGTACGTCGCTCCTTCTCGCCTCGATTGTGCTGGGCATCATGATCCTGCCGACCTTCGTGGCGATTAGCCGTGAGGTCATCGCCGTCGTGCCCCAAGACCTTCAAGAAGCGAGCCTGTCACTGGGCGCCACGCGCTGGCAGATGATCCGAGAGGTCGTGCTCCCCACTGCCAAGATCGGCCTCTTCGGCGCGACGTTCTTGGCGCTGGCTCGCGCGACCGGTGAGACGGTCGCCGTCGCGCTCGTCGCGGGCAGTGTCGCCAACGCCCAGTTCCACCTGCTGTATCCCGGCACGTCGATTGCGGCGTGGATCGCCACGGAGTTCGGTGAATCCCAGGGCACCGAGATCTCGGCGCTGATGGCCCTCGGGGTGATCTTGATGTTGCTCAACGTCGGCTTGGCCCTGATTAGCCGCGCCCTAGTGAGCCGACAACGAAAGGTCTTGGCGCGCGTATGACCGACCTCATCGAACTCGAAGAACCCACCGAACCGAGCACCTCGTCGCGCGAGGAGATCCGGCGCATCTCGGACAACGCTCGCGCCCGCCGCGTGGTCACCTCGCGCATCATGGTCGCCCTCTGTGGCGTGGCGCTGCTGATCGCCGCCGTACCGCTCGTCGCGCTCCTCTACCAGTTGATCGACAAGGGCGCCGGGCAGCTCAACCTCGACTTCTTCACGAAGCTGCCACAGACGCCGACGTTGATTGCCCCCAACGCCACCGGCGGTATCTCGAACGCGATCGTTGGCACCATCGCCCTCACCCTCTACGCGTCGATCCTCGCGATCCCCGTCGGCGTGTTGGTCGGGGTCTACCTCGCCGAGACCAACTCAAAGTTCGCGACGACCCTTCGCGTGATCGCCCAGACCATGGCCGGTGCGCCGTCGATTTTGATGGGCCTGTTCGCCTTCTCCTTCATCGTGCACGACCTCAACGTCGGCTTCACCGCCATCGCCGGTTCATTCGCGCTCGCGGTGTTGATGTTGCCGGTGATCATCATCTCGACCGAGATAGCGGTGCGTAACGTGCCCAACTCCTTGCGCGAAGCGGGTCTCGCCCTCGGGGCGAAGCCGCACATGGTGTCCACGAAGGTGGTGTTGCCCTCGGCGGTCACCGGCATCGTCACCGGCGTCATCCTCGCGATCTCGCGCGCGGTCGGTGAGACGGCGCCCGTGTTGCTCGTGATCGGGGGTGGCTTCACGAACTCCTGGCAGCCGTTCAACCCGGTGTCGGCGATGCCGCTGGCGATTTTCGAGAACGCCAAGTCCGAGTGGCCGAGCCAGCGCGCTCAGGTCTGGGGGATTGCGTTAGTCCTGGTCGCATTCGTTTTTGTATTGAGCCTTACCGCCCGGATTTGGGCTTCGAGAAAGCAGCAGGTTAGAAACTAACTATGGAAGAGACTGAGACAGAGACCATGACCGAGATTCAAGCAGTCCCCACAACGCAAGTGGTCACGCCTCGGGTGCGCGGACCGATCGAGATGCAGCTCAAAAACGTCGCGGTGTCCTTCCACGGTCGCACGGCGGTGCGTGACTGCACCTTTGACGTAGAGAAGAATCGCGTCACGAGCCTGATCGGACCGTCGGGCTCGGGTAAGACGACGCTGCTGCGTGCGCTCAATCGCCTTCACGACTTGACGCCCGGCGCGAAAGTGAGCGGGCAGATCATTCTCGAGGGCACCGACATCTACCGCGGGAACCTCACGGTGACCGAACTGCGTACGCGCGTCGGCATGGTCTTCCAGCGACCGAATCCCTTTCCGACGATGTCGATCTACGACAACGCCGTTTCGGGCCTTCGCTTCAACGGCATCAAGAAGAAGTCACTGCTCGACGAGGCGGCCGAGTCCTCCTTGCGTTCGGCGGCCCTGTGGGACTCGGTCTCGAGTCGCCTCAAGGTAGCGGCCTCGAATCTCTCGGGTGGCGAACAGCAGCGACTCTGCATCGCACGCGCGCTGGCGCTGGAGCCCGAGGTGCTCTTGATGGACGAGCCCACCTCGGCGCTCGACCCCGTCGCGACGTTGCGCATCGAAGAGCTGATGACCAGCCTGAAGAGTCGCGTGACCGTGGTCATCGTGACCCACAACATGCAACAGGCCGCGCGAATCTCCGACGATTGCGCGTTCTTGTTGATGGGTGAGGACCGCGCGGGTGAGCTCATTGAGTTCGACACCACCGAGAAGATCTTCAATAACCCCGTCGACTCGCGCACCCTCGACTACACCCTCGGCCGCTTCGGTTGATCGCGGCCCGTGGGGCCGTGGCAGACTAACCAGAACCGTCGTTCTGGAGGGTGCATCGTGGGCAATGAACTGTGGCAGGAGTCGGCGACGACCCTCGGCAACTTGATTCGAAGTGGGCAGACCTCCTCGCGCGAGGTCGCCGAGGCCCACCTCGCGCGCATCGACCAGGTCAATCCCGCGCTCAACGCGGTGGTCGAGGTGCGACCCGAGGAAGTCCTCAAAGAGGCCGACGCGGCCGACGCCGCGCAACGCGACGGCAAGTCCCTCGGGGCGCTGCACGGGGTGCCCTTCAGCGTCAAGATCAACCTCGACGTCGCGGGCTACGCGACCAGTGAAGGTTGCGTGGCCTTAAAAGATTTCATGGCGACGGCTGACGCGCCGATCGTCGAACACATGCGTCGCGCCGGGGCGGTGGTGTTGGCCCGCACCAATATGCCCGATCTCGGGCTGCGCATCAACACGGTGTCCGAACTCTACGGCGCCACGCACAATCCCTGGAAACACGGTTACACCGCCGGGGGCTCGTCGGGTGGTGAAGCGGCGTCGATCGCCTCGGGCATGAGCCCGATCGGCCTCGGCAACGACATCGGGGGGTCGCTGCGCAACCCCGCCTTTTGTTGCGGGATCGCCTCGATCAAGCCCTCCCGCGGACGCGTCGCCCAGGGCAACCCGAGCGCGCTGTTCGACATGCCGGTCAACTCCCAGTTCATGCTGGCGGACGGGGTGCTCGCTCGTCACGTCGGCGACGTTCGCCGCGGACTCGAGGTCGTCATGGGCGCCCACCACGGCGACCCGCAGTCCATCGACGCACCACTGCACGGACGCCCCGTGGCCAAGCGCGTCGCCCTGGTCGCCGAGCCCGGTGGCGGGACGACCCACCCCGACGTCGCCGAGGGCGTGCGGATCGCCGGACGCGCGCTCGAGGCGGCTGGCTACGAAGTCGAAGAGGTCGAGCCGCCGTTGCTCGTCGACGCGTACCTTTCGTGGGCCGAGTTGATGATGACCAGTCTCGCGGTGGCGCGACCGTTGATCGAGCCCGTGATGGGAGACGAAGGTCGCCGGTTCTTAGATCTGAGCAGCGTCGAGTTCCCGCCCGCGACGCCGGAGTCGACGGCGCTCATGTTCATGTTTCGCTACAAGGTGGCGCGCGCGTGGCGCGAGTTCTTGACCAACTACCCGTTGATTGTCGGTCCGACCTGGACGCAGCCTCCCTTCGAACTGGGCTTCGACATCAAAGACGCCGAGTCGGCGATGAGAGTCGTCGAGCTGTTTCGCTTCGTGCTGCCGGCCAACCTGCTCGGCCTGCCCGCGGCCTGTGTCGCGACGGGTGTGGCCCACGGACTGCCGACGGGTGTGCAAGTCATCGGTGACTTGTTGCGCGAGGACCTCTGTCTCAACGCCGCCGAGGCGATTGAAGAGAGCGTCGGCGTGCTCACGCCCATCGACCCGCGCGCCTAGCGCGTGAGCGTCTCGGTCCGTCCGATCGAGCCGGGCGACGTACGCGCCGCGTCGCTGGTCGTGAAGGGCGGCGCGAACTTTCCCGACGAGGAACACGAGGACAACGTCGAGGCGTACTGGTCGGCGGTCACCGAGACGCGCGCTCGTCGTGGCGACGTCCTCGTGGCCGACCTGGACGGCGAGGTGGTCGGCGTGCTGCAGGTAATCGTCTTTCAACACTTTCAACACACCGGCGGATGGTGCGCGGAGCTCGAGAGCGTCCACGTACGAGACGACCAGCGCAACCGGGGTGTTGGCGCGGCCCTGCTGGCGGCCGCCGAGGACGTCGCGCGACGAGCGGGTTGTTACCGGGTGCAACTCACGAGTCGCAAGTTCCGTGTCGACGCGCATCGTTTCTACCTCGCCCACGGTTACGAGGCGACGAGCGAAGGTTTTAAAAAGTCCCTCTAGGCGACGGCGACCTCGCGCAGCGAGCCGTCGTCCACGTCAAAGACGAAACCTCGAATTTCCTGGTCGTCGACGAAGGCGCTCCTCCGAAGCGTCTCGACGGTGCGCCGCACGTCCTCGTCGACGTCGCGGTACGCCCCGAGTCGAAACGGTGGTCGTTCGCCGAGAGAGTCCGTGATCTCATCCAGCAGAGTTTCCTCGTCGAAGGACTCGAGGCCACATCGCGTGTGGTGGATCACCATCACCGCTCGCGTGCCGAGGAGTCGTTGACTGAGTAACAAGGAGCGCACGGCGTCCTCGCTGGCGAGGCCGCCGGCGTTGCGCACGAGGTGCACCTCGCCGAGGTCGAGACCGAGTGCCCCGAAGAGGTCGAGACGAGAGTCCATGCAGGTGAGCACGGCGAGGTGCAGTGCGGGGGCCGTGGGGAGTTCGCGGTGCCCGTGGGTGGTGACGTAGTGCGCGTTGTGCGCGAGGAGTTCATCGATGACGGTCATCGCACCATTGTAGAAAACCGCCAGTTTCGCAGCGTCACGCGCCGCGTGAGTACGCTCGCTTTGGGAGGTGGCTATGGAGCACATGGATGAGGTTCGTGAGGAGTTACGTCAGCCCGCACTCGACTTACACGCGCTGATCCCCGACGTCATGAAGGGCTACGCCGCGCTCTCGGGCGCGGCCTTCGCGGAGGGGGAACTCTCGAGTGGCGTGAAGGAGATGATGGCGTTGGTCATCGCGGTCACCCGTGAGTGTGACGGGTGCATCGTCGCGCACGCGCGCGGGTGCGCCCGGGCGGGCGTCACGCGTCAACAGGTCGCCGAGGCGATGGGCGTGGCGGTAGCGATGAACGGCGGCCCCGGCACGGTCTGGGGACCACGGGCGCTGCGCAGCTTTGACGAAGCGATCGCCGCGAGGAAGGCCTAGAGGTCGTAGGGCAGGTGCTTGATGCCGTTGACGAAACTCGACGCGAGTTGGTCCGGCGGCCCCGTCGGGTGGATGTTCGGGGCGCGCGAGAGTAACTCGCGCCACATCACCCTGATCTCTCGGCGAGCGAGGTGGGCGCCGAGACAGAAGTGGGGACCGGGCGCGCCGAAGCCGTAGTGGTCGTTCGGGGTTCGCCCGAGGTCGAAGACGTAGGGGTCGGCGAAGACGTCCTCGTCGCGGTTGGCCGAGTTATAGAACAACAACACGCGATCGCCGGCCGAAAGGTCAAAGCCCGAGAGGGTGTAGTCGCTCGCTAACGTGCGGCGCATCCAGATCACCGGTGACGCCCAGCGGACGATCTCCTCGACGGCGGTCTTCGCGAGTCCGTCGAAGTCCGCGGCCCAGCGGTCGCGCTGCTCGGGGTACTGCCCGAAGGCGTTGAGTCCGTGGGCGAGCGCGGTGCGAGTGGTCTCGTTGCCGGCGGCGACGAGCAGGACGAAGAATGAGGCCAGTTCCTGTTCGGTCAACTTCTCCGATTCGATCTCCGCGTTGACGAGTGAACTCGTGATGTCGTCGATGGGCTGATCGCGCCGGTACTTGCCGAGTTCCTCCATGATGCCCGTGACGGTGGCGGCGGCGTCCAAGATCGCGAGCACCGGGTCGGTGCCCTCGGGGATGTACTCCACGTCGCCGTTAGAGAGGATCACGTTCGAACAGCGCAGCACCGTCGCGTACTCGCTCTCGGGTACGCCCATCATCGAGCAGATGATCTCTAGGGGAAAGGGCGCGGCGATGTCGAGGGTGAAGTCCCCGGTGCCGTCCCTCAACGCCCTGGTGACGAGTTCGTCGGCGACGCGCTCGATGGACTCCTCGACGGCGCGGATGTTGCGAGGGTTAAAGGCGTTCGAGACGATACGGCGCAGACGGGCGTGTTTGGGGTTGTCGGTCGAGATCATGCCCGAGAAGTACTCGACCATCTCGGAGGGTAGATCGACCAGGGAGACAGCCCCGGGGCCGGAGAGGAAGACCTCGGGGTGCTTGGACGCCTCGGCGACGTCGACGTGGCGCGTCAGGGCGTAGTAGCCGTTGCCCTTGGGGAACTCGATGGCCGAGTCCTCGAGGATGGGGTCGTCGTAGTGGGTGATGGGTGCTTCGGCCCGCAGGAGTTGGAACGCCCCTTCGCGCTCGGCGTAGGGGCGCTTCCAGAACTCGACGTCCGAGAGGTCGATCTCCTCGACCGTGAGCACGCTGGTGGGTTCGTACACCCCCTCATCGTAGTGAGCGCGGACCACGCGGGCACGGAACGCTCTGTGCACGGCAGACTGAAGGAGTGGAACTCACCGATCAAGAACGAGGCAGTCGACTCAGCGCGCTCAACGCGCTGATCGACCTCATGCGACCTTCCGTCCAGGCCGACGGTGGGGACCTCGTTCTCGTACGTTGTGACGTCGAAAGCGGCGTCGTCGAGGTGCAACTCGGGGGGGCGTGCTCGAGTTGCGCGATCTCCACCGACACCCTTCAAGGGGGGGTGACGAGAATCCTGACGGACCGACTCCCCTGGGTGACCGAAGTGATCGGGGGCCTCGACGACTCGCTCGACCCCGAGGACTCGTCGCTCCTGGGCACCGGCGGCTACGTGCCGCGCTACCGCCAACTCTGACCTACAGCGACGCGGGGACCGTCACTCCCGTCAAACCTTCGGCGACCGACCACAAACGCGCCGCCACCTCGGGGTGACGGGCGCTCCGGGGCGTGCGCACCAACGTGGTGGGCCCGGTGAGGCCCATCGGTCCTCGCGGTCCGTAGTACGCACCGTTCGTCGCGTCGGGGCTCGTGGCGCCAAAGAGCATCGGCTCGGTGCCCTGGGCGACCTCTTGGGCGGGCAAGTAGCGAAGGTCGCCGAATATCGAACGCTTGGGCTTCTTACGACCGAGGTTCGCTCCCGCGTCGAACAGGTTGGTGCGGGTGTAGCCCGGGTGGGCCGCATTGCTCATGAGGTCCCAGTCACGCTCAGTCGCGAGGAGCGCCAGGTGCTGGGCGAATAGTAAGTCGGCAAGTTTGGACTGTGCGTAGGCCGCGAACGGGCGGTAGTGGCGCTGTCGCTGGAGATCGTCGAACTTGATGCGACCGACGGCGGCGGCGCTGGAACTCATCGTGGTGACCGTCGGCCCGGCCGCAGCGAGGAGGAGGGGGAGCAGACGAAGCGTCAACGCAAAGTGACCTAAGAAATTCGTCGCGAACTGCAGTTCGAATCCGTCGGCCGACGCCATGCGCGTGGGCGGCATCATCACCCCGCCGTTATTGAGCAGCACGTCAATGGGCACGTTCTCGTGCGTCAGCGCTGTCGCGAAGCGCTCCACGGACGCGAGGTCCGCCAAGTCAAGTTCCCGCACTTCGAGCGCCGCCGCGGGGAACTCCTCCACGATCTCCTCACGAGCCGTCGCGCCCTTATCGAGGTTGCGCACGGCGAGCACGACGTTGGCGCCCGCCCCTGCGAGGCGTCGGGCGGCCTCCTTGCCCGTGCCGCTGTTAGCGCCGGTGACCACGCAGAGCTTGCCTTCTTGGGTGGGGACTCGGTACACGGTTGGTCCTTTGGCGATGAGAGAGCGGCGCCCCTCGATGTCGAAGCGTACCGGCCTTCGCTGCGTTGATCCCGCTGACCCTCGCCGGTGCGGGTACGCGCTAGGTGGTGACCCGGGGCTCTTTGGGCAGACCGAGGGCCCGCTCGCCGATGATGTTGCGCTGGATCTCGGCGGTGCCGCCCCAGATGGTCTCGGAGCGAGCGAAGAAGAACGCGGCCTGGAGTTCCGAGACCGGGTAGTCCGAGCGACCTCGGCGAAACGCCCCCGAGGGGCCCGTGACGGGACCCTTGCCGGTCAGGATCTGGGCCTCCATCCCCACGATGTCGATCGCCAGTTCCGTGGAGGCGCGATGTGCCTCGGACCAGAACATCTTGTTACAGGCCCCGAGCAACGCGGCGTGGTGGGTGTTATTGAGTGCGTCGGTCAGGGTGCGGTACCCGTTGATCTCCATGATCTTGACCTTCGACCACGCCTTGACGAGCGCGTCGCGAACCAGCTCGTCGTTAAGTCGGTTGACCCGACGGGCTTCGCTGACGATGAACTCCCACTCCTTTAAGAAGCGGCGATATCCCGTCGTCGAGGAGGACCCTCGCTCGAATCCGAGCGTCGTCATGGCGACCTTCCACCCGTTGTTCACGCCACCGATCACGTTGGCCTTGGGACAGCGAGCGTTGGTGAAAAAGACCTCGTTGAACTCGGCGGATCCGTCGACCTGGGTGATCGGGCGCACGTCGACCCCGTCTTGATGCATGGGAACGAGGAGATAGCTGATGCCCGCGTGCTGGGGGGCGTCGGGGTCGGTGCGGGTTAAGAGGAACACGTAGTCGGCGTGCTGGGCCTGCGTCGTCCAGACCTTCTGTCCGTTGATGATCCACTCATCGCCGTCGAGCACCGCGGTGGTCTTGAGGCTCGCCAGGTCCGATCCGGAGTTCGGCTCGGAGAATCCCTGGCACCAGGCGATGGTGCCGTTCAAGATGCCCGGGATGAACTCCTTTTTCTGCTCGTCGGTTCCCCACTGGAGGATCGTCGGACCGACCAACGTGTCACCGAAGAAGTCCGCACGCATCGGCGCGTTCGCCTTGGCGAACTCCTCGTTCAAGACCACCTGGTCCATCAAGGACAGTCCCTTGCCGCCGTATTCGACGGGCCAGCCGGCGCAGATCCACCCGCCGGCGAAGAGCTTCTGGGTCCAGGTCTCGTTGAAGCGAACCCGCTCCTCACCGCTTAAGGAGAAGTCCGGCTCGAACCAGCCCGCGGGCAGGTTCTCCTCGAGCCAGGCGCGGATCTCCTTGCGAAAGGTTTCGGCTTCTTGGGGATACGTCAGGTCCATAACGGGAAAGCGTAGCCACTCCGCGCTGCCTCTAGCCTGTTTGTGTCCCTGGGGGAACTGGACGAGAATAGGTCTCCCGCCCGTACGAAAGTTGCCCTTGTCCCGCTCCCTCGCCCAGACCGTCGCCGCGACCAAAGCCTCCTGGGCGCTGTCGAAAACCATCGTGGTACCCGAGGCGATACCCGCTCGGGCGGCCGAGCCCGGCAAGTACCGGGTGGCCTTCCTGGTCTACCGGGGTAACCCGCGCTGCGGCGGACAGGGGGTCTACACCCGTCACCTCACCCGCGAACTCGTCGCGCTCGGTCACAGCGTGGAAGTCTTCGCCGGCCCGCCCTGGCCCGAACTCGACGAGGGCGTGGGCTTCACGCCAGTCCCGGGGCTCGACCTCTACCGCGACCCCGACCCCTTTCGCATGCCCGCCCCTAGAGAGTTCACCTCCCTGGCCGACGTCACGGAGTTTGCGGTGATGATGAGCGCCGGCTTCGGCGAGCCCCTCGCGTTCTCTCAGCGCATCGTGAAGCTCCTCGACGCTCGTCGCGGTGACTTCGACATCGTCCACGACGACCAGTGTCTGGGCACCGGCATCTTGACCCTGCATCGTCGAGGGTGGCCGCTCTTAGAGACGCTGCACCACCCCATCACCGTCGATCGTTCCATCGCGCTGGATCACGCCGAGACGTTCTGGAAGCGCGTCGGGACGCGACGGTGGTTCGGGTTCTTGCGCATGCAGGTGCGCGTCGTCAAGCGACTCCCCGCGGTGTTGACCGTCTCGCACAACTCCAAGGCCGACATCCACGCCCAGATGGGCGTCGCGCTCGATCGACTGACGGTCGTGCCGGTCGGGGTCGATCACGAGGTCTTTCGTCCCTACGAGGACGTCGTCAAGAAAAATGGTCGCCTGATGGTTACCTCGTCCTCCGACGTACCCATGAAGGGGCTGGTGCCCCTCTTAGAGGCGATCGCCAAGTTGCGCGTCGAGCGCGACATCGACCTGGTCGTGATTGGACAGCCCCGACCGGAGGGTCGCGTCGCTCGCACCTTGGACCGGTTGGGCCTCAACGACATCGTCACGACCATCAGTGGGGTCAGTGACGAGGCGCTCGCACGCCTCTACGGTGAGGCCGAGGTCGCGATCGTCCCGAGCCTCTACGAAGGCTTCTCCCTCCCCGCCATCGAGGCGATGAGTTGTGGCGTGCCGGTCGTCGCCACGACCGGCGGCGCGTTGCCCGAAGTCGTCGGCACCAGCGGCGAGACCGGACTGCTCGTCGAGCCGAACAACCCCGAGGCGCTGGTCGAGGCGATCGGCCTGCTGCTCGACGACGCCGAGTTGCGCGCGCGACTCGGCGCGGCCGGCCGGGAGCGGGTCATGGAGCGCTTCACCTGGCAGGTCACGGCTCGGGGCACGGCGGCCTGTTACGACGCGATCCTTAGCGGGCAACCGTTGCCCGATTCGGTGATCTTTAACTGATGCTGACCGCCAAGTACGACGACTTGGGGCTGCGCCGCGGCGACAAGGTGCTCGACCTCGGCTGCGGGTTCGGTCGCCACGCCTTCGAGGCGCTGCGCCGCGGGGCCCACGTGGTGGCCCTGGACGCCGGACGCGACGAGGTCGAAGGCGTCGCCGCGATGTTCTTGGCGATGGTCGAGGCGGGCGAGCTCGTGGTGGGCACCGTCCAGGCGACCGTCGTCCAGGGCGACGCGCTGCACCTCCCGTTCCCGGACGGGACGTTCGATCGCGTGATCTGTTCTGAGGTCCTCGAGCACATCCCCGAGGACGTCGCGGCGATGCGTGAACTCACGCGGGTACTGCGCCCGGGGGGCACGATGGCCATCACCGTGCCGAGGTTCGGCCCAGAGCTGATCAACTGGGCGCTCTCGGATGAGTACCACAACGTGCCGGGCGGCCATATCCGGATCTATCGTCGCTCGGTGCTCCAAGAGCGCCTCACGTCGACGGGCCTGGTCGTCACCGCGCACCACTACGCCCACGGGCTTCACAGCCCGTACTGGTGGTTGAAGTGCTTCGTCGGCACGACCAACGACGAGCACCCCTGGGTCAAGCGCTACCACCAGCTGCTGGTGTGGGACATCATGAAAAAGCCCGCGCTCACCCGTTACGCCGAGGCCCTCCTCGCGCCACTCATGGGCAAGTCCATCGTCCTCTACCTCGCCAAGCCCCAGTGAGCCAGGTCGCCAGTTCCCTCGGTGGGGTGCCGGGGATCTTGACCCGCGACGAGCTGGCCACCACCGCGTCGTACCTCGCCGCCTTACAACTCCCGAGTGGTCAAGTCCCGTGGTTCACGGGCGGCCACAGCGACCCCTGGAACCACGTTGAAGCCGCGATGGCGCTCACGGTGACCGGCTACGACGACGAGGCGCGAGCGGCCTATCGCTGGCTCGCCGCGACGCAGCTGGGCGACGGGAGTTGGTTCAACTACTACCTCGGGGATCGCGTGCGCGACACGCGCCTGGACACCAACGTCTGCGCCTACGTCGCGGCGGGGGTGTACCACTACCTGCGCGCGACCGAAGATCTCGAGTTCGCCGCCGAGCTGTGGCCGGTCGTCGAGGCGGCGCTCACCTTCGTACTGCGCTGGCAACTCGCCGACGGCACGATTCGCTGGTCGCTCGACGCGCAGGGGCGACCCGAGTCCTACGCGCTCTTAACCGGATCGTCCTCGATCTTTCACTCCCTTCGATGCGGCGTGGCGCTCGCGGAACGACTCGGCGTCGCCAAGCCCGAGTGGGAGTTGGCCGCGGGACGCCTCGGTCACGCCGTCGCGCACCACCCCGGGGCCTTCGCCCCCAAGAACGAGTTCGCGATGGACTGGTACTACCCGATCTTCTCGGGCGCCCTACGAGAGAGCGCGGGGGTGCAACGTATAGGTGACGGCTGGGAGCGCCACGTGATGGAGGGGCTCGGCGTGCGCTGCGTCTCGACGAACGACTGGGTGACCGCCGCCGAAACGGCCGAGTGCGTGTTGGCCCTCGACGCACTCGGACTCACGACCAAGGCCCTCGACCTCTTCGCCTGCACGCGTCTACATCGTCGAGACGACGGCGCGTACTGGACCGGCATCGCCTACCCCGACCGGGTCACCTTCCCCGATCGCGAGATCACCTCCTACACCGCGGCCGCCATCATCCTCGCCGCCGACGCGCTGACCTCCTCCTCGGCCGCCTCGGGCATCTTTCGTCACGACGAGTTCGCGACTCCGCTGGACCTGCCCGAGCCGGGCTGTCCGCTGGCGCGCTAGCGCCGCTCCAGCACGCGCAGCGAACCGACCCTCGCGCGCTCGGTGAAGTAGCCACCCGCGAGCGCGGCGAGATAAATCTCGTAAGGCGGTCGACCCCCGTCCTCGGGGTCCTCGAAGACGTCGTGGATCATCAAGAGTCCCCCGGTGACGATCTTTGGCGTCCACGAGTGGAAGTCGGCCCACGCGACGTCCGCGCCGTGGCCACCGTCGATGAAGAGCAGTTCAAGCGGCTGAGCGAAGTGCGTGGCGACGACGACGGAGGGACCGACGAGGCCGATCACGCACTCCTCTAAGTGCGCGTCCGCGATAGTGCGTTGCCAGGTGGGCAGGGTGTTCAGACGTCCGTCGGCGGGATCTATCAACGACGCATCGAAGTGCTCCCACCCCGCCTGGTTCTCCTCGCTGCCGTGGTGGTGGTCGAGGGAGTAGAGGACCGAGGAGGTTGCTTCGGCGGCGGCGCCCAGGTAGACCGCGGACTTACCGCACCACGCGCCGACTTCGAGCCAGGTGCCCCCGGGAAGTTCCTCACCGAGTGCGCGGGCGTGCGAGAACAGCGCGAGACCTTCGTTACGCGGCATGAAACCTTTGACGGTGTCGGCGAAGGCGAGGAGTTCCTCGATGCGATCGCTCATTAGAGGCGGACCAGGGTGTACACGCCGAGCGCCGCGAAGATGACGCCGCCGCCTCGACGGATCCACTTAATTGGTACGACGCGTTGGAGGAACTGACCACCGTACGCGCCGAGGAAGGCGACGAGCACCAGCGCGGCGGATCCCGCGAGGTAGACCTCTAAGGGCTGGTGGGTCTTGATGGTGAAGTTCACCGCTTGAATTTGGGTCAAATCACCGAACTCGGCGACGAAAACAATGGTGAAGGCGGTCGCGATCTCTTTGAACCGAGTCCCCGCAAGTTCTCTCGCGCCATCGCGTGCGCCCTTCTCTTCTTCCATCTTCTCCGGGACGAAGAGGAGGTACGCGCCACCGCCGAGGAAGAGCACCGCGACGATGACGTCCTTCAGGTGCACCGGCAGCAGCGTCAAGAGACCCCCGGCACCTACCGCGATGCCCATCTGCACGAGGAACGCGCTCGCGGCGCCGAAGAAGATCAACAGCGAGCGCGCGCGCGTCGACATCACGATGATGGCGATCATCGTCTTGTCGGGAAGCTCCAGAACGAACATGAGGGCGAAGATGCCCAGGAACGCTCCGACGCTCACGGCAGGGTTTTAGAACTGACGGCGCACGGCGTTAGCGAAGACGACCCCGTAGCGCATTCGTTCGAGCGCTTGCTCCACGGTGCGCTGTCGCCCGACGATGGGGTGACTCGTGTGGAAGGCGTCGACCTCGGCGGCGAAGTCGGCGTCCTTGATGAAGGTCGGCAGGCACAGCGTCGAGCGGTCCATCGTGTCGGTCGGGAACTTGGCGACCGCGTCGTCCCAGCGTCCCGTGAAGTATCGCCACACGGCCGGCCCGGTCACTTCGTTGCGCCCGAGGATCCCCAACTCGGTTGAGGCGTCTTGCGTGCGGAACTCGGAGAAGCACTTCTCGGCGGCGTCGAGGGCAACGGCTTCGTCGCGGAATGCCCCGAAGCCGAAGCGGAGGTAGCGCTGCGCGTCCTGGGGCGTCGGGGCGTTGCGGTAGCGCTCGAGGAACGTCTCGTAGTCCCCAGGGCGGTCCTGACTGGCCACGATACGCAAGATGTTCCCCGCGAGGTCACCGTCGAGGTCGTTCGCCTCGTAGCGACGCACCGCTTCGGCCCGAATCGCTTCGTCGCCACCGATGGTCCCGAGGATGCCGATCACGATCGAACGGATCTGCGGCGCGAGGTCGTCCTCTCCGGCGACCTTGTCCCAGCCGAGTCGCTCGAACTGCGGGGTGAGCAGCGCGCGCACGTCCTCGACGAATTTGACACGCTGGGTGTCGCTGAGCGCGCGATAGGTGAGGTCGATGGCGCTGGCGACTGGCGTCCAGGCGGCCGGTTCGTCCTTATCGCCGAGTCCCCGCGCGATGGCGTAGAAATCCTGCCAGTCGCTCTGTCCCGCGAAGAACGACGCCCACCCGTCAGCCACGAGCGTGGCGCGCTCTAACTCTTCGAGTTCGTTGATGTGATCGCTCAAGGCAGCCAGTTCGGCCTTGGCGTAGCGCGAGCGAAACACGCCCGAACCGCCCGCGTTCACCACAACCGGCGGCTCATCGGTGACCTCTAAGGGCTCGTCGCGAAGTAGGTGTCGCGTCGGCGCGCCGCCTTTGAGGGAACGGGTGAAGAGCGGCACGACCCAGTTGGAACCAATGGCGCTCTTTCCCTCGGTGGCCCCGTAGGCGAAGGGCTGTTGGCTCAAGAATCCGTTCTCCAAGGTCACGATCGGGTACCCGCCTTGGAGAATCCAGGTGTTCATGATCTCGCGCACCGGCTGCTTGGACACCTCTTCGAGCGCGTCCCACAGGTCGGACGTGACGGTGTTGGCGTAGGCGTGCTTGGTGAGGTAGTGACGGATACCGTCGCGGAACGTCTCGGCGCCCAGGTACTGCTCGAGCATTCGCAGGACCGAGCCGCCCTTCTCGTAGGTGAGCAGGTCGAACATGCCGCGCATGTCATCGGGTGAGATGACTTCGTACTCGATGGGTCGCGTCGAGTGCAGTCCGTCCAGTTGTAGCGCCATGTCGCGGTCCGTGCCGAAGCCGACGAGGGTCTTCCACGTGGGACGATACGCGTCGGTGCAGAGGACCTGCATGAAGGTGGCGAAGGCCTCATTGAGCCAGATCCCTTCCCACCACTCCATGGTCACCAGATCGCCGAACCACATGTGGGCCATCTCGTGGTCCACGACGTGGGCGACGCGTTCGATCTCCGCGTGCGAGGCCGTCGCCGGATCGATCAAGAGGTCGGACTCGCGAAAGGTGATACACCCCAGGTTCTCCATCGCGCCCTGGGTGAAGTCGGGGATCGCCAACATGTCCAACTTGTCCCCGGGGTAGGGGATGTTGAAGTAGTCCGAGAAGAAGCGCAGCGCGAACGCGCCGGCGTCCTTCGCGAACTCCGCCAGGTGGCCCTTGCCGATCGGGTAGATCACGCGCAGCGGCACGCCGTCGACGTCGATCGCCTCGGTCTCGCCGAAGGGGCCAACCACGAAGGCGACGAGGTACGTCGACATTTTCATCGTCGGGGTGAAGCTCAAGGATCGCTGGCCGTTGCCCAGGTCGGTGTCGGTGGCGACGGGGGAGTTGGAGTAGGCCGCCAGATGGCTGGGAATCGTCAGATTGACTTGGTAGGTGGCCTTGAAGGCCGGCTCATCCCAACACGGGAAGGCCCGACGCGCGTCGCTGTTCTCGAACTGCGTGGTGGCGATGGTGTGTCGCACCCCCTCGGTGTCGACGAAACTCGAGCGGTAAAAGCCGACGAGCTGGTCGTTGAGCGAGCCGTCAAAGGCGATCTCGACGACGGCCGGACCGACGGGCAGCGTGCGCTCAAACACGAACGTCGCGGTCTCGTAGGTCTCGTCGAGTCGGTGCTCTTGGGATCGGTAACTCGTACCGTCGGCGGTGACCGTGGCGGCACCCAACTCGAGGTCGAGCGCGTGCAGGGTGAGTTCGCGCACCTCCTCGTCGATCTGGACGTCAATCTCGACGCGTCCGGCGAAGGTGAAGTTCTCCAGGTCCGGGGTGAGGAAGATTCGATAGGCCGAGGGCACCACGGTGCGGACGAGACGATAAGGATTTGTTGGGGTTTTCATTAGTCGCAAGCCTAGGACGAAACTAAGTAACCTTCCAAAGTGACTTCCACCCCCACGCCCGTGTCGCTGCGCATGAAACCCGGTCCGCATCGCCTCGCCGTGACCGGGATCGGTAACGCGATGCTCGACATCATCACCCAGGACGAGCACGAGATCTACCGCGAACTCGGACTCGTGAAGGCCGCGATGTCGCTCATCGAAGAAGACCAGTTGGAGCGATTCCTCAACGCCATGGGTCCGACCATCCAGATGTCGGGTGGATCCGTCGCGAACTCCATCGCGGGGATCGCCGCCCTCGGTGGGACCTGTGGCTACATCGGCAAGGTCGCCGACGACGAGTTCGGTGAACGCTTTCGTCACGACCTCACGTCCCTGGGCGCCGAGGTCGACCTCGCGGTGGCGAAGCCCGGGGAGGGTGCGACCGGACGCTGCCACGTCTTCATCACCCCCGACGCCCAGCGCACGATGGCGACCTACCTCGGGGCGTCGAACAAGTTGAACGTGGACGACATCAAAGAAGACCTCATCGCCCGCTCCGAGATCACCTACGTCGAGGGGTACCTCTTCGACCTGCCGCCCGCGAAGGATTCGGTGCGTAAGGTCGTCAACTTCGCCCACGAGCACGACTCGATGGTCGCCCTCTCGCTCTCGGACATGTTCTGCGTGGATCGACACCGACGCGACTTCTTAGAGCTCGTGACCACCGACGTCGACGTGCTCTTGGCGAACGAGACCGAGATACTCTCACTCTTTCAGTACGAACACCTCGAACAGGCCTTCGCCGCCCTCGACGAACTCGGTGTCCTCGCCGTCGTGACGCGAGGTCCCATGGGCGCCGACGTCGCCACGGTCTCGGGCGTGGTCAGCGTGCCGGCGGCCGAGGTCGAACACGTGGTGGACCAGAACGGTGCGGGCGACATGTTCGCCTCGGGCTTTCTCTACGGTCTCGCCCTGGGCGCGGACCCCGTGGAAGCGGCCGAGTTGGGATCGCTGTGCGCGGGAGAGGTCATCACGCACCTCGGTGCGCGACCGGAGTCGGACCTCGAGGAACTCGGCATCGAGGCGGGTCTGCTCTGAGGGCTCAGATCCCCTGGGCGTCGAGAATCGCGTCGAGTTCGCGCGTGCGGATTGTCTCCCACTTGACCCACATGATCGAGATGGGGATGCAAGCGAGCAACATCAACGCGTCGCCACCGATCCACATGATCGCGCCACCGAGTTTGATGTTGGAGAGTCGCCACACCGCCGTCGATCCGGTGGGCGCCATCGCCGCGTAGTTGGAAAAGGGCACCCGCGAGGACATCGAGAGGACCAGACCCGTGAAGGTGTCGACGGGGACGGCCGCCATCACGAAGACCAGGCGAAGGCCAGGGTGAATCGTGACCCCTCGCTCGAGCCCGAACGCCGCGCGGAAAAAGAGGTAGCCGACGACGAGAAAGGCGATCTGTTCGAGGTGGTGGATCCACATGTGCTGCATCATCAGGTTCATGAATCCCGTGAGGTGGGTTAGCGGGATGAAGACGAAATACAGCGCGAAGGCGAAGAGCGGGTGGGTGGCGCGCGCCATCAGCGGGCTGTCGAGCCAGCGACGCATCGCGTCACTTCCGGCGGAGTAGGCGAGATCGAGTGGGGCGCTCAAGGCGAAGAGCGGGGCGGCCACCATGATCAACAACAGGTGCTGGACCATGTGGACGCTGAAGTACTCCATGTCGAAGGTCCCGAGGAACGACTGGGTCGCTAAGAACGTGATCAGTAACCCCAGGGCGAAACAGACCGAGCGGACCCTCGGCCATCCCGGCGTGCGCCGGACGTACTGGGCGTAAATCAGCGCGGCGCAGAGCAACAAAATGATCGGAATCACGCCGAGATCCCACTGATTGAGGTGATGCCAAGTGAATGGCGCGTTGTTCATCGCGGGCACCCCGCCATCCTACGGCGCTTAATTATCGGAAGATTTCGGTCGTTAGGATGACCAGGTGCGCTCCAAGTATTTCTCTCTCCGAGCGATTGGGTTGCACATCGCTCTCGTCGCGTGGGTCGTGATCTGCGCCCTCGCGGCGTGGTGGCAGGTTGGCCGCGCCGTCCAGGGCAACTCCTTAAGTTTCCTCTACTCGGTCGAGTGGCCCGTCATCGGGGTGCTCGGGATACTCGGGTGGTACTCGATGCTCAACATGGAAAAGACCACCGAGGAGAAGGAGTCGGAGCGCCGGGCGTACGAGGAGAAGATGCGCGCGGACGCACTGGCGGCCCGAGCGCGAGCCCAGGAAGAGGACCCGACGCTCGCCGCCTACAACGACCACCTGGCGAACCTCTCGCACGTCCCGAAGAAACGACTCTGGGGCCACTAGGTGGAGGCAACCTTTCGGCGGTATCGCGCGATGTCCTTCATCACCGGTACGACGTTGTTGGTGCTCTTTGTAACGCTCTTGCTCCACACCGTCGACCTGACGTTGTGGCACCACCTGTCGTGGTTCGTGAAAATCGTCGGCGTCGGACACGGCATCGTGCTCTACCCGATCTACATGATCATGTGCTTCAACCTCGTGCTGCGATTTCGCTTGAACGTCGGATTGCTCGGGCTGATGCTGTTCGCGGGCTTCGTGCCGGGTCTGGCCTTCTACCTCGAGTACCGGATGCGGATGAAACTCTACCCCCAGGGCCTGCCCAAAAAGTGAGTCGATGGACCGAGCGGCGGGTCATCGCGTTCGCTCATCAAGGTGGCTCCTTCGAAGGACCCTCTTCGACGTTGGCCGCGATCGCTCACGCGCTCGACGTCGGTGCGAGCGCGATCGAACTTGACGTGCACGCGACGCGCGACCGGCGCGTCGTGGTCTGTCACGACGAGACGGTCGATCGAACGACGAACCACCACGGCGAGATTGCGGAGCTCACGTTGGACGAACTTCGCGAGATGGACAACGCGTACTGGTGGATCGAGGGCGAGACGGTGACGCCGGGATGCGACGACAGTGAGTACCTCCTGCGTGGTCGCGCGCCCACGGACCGTCGCTACGGCGTCGCGACGTTAGAAGAGGTGGCGACCGCGTTCCCCGGCGTGCTGCTCAACCTCGACCTCAAGCGAACCAGTCCAGAGGTCGAGGCGTACGAGTCGTTGCTCGCCGACGAACTGCGACGCCTCGAGATCACCGACGCGGTGATGGTGGCATCCTTTCACGACGACGCCATCCAGCGCTTTAGGGCGGTCGCGCCCGGCGTGGCCACCTCGGCGGCGACCAACGAAGTCGCTCGTTTTTACTTTTCACTCAGCGACGCGACACCCGTTGTGCCACCGGTCGAGGCGTTTCAGGTGCCGGCGAGTTTCTCGGGCATCGACGTCGTGACGGAGTCCTTCGTGGCGTCGGCGCACCAAGCGGACATCGCGGTACACGTGTGGACGATTAACGACGAGCGCGAGATGGCTCGGCTGCTCGACCTCGGGGTTGATGGCCTGGTCAGTGACCGGCCAACGACGCTCGCGGCACTCCTAGCGCAACGGGCTTGTGCGTGGGACGGTCGCCTGAAGGGCTAACCGCGACCGCAGTTCGGCCGCTTGCCGTGGTTGGCCTTCTTCTTCGCGCGAAGTTTGCGCTTGTTGGTCCGCTTTGACATAGGGAACAATGTTACTAGGCCCAGCACACCGCGAGCCAAACGAGGACGAACGTGGACGAGACCAGGCCCGAAGGACAGCTGGTACTGGTCGCGACACCGATCGGGAACCTGGGCGACCTCTCACCGCGAGCGCTCGAGCTCTTTCGAAGCGCCGACGTGATCTACTGCGAAGACACGCGTCACTCCCGGGTGCTCTTCAGCGCGAACGGCATCTCGAGTGGCGGCCGATTGCAGGCGCTCCACGAGCACAACGAAGTTGCCCAAAGCGAACACGTCGTGACGCGCGTGCGCGAGGGCCAACTCGTGGTGCTGATCAGCGACGCGGGCACGCCCGGCATCTCCGATCCGGGCGCCCGCGTGGTCGCGGCCGTGGCGGCGGCGGGACTGCGGGTGTCGACCGCGCCCGGGCCCTCGGCGGTCGTCGCGGCGCTCTCGATCAGCGGCCTGCCAACGGAGCGATTCGTCATGGAAGGCTTCATGCCGCGTAAGGCGAACGAGCGTGTGCGACTCTTTTCGACCTGGGCCGAGGAGGAGCGCACCATTGTCTTTTACGAGTCGCCCCAACGACTCGCGGGGGTACTCAGCGAACTCGCGCGGTCCTTCCCCGAACGACGCGTCGCCGTCGTGCGCGAACTGACCAAGTTGCACGAAGAGGTCCTCCGTGGCACGTTGCTCGAGGTCGCCGCGCATCTCGAGCAGCGCGAGATTCTCGGGGAGATTGTCGTGGTGCTCGAAGGGGGACGGCTCGTCGTTGAGGTCGATGCCGAACTGATACGCGGCGCCCTCGAGGAGCAGTTCTCCTCCGGCGTGTCGACGAGGGACGCCGTTGATTTTGTGGCCGAGACGCTCGGCGTCGCCCGTCGTCTCGTCTACCAACTGGCCCTCGACGTTAGGAAGGACGCAACGCCCTAGTCAGTATTCTCGTTGGGTGACCCGCTTCTATATAACGACGCCGATTTACTACGTCAACGACGCGCCCCACGTCGGGTCGGCCTACACCACCGTCAACGCCGACGCTCTGGCGCGCTGGCACCGATTGGCTGGTGACGAGGTGAAGTTCTTGACCGGAACCGACGAGCACGGCCAGAAGATGGCCGACGTGGCGACAAAGAACGGAGTCTCTCCCCAGGAGTGGACCGATAGGACCGCGCCGCGCTTTCGAGAGGCCTGGGACGTGCTGGAAATCAGCTACGACGACTTCATCCGCACGACCGAACCCCGCCACTACGAGACCGTCCAGAAGTTTCTATCGACGATCTACGAGAACGGGTTCATCTACAAGGACGTCTACAAGGGTCTCTACTGCGTGAGTTGTGAGGACTACTACACGCTCGAGGCGAGTGACGACGGGCGTTGTCCGATCCACCACAGCGTCTTGACCCAGATGGAGGAGGAGAACTGGTTCTTCCAGCTCAGCGCCTTCGAGGACCGGCTCCTTGAGCACTACGCCTCCCACCCCGAGTTCGTCACGCCCGAGACGAAGTACAACGAGGCACTCTCGTTCATCAAGGGCGGTCTGAAGGACATCTCGATTACTCGTACCTCGATCACCTGGGGCGTGCCGGTGCCCTGGGACGAGCGTCACGTCTTTTACGTCTGGTACGACGCGTTGATCAACTACCTCTCGGCGATTGGCTACGGGCGAGACGACGACGAGGTCACTGAGTGGTGGCCGCACTCGAACCATCTAATCGGCAAGGAGATCATACGATTTCACTGCGTCTGGTGGCCGGCGATGTGCATGGCCGCGGGGCTCGATCCCGTCCACCACGTCCAGGTGCACGGCTGGTTGTTGATCGGCGGGGAGAAGCTCGGCAAGACCATGGCCGCCGAAGGTGCGGTGAAACTCACCGACATCGCCCCGATCACCCTCACCGAAGAGTTCGGGGTTGACCCACTGCGCTACTACCTCTTGCGCGAGACGGCCCTCGGCAACGACGGCGAGTTCTCCCTCGAGGGCATCGCCGCGCGCTACAACACGGACCTGGCGAACAACTTGGGCAACCTCGTCGCGCGCGTCGCGGCGGTGGTCGCGTCGAAGTGCGACGGCGTCGGCCCGGCCCCGAGCGCGGACTCGACACTTCGCGAACACGCGCAGAACACGACGCGCGCCGCTGCGGCTTCCTGGGAGCTCTTCGCACCACAACGCGCGCTCGAATCGACCTGGGACCTCATCGGTGCGACGAACGCGTACTTAGAGACCCACGCGCCGTGGAAGATGGAGCCGGGGCAGGCGACCGACGTGGTCCTCGGTGACGCCCTCGAGGCGATTCGCCTGGTGGCGATATTGATCTCACCGGCCATGCCCGGGGTCGCCCAGGAGATCTGGCGCCGCCTCGGACTCTCCGGCTCCCCGAGCGCCGCGCCGTTCTCAGCGTCCTCCGTCTGGGGCCTCTACCCGGGGGGTCTGCCCGTTGAAAAGGGTGAGCCGCTCTTCCCTCGGATCGCGATCGACTCGTGAGCGGCTGGACCGACGCCCACTGTCACCTCCAAGACGAGTTCATGGAAGAAGGCGGCGACGCACCCGCCGAGGTGCGCGCGACCCTCGAACGCGCCTACGACGCGGGCGTGGACCGCGTCGTCGTCATCGGTACGGGTGCGAAGAGTTCCGAGGACGCCCTCGCCTTGACTGGTACGCACTCGCCGGTCGAGATCTACGCGACCGTCGGGCTACACCCCCACGCCGCGAGCGAAGATCTGGCACCCATTGCGGCATTGGCGCGCCAACGCCACACCCGACTGGTCGGGATAGGGGAGTGCGGCCTCGACTACTTCTACGAGCACTCACCCCGTGATGAGCAACGACGCTCCTTCGCGTCACAGATCGGCCTGGCCGTTGAACTAGACCTCGCCCTGGTCGTGCACGCACGCGACGCCTTCGAGGACCTCTTCGCGATCTTCGAGAGCGAGGGGGTACCGCCGCGCACCGTGATCCACTGCTTCACCGGGACGCCCGAGGACGCCGAGGAATGTTTGGCCCGCGGTTGTGACGTCTCGATATCGGGGATCGTCACCTTTAAGAACGCGGAGGCGCTGCGCGACGCTGCACGGCTGATCCCGCTCGATCGCCTCCACGTCGAGACGGACAGTCCCTTTTTGACACCCGCACCCCATCGGGGCAAGAAGAACGAGCCGTCCTTCGTCTCCGTGGTGGGTACCTTCGTCGCCGAACTGCGAGGCGAGGATCCGGTGGCGTTGCGCGAGGCGACGTCGGCCAACACGGCGCGACTCTTTCAGTTCTCGACGCACTAGCGCCGCGGCGGATCGACCGCGCGAGCGAGTGGCGTCCGCGAGTGGCGGTGTCGCAGCACTCCAGTTCGTCGTCGGCCTCGGGGGCATCCGAGGGGCCGAGTGACCCCCCTTAAAGGGTGACGTCGGCGGCGCTAGGTGCAGCTGACCGTTCCCGACGGCGACGTCGTGCAGACTGTCGTCGTCGTGACTGGCACCGTCGTCGGCGGCGCGACGACCGTTGTCGTTGGGGGCGCGGCCGGCGTCGTCGTGGTCGTGACCGGCACCGTCGTCGTCGTTGTCGTGGCCGATGAAGTCCCCGAGGGTGGGGACGTGCTCGGCGCTCCCTTCCTCGAACCGGAGCCGGATACGGACGTGGTCGTGGTCGTCGATGCGCCCGATCGCGTCGCCAGCGTCGTCGTCGTTGTGCCGTGCGAGGACGAGACCGACGACGCACCGGGGGAGTTGGGGCTCGTCGACGTCGTCGTGGCGGTCGGGGTACGCGACGATCCAGAGGTGATCGTCGGAGCCGTGGTCACTCTGGACGCCGCGGAGTTGGCGGTGTGGGCCACCAACAACGCCGTGGTGACGCCCGAACCCACGAAGATCGCTTGCGTGAGACGTCGGATGTTCGATAGTCGTCGGCGAAGGTGGTGAGGCGTTCGATGAAACGGGCTCACGACACGTCCTCTCGTTGTGCGCTCGCGGAAGCCGAGATCAGTCAAATCTTACAAAAGGGAACTTTCGACTGGAATCAAATTCCGAGCAACACCCTCGAGTGCCGTTTCGTTACGAGAAATTAATGTCAACGATTCATCAACGTGAGCGTTCCCGTAATAACTTGAGCGTGTTGTCGCTCAAGGAGGTGAAGTGGACCAACTTCGGTCCTTCGCGTCGTGGATCGTGACCGGATTCTTGACTCTCGGCCTCGCGTTGGCCATGGTGATGGCGTCGCACCCCTCGGTGCCGTCCCCGTCGCCCTCGATCTCCCCGTCGTTACCGACGACGACGATGGCCGCGGTAGCCCCTCTCGTGCCGCCTCGAAGTGACGCGGTCACCACCCACCCCGTCGTGACGACGCTCCCTGCGACTTCGAGCGCGAAGAAGCGACCTACGACACCGACGGCGACCGCCACCACGACGGTGACGACCTCAACCACGACGTCCACCACAACCTCAACGACAACCACCACCACGACCACCACCGCGCCTCCGACCACCGCTCCGGTCACCACGACGATTCCACCCAACAACGGCGGGTCCGACGACGGGAACCAGTCGGGTGACGGTGGTCACGGCGGTGACGGTGGCGGCACCAACCAAAGCGACGATTAGCTATGGACGAGGTGCGACGCAGGCGCCCGCCACGCCGGCCGTGCCTCGCTCGCGACACTGAAGGGGCCCACCCTAGGAGTCAGGGAAGGGACCTCCTTGATTGAGTGATTCGCCGCACCGGTCAGTAAAACTCAATGTTTCAAGGCCTTTTAACCTGAGTTGCCGCCGTCACTCTCCTCTTCTAGCGTGGTGGGGCGGGCGGGAGCGCTGCCGCAGTCCTGGCGGAGGACAGACATCTGAGGACACATCGACGGAGGGCGCAACGGCGCCCACGGTCTCTTCGTACCACGCTGGCCATCGTGGCCACCTCGCTGGTGCTACTCACGCCCCTCGCCGCGGGCGCCGCGGGCCGACACGCCCCGGTGCGCATGCCCAACCTCGTCGGCCACACTCGACTGCAGACCTACCGGATCATGCGCGCCTACGGCCTCTACTTCGTCACGCACGGACCCGGTAGTGCGAACGACCACTGGGCGGCCGTCGCGGCACAGTCCCCGCGACCCGGGACCGAAATCGCCTGGCACGGCGAGGCAAGCTTGACCGTCACCACGATCTCGCCGCGGGGTCCGCGGCCGGTACCGAGCCTGGTGGGCAAGACGCGCAGCGAGGTGTACGCGGCGATGCGCGCCGCGCAGCTCTACTTTAAGACGGTTGGACCAGGGAGTACGCAAAGCAATTGGTTGATCGCGACGGCCCAGTCGCCCGCCCCCGGCACCCGGGTCGCGTGGCACAGCGAGATCACCGTGCACGTCGCGATGGCGCGACCTCGGCCCGCCGCGCCGAAGAAGAAGGTCACTCAGGTCGTCGCCAGCGGCGTCGTGATCAGCGGACCGGGATACAAGATTGGCGTGGCCACCTGGTACAACTACATCCCGGGTCAGTGCGCGTCGCCATTTTTGCCCAAGGGAACGCGCGTGACGGTGCGCGACGAGTCGACGGGCCAGGCGATCTCCTGCGTGATCACCGATCGCGAGAACGAAGGGGGCAACCACGTCGTGGACCTCTCCGAGACGCAGTTCGCGCAACTAGAGCCCCTCTGGCGTGGCGTGATCGCCGTCAAAGTCACCTGGTGACCCACACCAAGACCGAACTCAGCGCACTGCTCAGCGAACACGGGCTTCACCCGTCCCGCGCCCTCGGACAGAACTTCGTGGTCGACCCCAATACGGTGCGTCGAATCGCCCGCCTCGCCAACGTCGGCCCGGGTGATCAGGTCTTAGAGATCGGCGCGGGACTTGGGTCATTGACGTTGGCCCTCGTCGAGACCGGCGCCGAGGTCATCGCCCTCGAGGTCGACCGCTACCTCATCGCGCCACTCAGCGCCGTCCTCGCGCACAGCGCGGTGCGCGTAGTGCAGGCCGACGCGCTGAGTGCGGACTACGAGGAGATCTTGGGTGGTCGATCGACGGTGGTGGTGGCGAACCTGCCCTACAACGTCGCGACGCCGCTCGTGGTCCACCTGCTCGAGAGCGAACCACTCATTCAGCGCCTCTTGGTGATGGTGCAAAAAGAGGTCGGCGAGCGTCTGGCGGCCAACGCCGGTGACGAGGCGTACGGGGCCGTGTCGCTGAGGGTCGCGTACTTCGCTGACGCCAAGGTCGTCGGGAAGGTGCCCCCCACGGTCTTCGTCCCCAAGCCCAAGGTCGATTCGGTGCTCGTGTCGCTGGCGCGCCGTGACGTCGTACGTATCAATCCCGCGCTCGTTGCCGAGGACGACCTCTTTTCCGTGATCCGCCTCGCGTTTGGTCAGCGACGAAAGATGCTGCGCCGTTCACTGGAGGGTTGGACGAGCGAAGGCGTCTTCGAACGTGCCGGGGTCGCGGGGACCCGGCGGCCCGAGGAGCTCACCCTTGAGGAGTTCGCGGCGTTGGTGGCGGCGAAGTGATTGAGCTCATCGCCCCGGCCAAGGTCACGTGGTCCTTGGAGGTGACCGGACGGCGCGAGAACGGCCTGCACGAACTGCGCGCGGAGATGGTGAGCGTCGGGTTCGCCGATCGCCTCGAGCTCGACGAGCCGGGCGACTCGCTGCGCTTCGAGGGCCCCTACTCGGGTCTGCCCGCTGATGAGGACAATCTGGTTCGCCGGGCGCTCGCGCTGGTCAATCGTCGCGCGGGGGTCGTGGTGCATAAGTCGATCCCGCCCGGTGGGGGACTCGGGGGCGGCAGCAGCGACGCCGGGGCGATCCTGCGCTGGGCCGGCGGGGTCAGCGCCCACGAAGCGCTGAGCCTCGGGGCGGACGTGCCCTTTTGTCAGCTCGGTGGTCGCGCCCGGGTGGAGGGCGTCGGTGAAGTACTGACGGAGCTGCCCTTCGAGCCCCGAGATCTCACGCTGGTGCTGCTGAGTTTCGGGGTGAGTACCGCCGCGTGTTATGCCGCCTACGACGAGCTCGTCGCGAGCGGCGAGCACCCCGGAGGGCGCAACCACCTCGTGGCGGCGGCGCGCCGCGTCGAACCGCGTCTCGCCGAGACGATGGACTGGCTCGAAGCGACGCTCGGGGACCGGGTAGAACTCTGTGGTTCAGGCTCGACGCTCTTCATCGAGGGTCACTTGGAGACCGGGGTCGACGCGTGGGACGTCGAAGGTCCCGAGGGCTTGGTGCAGTTTCGCCAGACCACCACGACGCCCAAAGCGGCGTCGTAACGACTATTTGCCAGCGGCGCGACGCTGAAAGCGGGTTCGCTTCAACATCTTCTTGTGCTTCTTCTTACGCATGCGCTTGCGGCGCTTCTTAATTAGTGATCCCATGGCTCGTAGAACACTACTAGGTTTCCGGTGGCGCTCTTTTTTAGGGGGGTTCTCGCGTGCCCTGGCATCTCGACCACGTGCAACTGGCCATTCCGCTCGGGGCCGAAGCACGCTGTGACGAGTTCTACGTCGACGTGCTCGGCTTCACGGTGCTCGACAAGCCGGCGGCGCTGGCCGCGCGAGGGGGTCGCTGGTACCGACGCGATGACGCCACGGTGCACCTCGGCGTTGACGTCGACTTTCGTCCGTCGAAAAAGGCGCACCCGGCGCTCGTGGTCGAAGGGTACGACGACCTGCTCGCTCGCCTGAGCGAGCGCGGCCTCGAGTTCACCCCCGACGAGGAGATCCCCGGGCTGCGACGCTGCTACGTCGAGGACCCGGTCGGTAACCGAGTAGAACTCATCGACGCGACTCCGCGTCCTTGACCCGCTCGAGTCGCAGGGCCTGACGTGGACAGCCCCGTACCGCGTAGCGCGCCGACGTCAAGGCTGGGTCACTCGCGCCAATGGGTTCGGGGGTGATGATGGGGTAGCCCCACTCGTCCAGCGCGACCAGTTCGGGCGCCAGCTCGTGACAGTGGCCGAACCCGTCACAGGCGATGGGGTCGACTTCTAGGTGGAAGGCCGCGAGGCGACGCTTTACTCCCATATCAACTCGCCCTCGTGCTCGAGGCGCGGCACCGAGAGGAAGTGTCGAGTCGATCCCGCGCCGACGCAGGCCTCACCTCGGTCGTGTGCAGCAAAGTCCTCGGCGAAGACGTCGAGGGCTGAACGCACGAGACGAATCACGCCGTCGGGGTGGTGACAGGCGCCTCGGCCCATGATCTCCGCACAACGCTCGATGAGTCGTTCGTGAGCGAGTTTGGCGTCACGGGTGGCGGCGCTCATCTGGGCGAGATCCTCGCCCATGGCGGGCAGGCCGAACGCGCACGGGCCGCACTGGCGCGCACTCTCATTGGCCATCCAGCGCACCACGCGCTCGGTCTCGACGACGCCGCAGCCCTCGCGGCCCAGGACCGCGACCACCCCGGCACCCACCGAGGCGCCGATGCTCGCGAGGGACTCGTTGTCGTAGGTGAGCTCGAGGTGTTCCCCCGAGATCCACGTCCCGCCGTAGCCGCCCAGTAGCAGGGCCTGTGGCGCGGGGTCCGCGTTGGCGAGGCTCAAGACACTCCGAAGCGGTGTGCCGACCGCGACCTCGATGACGGTCGGGCGCTCGACCGCGCCGGTGACCGACACCAGCGTAGAACCGGGGTGACGCTCGGTCCCGAGCGCGCGATACCACTCGGCGCCGAATCGTCCGACCAGCGCGACGTTCGCGCAGGTTTCCGCGTTGTCGACGAGGACGGGGTGGCCGTTCACGTGCAGGATGTTGGGGCGCTGGGGCCGGTATTGGGGTAGAGACTCATTGTCGTTGAGCCAGTGCACCAACGCGGACTCTTCGCCGGCGACGTAACGCCACGGTGGCGTCTGGAGCACCAGGTCAACTCCGCGACTGCGCCGGCGTTCGCGTTCGTGGATCGCCTTGGTGACGCGGGCGATGACGCGGGTGTTGTTGCGCGCCACGCAGATCACCACCCGTCGTGCGCCGATGATTGACGCGAGAATCTCCGCCCCGTCGATCACCAGGTGCGGGTTCGTGCTCAACAACGCCGCGTCCTTGTGCGACGCCGGCTCGCCCTCCATGGCGTTTACGATCACGCTCTTGTGGTGACCACGCTGGCTGCGCAACAGCCGTGCCTTGCGCGCCGTAGGAAACGCCGCGCCACCGCGACCGAAGACGCCCGCCGCTTCGAGTTCTTCCAGCGGCGAGGGGATCGAGGTCGTGGTGGCGAAGACCGAGTTGTGCTCGTCCAGGGTGTGGGGAGTACCGGGCGTCCCTCGAAGGAGCCGGGGCAGGTCGTCGGCGCGCATCATCGCCGCCACTGGACCGAGCGTCGAGCGGCCCGGTCGCGCTCGGCGGTGCTCGTTGCGGGTAGGGTCTCGCCCGCCGGGGCGGCGGCCAGGGGTGAGAGCGCGGTGCGTCCCGCGGCTCGGGCCGGTCGAGCGAAGAAGCGCCAGAGCGCACTCAGAAGGACGACGAGGGTGCACGCCGCCACCACGGCGAGGCCGACGCCACGTTTGGCGTCGGTGCCCGTCAAGTAGGCGTGAGCGATCGCGCTCGCGAAGGCCAGCCAACTGAACCAGTGAATGAACCGCCAGGACTGTTGCTTCACGCGAGCCTTCAGCAAGCTCGAGACCCATACGGCCAGGATGAGGTCGAAGGCGACCGCGCCCAGGGCGACGCCGACTCGGCGGTAGGGCGAGATGAACGGAACGATCGGCGAGAGCCAGCCGGTCGCCACGTAGGAGTCGAGCAGCGTGGTCAGGATGTGGATAACGAGGAAGACCATCGCGACCAATGACACCGAACGATGGAGTTCGTTGAGTTCGAAGCGCCCGATCGTCCTACCGCCCACCCGGTTGGCCACCAGGGTGCCGAGCGAGACGACCAGGGTGAAGAGGACGAGCGTGACCATACCCGTCGCCCGCGTGGTGTACCAGAGGTAGGGGGTCGTCAGCGCGAACACGCGACCTCCTCGTCGACCGGCCAACCGCCGACGTACTCAACGGTGCCGTCGCGGCGGATGAGGCGGGCGGACAAGCCCGCCTGGGCGACGTGGTACCCCGCGTCCTCGCCCCAGAGCAGGGCCGCGGTCGCGAACGCGTTGGCGATCACGCAACTGCTCCCCGAGACGGTGGCGGTGGCGTAGGGTCCGTCCGCGCAGCGACCGGTGCGTGGGTCAATCACGTGGTTGACGACGCGGCCGCTCGCGACCCACGTCCGGGCCGTCGTAGAGGAGGTCGCGATTCCGCCGTGCTGTATGCCGACGCGTGGTTCGCGGCCGGTCAAGTACAATGAGTCGCTCAGCCCGATGGCCCATAAACCCTGAGGTCCTCGTCCGCGCACGGCGACGTCGCCACCCACTTCCACTACCACCCCACCGCTCGGGGCGATGTCGTCAGCGACCACGTCAGCGACGAGGGCCTTCGCGGTTGCCCCGAGGTCGAGTTGGCACCCTGGGGTCAGGGTGGCCGTGTGTTCAGCGACATCGATCACGAGGGCGTTCGCGCCCGCGGCCGGCACCGGCGCGTCGATCGACACCTCTGGACGAGTGAGGAGCTCATCGAAGTCGACGTCGTAGCCGAGGGCGAGCAGTGCCGGGAGTACCGAGGGATCACAGAGCCCCTCCGTCGCGTCGCGCGCGTCGAGGGCGCAGATCAGGGCTCGCTCGAGCGTGCGACTGATCGAGACGGTCTCACCGGCTCGCCGATTGAGAAGGGAGAGCTCTGAATCCGCGCGAAATCGATTGCACGCCGCGTCGAACTCGCTGAGACGTTGCCAAAGACACTCTTCGGCGTAGCCCATCTGCTCGGGACGCTCGGTCGCGAGCGATCCGCTGAGACCCCACACCCGAAAGGTCACGGCGTCACTAGTCACAACTGACCTGTCCCGACGCCGTGGAGGTGCAGATCGTCGTCGTCGTGGTCGGCACCGTCGTGGGCGTCGTCGTCGTGGTGGGTCGGGTCGTGGTGGTCGTCGTGGGGGTCGACGTCACGGTCGTCGTGGTCGTGCCACCCGGGGAGCCCTTTTGCGTGGTGGTCGTGGTGGGTTTCGTGGTCGTCGTCGACGGGCTGGTCGTCGTTGGCGTGGTGCCGCCACTCGTGGTGGTCGTCGGGGGCACCGTTGTCGTGACGGGCTTGGTCGAAGCGCCCAAGTAGGCGACGCCGATACCTGAGGTGACCGCCGATCCCACCAGAATGGCGCCAGTCAGGCGCCGCACGCGGGTGAATCGTCGATCGCGCTGTTCGGGGGTGCGGGGCGTGGGCGTCATGGGCTTCTCATCTGCCAGTTTTGTCGTCGGAAGTAAGGATGAGACCTCTGGTTCCTAAGAACATTGACAAATAGCGCGTAACGGCGCGTTTCGGGCGTCAGTCCAACACTTCGGGTAACACGATGGTGACCCTCGCGCCACCGAGGGCGGGGTCGCGCTCGACCGAGACGGTGCCAGATATCTCGGCGACGACCTGGGCCACGATCGAAAGTCCAAGTCCCGAACCGGGTAGCGCTCGCGCGGACGGGGAGCGCCAGAACCGGTCGAAGACGAAGGGTCGGTCCTCTTCGGCGATGCCCGGGCCGCTGTCGGCGACACTCACGGTGCCGTGGGCGCTCCTTACCGCGATCGTCCCGCCGACGGGCGTGAACTTGACCGCGTTAGTGAGCAAGTTCGAGATCGCCCGGTTCAATCGATCGTGTCGAGCTCGCACGAGCGACGTCTCGACGTCGACGTCGATCGTGATGTCGCGAATGCGCGCGTAGGTTCGGGCGGTGTCGACGCATTCGTCGATGGCGTCGTCGAGTCGCAGGACTTCGAGTTCCCCTTCGGATCGTTCGCCGCGCGCGAGCTCCCCGAGGTCGCTCACGAGGGCCGCCAACTCGTCAACTTGGGTGACCATGTCGTCGGTGATCTGGCGCAACTCGACCGGGTTCAACTCGTCGGCGCGCGAAAGGACCTGCGCGTTGGTTCGCAGCGAGGTGAGTGGCGTGCGCAGTTCGTGGCTGGCGTCGAGGACCAACTGGCGTTGCAAGGTCTGGCTGCTCTCGACGGTATGCAGGAGTCGGTTGAAGACTCGTCGCAGCCGACCTAACTCGTCCTCGTCGCCCTCGGCGAGGCGGTACTGCAGGTCGTTCGTCGTGGCGACGGTTTCGATCTCGTTGGTCACCTTGACCAGTGGATGAAGCGCCTGGCGCGCGAGGAAGAAACCGAGCGCTAGGGCGAGGAGGAGCCCGCCCGCCGCGACGAGCATCAAGGTCGCGACCAGATGACTGAGTTCGGTGACTTCCCCGGTGACGTCGACGATGTAGAGCTGCGCGGAGGTCGTCGAGATCTGACAGACGCCCGTCGAGCAGGTGACCACCGAGTTGGCGGGCAGTGGCGCGATCAGTTCGCGGTAGTCCTGACCGTCGAAGGTGACCGTGCGGATGACCTGCTTGCTCTTTCCTTCGGCGACGCTCATGATCGTGGCGTCGACGGGCACGTTGGAGGAGGGGAGCGTCTGCCCGTTCGGGAGGACGATCTCGGAGTACGAACCGACGGGGCGGTAGTCGTCGTGGGGGTTTCCCGGCTGCTGGGACGCTTGGATGAGCGACTCGTCCACCGAGTGGAACAGCGCGCTACGGGTAGTGAAGTAGGAGGCGAAACACGCCAGGATCACCGCGATCGCCGCCGCGGCCACCGTGGCGGCGATAACCCGCGTGCGAAAGGTCACGTCGCGCGCAGCGCGTAACCTACCCCGCGCACCGTCTGGATGAGCCGAGGGGTGTCGTCCTCTTCGAGCTTGCGACGGAGGTAGCCGATGTAGACGGCCAACGAGTTGGTGCCCGAATCGAAGTTGTAGCCCCAAACGAGATCAAGGATCTGGTCGCGGGTGAGCACTTGGCGAGGGTGGTGCAGGAAGAGCTCTAAGAGGTCGAACTCGATCTTAGTGAGTTCGATGAGTCGGCTACCGCGATGCACCTCTCGCGTTTGGGGATTGAGGGTCAAGTCCTCGAAGCGTAGTGTCGCGCCGTCACCCTCGCCGACGCTGGTTCGACGCAACAGTGCTCGGAGTCGCGCGAGCAGCTCCGCCAAATCGAAGGGCTTGACGAGGTAGTCGTCCGCACCGACGTCGAGACCCTCGACGCGGTCGTTCACGGCGTTGCGCGCGGTCAACATTAAGATCGGCGTGGTATCGCCCGAGCGGCGAATGCGTCGACAGACCTCGAGCCCGTCGATGTCGGGGAGCTGCAAGTCCAGCACGATCGCGTCGGGTGCGCGCAACTGGATGGCTCGCAGCGCGGATAATCCGTCCTCGAAAAGTTCGACGTCGTAGTTCTCCATCCGTAGCGCCCGCCCGAGGGAGGTACGGATCGCGGTATCGTCGTCGACGATCGCGACGTAGGACGTGGGTGTGTGGGCGGTGGTCACGGCGGGCTTTCGTTGGTGGAGTACTCAGGCTCTAGTGTGGCTGCTTGGTGTTAAGCGTCCTCAGACATACTCTAAGAATCTCTGAAGATTGCCGCAGCACCAGTAGTGGCGGGTAGTTCAATTGGCAGAACGACGGACTTTGAATCCGTAGGTTGGAGGTTCGAGCCCTCCCCCGCCAGCGAGTTCGCCAGCGAGTTTTTGGTCCGCGACGTCCAGCCACGGTCGTTGAAGTCGCTCCGCGGGGCCCCCATTGAGGCTCACAACTTGGAGTAGTCCTGGCTGAACCAGGTCGTCGGCCGCATCCGCACGAGCACCTCGCTGCTGGTAAATGACGCCTCGGCGAATTCGGCGGCTTCTGGTTCTGGCCGGTATCGCCGCGCGATCGCGACGATGTCCTCACGCGTCGGCGAGTCCTCCACGGTGGCGTCGCCCGAGGCGCTGACGTAGCCGTAGGGATACTCCTCGTTCTGGACGGTCAGGGTGAAGCCATAGTGAGTGCGCCCGCCAGTCCCTCCTTCGAGTGGTTGCGACGTACGTGTCATCGACGATACGCCGGACGAACCTCTGAGCGGGCGAACGGCGAGTTCGTGGCTCGTCACGCCCTCAGGAGCTCACGTTCGAGGATGGCGGCGAGCACGAGTGGTTGATCGCCCTGGACGGAGTGGCCCGCGCCCTCGACGCGGACCACCTCCGCGTCAGGCAGTCGTCGCAGCAACTCGGCCTCGTCGGCGTCGTCGACGACGGAGCCAGCCGCCATCCCGCGCACCAGTGTGACGGGCATCGTGAGCGAACCGAGTGTGCCCCAGAGGTCGCCGGCGTCAGGCGCCGGCCGGTCCGAGGGTGCGTGCTGCTGGTGGCGCCACACCCAGGTGCCATCGGGACGTTGGACCGCGTTGTGCAAGATGCCTCGTCGCAGGGAGGAGACCGAACGAGTGGGATTGTGTTCGATGGTGCGCGCGAGCAGCGTGTCGAAGTCGTCGAAGGTTTTCGGGCCGTTCACGAAGTCGGTGATGTGGCGGGCCTTGTCGGCGTTGACGCCGGGGGTGATGTCGACCAACACCAGCCGCGACACGAGGTCCGGACGTGCCGCGGCGAGAATGATCGAGGTGATCCCACCGAGGGACATCCCGACGAGGGGCAGTGGCGGGGAGATCAGTTCATCGAGCGCCACCGCGACGTCCTTCGCGTGACTGGTCGCCGCGGAACCGGAATACGGCGAGCCGTCCGAGTGTCCGTGACCCGGTAGGTCGAGGGCGAGGAGAGGGCGCTGAAGCGCGAGGGCGACCGTATCCCAAGTGTGGGCATTCTGGGCGCCACCGTGGATCAGCACGAGTTCAGGCTCGCCCGCACCCCAGCGCAGTCCGCTGACCTGGCGTAGGCCATCGACGGCGACGAAGAATCGCTGCACGGGGGGAATAGGGACGCTGAGGCCCCATTCGCTGCGATTCTCCTCGAAGAGAGAAAATTCGTCGTAGGTTTCGCGGGTCACGTCATGAATCGTAGAGGAGTCCTGCTAGAGATAGATGGGTGAAACGTGCAACGTGTGTCGTGGTCCTCGCCGCCGGCGAGGGGGCCCGGATGCGCTCCGCGCGACCCAAACCCCTGCACCACCTCTGTGGCCGCGCGATGGTGCTCTACGTCCTCGACGCCGCGCCGTCCGAGGACGTGCGCGCGACCGTCGTCGTCGTCGGGCGGGAGGCGACGTGGGTCGAAAAGGAGATCAGCGAACGGCGTGCGCCCAACGCTCGCCTCACTTTCGTTGAACAGCGAGAGCAACTCGGGACTGGTCACGCCGTCGGCGTGGCGCTGTCGTCCCTCGATGAGGCCTTTGGTGAGGACGACGGCGACGTCGTGATCCTGCCCGGGGACGCGCCCCTCCTGCGTCGTTCGTCGGTCGCACGCTTGTTGGAGGCGCACCGCGAACGCCACGCCGCACTGACGATGCTCGGCGCGAGAGTCGAGGACCCGACCGGCTACGGGCGAATGATCCACGCCAAGGACGGCAGCCTCCAGCGGGTCGTCGAAGAGAGTGACGCCACGAGCGACGAGCGAGCCATCACCGAAGTGAACACCTCGGTGATGGTGGTTCGCCACAGCCTCCTGGGCCCAGCGCTGCGTCACCTCGACCGCCACAACGCTCAAGAGGAGTACTACCTGACCGACCTGGTGTCGGTCCTCCACGACCTCGGGCACGTGACCGCCTCGGTGATGCTCGACGACGCGACCGAGGGATCGAACATCAACGACCGACGTCAACTCGCGCGCGCCGAGGCCGTCATGCGCCAGCGCATCAACGACGGGTGGCTCACGAGGGGCGTGACGATGTGGAGTCCCGCAAATACCTACGTCGACGCCGACGTCGAACTCGCCGCCGAGGTCTCACTCTTACCCGGCACGGTGCTGCGCGGACACTGCGTCATCGCGCGAGGCGCCGAGATCGGACCCAACGCGATGCTGCGCGACGTCGAAGTCGGGGAGGACGCCGTGGTCGGCGCGGTCGAAGCGACGAAGGTTCGCATCGGCGCCCAAGCGCGCGTCGGTTCATTCGTCGTCCTCTCGCCCGGCGCCGACGTAGCGCCGGGCGAAGTGATCACGCCCTCGTCACCGCCTTCTCACTGAGACCTCGTTCGCGGATACGCTTGCGCCGTGGAGTCCCTCGCCAAGCGTCGCCTGGTCATCGTCACGGGTCGTTGCCACCCCGCGCTCGCCGCCGACGTCGCGGACAAACTCGGCGTGGAGATCACCGAGGCGAACCTCCGCGAGTTCGCCGACGGCGAAATCCACTGTCGCATCGACGATTCGATTCGTGGGGCGCACGTGTTCATCATGCAGACCCACGGTTCGCCGGTAAACGACGCGGTGATGGAACAGCTCATCATGATCGACGCCGCCAAGCGCGCCTCGGCGAAGAGCATCACCGCGGTGATCCCGAACTACGGGTACGCCCGTCAGGACCGTAAGACCGCCGGCCGCGAGCCGATCACCGCCAAGTTGTTGGCCGACATGCTCCAGGTGGCCGGCGCCACCCGGGTCCTGTCGGTGGACTTCCACTCCGGTCAGATCCAAGGATTCTTCGACGTGCCAGTCGACCACCTGGTCGCGGCCCCGGTGCTCGAGGCCTACCTCAAGGCCAACGCCAACCCGCACGAACTCGTGGTCGTCGCGCCCGACGCCGGTCGCGTCAAGGTCGCCGAGCGCTACGCGCAGCACCTGGGCTGCGACCTCGCCCTCGTGCACAAGACGCGCCCCCGCGGCGTCGCGAACGTCGCCGAGGCCCGCCACATCGTCGGTGACGTCAACGGTCGACACTGCGTGTTGATCGACGACATGATCGACACCGCGGGCACCATCGTCGCGGGCTGTGACCTCTTAAAGGCCCACGGCGCGAACGATATCTGGGTCATGGCGACCCACGCGGTCTTCTCGCCACCGGCCGTCGACCGCCTCTTTAACGCCCCCATCAGTCGGGTCATCGTCACCGACACCCTGCCGCTCGGACCGGAGAAGCGCTTTGAGAAGTTGGAGGTCCTTTCCATCGCGCCGATCCTCGCGAACGCCATTGCGGCCATCTTCGATGACACCTCGGTGTCGGACATCTTCGGCGGTGAGAACCTCCTCTAGACGCGACGACCGCGCCGTGCGACGTCGGTCGAACACTACTACGTCAGACGTAGTAGTGTTCGACCCATGGTAAAAAAGTCCAAGCTCGCCTCGGATCTAGGGCGACAAAACGAACCGGCAGTGTTGATCTTGACGAGTCTCGCCTCGGGCGAGAAGCACGGCCACGCGCTACTAAAGGACATCGAATCCTTCGCGGGTGTGGTACTTGGACCAGGTACCCTCTACGGCGCCATCACTCGTCTCGAAGAGCGTGGCTTCATCGCCCCGACCGAGAGCACCGATCGCCGCCGGCCGTACCGGATCACTGGCGCCGGTCGAGCGGCCCTCGGCGCCGCCGTGGCCGAGATGAGTGCGCTCGCCTCCGAAGGCGCTCGGCGTCTCGGACATTGGGAGCCTCATGTCGTCACATCGCCGCGCGGAATCGGCGTGGTCCCCTCGTGAAGCCGGTCGCGGTCCGCGAGCGTCTCCTGCGGTGGTTCCCCGAGACGTGGCGGGCCCGTTACGGCGAGGAGTTTCTCGCCTTGCTGGAGGACGCCTACGGGGAAGGCCGTGTGCCCTTGGCGGCACGAGTATCGATCGCCCGCGCCGGCACCGTGGAGCGAACCCGCGCCGCCGGCGTCACGGGCACGTTCGCTGCTCCCGCGCAGCGCCTTCGCTCCGGTTCCCAGGTCGTCCTCGTGGGCTGGTCGCTCTTCATCGTGGCGGGTGCGGTCTTTTCGAAGTTCACCGATCGGTGGCGTGGCGCGACGCCCAGTTCGCATCGCGCGCTGCCGACGATTGCGTTCGACGCCGTGGGCGGGGCGGGCGCGCTCGGCGTGGTGTTGGTGCTGTCGGCGGCCGCGGTGGTGTTTCCTTCCTTCGTTCGATTCCTGCGAGCGGGAGGATGGTCCGCGGTGCGCCGCCCGTTGCTGGGGAGCCTCGCCGCCGCGGGTATCGCACTCGCGGCGTCGACGAGCACCGTCCTGTGGGCACAGACGTTGAATGTTCAAGAACGAAACGGCACCCTCGTCGCCTACGAAGTCGTCGTCGTCGCATCCGGACTTTGCGTCGTCGCAGCCCTCGCCACGCTGACGTGGGCTGCGGTATCGGTCTCGCGTCGCCTCGACCTCTCACGCGTGGTCCTCCATTTTCTCGTGGTGGACGCCTCCGCCCTCGTCGCGATGATGGTCGTCGTCACGACCGGTACCGTGCTCTGGTGGACGTGCGAAGCGCTCTACGCGCCATCGGTGATTCGCGACGGCCTGGGCAACGGCATCGTCTTTTCGAGCGACGTGGCGCCCGTGACCTTGCTGGCGGTGATGGCGTTGATGGTGACGGGGCTGGTCGCAGGTCTCTTTGGCTGGTCGCGTGTCGTGAGATGCCGTCGAGCTGCGCTCGCGGGGGAGTGAAGAATTATTTAAGAATCGGCTCGCTCGGTCCCGACGCGCTTGTATCGGGTCCCGTATTCATCTAGACCTGTGGGTACGTCGAAAGGACGCACATGCAACACGTCAGAGTTCCCCAGCCGCCGTTTCCATTTGGTCCCCGTGGTCCAATGCACTTTTTCGGAACGGGCCCCGGCGGGGGCGGTCAGGCCTTCGGACTCTTCGTGATCCTCATCGTGGCGGCCCTCGTCGTGCTCGCGGTCTTGATGTTCGCTCGGCGGCACGAACGAGAGGGCGGAAAGAACTCGCACGGATCGAGCGACGCGCTGCGAATCTTGAACGAGCGACTCGCCCGAGGCGATATCGACCCCGAGGACTACAGCGCTCGTCGATCGCTCCTCACGAGTCAGACCTAGCGAACTGCTCGTCGCCGCGCTCGAAGTGCGGGACGCGTTCTCAGCGCAGGTTCAGCCCACTCTCAGCGAGGGTGAGCAATTCCCCGCAACAATGGAGTCTCGTCGACGCCGAGGGAGGGCACGATGCCAGACCAGCAGAGCGGGCGCGCACGGATCCTCGTCGTCGACGACGAAGCGTCCATCGTCGATTCGGTCGCCACGGTCCTTCGCTACGAGGGATTCGACGTCGACGTCGCGTTCGCGGGCCGCGTGGCGCTGCAGAAGGTGCAGGACGGCTCCTACGACCTCGTCGTCCTCGATGTCATGTTGCCGGACCTCGACGGCATCGAGGTAACGAAGCGACTTCGAGCGGACGGCATCAAGGTGCCGGTCCTCTTCCTCACCGCGAAGTCCGACGTGGAAGACCGAGTCGAGGGGCTCACCGTGGGCGGGGACGACTACGTCACGAAGCCGTTCTCACTCGTTGAGGTCGTCGCGCGGATCAAGGCGATCCTGCGTCGGGGACAGAGCCCCGAGCAGGACCGCCGTCTGCGTTTCGCCGACGTCGTGATGGACGAGGAGAGTCACGAAGTGTGGCGAGGGGATCACCACGTCCGCCTCACCGCCACCGAGTTCAACTTGTTGCGACTGTTCTTGCTTAACCCGCGGCGGGTGCTCTCGAAGGACCAGATCATCGATCACGTGTGGCACTACGACTTCGACGGAAACCAGAACATCGTCGAGACCTACGTCCGGTATCTGCGCAGAAAACTCGACGCCTACGGCGAGCCGCTGATTCATACCATCCGTCTCGTGGGCTACGTCCTTCGAGAGTCGCCGTGACGCGTCAGTTCTCCCTACGTACCCGCCTCGTCGTCGCGGCGGTGCTGGTGGCGCTCTTCGCCCTCACCGTCGCGGACGTGGCGGTCTACACCTCGCTCAAGTCCTACCTCTACCAACAGACCGACTCGACCTTGGAGCTCAGCCACATCCCCGTCGAGGTCGCCGCCGACCACGGCGGCGGCCACGGCACACCCGGCGCTCCCGCCAACGGGGTCGACGACACGCCGGGCCAGTCGAACTTCTGCGGGGTCGGTCGCGAGAGCGCGCCGGGCATGTTCATCGAGGTACTCTCGAGCGCCCACGGGGCGGTGGCGGGCGAGACCTGCCCGGCCTTCACCCCGGGCCAAAAGGCCTACTACCCCCTTCTCCCGACGCCGATTACCGGATTTTCGCGCACCGCGAGTGACCCGCACGAACCCGTCACGTTCTTCACCGTCGCCTCGACGTCGAAGGACGGACCGTCCTTTCGCGTGCGAGCGTCGAAACTGACCAACGGCGACGTGCTCGTCGTCGCGGCGCCCATCGGGGACATCTCCTCCACGCTGCGCCGTCTGTTGTTCTTGGAGATTCTGATTACCGCCGCCGCGTTGATCGCGGGGATCGTGGTGGAGCTCTGGCTCGTGCGAGTGGGGCTGCGACCGTTGCGCGACGTGGTCGACACCGCAGATCTCATCTCCGGTGGCGACCTCGAGCACCGGGTGCCCAACGCCAGTGAGCGCACCGAGGTCGGCCACGTCGCGACGGCGCTGAACGTCATGCTCGAGCGCATCGAGACGTCCTTTGATGAGTTGCAGTCCTCTGAGAATCGCCTGCGTCGTTTCGTGGCCGACGCGTCGCACGAGCTAAAGACGCCCGTCGCCGCGGTGTCGGCGTACGCGCAACTCTTCAATCAAGGCGTCGCCGACCTCGAGTCCGATCTGCCGCGCGTTATGGAGGGGATCGAACGAGAGGCCGACCGGATGGCGCGGCTCGTCGACGACCTCTTGGTGCTGGCCCGCTACGACGAGCCGCACCCCTTCGTGCCCGAACCGGTGGAGTTGACGGGTCTCGTCGCCGAATCGATCGAG
>Ga0302279_10000598_pt1 | contig 53062 bp, 43 predicted proteins | sample III_Bog_N3_3_FD_194541 | JGI IMG/M metagenome (GOLD analysis project Ga0302279, IMG submission 194541) | Peat permafrost microbial communities from Stordalen Mire near Abisko, Sweden - III_Bog_N3_3 | ecosystem: Environmental > Terrestrial > Soil > Wetlands > Peat | place: Sweden: Abisko... | reverse complement strand
CACTCCGTCGTTTTCCGTCGTCTTCGGCGGGCGGGCGGCTTCACTCTGTAAGGAGGAGAGCCTGCGCCCGGCGGTTGACGCGTCGGGGATGGGGAGGCGTGCGATCCGGGCAGGCAGCCGGTCTAGCCGTGCGCGTACACGGTGACCGACACGTTGTCCTGCCCGCCCCGCGCCAGCGCATAGTTCACCAGCAGCCGCCCCACCTCGAGCGCGTCGGTCTCGTCGTGGGCGGCGCGGATGACGGCGGCGATGTCGGCGGCCTTCGGCGCGTAGTTCCACAGCCCGTCGCTGCAGAGGAGCACCAGGCCGGGGCCGGCCAGGTCCCGCGCGCGCACGTCGGGCTCGATCTCGGCGGGCTCGTCGCCGACCTCGAGCGGGCCCAGGCACTTGGTGATGGTGTGGGCGAGCGCCCCCTGGACCTCGTCGGCGTCCTTGACCTCGCCGCGGGCGATGGCCTCGTTGACCCAGGAGTGGTCGTGGGTGAGCAGCTCCGCGCCGCGCGAGGTGAGCCAGTAGCCGCGGCTGTCCCCCACCCAGCCCACGGTGAGGCGCTTGCGGAAGATGAACGCGGCCGCGATGGTGGTGCCGGGCGGGTCGATGACGGGCTCGGCCACGTGCGCCGCGCAGATGGCGAGGTGGGCGGCGCGGATGGCCTGGGCGACGGCGGACGCGGCCGAGTCGTGGGCGATGTCCGGCGACCGCGCGAAGTGTCCGAGCGCGTCGCGCGCGGCGCGGGCGGCGACCCGCGAGGCCCGCTCCGAGAAGGGCGACGACGACACGCCGTCGCAGACGACCATGATGACGAAGGGCTCCCCGCCGGCGGTGACGCCGTGGTCGAGCGCGGTCGAGTCCTGGTTGTAGGGCCGCCACAGGCCGGCGTCGCAGAGCTCCATGAGCGACGCGCGCCCGGGGGTCGCGGCGAGGTCGGCGACGACCGCGGCGACGGTGGCGCGCGCGGTCTCGAGGGTGCGGTCGCCGGGATCGCGGCTGGGGACGAGGAGGCGCACCAGGCGGGTGGGGCCGAGGATGGCGGGGGCGAGGAAGATCTCGCCGAGGGACTCGAGCAGGCGGCGGGCGTCGAGGCGCTCCCCGCGGGCGAGGCGGTGGGCGCCTCGGAGGCGCGTGAGGAGGACGGCGCCGTCCGGGGCCAGGAGCAGATCGCTCGGGGAGGGCTGGAAGGCGTACCCGGCGCGCTCCACCAGGGCGGCGAGATCGAGGAGCCCGGAAATGGCCGCGACCGTCTCCTCGACGGTGCGGTTCTGCACCACGTCGGCGAGCATCCGCGAGGCGTTCGACGGCGCCGAGATCGCCAGGAAGGCCCCGCAGTCCTCGTCGCGCTCGACGACGCGAGGGAACGAGGGATGGGACCCGATGCGCTCGAGCGCGTCCGCTTCGTCGGCGAGCGCGCTGCGGTCGCCGACGACCAGCAGCACCTCGGAGCCGTCGGGGGTCGAGGCGGTGGCCCGATCGCCGGCGGTCTGCCGCACCATGTAGTTGCCGAGGCGCATCCCCGGCGCGAGCGTGGCCATCGAGGATCGGAGGGGCCGGGGCTGCCCGGCGGGGCCGGACGCCGCCGAGCCTGCCCCCTCGGGCGCCGAGCGGGTGAGCTTGTGGCCGCAGACCCGGCAGTAGCCGTCGCCGTCGTCCGCGTTGTCGGCCTTGCAGGCGTCGCAGACGCCGATGGCGGGCAAGGATCCGCTCCGGGGGGAGACGGTGGCGACGAGATCCCCGGCGAGAGGGCCGGAGGTCGGGGAGAGCTTGGTGCCGTCCACCTCGCAGAACGTGTCACCGTCCGCGCAGGCGGCTCCACAGGTCGGGCAACGCATCACCTTGCCATGCTAGTGCAAACAGCGTCCGGAGCGAACGCCCCTGGTGAGTTTCGTTTTCCGGCGAAATCACCCGAGGCCGAAGTAGCGCCGCATGTCCGCGCTCGCCTCGGTCCGCGCGCCCTGCGGGTCGCGCAGGACGACCGCGGCCACCTCGAGCGCGCGGTCCTCGCGCGTCGCGTGGGCGCAGGTCCACACCGAGAACAACGGGCCGGGCGCTTCAGCGGTCCGGGGGGACTCGACCTCGCGACCGGCGTGCGGGATCACGTCGAGGCGGCGCAGCGGTGACAGGCCCGCCGCCGCCGCGCCGCGAAGGACGCGCTCGGGGGTCCGTCCGTCGGCGCAGACCACGACCCGGCCCTCCGGCGCGAGCACGCGCGCCGCCGCGCTCAGGTAGTCCTCGACGCCGCCGCGGAGCTCGAGGCGGGCCGCCGCGCGCTGCGGGTCGGGCGAGGCCAGCGCGGTGCCGAGGGGGAGGTAAGGGGGCGTGCCTGTCACCAGCTCGCAGGGGCCGTGCGGCCAGGCGCGGGTCACCTCGCGCAGGTCGCCGTGGAGCAGCGTGGTCCGGGCGGCGAGCCCGTTGCCGTCGACGTTGCGGCGCGCCAGCGCGAAGCTCACCTCCTGGGCCTCGATCCCGAAGACCCGCGCCGCCGGGAGGCGCCACGCCACCATCAGCAGCACCGATCCCACGCCGCAGCCGAGATCCAGGTGCGAGGCGGCGTCCGGTCGGGCCCGCGCGGCCTCCCAGGCCGTGGCCAGGTCGTCGATGGAGAAGCGATGACCGCGGCGGCGCTGGAGCAGCCGGAAGTCCGCGGTGATGGCGTCGCTGGTGAGATCGTCGGCGAGCAAGGCAGGCGCCCGGAAGGTCAGAGCTGCCCGGCGAGCCCCACGCTGGTCGGGCCGAGCAGCACGCGCAGCGCCGTCGCCGTGGCGGGGCCCTGGGCCGGCCCGCCGCGCGGGAGCGCGATGCCCACCACGCCGAGGATCGCGCCGGCGGCCGCCACCCCGAAGCCGATGTTCGCCACGTTGGCGAGGAGCGTCGGCGTGGAGAGGGTGCCTGCCGCGCAGTGCTTGTCCGGGCAGGTCGTCGCGAGCTGCGAGGTCTTGCTCAGCGAGAGGCCGCCGGTGATCGCCCCGACCACGAGGCCCGCCCCCGCCACGCCGAAGCCCGCGAACACCAGCGGCGAGATGTGGCTGCCCTCGACCGGAGCCGGGGCGGGCGGAGGAGCGGGGGCAGGTAGGGGACTGGGGGCGCCCACCGGGACGGGCAGGGGCGCCGCCGTCGCCGAGCGCGCGAGCGTGAGCGAGAGGGGGGTCGTGCCGCCTTCCACCAGCGCCACCTCGACGTGCAGGTCCTGGTAGCCCGGGGCGCGGGCGGCCACGACGTGCTTGCCGGGGTTGACCTTGCGGGGAGCGTCGAGCACGGCTGCCGGCAGCAGCGCTCCGTCGATCGTCACCTCGAGGCCGGGCGGCCGCTCGACCAGGGTGAGCTGGAGGGAGGAGATGCGGGGCACCAGCCGGGTGGCGATGACCCCCGCCTCGACGCGCGCGCGGGCGTAGACGGCGGTCTCGCCGGGCTGCACGGGGGCGTGGAGCGCGCCCAGCGCGGCGTCGCGCGCCTCGACGAGGAGCCCCAGGGCCTCCTGGGCGCGGGCCAGGGCGACGGCGGTCATCGGCAGGTGCATGATCGCGTCCGCGCCCCCGTACGCCTTGAGGGCCCCGGCGTAGTCCTTGGCCTCCATGCGATCGTCGCCTTGATCCATGAGGGCGCGGGCCGTCTCCTTGTCGGCGGGCGACGGGGCTCCGCTGGCGGTGGTGACCGGCGGCGCGGCGAGGGCGGCGGGCTCGGCGGCCAGCGCCGCGACGGCGACGAGCAGGGCAGAGAGGCAAAGCCGGGTCGGTGCTCTAGAAGCCATGGTCACGTCTCTTGGTGCTCTTGCTGGCGCTGCTGCTGGTGGCGGGGCTGACGGCCGCGGAGTGCGTGCTGGATGCCGGCCTCGACGGTGAGGACGACGCGCCGGGGCCGGGGGCCGGCGGCGAGCTCGGCTCCATCGACGGGACGGGCGCCGCCGCGCTGACGGTGGGCTCGGCGAGGGAGACGGCAGGGACCGCGGTCGCCGCGGTGGCGTCGGCGGAGGCCGCGCTCTCGATGGGGGGGTCGGTGCGCATCGCGCGCTGCCGCGCCAGCAGCCCCAGGCCACCGAGGGCGAAGGCCATGGCCGCCCCGGCGACCACCTGCCAGGCCCGCACGGTCGGCGCGCGGGGAGGGGACCCTCCGATGCTGGTGGATGATATCGAGCTGGCGGCCGGAGCGCCGCCGTACGCTGCGCCGTACGCCGCGCCGCGCGCCGGGGCGCCCGCGCCGACCGAGGCGGTCGCGGCCGCCAGCAGGGCGTCGGCGAGCTCGCGGGCGGTGGCGAAGCGGGCGTTGACGTCTCGCGCGAAGGCCCGGGTGAACCAGGCATCGAGCGCCGGCGAGCGCACCTGCCCGAGGACGCTGGGGAGGGGGAAGGTGCCGGCGTAGATGGCGACGCCGAGCGCCGCGATGGTGTCGCCCTCGAAGGGCAGCCGCCCGGTCATGCACTCGTAGGCGACCACGGCGACGGACCAGAGATCGGCGCGCGCGTCGGGCTTGCCTCTGGCGAGGAGCTGCTCCGGGCTCATGTAGAACGGCGTGCCCACGGTCGAGCCGGCCGAGGTCTTGGTCGACGTCTCGAGCCCCTCGGCCTTGGCCACGCCGAAGTCGAGGAGCTTGACGAAGCGCTCGCCGCCGGGCGCCGTGAGGAAGATGTTCCCCGGCTTGATGTCGCGATGGACGATGCCGGCGGCGTGCGCCTGGCGGAGCCCCTTGCAGGCCTGATCGACGATCTGCGCGGTCTCGAGCGGATCGAGCGTGCCGCGGCGCTCGAGCAGCGCGGCGAGGTCCTCGCCCTCGAGCAGCTCCATCACCATGTAGGGCAGCCCCTCCGAGACGCCGTGGTCGAAGACCTGGACGATGTGGGGGCTCTTGACCCGGGCCGACGCGGCCGCCTCGCGCGAGAACCGGCCGAGCGCCTCGGGGTCGGCCGCGAGCGCCGCGGAGATGAACTTGACCGCGACCTGGGTGTGCAGGGTCAGGTGGTCGGCGACCCACACGCTGCCCATGCCACCCTCGCCGAGCTGACGGGAGAGGCGGAGGTTGCTGCCGATGAGCTGCCCCTCTTCGAACTGCACGCGCGGACCCTACCACGATCCCCGCGGGGCGACCGAGGGCGGAGGGCGCCGGCGCGGGGTGCTTGACGCCGCGCCCCCCTCGGCGGTACGCGCTCGGCCCCCATGCGCATCGTGAGCTGGAACGTCAACGGCCTGCGCAGCGTCCTCGAGAAGGGGTTTCGCCCCTGGCTCTCGCGGAGCCGCGCCGCCATCGTCGGGCTGCAAGAGGTCCGCGCCCGGGAGGACCAGCTCGATGACCACCAGAAGGCCTTCAAGGGGTGGCACCGCCACATCTCGGCCGCGGAGAAAGCGGGGTACAGCGGGGTGGGGCTCCTCTCGCGGCCGGTGCCCGACGAGATCGTGACCTCGCTGGGGGACCCGGCGGTCGACGCCGAGGGCCGCTTCCAGATGGCGCGCTTCGGGCGGCTCGTGGTGGTCAACGCCTACTTCCCCAACGGCAACGGCAAGCTCCGGGACAACGCGCGCATCCCCTTCAAGCTGGCGTTCTACCGGAAGGTGTTCGACCGGCTCGCGCCCGAGGTGGCGCGCGGGGCGCCCGTCCTGGTCATGGGCGACTTCAACACGGCCCACCGGCCCATCGACCTCGCCCGCCCCAAGCAGAACGTCAAGACCAGCGGCTTCACCCCGGAGGAGCGCGCCGAGCTGGATCGCTGGATCGAGGCCGGGTGGATCGACACCTTCCGGCGCTACGAGCCGGGGCCGGACCGCTACTCGTGGTGGAGCCAGCGCTTCGGGGTGCGCGAGAGCAACGTCGGCTGGCGCATCGACTACGTGCTCGCGTCGCCCGGTGCGGCGCCGCACCTGCGCGGCGCCTTCATCCACGATCATGTCCTCGGGAGCGACCACTGCCCCGTCGGCGTCGAGGTCGACGACGCGATCACCGGGGTATGACAGCGGGGTCATGGACGGCCGAGGGGCGTGGATTTCCCCCATCCCGTCCGGTAGCCTGACGGCGCGATGAGCGAGGGGGGAGAGAGCCTGGAGCGATCGCGGTCGAGCGCACCGCCGGTCGGCCCGGGGGACATCCTCGCCGGCAAGTACCGGGTGGAGCGGGTGCTCGGCGTCGGCGGGATGGGCGTGGTGGTGGCCGCTACCCACATCGACCTGCTCGAGCGCCGGGCCATCAAGTTCATGCTCGCCACCCACCTCGGCGACGCCGAGGCCGTGGAGCGCTTCCTCCGCGAGGCGCGGGCCTGCTCCCGCCTCAAGGGCGAGCACATCGCCCGGGTGTACGACGTGGGGAGGCTCGAGAACGGCGCCCCCTACATGGTCATGGAGCACCTCACGGGCAGCGATCTGCGCCGCCAGCTCAAGCACCGCGGCGCGCTCCCGGTGGCCGACGCCGCGCTCTACGTCCTCCAGGCCTGCGAGGCGCTCGCGGAGGCCCACGGTCTCGGCATCGTCCATCGCGACGTCAAGCCGGAGAACCTGTTCTTGACCAGGGGGCCCGATGGCACCCCCTCGATCAAGGTGCTCGACTTCGGCATCTCCAAGATCTCGGGCCCCACGGCCGACCTCGCGGTCACCAGCACCCAGGCCATCATGGGCTCGCCCCTGTACATGTCGCCGGAGCAGCTCCGCTCGTCGCGCGACGTGGACGCCCGCACCGACGTCTGGGCGCTCGGCGTGATCCTCTATCAGCTCCTCACCAACAACCTCCCCTTCGCCGGGGAGAACCTCACCGCCCTCATCACCTCCGTCATCTTCGCCAAGTTCACCCCGCCCTCCGTGGTCAAGGGCGACCTGCCCCCGGCGCTCGACGCCATCGTCGCGCGTTGCCTGGAGCGGGAGCTCGCCCGTCGCTACGCCTCGGTCGCCGAGCTCGCGGCGGATCTGGTCCCCTTCGTTCCCGCCGCCGGGGCCTCGCTGCCGCGGATCGCGCGGCTCCTCCAGCCGAACGGCACGCCCTCGTCGGGAGGCAGCGGCCCCATCACCGAGTTGCCGTTCTCCTCGGATCCGCCGTGCGTCCCCGCGGAGGAGCCGCTGGGGGCACCGACCGATCGCGCGCCCGTCGCGCGCGCGGCCCAGCCCACGGATCCACAGGCGATCTCCGACGCGACCTCCGGTCTGACCGAGGCCAGCAGGCCCACCACCCTGCGCTCGCGGGACGTGGTCCTGGCGAGGCCTGCCCCCACCGTGACCGGAGGCATCAGCGGGTCCTGGGGAGAGTCCCAGGATGGGGTGAGCGGGACCATCGTGGCAACGTCCCGTCGATCGCCGGCGTTGCTCTTCGGCGCCGGGATCGGCGTCACGCTGCTGCTGGGGGGCGGCGCCTTCCTCCTCCTGGGCGGAGCGGGAGCTCGCTCCCCGGTGGCCGCCACCGCCCTCTCTGCGCCGAAGGCCACCCCGACCCTCACGGCCCGCTCCGACGCGCCGCCCGCCGCCGTCCCCTCGGTGACCGTCGCGGTCACGGCGGTCGCCCCCGCTCCCTCCGTCGACGAGGACGCCCGCCCCGTCCGGCCCACCGGAAAGCTGCCCCTCAACGATGGGGCCGTGGGCGGCTCCAGACCCCGCGCTCCGGTGGAGCCCCCTCGCGCCGCGCCGAGCAATGCACCGAGCAGCGCGCCGAGCGGGCCACCGATCAAGGCTCCCCCGCCCACCGGCGATCCCTTCGGCGCCGGCCGACAGTGAGGCTCACGCTCGCCCCCATGCCCTCCAAGATGCTCGCTCGCTCCGCGGTCGTCGGCCTCGCGCTCGCCGCGGTCACCGCCCTGGCTCCCCGCGCCCTCGCCCAGACCTCGGGCGAGAAGGCGGCCGCCGCGCAGGCCCTCTTCGACGAGGCGATGCGCCTGATGAAGGCCGGGCAGACGGTCGAAGCCTGCCCCAAGCTCGAAGAGTCGCTGCGCCTCGACGCGGGGATGGCCACCCAGTTCCGCCTCGCGGAGTGCTACGAGAAGCTCGGCAAGACCGCCAGCGCCTGGGCCAGCTTCGTCGCCGTGGCGGACTCCGCCGCCGTCGCCAAGCTCCCCGATCGCGAAGCCGCGGCTCGCAAGCGGGCCGAGGCGCTGGCCCCGACGATTCCGCGCCTGACCATCGCCGTGCCGCCCGCCGTGGCGGCCCTCGACGGCATCGACGTGGAGCGCGACGGGCTGGTCGTCGGCAAGCCCCTCTGGGGCGTGCCCGTCCCCGTCGACCCGGGCGAGCACCGGATCCTCGCTCGCGCTCCTGGCAAGCAGGTGTGGGAACGTCGCGTCACAGCGGCCGATGCGACGCCGATGCTGACCGTGACGGTCGAGCCCCTGCAGGAGCTGCCGAGAGCTCCCCTCGCGGGCCGAGCGCGCAGCGCCGTCCCGGCGTTCGTGCTCGGAGGGGTGGCCGCCGCGGGGCTCGGGGTGGGTACGGCCCTCTTCATCGTCCATTCCGGGCAGCAGACCGACGCCGAGTCGCTGAGCGCCATGATCAAGAGCGGCGGCACCTGCGTCGCTCCCCACGCCGACGCGCGGTGCGCCTCGCTGGCCAGCAAGGCGGCGAGCGCCGACACCTTCGGCAACGCCTCCACGGTCGCGTTCGCCGCCGCCGGCGCCGCTGCGGTCGCCATGGTCACCTACCTGGTGCTCCCCTCGGGGACCGCGACGCCCACCAGCGCGCGCGCCCTCCAGCTCGCCCCCACCCTGGGCGCGGGGGCGCGCGGGATCGCCGTCACCGGATCCTTCTGAGCTTCCTTCTTCGACCGAGGCGCATGATGAGGCGAGACTCCCTGTTCCTGGCCGGCGGCGCGCTGCTGGCGATGGGCGCGATGACGTGGGCGGGCTGCTATCAGCTCTCGTCCGACTGCGGCCTCCTGCTCTCCTGCGGCGGCGCGGGCGGCGCGGGCGGCGCGGGCGCGACGAGCTCCACCAGCGGCCCCAGCAGCTCGAGCGGCGGCACGACGAGCACGACGAGCACCACCACCTCCTCGACCGTCACCACCGGCACCGGCGGCGCGGGCACCGGCGGCAGCGGCAAGGACGCCGGGCCCGTCTGCGACGTGGACGCGGGGACCGAGACCGACGTCGGTTGCGGCGGCCCCGGCTGCCCGCCCTGCGCCCAGGGAAAGAAGTGCCACGTCACCGGCGACTGCGTCGCGGGCGCGACCTGCGTCGAGTCGGTCTGCTGCGGCTCCTCGGCGTGCCCGGTGTGCTCTTCGTGCGCGCTCCCGGGCAAGGAAGGCTCGTGCACCGCGCTCCCGGCGGGCACCGATCAGCCGATGATCTGCGAATCGGCGGCCATCTGCAGCGCCGGGGGAGCCTGCGTCCTCGCCAGCACGGACGCGGGCGTCAAGGGCGCCTTCCGCGCTCCCTGCACCCAGGGCAGCGACTGCTTCAACGGCGTCTGCCAGGCGGGCGTCTGCAAGCTGGCCCTCGGCGATGCCTGCGGCTCGGACGCTGCCTGCGGCAGCGGCCGCTGCGCGGGGAACGTCTGCGCGGCGTGCGCCACGGGCACGGATTGCGTGAGCGTGCACTGCAACGCCGGCGTCTGCGCCCTGGGGGGCGGCGATCCCTGCACGGCCAACGCCGACTGCGCCGGCCAGCTCTGCGATACCTCCCACTTCTGCGTCGAGGATGGCTCGCAGGCGTGCACCGCCGCCGACTGCATCGACCACTTCTGCAACGCGGGCAGCTGCGAGAGCTGCTCGGTCGCCAGCGATTGCCCGCTGGGCAGCCCCTGCAACGGTGGCAGCTGCCTCGCGCCGCCGGGCGCGTTCTGCAACCAGAGCAGCGAGTGCGCCAGCGGCAACTGCGCGCCGGCGGCGCTCCTCGACTTCAAGCGGTGCCAGTAGGCCGGTGATCACCTGGACCGCTGCGAGGCGTGTGCCCTAGACTCGCGCCCTGGCTTCTCCAGAAGAACGGGTGACGGCATGCGACGAGCATCGATCGGCTGGCTGGGTGCGGGGCTAGCGGCGTCCACGTGGATCGCGGCGGGGACCCTCGGTTGCAGCTCCAAGGGCACCGTGAGCAGCGGCGGAGCGGGCGGCGAGGCGGCGACCGGCAGCACGGCGAGCAGCGGCAGCACGGGCTCCACCGCGAGCGCCGGCGGCTCCAGCACCGGGAGCGGGACCACGACCAGCAGCGGCACCGGCGGCACGGCCGTGGTCGGCGACTCGGTGCTGATGCACCACAAGAACCTGAACCGCGACGGCGTGTACGTGGAGCCCGCCCTCACCAAGGCCGCGGCGGCGGGCCTCACCAGGGACCCGACGTTCAACGTCACCCTCCCGGACCCGAACGATCTCGTCTACGCGCAGCCGCTCTTCCTCGACGGCGGCGCCACCGGCAAGGACCTGGTCTTCGTCGTGACCGAGGCCAACAACGTCTACGCGCTCGACGGCGCCAGCGGCGCCGTGGTGTGGAAGAAGAACGTCGGCGTCCCCGTGCCGCTCGCCAAGATGCCGTGCGGCAACATCGATCCCTACGGCATCACCGGCACGCCGGTCATCGACTTCCCCTCGCGCACGCTGTTCTTCGACGCGATGAACACGCCCGACGGTGGCACCACCCTGCACCACCAGATCTTCGCGCTGTCCATCGACGACGGCTCGATCCGGACGGGCTGGCCCGTCGACGTCGGCGCCAAGGCCAAGAGCGGCGCGACCACCTTCAACGTGGCCCCCCAGGGCGAGCGCGGCGCGCTGGCGGTGCTCGGCGGCACCCTCTACGTGTCCTACGGGGGGCTCTACGGCGACTGCGGCGACTACCACGGCTGGGTGGTCGCGGTGCCCCTCGCCGATCCGACCACCGTGCAGGCGTGGGCGACCACGGCGCAGGCCGGTGGCTCCTGGGCGATGGGCGGCGTCACCTCGGACGGCACCAACCTCTACATCGGCACCGGCAACACGATGGGCGCCAACGGCGTCTGGGGCGGGGGCGACGCCATCATCCGCTTCACCCCGGGCGCGACGTTCCCGGGCGCGACGCCCGAGTACTGGTCGCCCAAGAACTGGGTCACGCTCGACAACCAGGATCTCGACATGGGCAGCGCGCCCATCGTCTTCAATCTCCCCGGCGCGACGCCCCAGCAGCTCGCCCTCATCTTCGGCAAGGACGGCAACGCCTACCTCGCCAACCCCAACAACCTGGGCGGGGTGAGCGACCCGCTCGCGACCTTCAAGGCGGCCACCAACGAGATCATCTGCGCGCCTGCGCTCTACACCACCTCCACGGCGACCTACGTCGCCTACAAGGGCGCCGGCGCCAAGTGCACCACCGGCAGCGGGGCAGTCTCCACTCTCAAGATCGTGCCGGGCTCGCCGCCGACGCTGGCGGGCTCCTGGTGCGCCCCCGGCGGCAACAGCTCGCCGATGGTGACCACCAGCGACGGGACCCACGACGTCATCGTGTGGAGCCCGGGCTCCGAGTCCGACATGCTCCTGCACGGGTACGACGGCGACACCGGGGCCGTCGTCTTCGGCGGCGGCGGGGTCAAGATCCCCAACATGCGCCGCTACAACACGCCGATCGCTGCCAAGGGGCGCATCTTCGTGGCGGCCGACTTCACCGTGGTCGCGTTCAAGCCGTGATCGGTCATCCTGCGGGACGCCCGAGAGCGTCCCGCGACATCCTGCGGGACGCCCGAGAGCGTCCCGCGATGGCCCTTGCCCGCGGCCGGCCTTCGCCGTAACTCGCGGGCGCCGATGATCGAACCTCGCCGCCCCCTCCTGCTCGGCTCCGCCTCCCCGCGCCGCCGCGAGATCCTCACCACCCTCGGGCTGCCGCTGCTCGTGGTCCCCGCCGTGGTCGACGAGACGCCGCTCCCGGGCGAGGCGCCGCTGAAGTACCTGGCCCGCGTCACCGCCGCCAAGCTCGCCGCGGTCGCGCGCCTGCCCGAGGCCGCGGGGGTCGGGGCGCTGCTGGTGGCCGACACCACGGTGATCCTGGATGATCGGGTGCTCGGCAAGCCGGCGGACCAGGCGGAGGCCGCGGTCATGCTGCGTGCGCTCTCCGGCCGCGCCCACCGCGTCTCCACCTGCTTCGCGCTCTCCGGCCCGCCGGACTTCGAGCGGGTGCGCCACCTCGAGACGGTCACCTCGCGCGTCGTCTTCCGCGATCTCGATGACGAGGAGATCAGCGCCTACGCCGCCACCGGCGAGGGCCTGGACAAGGCAGGGGCCTACGCCATCCAGGGCATCGGCGCGTTCGCGGTGGCCCGCATCGAGGGCTCCTATTCCAACGTGGTGGGCCTCCCCGCCTGCGAGGTGGTGGCCGCGCTGCGAGCGAGCGGCCTCCTCGCCGGCTTTCCCCTGCCGCGCACGGCGTGATGGCCGAGCCGCCGGCGAAGAGCGGCGGCCGCCGCCCGGTGGGCGACGGCATCGTCACGTTTGCGGTGGCTCTGGCCGCGCGCCTCGCGGTGGTCGCCTGGGCGGGGTCGCGCATCCCTCCGACCGCGGACGCGGTCTACTACCAGCAGATCGCGGAGCGCATCGCGCAGGGCTCCGGGTACACGTGGCTCTGGCCGGACGGAGCGGTGACCTACGCGGCGCACTACCCCGTCGGATACCCGGCGCTGGTGGCTGCGGTGTACGCCGTCACCGGTCCACGCCCGGTCGCGGCGATGGTCCTCAACGCGCTCCTCGGGGCCCTCGGGGCCCTCGCCGCTCAGCGCCTCGCCGCGCGCGCCGCGCCGCCCGGCGCCCTCGGCCGCCGCCTCGCGCTGGCCAGCGGGCTCCTCGTGGCCCTCCATCCCGGGCTGGTCGCCTACACCCCCGCGCTCATGACCGAGGGCATCACCGCCGCCCTCATCACCTGCGCTGCCGCGGTGACGGCCTGGGCACGCGAGCGTCGGGGCGCGCCCCGGGATGCGGTCGCGAGCGCGATGGCCATCGGCGTCGTGATCGGCCTCGCCACGCTGGTGCGGCCGCAGTCCGTGGTGCTCGCGCCGATCTTCGGGACCCTCGCGGCGCTCGGCTCGTCGCGCGCCTCCCGCGCGAGGGTCGCCGGGATGGCGACCACGGCGACGCTCGCGGCGCTGCTGGTGTGCGCCCCGTGGACGGCGCGCAACTGCGTGCGCATGAAGCGCTGCGCCCTGGTGAGCGTGAACGGAGGGTGGAACCTGCTCATCGGCGCCGACGCCGAGTCGACCGGCGCCTGGTCTCCGATCAAGGTGCCGGAGGCCTGCCGCGAGGTCTTCGACGAGGCCGAGAAGGACGCCTGCTTCGGGCGCGAGGCCCGCCTCTACATCGCCGCGCACCCGGCCGAGTGGCTGGCGCTCGCGCCGCGCAAGCTGGCGGCCACGTTCGACTATGCGGGGGCGGCGCCCTGGTATCTCCACGACGCCAACGCGGCGGCGTTCCCCTGGTCCGCCAAGGTGACGCTGGCCAGCGCCGAGACGCTCTTCGAGCGCGTGGCGCTCCTCGGCGCGCTGGCCTGGGCGGCGCGTCGCGCCTCGCCGGAGGAGCGGCCGGGGCTCCGGTGGGTGCGCCTCGTCGTCGCGGCCGTCGGCGGGGTCTTCGCGTTCCGGCTGCACGCCTGGATCGCCCACGCGGCGCTGGTCCTCGCGGGGCTCGCGCGCGGGCGATCGCTGCTCCGCGGGCCCGTCCTGGGGAGCAGTGCGGTGACCGTCCTCGCCGCGACGATGGCGACCCACGCGGTGTTCTTCGGCGCGGGGCGGTACTCGCTGGTGGTGTTCCCGCTCCTCACGGCGCTGGCACCGCTGGCGTTCGGCTGGCGGTCGTCACTGCCGAACTGACGCCGTCACCTCCGGGAGCGCGGAAACCCCAGGTTTCCGGGGGGCCGCGGCGGGCACGTATTTCGCGAAGAGGCCGGGCATGCAAGCCACGGCGCTCACCTTCACCCTGGTCGGCCTCGACGCCCACCCCATTCGCGTGGAGGTCGACTCGGGCCGCGGGGTGGCCAACTTCCTCCTCGTCGGGCTCGCCGAAGCGAGCGTCCGCGAGAGCCGGGTGCGCGTGCGGGCGGCGCTCCAGCAGATCGGCGTCGATCTCGCGGAGTACGTGATCACCGTCAACCTCGGCCCCGCCGACCTCAAGAAGAGCGGCGGCGCGTTCGACGTCGCCATCGCCGCGGCGACGCTGGGCGCGCTCGGGAAGATCCCCGCCGAGGCGCTCACCGGGGTCGCGCTCCTCGGCGAGCTGTCGCTGACCGGCGCCGTGCGGCCGGTGCGGGGGGTGCTCCCGGCCCTCCGCGGCGCGGTCGCCCGCGGCGTGACGCGCGCCGTGGTCCCGCGCGACAATGCGCGCGAGGCCGCCGCGGTGCCCGGCATCGAGGTCGGTGTGGCCGATCATCTGAGCCAGATCCTCCGGCACTTCCAGGCGGGGGAGCCGCTCGACGGGCCCGGTGAGCCGCCGTCGTACGCGCCGGTGTTCGGGCCGGCGAGCGTGGACCTCGCCGACGTGCGCGGGCAGCAGGGGGCGCGGCGCGCGCTCGAGGTGGCGGCGGCCGGAGGGCACAACCTGATCTTCATGGGGCCGCCGGGCGCGGGCAAGACGATGCTGGCCCGGCGCCTCCCCACGATCATGCCGCCGATGTCGCTCGACGAGGCGCTGGAGGTGACGGCCGTCCACTCGGTGTCTGGCCTGCTCAGCCCCGAGCGCGGCATCCTGAGCGCGCGCCCGTTCCGCGCACCGCACCACACGGTGAGCGCCGCGGGCCTGGTGGGTGGCGGCGACCCCGTCCGCCCGGGCGAGGTGTCGCTGGCCCACCTCGGCTGCCTCTTCCTCGACGAGCTGCTGGAGTTCAAGGGCGGCGTGCTGGAGTCGCTGCGCCAGCCGCTCGAGGACGGGCTGGTGACGATCTGCCGGGCGCGGGCGCGGGCCACCTTCCCGGCGCGGCCGCTGCTGGTGGCGGCGATCAACCCCTGCCCCTGCGGGTACGCGGGCGAGCGATCCGGCCGCTGCACCTGCGCGCCCGAGCGGGTGCGCGCCTACCGGGCGCGGCTCTCCGGCCCGCTGCTCGACCGCATCGATCTGCACGTGGTGCTGCCGCCGGTCGACGTGGCGCACCTCCAGGGCGGCGCCCAGGGCGAGCCCTCGGCGGACGTGCGGGCGCGCGTCATCGCGGCCCGCTCGGCGCAGGCGGCGCGGGCCCAGCGGCTCGGCTGCGCGCCCACCAACGCGTCCCTCAGCCCGCGTGACCTGGAGCGCGTGGCCGCGCCCGACGCGGCCGGCGCCCGCGTCCTCGCCGGCGCGGTGGAGAAGCTCGGCCTCTCGGCGCGAGCCTACGGGAAGGTGCTGCGGGTGGCGCGCACCGTCGCCGATCTCGACCACAGCCCGAGGGTGTGCGCGCCGCACGTCGCCGAGGCGGTGCAGGCCCGCGTCCTCGATCGCGACCCGATGGCCGCTCCCCGCGCGGCCGCCGCCCCCTGAGTTTGCGGCCGACCCGACGGCCGGAGGCCCCGCACCGAGCGGGGCCCGAACCCCAAAGGAGCGCGCCGCGCGGGAGCGGCGCGCGCGTTGAGCACAGGAGAAACGATCATGAACCTCGATATCGCGGACAAGCTGCGCACCATCAAGACGGTCATCGGTTCCATCGAGAAGCAGTTCGGCAAGGGCGCCATCATGGCGCTCGGCGACGACGACCAGCCCGACGTCCCCGTCATCCCCTCGGGCTCGCTCGCCATCGACGACGCGCTGGGCATCGGCGGCTACCCGCGCGGCCGCATCGTCGAGATCTACGGGCCCGAGTCGAGCGGCAAGACCACGCTCACGCTCCATGCCCTGCGCGAGGCCCAGCGCTCCGGCGGGGTCGCGGCGTTCATCGACGCCGAGCACGCGTTCGACGTCAGCTACGCCCGGGCCATCGGCGTGGACACCGAGCGGCTCCTGGTCTCGCAGCCCGACAGCGGCGAGCAGGCGCTCGACATCGTGGAGACGCTGACGCGCTCGGGCGCGGTGGACATCATCGTCGTCGACTCGGTGGCGGCGCTGACGCCCAAGGCCGAGATCGAGGGCGAGATGGGCGACGCCCACATGGGGCTGCAGGCGCGGCTGATGAGCCAGGCGCTGCGCAAGCTGACGGCGGTGGCCCACAAGACGGGGACGACCCTGATCTTCATCAACCAGCTCCGGCAGAAGATCGGCGTCACCTTCGGCAACCCGGAGACCACCACCGGGGGCAACGCGCTCAAGTTCTACGCCAGCGTGCGCGTCGACGTGCGCCGCATCGGGCCGGTCAAGGTGAGCGAGGAGAGCGTCGGCTCGCGGACGCGGGTCAAGATCGTCAAGAACAAGATGGCGGTCCCGTTCCGTGAGGCGGAGTTCGACATCCGCTGGGGTCAGGGCATCGACTCGGCGACCGACCTGCTCGACTACGGGGTCCAGCTCGGCGTCGTGGAGAAGAGCGGGGCCCACCTCTCGTTCGCGGGCGAGCAGCTCGGGCAGGGGCGCGAGCGCGCGCGCGACACCCTGGTCAAGGGCACGATCGGGCCCGCCCTGCGGGCCGCGGTGGAGGCCGCCGCGCCCAGCCACCGGACGCGGCAGACGGAGACGGCGGCGGCCTGATACCGCCGGGCGTCAGACTCACCAGTTGAATGGCCATGGGAAATACGGGAGACGAGACGATGAGCGACGGAATGAACAAAGCGATCCTGCTCGGTAACCTGGGCGCGGATCCGGAGCTGCGGTACACCGCCGCAGGAGTGGCAGTGTTGAACCTGCGGCTCGCGACCAACGAGTCGTATGTCGACAAGAACAAGGAGCCCCAGGAGCGCACCGAGTGGCACACGGTGGTGATCTGGGGCAACCGGGCCGAAGGGCTCGCCCGCGTGCTCACCAAGGGCTCCAGCGTCCTCATCGAGGGCGCCCTGCGGACCTCGAGCTACGAGAAGGACGGGACGAAGCGATATCGTACCGAGGTGCACGCGCGCGAGATCCTCTTCGCCGGGAAGCGGTCGGGGACGCCCGGCAACGACGTCCTCGTCGAGGGCGAGGTGCCCGTGCCGGCCAGGGCGCGCGCCGGTGGCTTCAGCCCGGCGAAGAAGCCGGCAGATCCGATCGACGAGCTGCCCTATTGAGCGACTCCGCGCGCGGAGGTCGCCCCCCCGGTGGCCTCCGCGCGCCTGCGCCTCCCGTCGCACTCTCCATCTGCGGGGGATGGCCGGTCGCGGAACGCTTTCGGGCGTTCCGCAGGATGGCCGGTCGCGGAACGCTCTCGGGCGTTCCGCAGGATGGCCGACTACCTGCTCCCAGTCGCCGCCGTCCTGGCGAAGATGGCCGGTCCGGCGACGCGCGCCTCCCGGTACGTGGCCGTCCCCGCGTAGCGAAGGACCCTCGTGCATTCCAGCGAGCCACAGCGACCGCGGCACGACTGCTCGCCCTCGAAATGGGGCTGCCGGGCAGCGAGCGAGAGGAGGATCTCACGGGTCACGTCGTAGCCGCCGTCCTCGCACTCGGGGTAGGCGCAGGGGACTTCGAACAGAGCGGGCGCGTGCTCGAGGACCACGCGGCGGGTGTACTGGGTGTCGCTCACGCAGCCCTCGGGTCGCGTCTCGCGGATGGTGATGCTGAGGCTGGTCAGATCCGGCGCCTGCACGAGGAGCTTGCCCGCGGCATCCTCCCGCTGGACTCGCTGGACACGGCGCTCTTCACGCAGAATGTCCTTTTCTCGACGACGATTCCCGAAAGCCATGGTGTCCTCGGTCACGCTCCGCAAAACGGCCGTCCGGGCACTCCGTGACAGAGCGCGCGGGTTCGAGCAGGCTTCGGGCCGACAAGCGAGGGTAGCACAGTCGCGCCCCGGGCGCCTGATCGATCCTCGGGCAGCACCGGACCCTCCCACGGCCGCCTTGCGGCGCTTGCCCCGAGCTGGCAACGGCGTCCGGCCCGCCCGGATGGCCCGCGCTGAGCTGCCAAGCGCAGCGTTTCGCTACACGGAGCCGTAGCGGAAGACGACGCTTTCGGGACCACGTCGCTCCGCTTCGGAGCACCTGAGGGCAAACATTGGGCGCCCGCACATCAAGACACGGTCCCGACACGCGTGGAACAGGACGTGCAAGGCGTATGTCCCCGTGCGCTGTTCGTCTTCTCGTTCCTGGTACCTCGACCGCCCTGGTCACGACGGGCTGCCCGTCGGTCGTGGAGCCGAGCCGCTCCACCTTCGGAGCCGTCAGCCCGCCAAAGAATGGGCCTCGATAGCCACGCGACTCCCTGATGGCCTGGCCGTAATGGGCGGGGTAGCCATTGCGAGGCCCTCTGGGAGCGTCTCCAGTCGGAGTGGTGTCTGCTCGGACGGTCTCGGCGCCGAATCCAGCCGGGGCCGCCTTCGGATGGGCACGAGGCGGTGGCGCTGGACTGTGGCTCAGCACACCTGTTGCGACGCCGGCACGAGCTTCGGCCGCTCCGGGCGGGTGGCGTCCCTCGGGCTGCGCTGGGCGCCGGCGCGCGCGGTTCATGGTGACGAGACAGCCTCGTCGCTCCTGGTCGAAAGTGGTAGAGGTTAACAATCCATGGCGAAATCGTCTTTGCCTGTCGTGCGCCACCTGCTCACCGAGGCGGGGTACCGCGTGCTCCTCCGCACCAGCGGCTGGGCCGAGTGCTTCGTGCAGCGCGAGGGCGAGCGCTGGGAGGGCCGCGGCCAGACCGAAGACGACGCGCTCGACGACGCGCTGGGTAGGATGTTTCCCTCGCACGTCGCGCGGACCCTCCTGGAGCGCGCTGTTCTCCGCTGGGCCGTCAGGACGGACGCCTCCGCCGCGCGCCTGCCCTTGGTCGCGATCCGAGAGCGTGCCCTCAGCCTCTCACTGGAAGGCCCCCTCCACCAGACGCTCCCCGCGGCGAGCTATGCTCCCATAACGACGGCGCCAATCGAGCCCGCGTCTCTCCCCGCCCAGCCGACCCCCAGCGCGCACGACCTCGGCACACCGCTCGCCCACCAGCCGCGCTCGCCGAGCGCCGTCGAGCAGCCTGCCATAGCGGCAGCACCGGAGACCACCGCGGCCCTCGAGCCCGACATCGCGGTGCCATCCGCGGTTACCGTGGCAGTCGCGATCGAGGGTCCGGGCTCCGCACCGGCTCCCCCCTCGCCTCTCCGGCTGGAGGCCGTCGCGCCTCCCATCCTGGTGGACTCCCGAGAGCTTGCCCCGACCTCGCCCGCCCGCGGGGCCCAGGTCGAAATGGCGGTCGAGGCAAGGCTGGTCCTGGCCGGCGCCGACCTCTCCCCGCCCGCCAACGAGGGCGCCCCGGAGAAGCCGATTCGCACGCGGACCGCCGAGGCGCTCGAGTCGGTGGAGCGCCTGCTGGCGGCCATCGAGGACCGTATCGGCCCTCTCGCGCGAATGAGCGCGGACCGCCAGCGCCTCCACATGATGGTGTGGATCTGCCGGGCGCGCGCCATCGAAGAGGCGCACCCCGGCGCCCGCGAGGTGGAGCACGCGGTGGCCCGCGTCGCCCGGCGCCTCACCGAGATCGGCAAGATGTTCTGGCCGGGCTCGGTGCGGGCGCTCCAGCTCTCGGCGCGCCCCGCGGACGTGCGCCGCGAGATGCACGCGAGCTGGGCGTCGGAGCCCGCCAACTGGCACGAGGCCACCGTTCTCGCCGAGCGCATGCTCGAGGAGCACCTCTCCAAGTCCACCGAGATGGGCCTCGACGAGGACGGTTGGTCCGATGGCGCCGCTCGCACGCCCCGCCCGGCCGACCCCGACGCGCTCTTCGACGAGGTCGACGCCGAGCTGAAGGCCATGCTCGCGCCCCCCGGAGAGGTGCCCAACGGCCGGATGAGCGAGCTCACCAGCGCGGAGTTCGAGCAGCTCGTCCAGGCCGCACGCAAGTTGCGCTGGCTGCGCGGCGCTGTACGCGACGATCTGGCGTGGGGCGTGGCCGTCGGCCGGGTGCGCCGCTCCGTCCCCAGCCTCGGCGAGCGGAGCGGGCGCGTGCGCGACGTGCTCGATCACCGCACCAGGCCGCCCGGCCCCTGGGCCAAGCTGCTCGGCGAGCTGACCCCCGAGCCGGTGACCCCGGCCGGCGAGAGCCCGGCCGAGCTGACGGCCGCGCTGCCTGCGGCGATCGTCACCAAGGACAGCCTGCTGGCGTGGCTCATCCGGGCCTTCGACGTGTTCAACACGCCGGATCTGGTGCAGCTCCTGGTGCCGATCAAGCATTACATGATTTTCGACGAGGAGACCCTCAACCACCCCGATCGGCGCGTGCGCCGCCGGCTGCGGGAGCTGGTCAAGCGGGTCGCTTCCGCGACCGCCGAGGGCGGCGCCGTCAAGGAGCCCGCCGTGCGGGAGGTCGTCGAGGAGACGTCGGAGGAGCCGCTCGCGGCCCATGCCCTCGACGCGCTCGCGGCCCATGTGCGCGTTCACACTCAGGGCCGCAAGGCGCTCTTCGTCTCCAACCGCGAAGACCCTGAGCTGGGCCACCGCCTCCACGATCTCCTCGGGCTCGAGATCACCTGGTGCGACGGCAGTCTGCGGCGCGTCCAGGCGATGTGCGAGCGCATCAAGGGGGGGACCTATCACATGGTCCTCAGCGCGACCGGCTTCCAGGTCCACGGCGTCGACTCGGCCCTGGCGCGCGCCTCCAGCACGGCGGGCGTCCGCTACGTCCGCGTCAACCGCGGGCGACCGATCGCCTGCGTCCAGGCGATCGCTCGCGAGTTCGGGCTCCGCGACCACCAGTCCGGCACTTTCAGCACGATCTCCGCCAAGGCGGCTCCGTGAGCATCCGGGGGACCGCCCGGGAGCCGTCCCCTCCTGCTCGTTGAACGTCGATCGACCCGGTGCGGTAGTCTCGCCCGCCGATGCTGTTGCGCGCGATCTCCGTCCCGCTTCTGGCCGCGCTCGCCGGGTGCGGCGCCGACCTTCCGGTCACGCCGGGGGTGAGCCCCGGACCCCCGGCCCGGTCCGCCGAGCTGCTCGACCGCGCGTGTGACCACGGAGCGCTCGGCTCGTGTCAGGAGCTGGCCGGCCTTCTCGACCGGGGCGCCGGGGTGCCGCGCAACGTCCCGCGCGCGGCGCAGCTCTACCAGCGCGCGTGCAACGGCGGCGCGCTCGCGAGCTGTACCCGCCTGGGCAGCCTGTTCGACAGCGGGCGCGGCGTGCCGCTCGATCACGTCCGGGCGCTCCCGCTCCACCGGCGCGCCTGCGATGGGCAGGTGCTCCTCGGCTGCACCAACCTGGGGTTGCTCTATCAGGAGGGGCACGGCGCCGACCGCGACCTCTCACGGGCGATGCAGCTCCACATGGTGGCGTGCTCGGGGGGGACCGCGGCGGGCTGCTCCAACCTGGGGACGATGTACGAGAACGGGCTTGGCGTGCCCCGCGACTATGCGCGCGCGGGGCAGCTCTACCAGCGGGGCTGCGCCGGCGGTGACCCCCAGGGCTGCGACGACCTCGCCGGTCTCTACGCGGGCGGTCTGGGCACGCCACGGGACCTCGCCCGCGCCGCTCGGCTCGAGGAGCAGGCGTGCGCCGGGGGCTCGGCGAGCGGCTGCTCCAACCTCGGCTTCCTCGTGGAGGGCGGTGCGCCCAGCCCGGCCGAGCACGCGCGTGCGGCCGAGCTCTATCAGCGCGCCTGCGAGGGCGGCGCGGCCAGCGGCTGCCACAACCTGGCGCTGATCCTCGAGGGCGGGGAGGGGCTCGCCCGCGACGTCCCGCGCGCGGCCGAGCTGTACCAGGAGGCGTGCGATCACGGCCACGCGTCGAGCTGCACCAACCTGGGATTGCTACTGGAGCGGCGGGCGGCGGGGCTCTTCGAGCAGGCATGCACCGCCGGTGCGGCCGCCGGCTGCGCCGCATGGGGCGAGGATCTGGCGCAAGGTCGCGGGACCGCCGCCAACCGGCCAAAGGGGCTCGATCTGCTCCGCCGCGCCTGCGCCGCCGGCGATGCCTGGGGGTGCAGTCGGCTCAAAGATCACGGAGAGACACCATGAGACGACCCACGATCGGCGCCTGCCTCCTGGCGGGGCTCGCGCTCCCCGGCTGCTGGAGCGACGACGACAGCGCCTTCGCCCGTCCGCCGGCGAGGCTCACGGCGGGTGCCTTCACCGTCCGGGTCGACCCCGACGCGCTCGATGTCGCCCTGCTCGGCGGCGACACCGTCCTCCTCGACTTCCCCGCGGACGGCCTCTTGCTGGGCACGGTGCCCGCCCTCGACGACACGGTGAACTACGACCCCTACCCGCTGGAGGTCCCGACCGCGCTCGATCCGCCGCCGGATGGGCTCACCTGGCTCGCGCCCACCCGCATGACCATCGTCAGCGCGTCGAGCGTCGCGATCTCGGTCGCGGTCACCTATCCGGGGGGCACCACCGCCATCCTCGGCCTCGAGGCGCCCCTCGCGGGGAGCTTCCGCGCGACGCTCACGCCGGGCGCCGGCGGGGCCGCCGTGGCGTACTTTCGGCTGCGCCCGCGCGTCGACCGGACCGAGGGTTTCTATGGCCTGGGCGAGGCGTTCGACGACGTGAACCAGCGCGGCAAGGTGCGCGCGATGCAGCTCGAGATCGATACCAGCACCGAGAGCGGGTACAACAACGCGCACGCGCCGATCCCCTTCCTGGTGGGGACGCGCGGCTGGGGGCTCTTCGTGGAGAGCCCGTATCCCGGCGTCTTCGCGGTGGGCAACCAGAGCGACGATCTCGTCGAGGTCACCTTCGGCACCGGCCTCGGCTCCGGGGGCGGCCTCGCCTTCCACCTGTTCGGCGAGGCGAGCCCGCTCGACATCACCCGCCACTACTACGAGGTCACCGGCTTCCCCCGCCTCCCGGCGCGCTGGGCGCTCGGCCCCTGGGTGTGGCGCCATGTCACGGATCAGGCGAGCGCCGTGGCAGATTTGCAGGCCCTCCGCGATCTCGACCTCGCCGACACCGGCTACTGGGCCGACGACACCGTGGGGACCGCCGTGGAGACGTTCGACTGGGATGCCTCCCGGTTCCCCGCCCCCGCGGTGCTCCTCCAGCAGGCCCACGATCTGGGCTACGGCTTCGCCCTCTGGCACACTCCCTACCTCGACACCAAGGCCCCCGCGACGGCTGCGCTGCGCGCCACGGCCAAGGCCAGTGGCTATTACCCGCCGGTGACGGGCATCCCCCTGAACCCCTTCGGCACGCTGCTCGATCTCACCAATCCGAAGGCGTACGCGTGGTGGCAAGGGCTGCTCGGCGCCTACCCGGCGCTCGGCGTCGAGGGCTACAAGCTCGACTACGCCGAGGATGTGGTCCCCGGCCTCACCAGCGGGCGCAACGTCTGGCAGTTTGCCGACGGGAGCGACGAGCGCACCATGCACTCGCGCTACCAGCTCTTCTACCACCGCCTCTACGCCGAGACGCTGCCGGCAGAGGGCAGCCTGCTGCTCTGCCGGCACGGGACCTACGGTGATCAGGTCAACGTCTCGGTGATGTGGCCGGGCGACCTCGACGCCAGCTTCGCCCAGCTCGGCGACCCGGCGACGTCCGGCACCAGCGCCTACGTCTCGGTGGGCGGCCTGCCGGCGTCGCTGACGGCGGGGCTGTCGCTGGGGCCGTCGGGCTTTCCCTTTTTCGGCGCGGATACGGGCGGCTACCTGCACCAGCCGCCCGACAAGGAGCTGCTCACCCGCTGGTTCGAGCAGACCGCGCTCTCGACCGTGATGCAGGTCTATGCCGACACGCCGCCCTGGGTGGCCGATCCCGGCAATGGCTACGACGCCGAGATGCTCGGCTGGTACCGCACCTATGCCCGGCTGCACCTGCGGCTCTTCCCCTACGAGTGGACCTACGCGCAGAACCTCGCCGTCGACGGCCGGCCCATCGCGCGGCCTCTCGGGCTCGCCCACCCGGAGCTGGGGGTGCACCCCAGCGACACGTACCTCTTCGGCGATTCGTTGCTGGTCGCTCCCGTGCTGGTGCGCGGCGCCACCACGCGCTCGGTGCTGCTGCCGGCGGGGCGCTGGATCGACTGGTGGACGGGCGCCATCGTCGACGGCGGGGCGACCGTCGCCGCGGCCGCGCCGCTCGGCACCTTGCCCCTCTACCTGCAAGAGGGCGGCATCGTGCCGATGCTTCGCCCCACCATCTCCACGCTGAGGCCGACGACGCAGCCTGCCACCATCGACTCCTACGCCACCACGCCGGGGGTCCTCTGGGCGCGCGTGGCGCCCGGCGCTCCGTCGGCGTTCACCCTCTTCGACGGCGCGTCGCTCACGCAGCAGCGCGGCGCTGGCCAGGTCACCCTCACGGCCAGCGACGGCAGCGAGTTCGCTCACGGCGTGATGTTCGAGGTGGTGGCGATGGGCACCCGGCCGGGTGCCGTCACCGACGGCGGCGCGGCGCTGGTGGATCAGGGCTCGCTCGCCGCGCTCGAGGCGGCCGCGTCGGGCTGGGCCTTCACCGCGGATACCGGCGGCACGGTCTGGGTGAAGACTGGGCCGGGCCGGCACCAGGTGGCGATCGGTCCGTAGGGGAGGCGGTCAGCCGGTCGCCAACCCCGAGACGCGGATCGTCCGGCTCTGGGGGCACTCGGACTCACTGCCGGCGCCTTCCGCCGCGCTGGAAGGGGAGGGCGCCTGGCGGGTCCACCGCTCGGAGGGGGCGGCGACCTCGATCGTGGCTTCGCCCGCTTCGGCCTGGAGGGCGAGGAGGCCGAGGAAGCGCTTCATCGCCTCGATGGTGGAGCGGCTGCTCTCGGCTTCGAGGGAGAAGCCGATGTGCCGATCATCGATCACCCACGCGTCCCGATGTTGCTCGTGAACGTCGGTCTCGGCGAGCTCGGCCGCGCGGGCAAAGGCGAGCCAGGCGCTCTCCGAGAAGCGGAGCTCGGCGAAGCTCGACCAGCGCAGCGACATCCCCCGACCCCTCCCGCGACGGAGACTAGCCGCGGACGCTCACCAGGTCCATCCCTGGTGGGGCGGGCCAGGTCGCGGAACGCTCTCGGGCGTTCCGCTGGAGGACCCGATCACTTCGCTCGCACCAGCACCTGGACGAGCCCGGCGCGCAGATCGCTCTGGAGCACGACTTCGTACCGGGCGGAATCGAGGTTGCCGCCGCGCAGGATGGTGAGGATCTCCTGGGCGCGCTTGTCGTTGAGGGGGGCCTTGGCGCCCTTGGTACCGATGGCGATGCTCACCTGGAGGATCTTGGGGTTGGCGCGCAGCGTCGCGGCCACCTCTTCGAGGGAGGTGCGGCCGACGGCGGTGAGCTTGTCCCCCCCGCCGAAGTCGATGGCGGGGTCGATCTTGAAGCCGCCGGTCGCCAAGCGAGCGTGCTTGGGGCAGCCGGTGGGCGGCGGGCCGGGCTCGTTAACGCACTGGTCGACGGGATCGGGGAGGCCGTCGTTGTCGCTGTCGGGGCAGCCGTTGCCCTTGGCGTCGGGGTAGGGGATGCCGGGCTGGTCGGGGCAGGCGTCGACGTCGTCGCGGATGCCGTCGCCGTCGCGGTCGTGGGTGGGGCAGCCGTTGAGCTGGGGGTTGCTGTTGGGAGGGCCCGCCTCGTCGGGGCAGGCGTCGAGGTCGTCGGGGATCCCGTCGACGTCGCGATCGGAGGGGGGCGGCGCCACCGGCTTGGGCGGCTTGCCCAGCCCGACGTAGGCGAGGTTGACCAGGGCCCGCACCTCCGCGCTCCCCATCCCGCCGCCGAAGCCTGGCCCCGCCGCGGCGCCGAGGCGGAAGCCGCCGAAGCGGAAGCGCGCCGCCACGAGCGGCTCGACGAGGACGCCCAGGGCCTTGCTGCTGGCGGCGCCGGCGGCGAGCTCGACGCGGGGGTAGGTGACGACCTCGACGGCAGGCTCGACGCCGAGCGAGACCACGGCTCCGAGCTTGAGGTGCCCGGCGCACGACGCGGCGATGCGGTCGCCCGCGCGGCCCACGAAGAACCCAGGGGCGAGGCTGGCGGTGCACCCGTAGAGGGCGCGGCCGACGTCGCCGGCCACGCCGAGGTCGATCTCGGCGCGGGCGGTGTGGTCCGAGAGGTAGGTGGCCTGCGAGCCGAAGGGGGCCCAGACCCGCGCGCCCAGGAGCAGACCGAACGACTCCTTGTCGATGACGCGGAAGTGCGCACCCATGCGCAGATCGCCGACGCCGGGGCCGGTGCCGGCGGGGGGCTGGAAGCCGCCCACCGGCTGGGCCGTGGTGGAGCCCGACTCGGAGAGCGCGAAGGGCAGGCTGACGTCGAAGGCGAGCCAGTGGATCGGGGTGATGGAGGCGCCGAGGCGCCCCAGCACGGCGGAGCTCACCAGCGTGGTCGTGCTGTGGGATCCGTCGACGTCGTAGACGTTCTCCTTGAGGACGCCCTTGCCGTACTCGAAGGTCAGGCCCGCCGCGAACTCGACGCCCTCCGCTGCCGGGTTGTGCGGGCCCTCCGCCCGGAAGAACGGGCTCTCCGGGCTCGCCGGCTGGAGCTGATCGATACGAACGCCGCTGAGAGCCTCGCCGCCCGCTGTCGCAATGCTCGAGCCGAGCGCGACTGCCCCGAGCAGGGCCACCGCAATCCACCGTGATCGAAGACGCACTCGCCGCACCTTACAGCGACAGGGCTGCCTCGCGAAACTCCCGTGAGCACCCCCGCCCTCCGAGGCCGGTGGGCACGCGTGCCCCGGCGCCGGACGTGGGGACCCCCACGCAGTGGTTTGTCAGTTTCCCCGAGGCGCTCCGTCCAATAGACTGCACGAGCGGAACGGGGATTGCAGAACAGTCCCGGCGAGCGGTGACGTTGGGGTACGCGCCCCCGTCCGCCGCTAGCTCCCGCCGAGAAGAGGACACATCATGCGCTCGATGGCTCCTGCCTCCACCTCCCTTCCAGGCTTCGTGATGGCGCTCGCCGCGCTCGCCACCAGCTTCGTGGCGCCGGCTGCCCTCGCCCAGACCGCGCCGTTGCCTGCGGGTTACACCGGCGACGTGACCACCGCGCCACGACCCTACGCGGGCGCCGACCCCACCCCGGCCGCGCTCCCTCCGCTCCCCGAGCAGGTCGCCCCCGGCCCGGTCCCGCTGCCGGTCGACGGCGCCGACGCTGTTTCCCCCGACGAATTCGCCGACGCCGACCCGAGCGCCCTCACCGATTTCCGCGAGCCTCTCGCCCCCTACGGCCAGTGGACCCAGGATCCGACGTACGGGACGATCTGGGTCCCCGACGCCGCCCAGGTCGGCGCCGACTTCGCGCCCTACCAGACGGCCGGGAACTGGGCGACCACCGACGACGGCGACTGGATGTGGCAGAGCGACTACGCCTGGGGCGCCATCCCTTTCCACTACGGTCGCTGGGTGTGGGCGAGCAACAACTGGGGCTGGATCCCCGGGCGCCGCTACGCTCCGGCGTGGGTGAGCTTCCGCGTTGGCCAGGCTGGCTACCTCGGGTGGGCGCCGACGCCTCCCTCTTGGTACTGGGCTGGCCGCCATGCGGTCGGGCTCTCGGTGCGGCCCTATGCGGCGTATTGCTTCGTGCCCACGACCATGGCGTTCATGCCCGGCGTCTCGCGCTACGTCGTGCAGGATCGTGGCATGGTGGCGTCCATCGCGGCGAGCACGCGCCCCTACCATGCGGCGACGCCTACGGGCGGCTCGCGCGGCGCCTCCATCAGCCGTGTCGGCCGGAGCTACCCGGCCTCGCCCCGCCTCTCGGAGGCCCACATCCCCGCGTCCGCTTCCCCCCGCAGCCACGCCGCGCCCGACGCGCAGGCCGTAGCCTTCGCGACACGCGGCGGCACCGCGGCGATGCGATCTTCCCGTGGGCGCGCATCCTACGGCTCCTACGGGGGCCCCTCCAGCGCCGACCAGGGCTGGTCGCGCTACAGCCACCCGGAACGGTCTCAGGCCCCCTCGCTCCGCACTCCGCCGAGCCGCGGGTACACGTCGTATCGATCGGCGTACCCCTCGCTCGGCGCGTCCTCTTCACTCGGCCAGCGGTACGGGCGTCCGGCGGGGGTGATCCACGCCCCGGTGGCCACCCCCGCGCGCTCGCGCAGCGCGCCCCAGGGCGCGGCGCCGCACGTCTCCGCCGGTCATTCCAGTGGCGGCCGCCGCCGCTGACGGTCACGATGATCTTCAATCCCCCGCTTGAAGGAGCCGTCTGATGCGCTTCTCGTCCCTGGTCCAGCTTGGTTCCCTCCCGCTCGTGGCGCTGCTCGCCGGCCTGGGCGCTGTCTCCATCAGCGCTGTCGGCTGTGACTTCTCCGACGGTCACGACGGTGACTACAACGGCCCGCAGCAGGGTCTGCAGCAGCCCTCCGCCGACCCGGAGCAGGTCGCCATCGACACTGGCGCGACTCTCAAGGCGAGCCCGGGCGGCGGCGTCGGCGTGTTCGTGGAGTACACCGCGGGCGGCCATTGGCAGATCGTCACCCAGTGCGACACGGCCACGTCCGGGCTCTCCTGTGGCTTCGACGTGTTCGTCATCGGCGCGCCTGCCGCCGCCAGCGCTTCCGGAGCTGCCAGCACCGACGCAGGAACCACCACCACGCTGTCCAACCCCCAGGGGCAGGACCTCGCGGGCTTCGATCAGGTCTCCATGGCGAGCGATGGCAGCCTGCACCTCTCGACGGAGACGGGGGGGACCAACGGTGGGCTCACCTTCGACGCCACCGCCGGCGCAGCGATCGAGCTCGAGATGTACCTCGACGGCAACATCCAGCCCGATTTCATCTACTGGATGGGTGACAAGGTCCTGCACACGGGCGCGCCCACCGATCCGATCGACTTCGCGCCGACCGCGCCCTGACCTGGTGGGTCTTCCGGCGGAACGCCCGAGGGCGTCCCGCGGGTCCCCCTGCGCAACGCCCGAGAGAGTCCCGCGACTGGACGTCCTCCCCCCTCTTCGGGAGGGGGCAGGGAGACGTTACTTCTTCTTCTGCGCCTTCGCGGCAGGCGGCTTGGCTCCGCTGGCGGCGACAGGGAACCCCTCCGCGTCCCATGCCTCCGGCGTGCCCAGCCCTGCGGCAGCGAGCTGCGGGGCCACCGTCGCGCTCGGGCCCACCACCACGATCGTCGCGTGCGCCGGTGACACCGCGGCAGCGAGCTTGTCCAGCTCAGCCTTGGGAGCGTCCTGTCGGGCGCGGCTCGCCCGGGCGTCGTACGAAGGCTCCAGCCCCAGCGTGGCCAGGTTCCCCAGCCGCCGGCTGATGCCCCCCACGGACTCGTAGGTCTGGACGAGATCGGCGCGATCCTGCGCCTTCACCTTGGCGAGCTCCTCGTCGGTGAGGCCTCCGGTTGCCATCTTGTCGAGGTCGGCGAGCATCGCGGTGAGCGCCGGGCCGGTGGCCTCGGTCACCACCGAGGCGCGGGCGATGAAGGAGCCGTTCTGGCGCATCTCGGTGAAGCCGGAGCGCGCCCCGTACGACCAGCCGTGCTCCTCCCGGAGATCCTGGTTCAGCCGGGAGGTGAACGACCCGCCCAGCGCCGTGTTGACCAGATCGAGCAGCGGGGCGCGGGGGTCGGTGGCCGTCACGCCCTCACGCACGACCGCGATCACCGACTGCGGGGCCGCCGGGCGATCGACGAGCACCAGCCGCGGCGGGTTGGGGCGCAGCGTCACCTTGGGCTCCGCCTCCGGCGGGGTGGCCGGCGCCTTCCACTTGCCGAGCGCGGCCTCGACGATGGGGGCGAGCTCGGCCTGGGTGATGTCACCGGCGACGACCAGGGTCGCCCGGTCCGGGCGGTAGTGCGTGGCGTAGAAGGCCTTCACCGCCCCCAGGTCCACCTTCGCGGCGGTCGAGATCAGGCCGTCGGCCGGGTGCCCATAGGGGGAGTCGCGGCCGTAGAGCACCGAGCCGAGCACCACCCGGGCGACCGCGTCGGGGTCCTGCGCTCGCTTCTCCAGGTCGTTCTTCCACAGCGAGGAGACCCGGCTCCACTCCTTCGGGTCGAAGCGGGGCCGCGCCAGGACGTCACTGAAAATTTCGAACGCTGGCCTGAAGTTCTTTTTCAACACGGTGAGGGTGACCGCGCTCCCGTCGGTGCCCGCGCCCGTGCCCAGGGAGGCGCCGAGGTCGTTGACCGCGGTCGAGAGCTGCACTGCGTTACGGGCGCCGGCGCCCTCGTCGAGCATGTCGGCGGTGATGTGGGCGACACCCTCCTTGCCCCTGGGGTCGGAGGCGGAGCCGTAGGGGATGGACACCGAGACCGAGACCATTGGCAGGGTGTGCCGCTCCAGCAGCCACACCTTGATACCGTTGGCGGTGGTGAACGCCACCGCGGAGGGCGGGACGAAGGCCCGGGGCGCCTCCAGCACAGGCTTGGTGCCGACCGGATCGACGGCCTGCGCGGTGGGCTCCACCCGCGGCGGCGGGGCCGGCATGACGGGCGGGGGTACCGTCTGCTCGCACCCTGCGGCCAGGAGGCCCAGCGCGAGCCCCAGCATTCCTTGGTGTGCGCGCATCACTTGGCTCCCTTCTTCGCCGCGGTCGGGGCGGGCTTCACGTCGGGGGGCGCGTCCTTGGGGACGACGCGCAGGATCACCCGCGCCCCTGGATCGAGGAACTTCACCGCGGCGGCCTGCACCGAGGCGACGGTGGCGCCCGAGTACCGGGCGAGATCCGCCTGGGCGAAGCCGGGATCCCCCACGCTCTGCTGGTAGGTGTTGAGCATCATGGCGCGGGCGGGCACCGACTCGAGCCGGGCCACGAAGCCGGTCTCGAACTGGTTCTTGGCGCGGGTGAGCTCCTCCGCCGCGACGGGCTCGGCGCGCACCCTGGCGAGCTCGGCGTCGATGGCCTTCTCCAGGGTGTCGAGCGAGACGCCGGGCTGGGCGATGGCCTCGATGGTGAAGTAGGAGGAGAGGTCCTGCGAGTGCTCCTCGGCGGTCACGTCCTGGGCGAGGGGCTTGTCGTAGACCAGCGCCTTGTAGAGCCGGCTGGCCTTGCCGTTCTGGAGGATCTCGGCGAGCAGATCGAGCTCCGCGTCGCCGGGCGCGAAGTGCTTGGGGCTGTGCCAGGCCATGATGATCTTGGGCAGCTTGACGCTGTCCTGGAGGGTCTCGCGGACCACCTCCTTGAGCGCGGGCGCCGGGGCCGTGGGCTCCGCAGGCGCGGTGGCGCGGGGCATCCAGCCGAAGAGGCGCTCGATCTCGGGCTTCACCTTGGCGGGGTCGAAGTCCCCCGCGACGACCAGGGAGGCGTTGCTGGGGATGTACCAGCGGCCGAAGAACGCCTTGACGTCGTCCACGGTGGCCGCCTGGAGATCCTCGTGCGAGCCGATGACCGGGTGGTGGTAGGGGTGCCCCTGGGGGAAGAGCAGCTCAGGGAGGCGCAGCTCGACCTTGCCGTAGGGGCGGTTCTCGCTGGTCTGACGCCGCTCGTTGCGGACCACGTCGCGCTGGGCGTCGAGCTTCTCGGTGGTCATCTCGTGGCCGAGCGCCGAGAGGCGATCGGCCTCCAGCCAGAGCAGGAGGGGCAGGGAGTGGGCCGGCCCGACGTCGTAGTAGTCGGTGCGATCCTCGCTGGTCCAGGCGTTGTTGGAGCCGCCCTCGCCCTCCATCCAGGCGTCGAACATCTTGGTCGGGGCGCGCGAGGTGCCCATGAACATCAGGTGCTCGAACAGGTGCGCGAAGCCGGTGCGGCCCGCCTCCTCGAAGTGCGAGCCCACCTTCACCATGGTGTTCACCGCGACGAAGGGCAGCGCGTGATCCTCGTGGAAGATCACGGTGAGCCCGTTGGACAGCGTGGTCCGGGTGAAGGGGATGTCGACCCTGACCGGGGGGTTGGGGGCCTCGGCCCCGGCCACCCGCGGCGCCAGGGCGAGGGCCGCCATCACGGCGGCGGGAGCGAAGCGTCGGAATCGCATGGCGAGTGCCATGGTCCGGGCGGGCTCGGGACGCAAGCCGGAGCAGGCCGCCGGGTTACTCCTGTGGCACCCACCAGGCGAGGGCCAGGCCGGGCAGCGAGGCGGCGAACGCGAGCGTGAAGAAGACCGGGAAGCCGAGGTGGTTCACCAGGTACCCGCTCGACACGCCCGCGGCGGTGGCCATCACGCTCATCAGCGCGGAGGCGATCGCGTAGTGCGCCGCCTTGTGCTCCGCCGCGCAGCGCCGCATCAAGAAGACCGCGAGCGCCGCGTCCCCCACGCCCCCGGCGAGCTGCTCCAGCAGCGCCACCACCGAGACCGCCCAGACCCCGGGTCGCACCGCGGCGAGCGCCACGTAGAGCAGGATGGCGAAGCTCTGCACCGCCACGATGGGCCGCATCGTCCGCGCCAGGCCGTATCGCGCGATGGCAGCCCCGGCGGCGATCGCCCCGGTGATGCTCACCACCAGGCTGGCCGAGCCCACGTAACCGCGGATCAAATCGCCCAGCCCGAGGCTGCGGAGGAAGGGCGCGTTCATGTTGAACATCAGCGCGTCGCCCGCCTTGTAGAGGACGATGAACGCGACCGAGACGCCCACCCGCGGCTGGGCCAGGAACGTGACGAACGCGTCCCGGTAGCGCGGCTTGGCCCCGGCGACGGCGCGGCGGGGGGGCGGCCACGGCAGCGCCAGCGCGTGGACGCCCGCGAGCAGGATCAGCGCCGCCCCGGCTCCGAGGAAGGTGAGCCGCCACGCGGCCGTGCGCTCGAAGCCTCGGAGCTGGAGCGCCCCCGCGAGCACCAAGAGGCCCTTGCCCGCGAGCATGGCCACGCGGTACGCGGACGAGCGCAGCCCCGCCAGCGCCGTCTGCGACCCGCGATCGAGCGCCTCCAGGTAGAAGCCGTCGATGGCGATGTCGTGCGTCGCCGCGAGGAACGCGGCCACCACCAGGATCCGCGCCACCCCGCCGAGGTCCCCCTCGCCGGCGCGCCAGGCCACCGCCATCACCACCAGCCCGAGGAGCGCCTGCACCCCGACGAGCCAGCGCCGCAGCGAGCCGTGGCGATCGACCAGCGGGCTCCACAGGAGCTTGAGGTTCCACGCCAGGCCGTAGAGCGAGGTGGCGCCGATGGTCTCGAGCCGGGTGCCCATCGAGGTGAAGAACTCCGCCGAGAGCGAGCGCACGATGGAGTACGGGAGCCCCTCGGCGAAGTAGGTCGAGACGACCCACGGCGCCGCGGCCAGCGGGGCGCGGGGCGCGGGCCCGCCGCCCTCCGGCATCGGGTGCGGCGAAGCGGGGCTCGGAGGGGACGTGGAGGCGGCCACGGAGCCGCCATCCCTACACGAAACCCGCGTCCGTCGCGCGAGTTCTCCGCGAAGCTGTAGCCGCCCGCGGGCAACTGGTCTAAACCGGAGGGGCATGGTCTACCACGGCAGAGCCTTGCTCCGATCCTCGCGGGCCCTGGGCATGCTGCTCGCCGTCGCCAGCGTCGCCGCGGGGTGCTCGAGCAAGTCCGGGGACACGGGCGGCGCCGGCGGTACTCTTGGTTCTCTTGCCGCCGGCGGCGCCGACGCGGGCTCCGCCGCCCGTCCCGCAGACCCGATGGTGACGGTCTCCCTGCAGGGCCGCACCTACGACATCACCGTCCCGCCGAGCTACGACAAGAGCAAGCCGACGCCCGTCTTCCTCGAGCTGCACGGCTTCCTGACCATCACCGGCGACTCCACCCCGTGGCTCACCGAGGAGATGGCCAACCTCTTCGCGCCCGAGGCGGCCAAGCGGGGCATCATCTTCGTCATGCCCCACGGCAACGAGGACAACACCCTCGGCGACTACTTCTGGAACGCCACCGACTCCTGCTGTGACTTCGAGGACACCGGCGTCAACGACATCGGCTACCTGATGGCGGTGATCGCCGACGTCCAGGCGAAGTACAACGTCGACCCCAAGCGCATCTACGCCTTCGGGCACTCCAACGGCGGCTTCATGGTCAACCGCATGGCGTGCGACCAGGCCGACAAGATCGCTGGCATCGTCTCGCTCGCGGGCGAGACCTACACCGATCAGACCAGGTGCGCGGCCTCGGCGCCCATCGCGTTCCTCCAGGTGCAGGGCACGGCCGACACCACCGTGCTCTACGGGGGCGGCCCTCCCTTCGACATCTCGGGCATCCCGCCCGCGCCCGGCGCCGTGGAGACCGCCGAGGACTGGGCCGTCAAGAACGACTGCGACCTCACGCCGGACACCTCCCAGCCGATGATCACGCTGATGACCGGCTCCACCGCGCCCGACACCACCAAGACCGTCTACAGTGCGGGCTGTCAGGGCAACGGCCAGACCGAGCTCTGGGTCCTCACCAACGGCCCCCACTCGCCCTCCTTCACCGCCGCCTGGGCTCCGGCAGTGTTCGACTTCCTGACGGCCCATCCGAAACCCTGAGAGGCTTCGAGCGTGAACGAATACACGCGCCGCGAAGAGGTCCGCTGGACCCTGGTCGCGTCGCTTTTGATGGTCCTCTGCATCGCTCCGGCGGTGATCCTCCTGGTCACCGCCAAGGGCCGGCTGGTGCCCGATGCCCAGGCCCGCCGCGTCGCGGACGAGGCGGCGGACAGCATCAAGCCCGCGCACTCGTGCGTGATCCAGGCCGACAAGCTGCAGACCGAGATCGACGTCTTCAAGGGCCTGGCGCGGGCGGCGCACCTCGACGCCGACCCCGCCGCCGACCCCAAGGCGCCCAAGAAGCAGTCGATCCAGGGGCGCATCACCCGCAAGCTCCAGGAGAAGGAGAAGGAGCCCGACATCGGGCTGGCCTGGAGCGCCGCCCAGCCCTCGCAGAAGGCCGCCAAGCTCCTCACTGCGTGCCGCGCCACCGTCGAGGCGACCGCCGGCCAGCGGCCCGAGGCCGCGCCGGCGTGGGACGCCATCGCCAAGGCGGCCGCCATCCAGCCCGCCACCGCCGACAAGACCGAGGAGCTCGCCGCCGCGCGCGCGCTGCTCAAGCTCTTCGGCGACATCCCCGTCGCCAAGATCGCCCAGCAGACCAAAGACGCCGAGGCAGCCACCCAGAGGAACGTCGACGAGCTCACCGCCACCGCCGACAAGGCCATGGTGCGCGAGGCGCTGCCCGACGGCCTGGTCCCCCGCCGCCTCGCGGTCGGCATCGGCGTCGGCCTCTCCGTGATCGCGCTCCTGCTCAGCTACCTGAGCGTCCGCGTCGTCTCCAACCGCCGCCTCACCACCCTCGTCCCCCTCCGCGAAGCGGCCAAGACCAGCCAGCCCGGCCTCCACGCCGCGTCGGTGCTGCGCCTCGCCGCGCAGCCCAACGGCGGCCTCCCCGGCGCGGTCATCGGCGGCGCCTTCGGCGGCCTGGTGGCGGCCTGGCTGTCGGCCACCGACACCGACGTCTTCATCGGCGGCGTGATGATGGGCTTTCTCATGGGGCTCGCCGTCCAGTTCATCTACCGGCTCCTGATCGGCGCCGGCTACTGGCGCCAGCGCGCCACCGAGCTCGCCGAGATCGAGAAGCCCGCCATCCCCATCGTGCTGGTGCTCTCCGGCGTGAACCCCGGGCTCGAGGCCCAGTTCATGAAATTCTTCGGCGGCCTCTCCGCCGCCGACGCCGCCACCACGGTCGAGAAGCTCGCTTCCCAGGCCGAGGAGCGCATCCTCGCCGCGGCCGACGCCGGTCATGCTGGGGGCGTCCCCGGGCAGTGAGGGGCGGTCATCCTGGGGAACGCCCGAGAGCGTTCCCTGACCGGTCTCAGGGGAGCGTCGCGACCCGCTTCGCGACCAGGTCGATCAGATCGCCCTGGGGGAACTGCATGTCGAGGATGTGCGTCCCCAGCGACGTGTTGAGAGCGAGCTGCTCCAGGTCGATCGGCCCCTGCCGGCTGTCCCCGGCGCCGGGCGCCTCGCTCACGGCCAGGTAGCGGTACCCGCCCGGACCCTCGACGCAGGCGCCCGCGTAGAAGCCGCGGTAGAGGACGAACGGCGTGGTGATGGCGTCGATCCCGCGCAGGCGCGCGCTCGTCGGCAGGTAGGTGCGCGAGAACAGGCGGCGAGCGCTGCCGTCGTCGATGGCGGCAGGGTTGACGCAGCCGAGATCGTTGCCCGGCTGCGGCGCCAGGCGGCGGTTGGGAGAGACCTCGCTGCCCGCGCGATAGGAGCGGAACGCCACCACGCACCCCACCTCGTCGGGGCGGCTGCACAGCGGGATGGTCGGCAAGGTGCCGCCGGCGAGGCGCCCGTGGGGGACGTCGAAGGCGCCGCCGATGGCCATCGCCACCAGGAGGCGCGCGCGCAGCTCCGGGTCCTGCTCGAAGAAGCGCCGCAGCAAGCGCACCACCATCTCGGCGCCCTGCGAGTGCCCGACGAGGACAATCTTGCGCCCGTGGTTGTACTGCCCGAGGTAGTGAGCGAAGGCGTCGGCCACGTCGGAGAAGGCGACCGCGAGCCGCGCCTCGCGCGCCTCTTCACCGTACAGGTAGGTGCCGAGGGTGACCTGGCGGTAGAGGGGCACGTAGACGTCGCACACCTCGGACAGGCGCGCGGCCTGGGCGGCCGTGGTCTTCGCCATGGGGTCGGTGTCGGTGAAGTCGTCGTGGTTGCCCGGCAAGAGGCCGAGATCGACGGTGGGATAGACGTAGAAGCAGTCCACCTTGGGCGCCGTCGCGGCGACGTGGGGGACGACGCTGCGCGAGCGGTCGGGGTGGATCTCGGTCGCCGAGAGATCGATCCGGCAGCGATCGGCCGGCAGATCGGGGCGGCAGAGCCAGCGGCTCGCCTCGGCGTACTTGGAGCTGGAGTAGCCCGCGTAGCCCGGCCGCTGCGGGGGAGGCAGCACGGTCAGCGCCGGCAGGGGCGCGCACCCGGAGGCGAACAGCGCGGCGGCGAGGAGGGCAGGGCGCGGCGACATGAGCCTTCAGCCGGTGAGGGGCTTCACAGGAGCTGCTCGATCTTGGCGAAGAGCTGCTTCCACAGCTCGTGCTCGCCCTGGCTGCTCTCCAGGTCCCACACCTCCTTGGCCGAGATGTCCTCGGCGTTGGCGAACACGGCCGGGGTGGCGGTCACCCGGCAGCCGGCGGCGTTGCCCTTGATCTCGATGGTGTACTGGCGCGAGTAGGCGATCTCCACGGCCGAGGTGGCGCTCCCCACCGCGGTGTCACGCACCAGCCGGTGCTTGGTGACGATGAGCCCCTTGTCGGGCCGCTCCAGCGCGATCTCGTAGTTGAGCACCTTGAGCGCGTCGAGGGCCGCCTGGAAGACCTTCTCCGGCGGCGCCTTGAACACCATCACCCCGTGGGCGCTGATCTCCTTCGGGGTGAGCGCCACGCCCATCGATCCGCAGCCCGACGTGACCAGCGTGACCGGTGTGACGAGGGCGAGCGCGAGGGCAGTGGACAGGGCGCGCGTGACGCGGCGGAGCTCGAGGAGAGGCATGGCGGGCATGTTCACCACGTCCCCTCGACGGGTGTCAAGCGCGCCCCCCGCCTCTCCCGGGCGTTACGCAGGAGGCGGCAGGAGCACGACTCAGGCCTTCTTGCGGAGGAGAGCGACCTTGTACGAGTCGGTGCCGTCCTGCATGTTGCGGTACAGGCTGGTCCCGGGGTTGCGGTAGAAGTTCTTCATCGCGAAGCCGGCCTCCTCGCGCTTCTTGGTCCCGAGGAAGGGGATGCGGAAGCCGTGGAACTTGTTGAGGCACTGCGAGACGTAGGCCTCGACGCGGCCCTCGTCCTCGTCGCGGGCGAGCACGGCCTCCTTGGTGACGTCGCGGACCTCGACCAGCTCCATGCCGATGGACGCGAGGAAGTCGAAGCAGAGGGGCCAGGTCTTCTCAGGGATGGCGTTGCCCCAGACCAGGAAGCCGCCGGGCTTGAGGATGCGGTGGGCGGTCTTGAAGAAGAGCCGGTCCTCGTCGGTGACCTTGCCGGTGATCTCGGCGACGTGGGTCTCGCAGATGACCAGCAGGTCGGCCACGCCGTCGGCGATCACGGTGCGCGTCGCGTCCACGCAGGTCGCCACCAGGCGCCCCTGGAGCTCGGGCACGAACTTGCGGCGGCAGGTCTGGATGGCCGCGAGCTGCATGTCGACGGCCTCGTAGGTGCACTTCGGCAGCACCTTGCTGCAGATGTGGTGGGCGCCGGCGCCGGTCCCACAGCCCATCTCCACCACGTGGACCTTGCCCTCGCGCGCCGCCACGTACTCCTTGACCTGGGCGAACTCGAAGAGCCCCGTGTAGGCGTTCTTGCCGAAGCGCTGCGGGTCGGTCGCCGTGGTCGGCGAGGGGCCCCAGCTCTCGGGCCAGGTGTAGCCCCAGGTGTTGAAGGTGAACTCGTAGGGCTGCCCGGACTCGCTGCGCACGACCCCCATCGAGCGGTAGAGCGAGTAGAGGAGCGAGTAGATCGACTGCTTGTTGTAGTCGTCCTCGGAGACGTCGCCGTCCTTGAGCGAGATCTTCGCCTTGCGCTCGAAGGGCGTGGCCAGCACCCAGGCACCCAGGATGAGCTGGAGCTGGTTGGTGGAGTAGTTCGACTGCGAATCCAACTTGGTGAGGATGTCCATTCTCGTCTCTTCTGGAAGGGCGGGGGTTGGGCGGGCAGACCACGGCGGCGGCGCGGGGTCGCGGAACGCTCTCGGGCGTTCCGCCGGGTGACGGGGCGTTGGGGGTGAGGGTGGAGCGCGCGGCCCTCCTGGGACGAGCCGGGCGGGAGGCCCCCACGAAGCCTTCTATCCTCGTTGCTCCGCGCGGGAAAGTGGAGTCAGCGAACGCGGCGCGGCTCCCTGCCCCCCTCCGTGAGGCGCGGTGACGCTGCGATACCCGGTGCCGAGACCGCCCCGCGCAGCTACCTTCGGGGTCGATGCCCGACAGCGATGACCCCGCCCCGCCGTCCCCGCGACCTGCGGACGGCAACGTCGTGCCGTTCGCGCCCCCCCGCCGGGGCGCGGCTCGGAAGAGCGCGGACCGCCCCCGCCCGTCGCCGCTCTACGCGTCGCGGATCGACGCCGACGGGGAGGTCGCCCTCGAGGCGTACCGGGCCTCGCTCGCCGCCTTCGAGGCGCTGGACATCGAGGGCGAGATGGCGCGCGCCGAGCGCGGGGTCGCCGAGGGCTTGAAGGGGGCGGAGGAGGGCCTCCTCGGCGTACGCAACGCTCGGGCCTGCCGCTCCTTCGCGCGGGGGGACGTGGACGCGGCCGTCGCCGAGTGGGACGCCATCCTCGCCGAGCGCCCGGACTACCTCGACGCGCGCATGACCCGGGCGACCTTCCACCGCCACCGCCAGGACCACCGCGCCGCCCTCGAGGACCTGGACCGCGCCGCCGAGCTCGACCCCTCCAACCCGATCATCTACCAGAACCGCGGCAGCGCCTACGAGAGCCTGGGCGACCCCGATCGGGCCATGGCCAACTTCCGCCGCGCCGTGCAGCTCGAGCCCACCTCGGCGGTCCACCACGCCGGCGTGGCCCGCCTCCTCGCCGCCGCCCAGGACCAGCGGGGCGCCATCCGCGCCTACACCCGCGCGCTCCGGTACGCGCCCCAGGACGCCGCCCTGCTGGCGATGCGCGGCTGCGCCTACGACATCGTGGGCGACGTCGAGGCCGCGCTCGCCGACTTCGATCGCAGCCTGGCCATTTTCCCGCCCCAGATCGACATCTGGATCGCGCGGGGGAGCTGCCGGCACGAGCTCGGCATGCTCGACCTCGCCTTCGCCGACTTCGACCGCGCCGTCGAGGCCCGCCCCGGCGACTCCCACGCCCTGCGCCGGCGGGGCGAGGTCCACCTCGACGCCGGCCGCCCGGACCAGGCCTTCGCCGACCTCACGCGTGCGCTCGAGCTCGCCCCCGAGGACCACTCCTGCCACTGGCTGCTCGGGCTCGTCCACGAGGCCAGGAGCGACCTCCCGGCCGCTCTCGAAGCGTACGACCGCGCCGTCGCGATGAGCCCGACGGCCCCGCAGTACGTGCTCTCCCGGGCCAACGCGCGCTGCCGCGCCGGCGACATCAAGGCCTTCCGCGAGGACTTCGGGCGCGTGCTCGCCCTCTGCCCGGCCGACGTGGAGATGCTGGTGTTCCACGCCCGGGTCTGCACGTCGGAGGGCGACTTCGACCGGGCCCTCGCCGATCTCGACCGGGCCCTCGCCCTCGACCCCGAGAGCGCCCCCGCCTGGCACGGCCGCGCCGACGTCCACCGCGAGCGCCGCGACTTCCCCGCCGCGCTCGAGGACGAGATTCGCGCCGTCGAGCTCGACCCGGGGAACGCCGACTACCGCTCCTGGCTGGGCCGCTATCGCCACGCGGTCGACCCCACGCCCGAGGGTGCCCTCGCCGCCCTCGTCGACCTCACCGCCGCCATCCAGCTCGCGCCCGACAGCTCCACCCCCTGGGCGCAGCGCGCCGCGTTCTACACCTTCTCCAACCGCCACGCCGAGGCGCTCCCCGACTACGACCGCTGCGTCGAGCTCGCGCCCGACAAGGGCACGTTCTACTACCACCGCGCCGTCACCCGCCGGCACGCCGAGGACGACGCGAAGAGCCTCCACGCTGCCCTCGCCGACCTCGACCGGTGCCTCACCTTCGCGCCTGCCCCCCGCCACCTCGCCGACGTCCACTGGTGGCGCGGCGAAACGCTCGAGGCGCTCGGCGACCAGGAGGGCGCGCTCGCAGCGTTCACCCTGGCGATCGCGGCCAACCCCGGCCACGCCGACGCCTACGAGAGCCGCGCCATGCTCCGCGACGACATGGGCGACGAGGAGGGCGCGGAGGCGGACTTCGAGCAGGTCGAGGTGCTGCGGGAGGGGGATGACGAGGAGGGCGACGAGGCGTAGCCGACAGCTCAGCTCGCCTTCAGGTGCACGTCGAAGAACGCGACGATGCGACGCCGAGCGTCCAGCGTCGAGGGCTCGTGGTAGCCGGCGCCCATCAGCTTCTTGAGCAGCACGAAGAGCCCGGGGATCTCCGCCGGATCGTGGTCCTCCATGAAGCCGTGGCCTGCGCCGGCGTACTCCTTGACGTCGTGGGCAACCCCCTGGTCGGTGAGGATCTTCTCCAGGCGTCCGGGCACCCCGCGGAGGCGTCGATCCTTGCCCCCGTAGCTCGCCACGACAGGACAGGCCCCGGCGAGGTAGGTCTCGGCGTCCACGGGCAGCCGACCGTAGTTGACGCTCGACGCCGCATAGCCGTGGCCCGGCGCCAGCGCCATCGCGAAGCCTCCCCCCATGCAGAACCCGATGACGCCGATGCGCTCACCGCACCCCGGCTGCTCGGTCAACCAGGCTCGGGTGGCCTCGATGTCGTCGAAGGTGGGCCCGCTCCGCGCCGCGACTTCGCGCATCGCCGCCCGCAGGCACGCCCACTTGCTCTCTGACCGGAAGAGGTTCGGCGCGGCGGCGAAGAAGCCCTCACCGGCGAGCCAGTCGGCTTGCTCCCGCAGCGCCCGGGTCATGCCGAAGGCGTCGTGGATGACCACCACCCCGGGCCACGGTCCGCCGCCGGACGGGCGCGCGGTGTAGGTCTCCATCGCTCCCCGCGAGGTCTGGATCGTGGTCTCGCCCATCACTCCCCCTTCGCGATGGCGGCGATCACCGCCTCGCTGCGAGCCACCGTGGCCTGCCGCGGGAACACCTTCTCCATCAGCACGCGGTGCACCTCCGGATCCCGGTCGGCGCACGCGTCCTCCACGACGACGAGGCGGTAGTCTTCGTCGGCGGCGGACCGCACCGCCGATAGCACCACGCCGCTCGTGGCGACGCCGAGGAGGACCAGCGTGGTGGCCCCTTGGGCGCGCAGGATGGGCGCGAGATCGGTGCCGCCGAAGGGACCGACGCGGTGCTTCACCACCACCGGCTCGGTGGGGCGCGGCCCCATCGCGTCGATGACCTGCGCGTCGGGTGCGTCGAGGACCAGCCGGCCTGAACCCTTGAGCGCGGCCCCCGAGAGGTTGCGCGAGCTCACCTCCGGGTAGCCGGCGCGGAAGGCGACGCGCACGAACACGACGAGGGCGCCCGCGGCGCGCGCCGCGTCCAGGACCGCCAGGGCGGGGCGGACCACCGCGTCGGCGCGATCACCGAGGGCGGGCAGGATGCCGTTCTGGAAATCCATGAAGAGGAACGCGGTGGTCTTGGGATCGAGGGCGAGGGAGGCGGTCATGAGGGTCTCCTGGGTTGGGGGTCGAAGCGGGCGGCGCGCGACGGGCGGCCGCAGGTTGATCTCGGCTGTCTCGGTCACTCTCCGGCGAGCACGGGCTCGAGCCGCGGGAGCGCGCGGAAGAAGAACGCCGCCGCGACGCACACCACCAGGCCGCCGGCGAGGATGGTGTTCTCCGCCCCGATCCGGCTGGCGAGCACCCCGGCGAGCAGGCTGCCGAAGGGCAGGGTGCCGAAGTAGGCGGTGGCGACGAGGCCCATCACCCGGCCGCGCTTGTCCTCGTCCACGAGGGTCTGCACGAGGGTCATGCTCGCCGCGGTCTGGAGCATCATCCCCACGCCCGTGACGAGCATGAGCGGCAGCGCGAGCCAGAGGACACCGGCGCGCGAGAAGAGCACCAGCCCCGCCCCGAAGAGCGCCGCCGCGCCCACGATCACCCGGTCCAGCCCCACCACGCTCCGGCGCGAGGCCAGGTAGAGGGCGCTGCCCAGCGCCCCCAGCCCCGACGCCGCCGTGAGCATGCCCAGCGTGCCCGGACCGCCGCCGAGCACCTCGCGGGCGATGACCGGGAGGAGCACCATGTACGGCACCCCCATCAGGCTCACGATGGAGAGCAGGAGCAGCACGGAGCGGATGGGCACCGAGCCCACCACGTAGCGGAAGCCCTCGGCCATCTCGCCGAGCACGCGCGTCGACCGGGCCGCGCGCGGCCGCACCGTGAGGCGCATCAGCAGGAGCGAGGTGATCACGGCGCCGTAGCTGAGCGCGTCGACGAAGAAGCACCACCCCTCGCCCACCGCGGCGATGACCACGCCGGCGATGGCGGGCCCGAGCAGCCGCGCGGCGTTGACCATCGACGAGTTGAGGGCGATGGCGTTGGGCAGATCGGCGCGGTCCTCGACCATCTCGACCACCATCGACTGCCGCGCGGGCATGTCGAAGGCGTTGATGAGCCCCTGGAAGACGCTGAGCGCCAGGACGTGCCAGACGGTGATGACCCCCGCCAGCGCCAGCCCCGCCAGCAGCGCGGACTGGACCATGGCCAGGATCTGGGTGACCACCAGGACCCGGTAGCGATCCCAGCGGTCGACGAGCACGCCCGCCAGCGGCGCCAGGAAGAAGGTGGGGATCTGGCCGGCGAAGCCGAGGACGCCGAGGAGCACCGCGGAGCCGGTCAGCCGGTAGATCAGCCACGAGGTGGCCACCCGGGTGAGCCAGGTGCCGATGAGCGAGATGCTCTGGCCGCTGAAGAAGAGGCGATAGTTCCGGTGGCGGAGCGCGCGCCCGAGCGATCGCGCGCCCGTCGCACCCAGCGCCACCCGGCTACCCTGGCCTCCGGCGGGCGGAGGACCGCTCCCCACGAGGCCTTCGTGGTGGGCGTGGTGGGCGGACGAGCTGTCGGTCAGTGCCATTGGTAGACCCGTCCGTCAATGTAGTGGACGGGTCTACCAGTGTCAAGGCGAGGGCCCGCCGCTTGCCGGCCCGCGACTCATGGACTAGGTCTACGAACCGTGACCCGGCGACGTGACCCCACCGAGTTCATCGAGCTCTTCGGCGCGGTGAGGCGGTGCTTCCATTCGCTCGCCCTCGAGGCCTACGCGGCCGCCGAGATCGGGAGCACGCAGGCGCGCTTCCTCCGGCACATCGGGCGGCACACCCGCATCTCCCAGGCCGATCTCGCGCGCGCGACGGTCACCGACCCCGCCCTGACCGGGCGCGCCCTCCAGACCTTGCTCGATCGAGGCTGGGTGCGCCGCGAGCGCAGCACCGAGGACCGCCGCGAGTACATCCTCGAGCTGAGCGCCCCGGGCCGCCGCGCCCTCGCGCGCGTCGAGCAGATGCGCGCGAAGCTCGCCGAGCGGGTGGTGGAGCCCCTCGACGAGCGCGACATCGAGGACTTCGAGCGGGTGGCGAGGAAGCTCCTCGCGGAGTTCGGGCCTCGCGCCGAGAATGGCGACGGCGGCTCCTCGCGCAAGCCGTAGCGCGGCCGGGCGCTCCGCAGGATGACCGGTTGACCGAGGCCGTGCGTCCGAGCGCCCCTGCCACGTCATGTTTGCCGTTTGCCTCCCATGCCTCGCCCGTGGGCGCGACAATCTGTCGTGATCGTCGAGATGGTCCCTCGGGTGCCCCCTCAGGTTCGAGGAACCCCCCTCAAGTCAGCGGAATGACTCCTCGGCACGCCCCGTGCTCACGAGAGCGCTCGATGACGTCACGCAAGCCCCCCAGGCCGCTTCACGTCACCGTCGTGTCCGACAACGCCGAGACCCAGGACGGCCTCCAGGCCTATTTCGATCGCTCCGGAGTGAAGACGCGCGGAACGCGAGCCCTCCGCGTGCCGGAGGCGATCGCCTCCACGACGACCGCCGTCGTCCTGTTCCCCGACGACTTCGACCACCCCGGCGTGCTCGCGCTGATCGCGGAGCTGCGGAGGACGAGGCCGCGCCTCCTGCTGCTCCTCATCACCCGCGAGCCGGGCCGCTTCGAGGACGCGGTGGCCGCGGATGGCCGCTCGGTCGTGCCGCTCATCCTCCCGCGGCCCTCCTTCGGGTGGGTCATCCTCGACGCCATACGTTCGCACGATTTACCCGACACCCGCTGAAGCGAGACTGTGATGATGCTCCCGCTCCTCGTCGCCGGTCCCGTTCTGATCCTCGGAGCGGCCCTCGCGCTGGTGCTTCGCCGGAACGCAGATCGTGCGCTGGCCGCGCTGGCGAGCCAGGCGCTCGCCACGGCCCTGGTGCTCCTCGCCGTGGTGCCCATCCTGGCCGGAGGGCCGCCGCTCGTCAGGGCGTGGCCATGGTCGTTCCCGGTCGAGGTGGTGACCCTGCGCGTGGACGCGCTGAGCGCCTTCTTCCTCGCCTGGTCGCTGCCGATGACGCTGCTCGGCACCGTCTACGCGGTGGGCTACCTGCAGCCCTACTTCGACGCCGGCCGGAACGGCGGCCCGCACTTCGCCCTGCTGAACATGGTGTCGCTGTCGTTCCTCACCGTCTACTCGGTGCAGAACGCGCTGGTCTTCCTCCTCGGCTGGGAGATCGCCGCCGTCTCGGCGTGGCTGCTGGTCATCTGGGACTACGGCAACCAGCGGGTCCGCTTCGCGGGCTTCAACTACCTGGTCTCCACGCACGTCGGGCTCTTCGTGCTGGTGGCCGCGTTCATGTTCATGCACAGCCAGACGGGGTCGATGGAGTTCCAGGACTTCGGCGCCTTCCTGTCGCGCCCGAGCCGGGGCCGGGTCATCGTCTGCGCCCTCCTCGCGACCTCGTTCGCGCTCAAGTCGGCCTTCTTTCCCTTCCACACCTGGTTGCCCCGCGCGCACTCCGCCGCGCCCGCGCACGTGTCCGCGCTGATGTCGGGCGTCATTCACAAGGCGGGTCTGTTCGCCTTCCTCCGGTTCACGCTGCTGCTGGGGCGCCCGGAGGAGTGGATGGGCTGGTGCGTCCTCGCCTTCGGGGGCCTCTCCGCGCTGTTCGGGGTGCTCTACACGTCGTCCCAGCGCGACCTGAAGCGCCTCCTCGGGTACTCGTCGACCGAGAACGTGGGGATCGCCGCCATGGGGTTCGGGGTGGCGTACCTCGGGCTCTCCTGGGATCGGCCCGAGCTGGTGCTCGCTGGAATCGCCGGTGGGCTCCTCCACCTCTTCAATCACGCGCTCTTCAAGTGCCTGCTGTTCTACGCCGCAGGCGCGGTCTACCGGGCCACCCACACCATCGATCTGGAGCGGCTGGGCGGCCTGCTGCGGCGCATGCCGCGCACGGCGGTGATGTTCCTGGTCGGTGGGCTGGCGATCTCGGCGCTCCCGCCCCTCAACGGCTTCGTCAGCGAGTACATCGTCTACTCGGGGCTCCTCGCCGGGGCCGCGCCCTCGCGGCCGGCGAACGTGGCGCTCGTCTGCATGGCGGCGCTGCTGGCGTTCGTCGGGGCCGTGAGCGCCCTCTCGATGACGCGCGCCTTCGGGGTCGCGTTCCTCGGCGCGCCTCGCGACCCCTCCGTTCACGTCGAGGGGGACGCCCCGCCGCTGATGCTGGCCCCGATGGTGCTCCACGCCGCCGGCGTGGTCGTGATCGGGGTCGCGCCCGGTGCGGGCCTCGCCCTCGGTCGGTCGGTGTGCCTGCTGTTCCAGCCCAGGGGGTTCGAGCTCACCGAGGCGGTGCTGACGTCGACGCTGGCCCCGATGCAGTGGGCCTGCCGCGCGCTCGCGGCGCTCCTCCTCGTGGGGTGCGTGCTCGGCTGGCGTCAGGGCCGGCGCGCTCGCCAGCACGTCACCTGGGGCTGCGGCTACACCGCGCCCAACGCGCGGATGCAGTACACGGCCAGCTCGTTCTCCAGCGATTTCCTGCGCATCTTCGAGGCGTTCCTGCCGCAGCTGCGGCGCGAGCACCTGCCTCGCGAGATCTTCCCCCAGGAGCCCGGGCACCTCGCCACCCACAGCGTCGATGCCGTGGAGCGGCGGATGCTCGAGGTCCTCTGGCAAGGGGAGCATTTCGTCGTGCAGACGTCCGAGCGGATCCCGGAGGAGCCGCGCTTCGCCTTCGGGGCCGGCCTGGTCGCGCTCCTCGTCATCGTCGGCCTGCTGGTCGTCGGAGCGGTGCGATGACGGCGGCGCTGTTCCTGGCGCACGCGCTGGCGCTCCTGCTCCTCCCCGTCGTGATCGTCGGCGTGATCAACCGGGTCAAGTCCCTGTGGTCGGGGCGCCGGGGGCCCCCCGTTCTCCAGCTCGCCTACGACGTCGCCCGGCTGCTCCGCAAGGTGCCGGTGTACAGCGCGACCACGACGCCGATCTTCCGCCTGGCGCCGTACGTCGTCCTCGTCACCGCGGTGGTGTCGGGGTCGATCGTGCCGCTGCTCGGCTCCCGGGCGCCCCTGTCCTTCGCGTTCGACTTCGTGTGGTTCGCCTACGTCTGGGGGCTCGGACGGGTGGCGCTGATGCTCGGCGCGCTCGACACCGGCAGCTCCTTCGAGGGCATGGGCGCGAGCCGCGAGGCGACCTACGCGGCGATCCTGGAGCCCGCGCTGTTCCTCGTGGCCGGAGCGCTCTGCCTCTCGACCGGGCAGTCCTCGTTCGCCGGGGCGCTGGCCCTCCGCGTGGGCGGAGGCGCCTCCTTCGTGGTCTGGTTCGCCTCCGTCGTCGCGCTCGTCATCGTCGTGCAGGTCGAGACGGCCCGCATGCCCGTGGACGATCCCACGACCCACCTGGAGCTGACGATGATCCACGAGGTGATGGTGCTCGATCACAGCGGCCCCGAGCTGGCGGCGATCGAGGTCGGGGCGGCCGTGAAGCTGACGGTCGGGATCTCGCTCGTCGCGACCCTGCTCAACCCCTGGGCGGGCTCCGCGAGCTGGGCCCTCGCCGCCCTCGCCAACGTGGCCCTCTGCTTCGTCGTCGCGGCGCTCCTCGGCTGCGTCGAGTCGCTGGTGGCCCGGCTCAAGCTGCGCGCGGTCCCGCAGTACATCCTCGCCGCGATCATCGCGGGCGGGGTGGCGTTGCTGGCCACCATGTGGCGGACGGGAGGGGAAGGGTGACCTCGCTCCTCGTCGGCTTGCTCGCCGTCCTCCTGCTCCCGCTCTTCGTGTCGACGTGGCGGACCAGCCTCTTCGGGCTCGCCTGCCAGGGGCTCGTCATGGCCTGGATCGCCTACCGGATCGAGGGGCGCTTCTCGCTCGACCATGCGCTGACGTTCTTCGATCTGATCGTGGTCCGCGGCCTCGCCGCCCCCCTCGCGCTCTACGCGGTGCTGCGGCGGCAGAACGCGCCCCGGCGGAGCGACGTGATCCCGCCGAACATGCTCTCGTGGACCCTGGCCATCGGGCTGGTCCTGCTCGCGTTTCGCTTCGCCGGCATCCTCGTCCCGGAGGAGAGCGCCGCGCAGACGCTCGTCGCGGTCTCCGCCAGCGGGCTCCTGCTCGGCTTCCTGGTCCTGGCGACGCAGGCCGGCCCCTTCGCCCAGATCGTCGGCGCCCTCCGGGTGGAGAACGCCATCGCGCTGTTCGAGCTGGGCGGGGACCACGACCGGCATGAGTCGCCGGTGCTGCACGTCGCCCAGATCGCCATCGTGGCCGCCTCCGTCGTGCTCTTCCGCTGGTACCTCGTCACCCTGAGCACCGGCGAGGCCACGGCCGACGCCAGCGAGAGGCCCGCGCTATGAGCCCGCTCCTGATGGCCCTCGTCCCCGTCGTCCTCGCGCCCGCGTGCGCCGCGCGGACGCGCCCGTCCCTGGCTCCCCTGGTGCTGGTGGGCGCCGGCACCGTCGAGGTGGTGCTGTCGCTCATCGTCGCCTTCGGTCGCGACAGCGGCAGGACCCTCGGCGGATACTTCCTCGTCGACCCCACCGCCCGGCTGTTCCTGGTCGTCATCAACCTCGTCTTCCTGGGCGTCGCGGCCTACGTGTGGAATCGCGTGCGGACCGTGCCCGAGCTCGCCGTGGGCATCGAGCGGTTCGGCGTCCTCGCCTTGCTGTTCCTGGGGGCGGCAAACCTCGCGGTGGTCTCCAACCACCTCGTCGGGACGTGGGTATCGCTCGAGCTCACCACGCTCGCCGCGGCCCCGCTCATCGTCCGGGAAGGGATCCCCTCGTCGCGCCGGGCCTCGTGGCACTACTTCCTCTTCTCCTCCGTGGGGCTCGGGCTCGCCTTCGTGGGCTTCCTCTGCCTCGCCCGCAGCCTCGAAGCGGATGGCCTGGTGCCGACGTTCTTCCTGGACGAGCTCGCCGGCAGGGTGGGCGGCCCCCCCAACACCTGGCGCAAGCTGGGATTGGCGCTCGTGTTCCTGGGCTACGGGACCAAGCTGGGGCTCGCGCCGATGTACAGCTGGCTGCCCGAGGCGTACGACGAGGCCCCGCCGGCGGTGACCGTCCTGCTCGCGGCCGTGCAGTTCAACTGCGCGCTGGTGGGGCTGCTCCGCGTGCTCTCGGTCTACCGAGCGGGCAACCCCGAGCTCGTCGCCGACGAGCTGCTGGTCATCGGCCTCGCCTCGATGGCGGTCTCCACGGCCAGCATCATCGCCACCCGCAACATCAAGCGCCTGATCGCCTACGCCTCGATCAACCACGCCGGCGTCATCGCCATCGGGCTGGGGGTCGGCAAGGGCGCCTCGTATGGGGTGCTGCTCTACGTGGTGAGCAACGCCTTCATCAAGGCCATCCTCTTTCTCACCGTCGGCAAGATCAAGGCGCACTACCGGACCAAGGACACGCGGGAGATCGGGGGCCTCATCAAGGATCTCCCCTACTCCGGGCTCTTCCTCATGGTCGGCACCTTCGCGCTCCTCGGCTTCCCGCCGTTCGGGAGCTTCCTTGGCGAGCTGATCATCCTCTCGGGCCTGGTCCAATCCGGCCAGATGCTGGTGTTCGCCACCTTCTGCCTGCTCATCACGGCCACCTTCGTGGCCACCGGCCGGACCGTCTTCCCGATGATCTGGGGAGAGCCGAAGCGCCACGTCACCTGGCCTCGCCAGACGGCGCTCGCCGCGGCGCCCAAGCTGGTGTTCCTGGTGGCCCTGCTGGCGATGGGGATCTACATGCCGCCTGCCGTCAATACCCTGTTCCGCCAGGTCGCCGCCTCGCTGGGGGGGGAGTGATGACCTCCGTCGTCCTCCACGCCCTGCCGCTCGATCAGCTGGCGCAGCTCGACCCGGAGCCCTGGCGTGCCGATCTCCTCGATCGCGTCGAGCAGGGCGCCCGGCCGGTGACGCTCTATGGCACCCCCGCGCCCACCGGCGCCGAGGTCTTCGTCACCGCCGTGCTGGAGGAAGGGCCCGGGCGCCTCCACCTCAGCCGGACCCTGGTGACGCGGGCGGTGGGCTACCCGGAGCTGACCACCACGATCCCTGCGCTCCACTGCTTCGAGCGCGAGCTCCACGAGCAGCACGGCGTGCGGTTCGTCGGGCACCCCTGGCTGAAGCCCATCCGCTTCGAGGGCGGGGATCGAGCCGCGATGAACGGATACCCCTTCTACAAGATCGAAGGCAAAGAGGTCCACGAGGTCGCCGTCGGTCCGATCCACGCCGGCGTGATCGAGCCGGGCTCGTTCCGGTTCATGTGCCTGGGCGAGCAGGTCTACCACCTCGAGATCCACCTGGGCTACCAGCACCGCGGGGTGGAGGCCCTCCTCCTTCGCGGCGATGCGCGGAAGCTCACCCCCCTGGTCGAGACCATCGCGGGCGACACCAGTGTGGCCCACGCGTGGGCCTACTGTGCGGCCCTCGAGCGCCTCGCGGCGATCGAGCTGCCCCTGGAGATCGAGGCGGCGCGCGGCGTCGCGCTCGAGCTGGAGCGGATCGCCATGCACCTGGCCGGGCTGGCCGGGCTCGCGGCGGACGTGGGGTTCCTGCAAGGAGCGACGACGTACGGGCGGCTCCGGACCACCGCGATCAACACCAGCATGCTGCTGTGCGGGAGCCGGTTCGGAAGAGGGGCCCTCCGGCCGGGCGGCAATCCCTTGGCGCTCGACGGCCCCCGTCTCGACACGGTCCGGCGCGCCCTCTCGCTGCTGGAGGCGGATCTGCCCATCATCAACGACTGCTTCCTCTCGGCCAGGACCGTGCAACATCGCCTCCAGGGGGTGGGGGCGCTCACCGAGACGGTCGCGCGGGAGCTGGGCCTGGTCGGCATGTCGGCCCGCGCCTGCGGCGTCCCGCTCGACCAGCGCGCCGCGGGCCCGGGCATCTACGGCGTCGTGCCCGTCGTTCCCTGCACCGAGCCCTCCGGCGACTGCTGGGCGCGGGCCCGGCTGCGGGTGGCAGAGCTCGACGCGTCGCTCCGCTGGGTCCGCGGCGCGCTCGATCGCCATCCGGCCTGGCAGGCTGCGCGGGCCCGGCTCCTCGCGCTCGCGCCGTCGCACCTGGTCATCGCGGTCGCCGAGGGGTGGCGCGGCGAGGTGGTGCACTGTCTGGAGACCGACGCGCAGGGCGGGCTCCGGCACTACAAGGTCCAGGATCCGTCGCTCCGCAACTGGATGGGGCTTGCGCTCGCGGTGCGGGGGAACGACATCTCCGACTTCCCCATCTGCAACAAGAGCTTCGACCTCTCCTACTGCGGGAACGATCTCTGATGCTGTTCAAGTCGCTCCGCGTGCGCGCCTCCCAGGGCACGCAGTACATCACCGATCTCCGCAAGGCGGTCCCGAACGGCTTTCGAGGGCGCCCGGTAATCGCCGGCACGCCCTGCGAGGAGGGCTGCACGGCCTGCCGCGACGCCTGTCCGACCGGCGCCATCCAGCTCGCGCCGCTCGCGCTCGACCTCGGCCGGTGCGTCTTCTGCAGCGAGTGCGTCGAGGCGTGCCCGGCGGACAAGATCGCCTTCACGCCCGATCCCCGGATGGGCGCGCGCTCGAAGGAGGACCTCGTGGTCCGCGAGGGCGCGCCGGCCCCGCCCCTGCTCGCCGCGTCGGCCGAGCTCACCCGCCTCTTCGGTCGCTCCCTCAAGCTGCGGCAGGTGTCCGCAGGAGGGTGCAACGGGTGCGAGATGGAGCTCAACGCGGTCGCCAACGTCAACTTCGACCTCCAGCGCTACGGGATCGAGTGGGTCGCTTCCCCTCGCCACGCGGACGGGCTGGTCCTCACCGGGCCGTTGACGCGCACCATGCGGGACGCGGTCCGGCTAGCCTGGGAGGCCATGCCGGACCCGCGCTTCGTGATCGCCGTCGGAGCCTGCGCGATCTCCGGCGGCCTGTACGACGGCGCCCCGGGCGTCGATCGCGGCTCTCATCCTGGGGAACGCCCGAGAGCGTTCCCCGACTTCCTCGACGAGGTGGCGCCGGTGCTCTTCGTCCCCGGGTGCCCCCCGCACCCGCTCACGTTCATCCAGGCGATCCTGGATCTGCTGCGGATCCGGTGACCGTCCATCTCGTCCCCCGAGCGCGCTCCGGCAAGCGGCAGCGTGACGTGGTCTTCGCGCCCGTCATGTGCTCCACCGTGATGCGGCGCCTCGACAAGATGCTCGGCGTCGTCGCCGGCAAGAACGTCATCCTCACGTTCATCGGCGAGAGCGGGACCGGCAAGGAGGTGCTGGCCCGGCGCGCCCACGAGCTCTCCGGCCGGAGCAAGGGCCCCTTCATCCCCATCAACTGCGCGGCCATCCCGGAGGCGCTCTTCGAGAGCGAGCTCTTCGGCCACGAGCGGGGAGCGTTCACCGGCGCCAGCGAGCTCGCGCGCGGGAAAATCGAGGCCGCGCAGGGCGGCACGCTCTTCCTCGACGAGATCGGCGAGATGCCCTTCGCGATGCAGGCCAAGCTCCTGCGCTTCCTCGAGAACCTGCGCTTCATGCGCGTCGGCGGCAGCACCAAGCTCGACGCCGACGTGCGGCTCCTCTTCGCGACCCAGCGCCCGCTCGAGCAGGAGGTCCGCGAGGGGCGCTTCCGCGCCGACCTGTACTACCGGATCCAGGGCTTCACCATCCAGGTGCCGCCGCTGCGCGAACGCCGGGCGGACGTCGCGCCCCTCCTCGCTCATTTCGCCGCTCAGCTCTCCGCGCGTCACGGGACGTCTCCCCCGCGCCTGTCGCGCCAGGCGAAGGCGGCGCTGCTGCGGTACGACTGGCCGGGGAACGTCCGCGAGCTCCGCAACGTCGTCGAGACGCTGTGCCTCCTGCGCGCGGGCAAGCAGGTCCGGATGCGTGATCTGCCGGCGGTGCTGCAGCAGCGGGGCGGCGCCGAGGAGGCGCCGGGGGACCCCATCGTGCAGGTCTCTCTCGACCGGCCGCTCCACGCGCTGGTGGCCCAGATCATCGAGGCGGCGCTGGCGCTGGAGGGCGGGAGCAAGGCTCGGGCGGCGTCGCGCCTGGGGATCAGCGTGCGGACCATCCAGCGTCACCTCGCGGCGGGCGGCGGCTCGTGAGGTGAGAGGGGCCCGGGCAATCCCGAGCCGGTGGGCAGAGGGGGCGTCAAGGGCGCGCGAGTGGATACACGTCGACGCGCGTGGGCGTGGCGTCGACGTGCGTGGGCGTGGCGTCGACGTGCGTGGGCGTGGCGTCGACGTGCGTGGGCGTGGCGTCGACGTGCGTCGACGTGGCTTTGACGCGGGTGGACGTGGCTTCGACGTGCGTGGGCGTGGCGTCGATGTGCGTGGGCGTGGCTTCGACGTACGTGGGCGTGCCGTCGACGTACGTGGGCGTGGCGTCGACGTGCGTCGACGTGGCTTTGACGCGGGTGGACGTGGCTTCGACGTGCGTGGACGTGGCTTCGACGTGCGTCGACGTGGCTTCGACGTGCGTGGACGTGGCGTCGACGTGCGTGGGCGTGGCTTTGACGCGGGTGGGCGTGACTTTGACGCGCTCCGG
>Ga0302279_10000597_pt1 | contig 53072 bp, 46 predicted proteins | sample III_Bog_N3_3_FD_194541 | JGI IMG/M metagenome (GOLD analysis project Ga0302279, IMG submission 194541) | Peat permafrost microbial communities from Stordalen Mire near Abisko, Sweden - III_Bog_N3_3 | ecosystem: Environmental > Terrestrial > Soil > Wetlands > Peat | place: Sweden: Abisko... | reverse complement strand
TGGTCGGCGATCACGAACAGGCCGCCGGGCTTGAGCGCGGCGAAGATGGCGCGATTGGCCGAGGCGCGGTCGACGCCCAGGAAGCCGAAGTCGTGGTAGTTGAACATCAGCGTCACGAGGTCGAGCTTGCCCACCGCGGCTGACGGCACCGGGTTGTCGAAGGGCAGGGCGTAGTAGGCGATCGGCGCGGCGGCGACGCCCGCGGCCTTCATCGACGCCGCGCGATCGACCAGCACGTCGGCGGCCGTGCGCGGTTGCGCGGGCACGGCGGCCGGAGCCGGCATCGCACCGCCTTCCGGCGCGGCCGGCTTCGGCGCCGGATTGTTCGGATTGCGTGGCCGGCTCTGCGCATAGACAAGCCCCGTCGGGCCGATCACGCGCGCCAGCAGTTCTGTCGTGTAGCAGCCGCCGGTGCTGACGTCCAGCGCCGTCCAGCCCGGCTTGGCGCCGATGAACATCAGCATGTCGACGGGGTGGCGCCGTTCGTCGTTGGTGCGGTCGGCGGCGCTGCGGTCGGGGCTGGCGACGATCGCCTCGATCTGGCTGCGCGACAGCGGCGCCATGGTCGTGCTGGAGGAGGTGGCGGTCGACGAACTGGTCGTGGTGACGGCCACCATCGGCGGTTCCTTCGGTGTCGAACAGCCGAGCAGGGCGAGGATGGCCAGCGCGACGGCGCTGCCGGAAAGCATGAAACGTTGGCGCATGGCTTGTCTCTCGTTGTGGTGGACGCAAATGTGCCAGAGCAAGCCTCAGGCCCGGCTGCAGCTTCGCCCTGCTGTCGACTCGGGCGCGTCACACGCTCGTCAGCTGGGCCTCGCCTGCTTGAGAATGTCTGCTCGGACACCATCTGTGCGTCACCCCATGGCCCTGCAGGACTTCCATCCCGCCGTCGCGCGCTGGTTCGAGCGCCGTTTCGGCACGCCCACCGCCGCGCAGGTCGCGGCGTGGCCGCACATTCGCGCGGGACGCGACACGCTGGTGGCCGCGCCCACCGGTTCCGGCAAGACGTTGACGGCCTTTCTTGCGGCGCTGGATGACCTGGTGCGCCGCGGCGTCGCCGGCGAACTGCCGGACGAGACCGCGGTGGTCTACGTCTCGCCGCTGAAGGCGTTGTCCAACGACATCCGCGCCAACCTCGAGGCGCCGCTGGCCGGCATCCGCGAGGAACTGGCCGCCCTGGGCCTGCCCGACATCGACATCCGCACCGCCGTGCGCACCGGCGACACGCCGCAGCGCGAGCGCCAGCAGGCCATGCGCCGGCCGCCGCACATCCTGGTGACGACGCCCGAGTCGCTGTACGTGCTGCTGGGCGCGCTGTCTGGCCGGCGGATGCTCTCGACCGTGCGCACGGTGATCGTCGACGAGATCCACGCCCTGGCTGCCAACAAGCGCGGCAGCCACCTCGCGCTGTCGCTGGAGCGCCTGCAGAACGTGGTCGACCAGCCGCCGTGCGCGCCCGGCGAAGATGGCGAGCTGCCCGACCCCAAGGCCGTCGCGCCGCGCGCGCAGCCGCGCCACGTCACGCGCATCGGGCTGTCGGCCACGCAGAAGCCGATCGACGAAGTCGCGCGCTTCCTGGTCGGCGCCACCGGCATGGCGGACGGCATCGCCCGCTGCGAGATCGTCGACATCGGCTACAGGAAGCAGCGCGACCTCGCGCTGGAAGTGCCGCCCACGCCGCTGGCCGCGGTGATGTCCAACGACCAGTGGGAGCAGGTGTACGAGCGCATCGTGCAGCTGGTGGCGACGCATCGCACGACGCTGGTCTTCGTCAACACGCGCCGCATGGCCGAGCGCGCGGCGCGCCATCTGGCCGACCTGCTCGGCAAGGAATTCGTCGCGGCACACCATGGCAGCCTCGCGCGCGAGCTGCGGCTCGATGCCGAGCAGCGGCTCAAGCGCGGCGAGCTCAAGGTGCTGGTGGCCACCGCGTCGCTGGAGCTGGGGCTGGACATCGGCGATGTCGACCTCGTTTGCCAGCTCGGCTCGCCGCGCTCCATCGCCGCCTTCCTGCAGCGCGCGGGCCGCTCCGGCCACGCGGTGGGCGGCACGCCCAAGGCGCGGCTGTTCCCACAGTCGCGCGACGAGCTGGTCGAATGCGCCGCGCTGCTCGACGCGATCCGTCGCGGCGAGCTCGATGCGTTGCACGTGCCGACGATGCCGCTGGACGTGCTGGCCCAGCAGATCGTCGCCGAGACCGCCTGCCGTGACTGGGACGAGGACGCGCTCTTCGCGCTGATGCGCCGCGCCTGGCCCTACGCCGCGCTGCCGCGCGAGCGCTTCGACGCCGTCGTGCGCATGCTGGCCGACGGCTACACCACGCGCCAGGGCCCGCGCGGCTCGTACCTGCATCGCGACGCCGTGCACCACCAGCTGCGCGAACGCCGCGGCGCCCGCATGACGGCGCTCACCTCGGGCGGCACCATCCCCGAGACCGGCGACTACACCGTCATGCTGGAGCCGCAGTCCGACCGCATCGGCACCGTCAACGAGGACTTCGCGGTGGAGAGCCTGGCCGGCGACATCTTCCAGCTGGGCAATACCAGTTACCGTATCCTGAAGGTCGAGCCTGGCCGCGTCCGCGTGGAGGACGCCAAGGGCGCGCCGCCCAACATCCCGTTCTGGCTGGGCGAGGCGCCGGGCCGCAGCGACGAGCTGTCATTTGCGGTCGCACGGCTGCGCGAGGAGATCGGCGAACACGTCAAGCGCGACGGCGTGCCGGCCGCGATCGCGGCGCTCGTGGAGCAGACGGCGGGAGGGATCGACGCGGAGGCCGCGCGCCAGATCGTCGATCACCTCGCTGGCGCGCAGGCCGTGCTCGGCGCGCTGCCGACGCAAAAGCGCATCGTGATGGAGCGTTTCTTCGACCAGTCCGGCGGCATGCAGCTGGTGATCCACTCGCCGTTCGGCAGCCGCCTGAACCGCGCCTGGGGCCTGGCGCTGCGCAAGCGCTTCTGCCGCCAGTTCAACTTCGAGCTGCAGGCCGCGGCGACGGAAGACGCGATCGTGCTGTCGCTGTCCACCAGCCACAGTTTCCCGCTGGACGAGGTGTCGCGCTACCTGCGCTCGGCCACCGCATTGGAGGTGCTGATCCAGGCGCTGCTCGATGCGCCGTTGTTCGCGGTGCGCTGGCGCTGGAACGCGACGACCGCGCTCGCGCTGCCGCGCTTCGTCGGCGGGCGCAAGGTGGCGCCGCAGCTGCAGCGCATGAAATCGGAGGACCTGCTGGCCTCGGTGTTCCCGGATCAGGTGGCCTGCGCCGAGAACATCGCCGGCGATCGCGATGTGCCGGACCATCCGCTGGTCGCGCAGACGATGCACGACTGCCTGCACGAGGCGATGGACTCGGACGGCTGGCTGGCCGTGCTGCGCGGCATCGAGTCCGGCGCGATCGAGGTGATCGCGCGCGACCTGCCCGCGCCGTCGCCGCTGGCGGCCGAGGCGCTCAACGCGCGGCCCTATGCGTTCCTGGACGACGCGCCGCTCGAGGAGCGCCGCACGCAGGCCGTGCAGAGCCGCCGCTTCGGCGACGCCGACAACGTCGACGGGATGGGCGCGCTCGATGCCGACGCGATCGCCGGCGTGCGCGAGGAGGCGTGGCCACGCGCGCGCAATGCCGACGAGGTGCACGAGGCCTTGATGACGCTGGGCGCCGTCACCGAGGCCGAGGCGCGCTCCAACGAGCATTGGGAATCCGCGCTGGCGATGCTTGCGCAAGGCGGCCGCGCCGCGCGATTGGTTTCCAAGGAAACATCGCTGTGGGTTGCTGCGGAACGCCTCGCGGCGATGCGCCAGGTCTATCCGCTGGCGAATCCGCAACCGCACACCGCCTCGCCGCATGGCTACGAGAGCGGCTTCGAGACGCCCGAGGAGGCTTTGCGCGAGCTGCTGCGCGCGCGGCTGGGCGGCCTCGGGCCCGTGACCGTCGACGAGCTCGTCGCGCAACTCGCACTTCCCCGCGCCGACATCGAGATTGCCCTGGCCGCGTTGCAGTCCGAAGGCACCGTGTTCCAGGGCCACGTCACGCCGGGCCTGGCCGAACTCGAATGGTGCGAGCGCCACCTGCTCGCGCGCATCCATCGCTACACGCTCAGGCGCTTGCGGCGGGAGATCGAGCCGGTCGAGCCGCGCGACTTCGTGCGCTTCCTGTTCGAGTGGCAGCACGTGGCGGGCGCGTCGCGCGTCAGCGGCCCCGAGGCCTTGCCGGCCGTGCTCGCGCAGTTGGAAGGCTTCGAGGCGCCGGCCTCGTTGTGGGAGGCCGAGCTGCTGCCAGCGCGCGTGAAGGACTACGCGTCGTCGTGGCTGGACGACCTGTGCACCGCCGGTCGCACGATGTGGACGCGACTGAGGCCGCTGGCCAGCGGCGTGCAAGGCGGCGGTCGCTCGTCGTTGCGCACGACGCCCATCCTGCTGCTGCCGCGCCGCGCGGCGCCCACCTGGTCGCGACTGGCATCTGCCGCCGCCGATGACGAGGCGCTGGGCGGGCGCGCGCAACGCGTGTTCGACTTCCTCGACACCCACGGCGCGTCGTTCTTCGACGAGATCGCCGACGGCGCGCGCCTGTTGCCTGCCGAACTGGAAGACGCGCTGGCCGAGCTGGTGGTGCGCGGCCGTGCCAACTGCGACAGCTATGCCGGCCTGCGCGCGCTGCTGGTGCCGGCGGCCAAGCGGGCGACGGCGGCGTCGCGCTCGCGCCGGCGTGTCGCACTGTTCGGCATCGAGGACGCCGGGCGCTGGAATGTGATCCGATCGCCGGTGACCGACGCCAAGCAATCGGCCGAGGCCATCGAGCACGTCGCGCGCACGCTGCTGCGCCGCTACGGCGTCGTCTGCTTCCAGTTGCTGGAGCGCGAGGCCGCCTGGCTGCCGCCGTGGCGCGAACTGGTGCGCGTGTATCGGCGGCTGGAAGCGCGCGGCGAGATCCGCGGCGGGCGCTTCATCGCCGGCGCGACCGGCGAACAGTTCGCGCTGCCCGACGCCATCGCCACGATGCGCGCCGTGCGCAAGCAGCCGCCGGACGACGCGCTGGTGTGCCTGTCGGCGTCCGATCCGGCCAACCTGCTGGGCACCGTGTTGACGGGCCCCAAGGTGCCGCGCGTCGCCGGCTCGCGCGTGCTCTATCGCGCCGGCCTGGCCGTCGGCACCTGCGTTGGCGGACAGATCGAATTGCTGGTGACGTTGTCGCCGGAGGACGCGCGCCAGGCCACGCGCGCACTGACATTGGATCCGCAAGTGCGGTTCATGGAGATGACCGCGCTTGCCGGCTGAGTCAGGCCGCGTGGCGCACGTCCTTGAGCATCATGTATACGAAGCCTCGGTCGGACGACGTCCGGTAGGCGCCATCAGCGTTCAGCAGGTGCACGGCGACGGCGGCCATGTTCCAGGCCTGGCGTTCGTCCGCTGACCACTTTCGCACGCACAGGTGCGGGCGGTTCAGCGCCTCGCCGCAGTCGCGAACTTGCGCCATTCGCCCGACCGTTGCCGGCTCCAGGCTGTGGTTCGCCCAAGGCCACAGCCAGGGCCGCGCCCTTGCCGTGGTCGCCTCAAGCGAGGGATGGATCGTCGTCCATGGCGAGATTGTCGAGCCAATGCGACGACGAAGTCGATCAGCGCAAGTGCTGTCCGAAGAACGTGAACGTGCGATCCCACGCGCGCTGTGCCCACACCGGGTCGTAGTTCGTCTGGGCGATGCGGCCCTCGCCGACGGCCTGCTCGTTGCCGAAGGCGTGGTGCGCGAGATAGTGGTGGAAGTCGAACTTCACGTCTGCCTCGCTGAGCTTGGCGGCCAGGCCTTCGACCTGCGTGGCGGGGAAGAACTCGTCCTGCGTCGCCCAATGGCCTTGCAGCGGGATCTTGATCTTGCTCGCGTCGATGTATTCGAGCGGCGGGCAGCCGTACCAGGTGACGGCGGCATCGAGCTCGGGCACGTTGGCCGCGGCCAGCAGCGTCAGCGCGCCGCCCATGCAGAAGCCCACGCAGCCGACCTTGGCCGCATGAGTCTTCAAGTACTGGACGGCGCCGCGCACGTCCTGCGCGGCGGCGTCGCCGAAGTTCAGCGCGGTCATCAGGTGGTGCGCTTCTTCCTCCTCGACGGTGGACTTGCCGCGGTACAGGTCGGGCACCAGCGCCAGGTACCCGGCGTGGGCGAGCCGGTCGGCGACGCCGCGAATCTGGTCGTTCAGGCCCCACCATTCCTGGATCACCACCACCGCCGGCGCGCCGTTGGGCCGCGTGGGCTGGGCCAGGTAGCCCTGCAGTGCCTGGCCATCGGGCCGCTTGAAAGTGACCATCGTTCTCATCGTGTGCTCCTGGGTGCGGATTGCGCGTGCCGGGCCGAAGGCGGCTGGCGAGGGCTGGAGCTTAGCCGCAATGCGAGGCCGCGCGAGCGGGCAGGGACTTGCGCACCATGGCCTCTTGCGTCACCAGGCCAAAGCCACCGGCGCGATCGTGACGACCGGCGCCGGCCCGTCCAGGTTCCTGAAGTGGAAGTCGCCGAGCCAGGGCGCGGCCGCGGGATCGATGGCGACGGTGATCGTGCCCGGCGCGCCGTCCAGGCCGTCATGGCCGTCGAGTCCGTCACGCCCGTCTCTGCCGGACGCGCCCGACCCGCTGCCGCCCGCACCACCCGAGCCGCCGGCGCCGCCCTTGCCGCCGCGACCCTTGCGGCCGCCTTGTCCTGCGCTCACGGTAATGGCCAGCGAGCCGCCGGCGGGATCGATGATGAAGTCGCGATCCTTGCCGGACGCGTTCACGCGCACGTGCAGCAGCGGCTGGGCGCCCGCCGCCAGGGCGATGGCCACGTGGACGTCGGGGCCGGGGTCGCCATCGCCGCCGTCGCCGCCATCGGTGCCATCGGTGCCATCGCCACCGTCGCCGCCGGCACTGGGGCTGTCCGGGTCGAACGATCCCGGGGAGCCGGGCGTGCCGGGCATTCCGTCCATCCCGTCGGTGCCGTCGGTGCCGTCAAGGCCTTGGTAGGTGCGCGCGAAGGCGACGTCGTAGCGCACTGGGATGTCCAGATCGGCCACCGGTGCCGCCTGTCCCGCGGCGGTGATGCGCACGTGCGGCGTGCGGCCCTCGCTCAGATGCGGATTGGCGGGCAGCGAGACGACGCCGTCGGCATTGACCTTCACGACGCTCGCATCGAAGTGATAGCTGTCGAGCAGCACCTTGCCGCCGGCGGCGCCGGCCGAGGCCAGCGTGCGGCCGTCGGTGGTCGTCGCGACGACGGACAGCGTCGCCTTGCCGCCAGGCGCGATGCCCCCGTTGCCGGGCATCGACGCCGCGATGGCCTGCAGCGGCACGCCGTCCAGCCGCATGCGGGCCCCGGTCATCACCATGATGGACTCGCAGCCTGACAGCGCGACGGTCGCGATGGCGAGCACGCCGACGAGCGCCGCGCTCCGGCGGCGTTGGAACCTGTTGCCTTGCATGGGATGGACTCCCTGTTTGCGCGGATCAAGATCGTCCGCTGGAATCCAATGTAAGTTTCCGGGCCGCGCCCGCGTGCAACGTTGCGTCACGTTGCGTGAAGCGTTCGTGAACGCCGCGTCAGGCGGGAGGAAGCGCGGTGCCGCAGGCACTGCAGAACTTCGCCTCGGCGCTGGCCTGCGTGCCGCAGGCCGTGCATAAGCGCCGCGCGGGCGTGCTCGCGGCCGCGGGCGCGGCCGTCACGCGCGGCGCGTCGCCCGCGCCCACGAGCGCCTCCGCGCGCGCGGGCGTCGCGCCGCCCAGCAGCGCCTCGGTGGCCTGCAGCGATGCGATGCGATGTTGATCCTCGCTGGCGCGCGGCGCGACGAACACGCTCTGGCGCGCGGCGAAGGACTCGAGCTCGCCTGCCAGACGCGCCGCCTCCTGCGAGGTCGCATACATCGCCGTCACCTGGCGCTGGCCGTCCTTGCCGAACACCACCGACTCGACGCGCGCGCGCCAGATGCGCAGCGTCATCGCCTCCACGCGCACCACGTCGTTGTCGGTCTGCAGGCGGCTGCTCAGCTGGTTGCCGGTGCCGATGCGCGGCGATTGCCAGGTGCCCTGCAGCTCCACCCACACGAGCTCGGATTCGAAGTCGAAGCGGCCCCAGATCGCGCCGGCCGACTGGAAGCAGAACGCCGCGATCGCCAGGCACACCGCGGCATAGCCGATGGTGGCGGTGTCGCCCCAGCCGTCGGCCAGCACGCGAGAGGGGTCGAACCCGCGCACGTAGACCAGCGCGCAGACCACGCCGACGAGGGTCAGCAGCGTGCCATAGAGATCGAGCATCACGAGCCAGCTGTGGCGCGGCGTGCGCAGCGCGCTGTCCAGCGTCACGGCGGCGGTGCCCGACATCGGCATCGGCTGCGTCTCTTCCAGCAGCTCGCCGGCGAACTGCCCCGAGCCGGCCGCGCCGGGCGTCGACGGCTCGATGCGCGTGTAGCGACGGTTCGGGATCTTCTCGACCCACTGGTTCTGCAGCGTGCGATCGAGCTCGGTGATCAGCGACGCCGGCGGCCCGTTCATCGACAAGGTGCGCTGCTCGCAGCTGCGCTCGGTCTGCGGCGAGCCATCCAGCTGCGCGTGCAGCGCGCACAGGATCAGGATCACGGCGACCAGCGCGCATGCGAGCAGGAACGTGGCCTGGCCTGTCACCGAATAGCGCACCGACGGCAATGCCGCGCCGAGCAGGTTGGCGGCTACCGGCCCGACGATGGCGGCCACGACCAGCGCGATCAGCGCGCCCGTGCCCAGCCGCGCCTGGCTGCCGCTGACCAGTGGCCGCAGCAGCATCACCGCGCCGAAGGCGAAGTAGACGAGCGAGATCAGCGGGCGCGACGCCGCGGTGCCGAACAGGCCCCAGGCGAACAGGAAGCTGGCCAGCGTGACCAGGAACGACAGCGCGTTGAAGAAGTGGCGCTGCGCGAGTTCCTGCACGACGATGGGCGCGGTGATGAGCCGCGGCACCGCGTGGTACAGCACGCCGTTCAACGCGCCTTGCGGCTCGGGGTATTCGAGGCCGCCCTGGCGCAGCGTGGCCTTGTAGAAGTCGGCGCGCGCGGAGTTGCCGGTGGCGCCGATCGCCACTTCCGGCGCCAGCGAACGCGGCCGTCCGCGGCCGAAGAAAAAGCGCAGCCGGCGTGCGGCGATCACCGCGAACGAGCAGCCCGCTGCCAGCAGCCCGACGCCCACCAGCAGGGGCGCGATGCCCAGGCGCAGCGACTCCGACTGGATCGCGGCGCGCGCCCACATCAGCCCGGTCAGGCCGCCCAGCAGCGTGATGGCGGCGCAGGCGAACAGGAAGGTGTTCTCGACCCGGAACGGGTTGGGCAGTTCGAGCCGCTTGTTGTCCGAGCTGTAGTCGTAGGCCAATCGTCGCTCCCCCGAGGTGTGCGGCGATTCTATGAGGCGATGTTCGAACTCACGGCGTCTGTTTGCCAGTGGCCACGGCGTTGCGCGAGAGGAAGCCCGCGATCGCATCGACGACGCCCGGGACCAGCGGCAGCGACGGGTCCGCGTAGGCGGCCACGTTTGTGCCGCGATCGTCCGTGGGCACGGCCTTGAGGACGTGGTTGACTCCGGGCAGCAGCACCAGCTCGGCACGCGGAGCCTTCTGCTTCAAGCGGCGCGCGTCCGCTTCGCCGACCTCGATGTCGCGCTGGCCCTGCAGCACCAGCACCGGCTTTTGCAATTGCGCGACGAGCTGGCCCGGATCGCAGGACATGTCGCTGATCAGGAAGCCCTGCACCCGCGGATTGAACAGGCCCCGCAACGCCGCGGGCAGGGTGGTCGCGTCGACCCGTTCGCCGCGTTCCAGCGCTGCGATCGCGCGCATCGCCGGATCCAGCAGCGCGGCGTTGTCGGGATTGGCGGCGAGTTGCTCGCGCAGGACCTCGGCGAGCGGTCGCCCCGCCGTCGATACCAGCACGAGCCCGCAGATATCCGGCGCCTGGCCTGCCGCCAGCGCGACGAGCCCGCCCTCGCTGTGGCCCAGCACCCGGACGCAGGGCGCGCCCGTCGTCTTGCGCAGCACGGCGATCCAGGCGTTCACGTCGGCTGGCCCGGCGCAGGCCCCGTCGGCAAGCAGGCAGGCGGCGCACAGCAGGAGAGTCCTTGCGAAGGTCATGATTGGCTTGTCCGGGTGATCGGTGAGCAGGCCAGGCCGGTCAGGCCTCGCCCTTGGTTCCGGCGCTGTCCGCGCCAGGCTTGACCTTGCGCCCGCGCCGCGCGAGCGCCTCGCGCAGCAGGAACTCGACTTGCGCATTGGCGCTGCGCAGCTCCTGCGCGGCCAGGCGCTCGATCTCGGCCCACAGCTCGGGATCGATGCGCAGCGGGTAGGACTTCTTGCCCGGACTGGCCATGCGTCTTGCCCGCCATCAGTTGTAGAGCGTGCCGGCGTTGATGATGGGCTGCGTGTCCTTGTCGCCGCAAAGCACCACCAGCAGGTTGCTGACCATCGCGGCCTTGCGCTCGTCGTCCAGCACGACGACATTGCGCTCGCTGAGGGCCGTCAGCGCCGCCTCCACCATCGCCACCGCGCCCTGCACGATCTTGTGGCGCGCGCTGATCACGGCCTCGGCCTGCTGGCGGCGCAGCATCACCTGCGCGATCTCGGGCGCGTAGGCCAGGTGCGTGAGGCGGGCGTCGGTCACGGCCACGCCGGCGTTCGAGAAGCGTGTCGACAGCTCGGTCTTGAGCGCCATCGCGACGTCGTCGAGCCCGCCGCGCAGCGTGATCTCGCCGCTGTCGTCGCTGTCGGCCTCGTCGTACGCGTACAGCGACGCGACGTGGCGCAACGCGGCCTCGGACTGCAGCTTCACGTAGAGGTCGACGTCGTCGACCTCGAAGCGCGCCTTGGCGGTGTCCTGGACGCACCAGATGATCACCGCCCCGATCTCGACCGGGTTGCCGCGCTTGTCGTTGACCTTGAGCGCCGGCGAGTTGAGGGTGCGCGCGCGCAGCGAGATGCGGCGCTTGGCGCAGAACGGATTGGCCCAGCGCAGTCCCTGGGCGCGGTCGCTGCCGTCGTAGCGGCCGAACAGCGTGACGATGGCGGCCTCGTTGGGCTGCAGCGTGTACAGCCCTGCGAAGCACGCCACGGCGCAGAGCACGCACAGCGCGCCGGGCAGCACATGCGACAGCAGGATCGTGCCGGGGTCCATGTCGTCGCGGATGGCGACGAAGCGCGACAGCGCGACAAGCACCAGCACGATGCCGGTCACGGTCATCGCATAGCCGTTCATCGAGGTCAGGCGCCGCTCCGAATATTCCATGCGCGTGGCGTTGGAGGCAGTCATGGCAAAGTCCTGGAAGAGATCAAAGTGATATCACTCTAGGACTCGGCGATCCGGCTGTCAACCCCGCGTGCGGCGTGCGTTCCGCCACGTTTTGGAACACACCCGCGCAAGCGCGCGCTCGCCGGGCCCTTGCTGGCACCTAACATCGCGGCTGTCCCCGTTCGAGACCGGAAGCCTTGGAGTGAACATACCGTCGCCAGATCGCCGCACGTCGACCATGACGTTGATCATCGTGGCAAGCGCCATCGTCCTGCTCGCCGTTCTCGTGGCATGCGCGGGCGGCGGCGGCAAGACGGCCGACGACGCCTCGGGCGAGGTGCTCACCCCCGTTGCGCCCGGACTGCGCGGCTATCCGTTCGCCGCGTCGCGCAGCACGACGCAGGACTACTTCGGCACCGCGATCAGCGACGACTTCACCTGGCTGGAGGATGCCGCGTCGCCGGTCACGCGCTCGTGGCTGGCGGCCGAGAACGCCTACAGCCGCCGCTATCTTGACGCGATGCCCGCGCGCGGCGCGCTGCGCCAGCGCCTGCAGGCGCTGATCGGATCGACGGCCAATGCCTACTCGTCGCTCGTCGAGCGCGGCGGCGTCGTGTTCGCGCTGAAGTTCGCGCCGCCGCTGCAGCGGCCCGTGCTGGTGACGCTGCGCTCGGTGGACGACCTGGCCAGCGAGCGCGTGGTCTTCGATCCTAACGACACCAGGTCGGACGCGTCGCTGTCGATCGACTTCTTCCGGCCCTCGCTCGATGGCCGGCGCGTGGCCGTCGCGCTCGCAGATGGCTCGGTGCGCGTCATCGACATCCCGACGGGCCAGCCCTTGCCCGGCGAGATACCGCATGTGGTATCGGCGGCCGCTGGCGGCGACATCGCCTGGAGCGCGGGCGGCGCGGGCTTCTTCTGCACGCAATATCCGGCTGCCGGCGGCCGGCCGTTCGCCGATGCGCCAGGCCTGGCGCAGGTCGTTTTCCATCGGCTGGGCAACGCGCCGGCGCAGGATCGCGTCGAGCTCTCGGCCGGACTGCCGCGCCTGGCACGCGTGCGCCTGGAGAGCTCGCGCGACGGCCGCAGCGTGCTGGCGCTGGTCGAGAACGGGCGCGGCGGCGATGTCGCGCTGTACCTGAAGCCGGCTGACGCGAACGGCGAGGGTGCATGGCGGCGTCTGGCCAGCGAGGCGGACGGCGTGCGCGACGCGCAGTTCGGCGACGACGACGCGCTGTGGGTCCGTTCCATCGCCAATGCGCCGCGCGGCAAGCTGCTGCGGGTGCCGTTGTCGGAGACGAAGGCGGTGGCCTGGGACAAGCTGACGGTCGTCGCGACGCCGTTGGAAGGCGCGATCCAGCGCTTTGCGGTCGCCAACGGCACGCTGTACCTGGCCGAAGGCCAGACCGGCCCGTCGCGCCTTCGCATGATCGACCTGCGCACCCGGCGCGCGTCGCTGGTGGCGTTGCCGCCGATGAGCGGGGTCGCCGCGCTCGCGCGGATCGGCCGCGGCGACGTGGTCGCGCAGGTGGTCAGCTACGTCGAGCCGCCGCTTTGGACCCGCGTGGCCGGCGGACGCGCGAAGCGCACCGCGCTGGTCACGACCTCGGATGCCAACTTCAACGACAGCGACCTCGTGCGCGAATTCGCCACGTCGCGCGACGGCACGCCGGTGGCGATCGACATCCTGCGCCGCCGCAGCACGCTCCTCGATGGCCGCAACCCCGTGCTGCTGATGCCGGCCGGCGCAATGAGTGGCACCACGACGCCCGACTTCGATGCTGCACGCCGCGTGTGGCTGGATCGCGGCGGCGTGATCGCGGTGGCGACGCTGCGCGGGGCGCCGGAACCAGGCGAGGCCTGGCGCGTCGACGGCGTGCGAACGAACAAGCAGAACGCGTTCGACGACTTCATCGCGTCGGCCGACTACCTCGTCAAGCGCGGCTACACGCAGCATGCCTTGCTGGGTATCCGCGGGCGTGGTGATGGCGCGTCGGTGGTGGCCGCGGCGCTGACGCAGCGGCCCGACCTGTTCCGCGCCGCCGTGGCCGCGGGCGGCCGCTACGACATGCTGCGGCTGGAGCGCGACGCGGCTGGCGAATATGACGCGCCCGAATTCGGCAGCGTCAAGGAGCGCGCGCAGTTCAATGCACTGGCAGCGTACTCGCCGCTGCGCGCGGTGCGCGACGGCGCGGACTACCCTGCAGTGATGCTGACGGCCGGTGAGCGCGACGGCCGCGTCGATCAGGCGCAGTCGCGCAAGATGGCCGCCCGGCTGCAACAGGCCGACCCGAGCGGCCATGTGCTGCTCCTTCGAACCGATGTCTCAAGCGGACAACCCGCGCTGTCCAGCCTGACGGAGACCGTCGACCAGGCAAGCGACGAAATGGGATTCTTCCTCAACGAGATCGTCGCCGCTCAATGACAGTCGCCCGGTTGCCATCGCGCCCGCACCGACGCTGTCATCCTGCGAGATTCGCGGTGACCGTGCTGGCGCTTGAGCAACCAAGAGAAAAGGGCGCCGAGGCGCCCTTGTTTTCATGAGACCTGCGTCGCGCTTCAACGATCGCGCTCGCCGTCCTTGCGTTCACGATCGTCCTTGCGCTCGCGCTCGTTCTTCTTCTTTTCACCCTTGTCCTGGCCTTCCTTGGGCTTGGCCGGCGCGGCCTGGCTGGCGGCCTGTGCGCCCGGCTGGCCTTGGGCGTTGCCGCCGCGGCGGCGCGGATCCTGCGCGCTTGCCTGTTGCGGCTGGCCTTGGCCTTGCGGCTGGACGTTGGCCTGGGCTGGTTGGCCCGGTTGGCCGAATTGGCGTTGCGGCGGCACCTGCCCTTGCGGCTGCCCATTGCCTGGGACAGCTTGTCCGTACTGGCGAATGGGAACGGCTTGCTGGGCCGCGGGTTGTTGCGCCTGGCCCTGCGGCTGTGCCTGAGCCGGCTGGCCGTTGATCAGCGCCGGCTGGCGCGGCGGCTGGTCGAACTCGGGCCGGCCCTGGCCATTGCCCGGGACAGTCTGTCCGTACTGTCGAATCGGCTGTGCTTGCTGGCCTGCGGGTTGTTGCGCCTGGCCCGGCTGGACCTGCGGCTGCATCGCTTGCTGCGGCGGACGCTGGACGCCGTACTGCGGGCGGACCGGCTGAGCCGCGGGCAGCGGCATCGGCGCGTGGCCCGATTGGTAGGTCGGGATCGCCTGCGCCGATGTCGGCTGCGGCGCCGCGGGGCGTCCGGCGGGCGCCAGCGACGCGGCCAGGTGCGCGCGCGCAGGCACCGAGTTCTGGAACGCCTGGCCATTGGCCGTGGCGCCGGCAGGAGCCTCGATCGTCACGTTCGTGATGTTGGTGACGTTGTTGACCGTGTTGTGGCTGTTGACGTCCACGTTGCCGTGCACCCGCATGCCCACGTTGACGACGGCCGGCGCGCTGACCACCACTGCCGGCGGCGTGCCCAGCGGCGCCGGCACGATGATGCCGGCGCGCGAGCCCGGCGGCGGCGGCACGAACACGCCCTGCGGGCCCATCGGCGGACGGCCGGCGAAGCGCACGCCCGGCGCCGCGAGGGCCACCGTGATGCTCAGGCCCACCGGCGGCGGCACGAAGTGCGCCTGCGGTGCGCACCAGAAGCCGGGCACGAAGACGACGACGTCGCCGCGGTGCTCGTAGTAGGGCTGCACCCAGCCGTAGTTGGGCCGCGGCGGCGGCGCCCAGCGGCCGGCGCTCCAGAACCAGCGGCCTTCCCAGGCCCAGTAGCCGCCCGTCCACACGGCTTCGACATAGGGTTGCGGCGGCGGCACTTCCACCAGCATCGGCGGCGGCGCCCATTGCACGGCGATCGGCGCGGGCTGTTCGAGCGGCGGGTCGACGTAGACGCTGACGACAGGCTCGTTGTCCGGCGCGGCCTGCGGTTGCTCGTAGACCGGTTGGGGACGCGGCGGCGGCGCCTGGACGTAGCGCGGCGGGGCCTCGACGACGCAGGCGCTGAGGAGGGCGGCAGCGCCGAGGGCGGTGGCCAGGAGGCCCAGGCGCATGCAGGCCTGGCGGGACGGAGTGGTCATGTGGAAGCAGTCCTGTGGGTTCGCCCCTGCCGTGCGGGCCGAACGCGCCGTTGGCGCGTGTGTGTCGGTTCAACGCTCGAGCACCAGGGTTGGTGGGCAGGCGACACGCTAATTTACATTTGATGCCATGACGAAGCTGAAGGCGGGTTGGATGCGTGATCTCGCTGCGCGATGGCAAGGCGGCAGCTGCTTCATGGCGGGCGTCGGAGTCCAGGTCGATGGAAGAGGCCGACGGCTCTGCATGGACGATGGGCTGGGCGAGCCGGCGTTCGCCGAACTGCTCGACATCCTGATGAAAGAAGGCGTCGAGTTCGGCTTCTTCGATTCCCGTATCCGTCGCCATCCGACCCCGGCGCCTACCTGAGCTATTGCCCTCAAGAAGGAAGGTGGCTGATGACCTTGGGCAATCACGGTTGGAGCGGCGGCATCTACAAGGTGTCCGCCGCCGTCGTTGCACGGCAACTTTGCGATCTACACGAGGCGGGCCGGCTGTCGCCTGTCGAACTGGATCAAACAGGCTTCTTCAGGCACTACCCGTCGATGAGCGCCGAGAGAAACGACCAGATGAATCGACAACTGATCGACCTGCATTCGCGCCTCGAAGCGTGAGTCGGCAGGCTCGCCGAACCGTGCAGCAAGACAGCGAGTCGTGTTCAGCCCGCGCGCAGCGTGTCCTTGGGCGCCGGCAGGCACAGCTGTTCTTCGGGGATGAGGATCCACAGCAGCACGTACAGCGCGAGCCCCGAACCGGCGAAGCAGAGGCCGAACGTGAAGATCAGCCGCCATACCCAGGAGGGTACGCCGGTGACCTGCGCGATGCCGCCGCACACGCCGCCCAGCCAGCGGTCGTGCAGGCTGCGGCGCAGCTGGCTGAGGGCGCTGGCTGGCGGGCTGGTGCGCGCGCCCGAGGGCTGGCCGCTGAGCACGCGCGCCTTGGCCCGCGCGAACTCCTCGTCCGAAAGGATGCCGCGTTGATGAAGGTCGCCGAGCTTGCCGAGTTCGTCGCTGTCTGACATGGTCTGCTCCTGAGCGAAGGCGTTGATGCGATGAGCGCAGGTTACGCCGATCGAGGCGGCGGCGTGATTGCCTTGCGACAGGCTGCGGCGGCGCCCGATGAAGCGCGCGAAGGCGCCGATGCGCGGGCTTCGTGCGCCTGCATGAAGGCGCGCATTCACTCGGCGACCGGCCTCAATGCTTCACGTTGTCCTTGTTGAAGCCGCGCGTGGGCGCCATCGTCGGCCGCGGGCCGTCGTCGGAATCGCTGCAGGGCGCCTGCCATTCGCGCAGCTCGGTGGCCAGCAACTCGTTGCCATCCTTGTGCGCCAGGCCGATCAGCTCGAAGACGTTGGCGTCGTTGACCAGTTCGTGTCCCAGGCCCAGCTTGAGCTGGCGATAGATGTGTTGCGGATCGGTCGAGTCGTTCTGCGCTTTCATGGGCTCTCCAGAAGTGAATCGCGTCGCGGCAACGCCTGTGCCCGTTCCCGGGCGGACGCGCCCTGCGGCCCAGTGTGCCCCGCGCCGAAAGTCCCTTCGACGCTACAGGCGCAGGCGGCCGGCGTAGCCGGTGAGCTCCAGGTAGCCCCAGCCGACCGTGGCGCCGTCTTCGCGCCGAAGCGACGACAGGCCTTCCCAGTAGACCGACCCGGTGGACTCGCGGCTGTCGAGTTCCTGGTCGTCCAGCAGCGCGGCCACGCGCCAGCGGCCCGAGGGCGTGCTCAGCATCCACTCGACCGGGTAGGCGGCCTGCGTGCGCGGGCTGGTCCATCGCCGCAGCGGCTCGAAGCGCACGTCGCCGGCGCCGAACACGCGCAGCTCGCCGGACGCGCTGCGCCACGAGCCGCCCGCCCACAGCGCGCTGCCGTCGGCGCGCCGCAGCCGGAACGCCGTCAGCGCGGCGCCGTCGAGCAGGTTGAAGCCGACCCAGTCCCAGCCGACAGCCTCGGTCGGCAGCAGCTCGTTGCTCCACTCGTGATCCAGCCACGCGCGCCCGCTCACGTCACGCGCGGGCGCGCCGGCGCGCTCGACGCGCCCGCGCACCGCGAGCTGCGGCTCGCTGTAGTAGTGGCTGGCCTGGCGCGGGTCGGGGCCTTTCTGCGAATAGCCGGCGTCGCCCTGGAGCAGCAGGGCTTGCGTCGCGGCGAGGTCGAGATCGAGCGCGAAGCGATCGTTGCGCACGGCGATGCGCAGGGTGCTCGGCGCCGAGGCCGGCGCTGCCGCGCGCAACAGCGACCAGTCGCGCAACTGCACGACCTGGGTTCCCGTCGGCGCGGGCGTCCGAACGAGCCCGAAGCCTTCACGGCCGGCGCGCTGGTCGTGCATCAGCCTGCCGCCCGTGCCGGTGAGGTCGGTCAGCGCGACATGCGCGAACACGAGCTGGCGCGCGGCAAAGCGGCTCGCGGAGTCCTGCGCGAGACCGGTGCGCGTGCGAAAGAACGTCACCTGGAAGCCGAAGTCGGGCGGCTTGCCGGCATCGAGCGCCGCGCCCAGGCGCAGCCAGCCGGTGACGTACCACCACTCGATGTGGGTATCGGGATGCGCACCGTGGTCGGAAGGGAAACGCAGCGCGCGGTGCGTGACGCCGAGCGGCGCTGCATCGGTTGCCGGGACATCGGCCTGCGCGCGCCATGCGGCCAGGGCCGGCAGCAGGCCGGCGACGAAAGGACGGCGGCGCATCACCAATCCTCCTTGACGGCACGCACCACGTCGCGGCTCGCTGCCGCATGTCCGCTGCCCCAGGCGGTCAGCGCGCCCGCGGCGACCACGCCCAGGCCGAAGGCCAGAAGCGTGACTGGCGGAACGCTCATCTGCATCGTCCAGTGGAAGCTCTGCGGATTGACCAGCTTGACCAGCACCACGCTGACGGCCAGGCCCAGCGCCAGGCCCAGCACGGCGCCGACGGCGCTCCACAGCGCGCCTTCGCAGGCCACCAGCGTCAGCACCTGGCGCCGCGTGAAGCCCAGGTGCTGCAAGGTGCCGAACTCGCGCCGACGCGCCAGCACCTGTGCCGAGAAGCTCGCCGCGATGCCGGCCAGCCCGATCGCCAGCGCCACGCCCTGCAGCCAGCGCGTGACCGCGAAGCTGCGGTCGAAGATGCGCAGCGAGAACGCGCGCAACTGGCTGGCGGTGGAGACCTCGATCGGCGCGTCGGGCGGCACGGCCGCCTTGATGCGCGAGACGACCGCCGCGCCGTCGTTCGCGCTGCCCGGCGCCAGCCACACGGCCATGTCGCTGATGCGGTCGTCGCCGGTCAGTCGCAGCCAGTCGGCGCGCGCCATGAGCAACGCGCCTTGCTGGCGGGCGTAGTCGCGCCAGATGCCGCGCACGACGGCCCTGGTCGCGAGGACGGAACCGGCGTGCGGCGAGGGCAGCGGCAGCGTGATCGCGTCGCCCTTGTGCAGGTGCTGCAGCGCGGCCAGCACTTCGCTGGGATAGACGGCGAGGGCGTCGACGCGCGGCTGCGAGGCATCGGGCGCGACGATCCAGGGCAGGTCGGGCACGGCGGCGCCGGGGGGCAGGTCGCGCGCCATCAGCGTCGCGTCGGGCTGGTCCGGTGCCAACGTGATGGTCATCAGCCGCTCGGTGCGCGCCAAGCGGACGTCCAAGCCTGACGCGGCCGCGACGACCGCCGCCGCGAGGAACACCGGCCCTTCGCCGGCGCCCGGCGCCGGGCGCACGTACAGATCGGCCGGCAGCACCTGGTCCAGCCACACGATCAGCGAGTCGCGGAAGCTCGTCACCATGACCGTCAGCGCGACCACCAGGCTCAGGCTGGCGACGACGCCGGCCACCGCGGCGGTGGCGGTGTGGCGCTGGTCGATGGCGCGCGCGACCGCGAGCGCCGCGACCGGATTGCGCGCGCCTCGAAAGCCTTTGAGCAGCAGCGCGACGACCTGCGGCACCAGGCTGATGCCGCCCAGCAGCAGCACGCCCACGCACGCGTACGCACCCCACGGGATCGCGCGCCAGGGCGGCACGAGCGCCAGCGCGCCCGCGAGCGCGATCAGGCCCAGCCCGGACGCGGCGGGCCAGTTGTCGCCGCTGCCGCTGCTCAGGCCCTTGAGGCTTTGCGCCGGTGCGAGGCCTTGCGCTGCGCGCGCCGGCCACCAGCCGCCGGCCAAGGCCGAGGCGACGCCCAGCGCAGCGTAGGCCAGCGCGGCCAGCACGCTCCATTGCAGCCGCGGCGCTTCGCCGCCCAATGAGCCGTTGCCCAGGTCGCCACCCAGCGCGCGCAGCGCCGCGGCGGCCAGCGCCGTGCCGAGCGCGATGCCGGCAGCACCGCCGACGACGCCCACGGCCAGGCTGTCGGCCCAGACCAGCGCGCGCCGCTGCCGCGCGCTCATGCCCAGCACGCCCAGCAGCGCCAGCTGCGGGATGCGCTTGGCCACGGCCAGCGACTGCACCGAGAACACCAGGAAGCCGCCCGTGAACAAGGCCACCAGCGACAGCACGCTGAGGTTCACGCGATAGGACTGCGACAGCCTGGCCATGCGCGACGCCGCCTCGTCGGGCGCCGCGGCGCGCACGCCGGGACCGGCGTCGAGCGCGGCCATCACGGCGTCCTGGCGCGCGCCGGGCGCGAGCCGCACGTCGATGCGGCTCAGCGAGCCCAGGCGATCGAAGTGCACCTGCGCGCCGGCGATGTCCATCACCAGCAGTGGCGGGCCATCGGCGGCGATGTGGCCGCCGATCGCGAAGGTCTGTGCGCGGCCGTCCGCACGCAGCGTGGCGTGGTCGCCCGTGCCGAGCAGCGCGCGTGCAGCGGCGTTGACGAACACGAGATCGGGATCCAGCGCGGACAGCGGCGCGCCCGCCGATGCCGCGGCGCCCGATGCGGCCGATCCTTCGGGCTGGACGAGCCAGCCCGGCGAGATCCACGGCGCCACCAGCGCGTCCAGCCCGAGCAGGCGCGCCGCATGCACCTGGCCATCGGCGCCGCGCAGTCCCACGGCGAGGTCGATGACCGGACTGGCCTGCGCGACGCCGGGCGCCATCGCGACGCGCGCATACAGATCCTCGGGCAGCAGGCCGTCGCGCGAACGCACGCTGAAGTCGGGCGCGCCGCTGGCCGCACGCACCGCGGTGTCGAACTCCGACAGCGCCGAGGCGTTGATCAACTGCACCGCGAAGGCCAGCGCGACGCCCAGCGCCACGGCCAGCACGGCGGCCGCCTGCCGCCACGGGTGATGGCGCCATTCGGCCTGGATCAGGCGCGCGAACAGCATCGCCATCGACAGAGTCTGGCGTGGCGGCGGCGACAGTTGCCCGCGCATTTCTTTCACGCCGGCAGATGCGGCCTGACGCCTTGCGCCGTCAGCTCCAGCACGCGGTCGCAGCGCGCCGCGGCCGGCGGCGAGTGCGTCACCATCAGCACGCCCGCGCGGGTGCGGCGGGCGGCGTCGACCAGCACGTCCATCACCAGCCCGGCGCTGCGCGGATCGAGGTTGCCGGTGGGCTCGTCGGCCAGCACCAGCGCCGGCTCGTGCACCAGCGCGCGCGCGATCGCCACGCGCTGCAGCTGGCCGCCCGACAGCTGGCGCGGCGCTCGCTGGCCCAGGCCGTCCAGGCCGACGGCCGTCAGCATGCGCTCGACGCGGTCGCCGCGCGGGCGTCCCAGCAACTGCAAGGGCAGCCCGACGTTGTCGGCCACGCTCAAGTGCGGCAACACGTGGAAAGCCTGGAACACGAAGCCCAGGTCTTGCCGGCGTAGCCGCGCGGCGTCGGGCTCGGAAAGCGCCAGCACGTCACGCCCGGCCAGCGCGATGCTGCCGGCGTCGGCGGTGTCCAGCCCGGCCACGCAATTGAGCAGCGTCGACTTGCCGACCCCCGATTCGCCCAGCAGCGCGACCAGTTCGCCGCGCGCCATGGCCAGCGACACGCCGCTGAAGACGAAGGCGTCGCCGTAGCGCTTGGCCAGGCCGGTGACGGTGAGCAGGGGGAGCGGGTCGACATTCATCCGGCGCAAAGCATACGGCACCGGATCCTGCTCGACAGCTTGGCGGGCCGGATCCGCGGCGCCGCCGACGGCCCCTGCAACAACGACATTCACCATTTACGTGACTTTGGGACGCCCCAGGGCTGTCCTGTTCGCCGCCGCTGCCGCACAATCGGTGGCGAATCCCTTCAATGGCGGGGCGAGGCGGCCGATACAGTCAGTGCGCCGCGTCCGGCCAGGGACGGAGTGGGGTCCGTTTCGACCGGAAGCGGGCGCCGGGTGCCCGCGTGCAGGACCGCACCGGGATATGGATTCTCTTGGGGTGGATGGGTGACGGCAGAAATCGATTCCTCGACATTGAGCGGACTCGTGAAGGTGCTCGAGCGGCGCAGCACGCGCTTCTGGGCCGGCGCTGCGGTGCTGGGCGCGATGGCCGCCATCGCCGCCGCCACCGGGCTGGGCATGCTCGCGGGCGGCCGCGGCGGTGCGGTCGCGCTGAGCGTGGCCGTGTTCTTCGCGCTCGCCGCGTTGACGCTGGTGGGCATCGTGATCCGCCTGGCGCGGGTCGTGGCCGACACGCGCGCCCGCCAGGCATTGCAGGCCGTCGACGACGACCTGACGGGCCTGTCCAATCGCCGCCATTTCCTCGAGCTGGTGGAGCGCGAATTCGCCCGCTGCCGCCGCTACGGCGACGACGGCGCGCTGCTGCTGATCGACGCCGACCACCTGCGCCGCATCAACGAACACCTGGGGCAGCTGTGCGGCGATGCGCTGCTGCTGGAAGTCACCAAACGCGTGGGCACCACGCTGCGCCAGCCCGACCTGCTGGCCCGCTTCGGCGGCGCCGAGCTGGCCGTGTTCCTGCCCAACACCGATCCGCTGGGCGCGCTCGACGCCGCCGAGCGCATCCGCCAGCAGGTGGCCTCCGCGCCCTACACCTGGCAGCAGACGCACGTCGTGGCCACCGTCAGCATCGGCGTGGCCACCGTCCACCAGGGCCAGCTGAGCGTCGACACCATGGTGCACGAGGCCGAGCAGGCGCTCGAAGCCGCCAAGGAAGCCGGCCGCAACTGCGTGCGCACCGGGCCGATCAAGCCGCGCAAGAACGGGGAGCGGGTGTCGACCTGAACGGCATCTGCCGCCCGAAGGCGGCGGCGAGCCGGGGTCAGCCTCGAGCTTCTCGCAGATGAGCCCGCACCGCATCGGTCACGATCGCGTGATCCTCTTCCTGCGGCAGGCCCGACGCGGTCATCGTGCCCACGATGCCGGTGCCCGCCAGGATGATCGGGAAGCAACCGCCATGGGCCATGAAGTCGGTCGGGCCCAGGCCGGTATGCGCCTCGAACGTCGTTCCGATGCTGCGACAGTGCACGCCCATGTAGTAGGAGCTGTGGCCAAAGCGCAGCACCACGTTCTCCTTGCGGCGTATCCACTCGGCGTTGTCCGGCGTGGTGCCGGCCATCGCGTGCTGGAACAACTGCTGGCCGCAGCGGACGATGCTGACGGCGGCGGCCTTGCCGCGCCCGCGCACCGCCGCGATCATCTGCAGGCCCAGCTGCAGCGCGTCCTCGTTGCTGAATCGGTTGAACTGGAGCGTGCGCTCCTGTTCGAGCAGCGTCGCGAGCAACGCCTGCGTTTCCTGGTCGTCCATCTTTGGATCCTGTCCCCATCAAAATCGGCGTCGCGCCGCGCCGGCAAGCGCCGTTCCAACCGGCGCAGGCCTTCCAAGATAGACTGCGGGCCGGCGATCCAATGCTACAACGACCGGTTCGATGGCCTGCCAGGTTCGACCTGGCGCCATCGGTGTTCCCGGCGGCGAATCCGGGGCGCGCAAGGCGCTTCGTGCCGTGCCGCTGGGGAATCCATCATTGGAAAGCGCGACGCGCTAGGGTACGTTTCGCCCCTGCCGCCCATCTCTCCCTTTCGAATCCCGACCCCATGAGCCTCGACAAGCCGCTGTACAAAGACCCGACGCAAGCGCTGGATGTTCGCGTCCAGGACCTTCTCTCGCGCATGACGCCGGAAGAGAAGTTCGCCCAGATGCACGCCTACTGGCTCGTTCTGTCCGAAGACGGCAAGCACCACGCGCGCCCGGGCGAGGCCTTCATCGGCGTCGACGACGATGCGGCGATCCAGCGCCGGCTCGCGCTGGGCATGGGCCAGATCACGCGGCCGCTGGGCACCACCGGCGTGGAGGCCGGCAGCGGCCGGCGCGCGCTCAACAAGCTGCAGCGCTTCCTGCGCGAGGAGACGCGCCTGGGCATCCCGGCCATGTCGCATGAAGAATGCCTGGTCGGCCTGATGACGCGCGACGGCACGCTGTTCCCGTCGGCGCTGGCCTTGAGCGCGACCTGGAACCCCGAGCTGGTGCAGGAGGCTGCCCGGCAGATCGGCTTCGAGTGCCGCGAAGTCGGTTGCCAGCACGGCCTGGCGCCGGTGCTCGACGTGTCGCGCGACGTCCGCTGGGGCCGCACCGAAGAGACCTTCGGCGAAGACCCGTACCTGGTCGGCGTGCTCGCCACGCGCTTCGTGCGCGGCCTGCAGGGGCCCGAGCGCGACGTGCTGGCCACGCTCAAGCACTACGTCGGCCACTCGTTCAGCGAAGGCGGCCGCAACCACGCACCGGTGCACGTGGGCTGGCGCGAGCTCAACGACCTGTTCCTGCTGCCGTTCGAGATGGCGGTCAAGCAGGCCAACCCCGGCTCGGTGATGCCCGCGTATCACGACATCGACGGCGAGCCGCTGCACGCGTCGCGCCACATGCTGACCGAGGTGCTGCGCGAGCAATGGGGATTCGACGGCATCATCGTTGCCGACTACGTGGGCATCAGCCTGCTCTACCAGCACCACGGCATCGCCGCCGACGCCGCAGAGGCCGCTGCCCTGGCCTTCAACGCCGGGCTCGACATCGAACTGCCGGGCGACGACTGCGCCAAGCATCTGGGCGAGGCGATCGCGCGCGGCCTGATCACGACCGCGCAGGTCGACCGCATCGTGTCGCGCGTGCTCGCCGAGAAGTTCCGCCTCGGCCTGTTCGAGATGAGCTTCGACGACCCGGTCGCGCCGCCCGCGCTGCGCTCGCCCGCGGTCATGGCCACCGCGCTCGAAGCGGCCCGCCAGTCGATCACCGTGCTGGACAACCGCGCTGGCGTGCTGCCGATCGATGCCTCGCAGAAGCGTCGCATCGCCGTCATCGGCCCGACCGCCGACGACCCGATGGCCACCTTGTGCGGCTACAGCTATCCGGCCCACGTGCTGCTCCAGAGCCAGCTCGAGAACCTGGGCCACGTCGTCACGCCGCTGCAAGGGCTGCGGCAGGTGTTCGGCGCCCAGAACATCGAGCATGCGCGCGGGTGCCAGATCATCGAGGTGCGCAAGATGGGCACGCCGGTCTTCCCGGGCGACGTCGTCGCCGAAGGCGCTGAAGCCCCGGTCTCGCCGGTCTCCCAGCGCACGGACGAGATCGCCGCCGCGGTGGCGGCGGCGCGCAGCGCCGAGCTCGCCATCGTCTGCCTCGGCGACCTGGCGGGCCTGTTCCAGACCGGCACCATCGGCGAGGGCTCGGACGCCGATTCGCTGAACCTGCCCGGCGTGCAGCAGCAACTGCTGCAGGCCGTCGTCGACACCGGCACGCCCACCATCGTCGTGCTGACGAGCGGGCGCCCGTACAACCTGGGCGGCCTCGAAGACCGACTCGCTGCATACGTGATGGCGTATGCCGGCGGACAGACGATCGGCACCGCGCTGGCCGAGGTGCTGGCCGGACAGGTCGAGCCCTCGGGCCGCCTCACGGTCTCGGTGCCGCTGAACGTCGGTTCCATGCCGTATTCGTACAACCACAAGCTCAAGAGCGGCGGCACGCCCATCGCCTTCCACTTCGGCGCCAGCTACCCGTTCGGCCACGGCCTGTCGTACACGCAATTCGACTACCGCAACCTCAAGCTCGAGAGCGAGCGCGTCGCCATGGACGGCGAGATCGTGCTCAGCATCGAAGTCGCCAATACCGGCGGCCGCGCCGGCGTCGACGTGCCGCAGCTGTACGTGCGCGACCGCCTGGCCAGCGTCGTGCGGCCGCTGCTCGAACTCAAGGGCTTCCAGCGCGTGGTGCTCAAGGCCGGCGAATCGGCACGGCTGACCTTCCGCATTCCGGTCGACATGCTCTGCTTTACCGGCATGGAAGGCCACCGCATCGTCGAGCCCGGGATGTTCGACCTGTCGATCGGCGCGTCCAGCGCCGACATCCGCGCGCGGACGGCCGTCGAGGTGACGGGGCAGACGCGCACGCTCGGGGGCAAGTGGCGCATGGAGAGCCGCTGCGAGATCCAGGCATTGGGCTGAAGCGCCTGAGCGGCGCGGGCGCCCTCGATTTTCGAGGGTTGCCTTGACCTGGCAACAGCAAGACATCCGTACGCAAGCGCATTCAGTGCGGCGTTGTCAACGCACGATGCGAAGAAGATCTCGCAAGCTCGGCAATTCAATGTCGAGATGGTTCGATGCCTGACAAGGTCGAATCACGATACGGTGTTTCCGTTGCCAATCGTACGATGTCTGCTTGCCACTGATGACGGTCTGTTTTCCGTCCTGCAGATACGCCGACCCAGTTAACTGCGTTGGGTCCGAGCGGCTGTCGTCGAGTCCGTCGCTCACGCGAAATCCATCGGCATGAGACAGGCGAAGCTTGCCGTGTTCGACGGCGTCCCGAGCGTGCCGCCTCTTGGTGATTTTGAAGCGCGTCTGCGCAGTCGCTACTCCGGACTCTTGGAACAACGATCATTGTCCGCCGTCAATCCGGTGCCGACCCCGGCTTGCCGATCAACGTCTCGACCCAGTTCAACAGCCGGGCCTCGACGTCGACGGAATCTGCCTCCACCACCCGCCGATCCGGCATGCTGCGCAGCCACGTGATCTGCCTCTTGGCGAGCTGCCGCGTCGCCGCGATGCCGCGTTCGCGCAGTTCGGCCCTGTCGGGCGGATCGGCAGCGTCCAGCGCCTCCCACGCCTGTCGATAGCCGACGCACCGCATCGAGGGCAGGTCCAGGTTCAGCGCGGGATTCGTGCGCAGGCGGCGCACTTCGTCCAGGAAGCCGGCCTCCAGCATCGCGTCGAAGCGTTGCGCGATGCGCGCGTGCAGCCACGCGCGTGACGCGGGCTCGAGCGCGAGCAGGGCGCCGTCGCGCGCGGGCGCGTCGCGCTGCGCGCGCAGGTGCAGCGTCGACAGCGGCGTGCCGCTGGCGCGGAACACCTCGAGCGCGCGCTGGATGCGTTGCGAATCGTTGGGCTGCAGCCGAGCGGCCGTGATCGGATCGACCTGCGCCAGCCGTGCGTGCATTGCAGGCCAGCCGAGTTGGATGGCCTCGGCATCGATCGCTGCGCGGATCGCAAGATCGGCGGCGGGCATCTCGTCGATGCCGTCGACCAGCGCCTTGAAGTACATCATCGTGCCGCCCACCAGCAGCGGCCAGCGGCCGCGGGCGCGGATGTCGGCGATCAGGCGGCGCGCGTCGGTGACGAACTGCGCGGCCGAATACGACTGCTCGGGCGCGATGATGTCCAGCAGGTGGTGCGGTGCCGCGGCACGTTCGTCGGCACTCGGCTTGGCGGTGCCGATGTCCATCCCGCGATAGACCAGCGCCGAGTCGACGCTGACGATCTCCACCGGCCAGCGCCGCGCCAGCGCGAGGGCCAGCGCAGTCTTGCCGGACGCGGTCGGGCCCGCCAGGCCCAGCCACTTCAACCCCGGCTCCACGCTCAGAACCGTTCGTCTTCGCGCAGGTAGCGCCACTGGCCCGCCGGCAGCTTGCCCAGCACCACGCTGCCGATGCGCACGCGCTTCAGGCCGGTGACGACCAGGCCGACGGCCTCGCACATGCGGCGGATCTGGCGCTTGCGGCCCTCGCGCAGCACGAAGCGCAGCTGGTCCTCGTTGGCCCAGCTGACCTTGGCCGGGCGCAGTTCCTTGCCGTCGAGCCACAGGCCGTGGCGCAGGCGCTCGAGGTCGCCGTCGGGAAACTGGCCGCCGCGCGGGTATTCGACGCGCACCAGGTATTCCTTCTCGACGTCCGAATCCTCGCCGATCAGGTGGCGCGCGATGCGGCCGTCCTGCGTCAGCACCAGCAGGCCGGTGGAATCGATGTCGAGCCGGCCGGCCGGTGCGATGCCGCGCGCGTGGCCCGGATGCCAGCGCTCGCGCGACGGATCCTCGGCCCAGTGGTTGGCCTGCGTCACCAGCACGGACGCGGGCTCGTAGCCGTCTTCGGCCTGGCCGCTGACGTAGCCGATGGGCTTGTGCAGCAGGATGGTCACGCGGTGCGCCTGCTGCGTGCGCGCGGCGTCATCGATCTCGATGACCTGATGCGGGAACACGCGTGCCCCGAGCACGGCCATCTCGCCGTCCACCTTGACCCAGCCGGCGTCGATCCAGTCGTCGGCCTCGCGGCGCGAGGCCACGCCGCGTTCGGCGAGCACCTTGGACAGGCGCTGGTCCTCGCGTTTGGGCGCGCTCGGATCGAACGCCGGGCGTTGCGGCAGCTGGGCCGGGCCCGGCCCGTCGCCGCGGAGGTCGTCGCGCCGACGCGGCGGCGGCCGGTCGTCCGGACCCGCGGGTCGACGCTCATCGTCGCCGCGAGGGCGATCGCCGGACTGCCCGCGCGGCCGTTCGTTCGGGCCTTGCGGATAGCTCGGGCCGCGCTCGCCTTGCGGCGCGCGTGCGCGATCTGCCCAGGGCGCGCGCTCGCGACTGCTTTCGCTGGGTGTGCCGGGCGCGCGGTTGTCGCGGCGGCGCTCGCCGGGCGTTCCCGCCTGCGGCTGATGACGATCGTCGCGCGGCGCCGTCGGCGCACCGGTGGCGCGGCGGTCGTCTTTGCGGAAAGGCTCGTCGGGTTCGGGTGGACGCGAGTCGCGAAAGTCGGCGCGCAGGCCGCGCTGCTGCCACGGGCCGGGGCTGGTGCGGCGCTCACCCGCGCGATCCGGGCGCGGCGCGTCGCCGTGCGCGCGGCGCGGGCCGTCGCGGCGCTCGCGCGGTTCGTCGGCGCGGTTTCGCGACGGCGCCGCCGGCGGTTCGGCGCGCCAGACATTGCTGGGCGTGCCCGGCCGCGGCGCCGGCAGGTCGCGCAGGTCGGGCCTGGCACCGCGCGCGGCGGCGTGCTCGGTGGGCTTGCGCTCGTGCGGACGCTGCTCCATCACGCGCTGGCCGACGTGCTGCTTGTCGCGGCCTTCGGGTTCGGGCTTGGGCGCCTGGTCACGTGGAATGCGACGCGGTGCCACAGGCGGCTTGTTCGGAGGTTCCGGCGGCGGGGAAGAGGAGTCGGTCATGTCGGGATCAGCCGGAAAAGGAAGGGGTCGAGGTCATCGGGGCAATCAACGGCCACGCAGAAACAGCGCGTCGAGTTCCTTCATCGTCACCTGGCGCCACGTGGGGCGGCCGTGGTTGCACTGGTCGGAGCGCTCGGTGGCCTCCATCTGGCGCAGCAGGCCGTTCATCTCCTCGAGCGTCAGGCGGCGGTTGGCACGCACGGCGCCGTGGCAGGCCATGGACGCGAGCACGTCGTCGCGGGCGCGTTGCACCAGGCTGCTGGCGTCGACCTCGGCCAGGTCGGCCAGCACCGAGCGCACCAGGTCGACCGGATCGGCCTGCAGCAGCGCGGCGGGCAGGCTGCGCACGGCCAGCGTCTGCGGGCCCATGGGCGAGACGTCCAGGCCCAGCGCGCGCAGCGTCTCGGCGTGGGTCTCGACCAGCGCGTGCTCGGCCGGCGTCGCGGCGAAGGTGGCGGGGATCAGCAGCGCCTGCGTGGGCATGTCCTGCGTGGCGGCGCCGGCCTTCAGGCGCTCGTAGACGATGCGCTCGTGCGCGGCGTGCATGTCCACCACCACCAGCCCCTGCGCATTCTCGGCCAGCACGTAGACGCCCTGGATCTGCGCGATGGCGCGGCCCAGCGGCCAGTCGGACGCGTCGGAGCGGGTGACGCCCGCGATGGCGCCGTCGCTGGCGGGCGCGCGCGTCCATGCGGGGGGGTCTTCGCGCGCTTCGAGCACGGCGGTGCCGCCGTCGTCGAGGATGCCGCCTGCGGCCAGCGCCGGCGCGCTCGAATCGCCGAAGGCGCGTGCGAACAGCGATGCTGTCGTCGCGCCTTCGAGCGTGCCGCGCGCGTCGCTGGCGAGCGCCCATGGGCGCGCGGGCGCGAGGCCGGCCGCATTCCAGCCAGGCGTCGCGTTGCCTCCGCCGCCGCCGTTCAATCGTTCGACGGCCGCGGCCGCCGCCGCCGCGAAACCGCCCGGCGTGCCGAACGAGGTTCCCGCGACGCCGGTCCCACCGTTTGCGCCAGTCGCGGTCGCGCCCGACGGCGCGAGCACGTCCTCCACGGCATGCTTGACCGCCTGGTGGATCGCGCCCGAGTCGCGGAAGCGCACCTCGATCTTGGTCGGATGCACGTTGACGTCGACGCGCGCCGGATCGATCTCGATGAACAGCACGTAGGCCGGCTGCTTCTGGCCGTGCAGCACGTCCTCGTAGGCGCTGCGCAGCGCGTGGCTGATCAGGCGGTCGCGCACGTAGCGGCCGTTGACGTAGACGTATTGGTGGTCGCTGCGCGTGCGCGCCGCCGCCGGCAGGCCGACGCGGCCGCGGATGGAGATGGGGCCGATCTCGGCCTGCAGCGGGCGGCTGTGGTCGACGAAGTCGTCGCCCAGCACGTCCTTGATGCGTTGCGACTCATCGCTGGCGCGCCATTGCTCGACCAGCTTGCCTTCGTGCCATACCGCGAAGCCGACCGTCGGCCGCACCAGCGCGTGGCGGCGCACGGCCTCGATGCAATGCGCGAGCTCGGTGGAATCGGACTTCAGGAACTTGCGCCGCGCCGGCGTGCTGAAGAACAGTTCGCGCACTTCGACGGTGGTGCCCTGGGCGCGCGCGGCCGGCGAGAGCTCGCCCGAGCGGGCGTCCAGCCGCTGCCCGTGGCTCGCGCCGGCGGTGCGGCTGACCAGCGCCAGCTCGGACACCGACGCGATGGCCGCCAGCGCCTCGCCGCGAAAGCCCATCGTCGTCACCTGTTCCAGGTCGTCCAGCGATCGGATCTTGCTGGTGGCGTGGCGCTTGAGGGCCAGCGGCAGTTCGCTGGCCTCGATGCCGCCGCCGTCGTCCTCGATCAGGATGGCACGCACGCCGCCTGCCACCAGGCGGATGCCTACCTGGCTGGCGCCCGCGTCCAGCGCGTTGTCGACCAGCTCGCGCACCACGGAGGCCGGCCGTTCGACGACCTCGCCCGCGGCGATCTGGCTGACCAGTTCGTCGGGGAGTTCACGAATGGCACGGCGTGGGGGCGCGGCAATCTCGGTTGTCATATCCGCATTGTAGGAACCAGCGTCGATAATCGCCGCCCATGGACTCCATGATCCCCTTGTTTCAGCATCTTCTTCACGCCGACCAGTACCTTGCGGCGTTCGTGGCCAACAACGGCCTGTGGGTCTACGGACTCTTGTTCGCGGTGATCTTCGTCGAGACCGGCGTCGTCGTGATGCCTTTCCTGCCCGGCGACTCGCTGCTGTTCGTCGTCGGCGCCACCGCGGCGACCGGCCTCTTGGACATCGGCATGGCGCTGGGCGTGATGTTCGCCGCGGCGGTGATCGGCAACCAGACCAACTACACGATCGGCCGCTGGTTCGGCCCGCGCGTCTTTCACTGGGAGAATTCGCGCTGGTTCAGCAGGGACGGCTTCGACAAGGCGCACGCGTTCTACGAGAAATACGGCGGCGTGGCCCTGATCGCCGGCCGCTTCATGCCTTTCGTGCGCACGTTCGCCCCGTTCGTTGCGGGCGTCACGTTGATGACGCGGCGCCGTTTCACGCTGTTCGACATCACTGGCGCCGCGCTGTGGATCGTCGGCGTGACGCTGCTGGGCTACGCCATCGGCAACCTGCCCTGGGTCAAGGGACACCTGCAGTGGATCTTCCTGGGCATGATCATCATCCCGGGCGTGCTCGCGCTGATCGGGGTGTTGCGCAAGAAGAGCCAGCCGGCGGCTTGACGCTGCACGGTCGGGCAGGTCACATTCGCTTGCGAACATTCGCGGCGCCGCAATGGCCGCCGCGCGGTGCCTGGATAAACTCGTCCGGTATCGAAGCCGGTGCCCGCGCAGAATCCCTGCCATGGAATACCTCGAACCCATCCGCGACGACGAGCTGAGCGTCACCATCTCGGAACTGCTGGTGGCCACCGCCGATTCGTCGGACGTGCTGCTGGACGATTCGGTGCCGCAACTGCTGCATGCGATGCGCGAGCGCATGGAGATGGACGTGGTATTCGTCTCGGAGTTCATCGACGGCCGGCGCATGTTCCGCTACGTCGATGCCGCGCCCGGCGCACCGAACCTGCAGCCCGGTGCGTCCAACCCGGCCGAGGAATCGGTGTGCCAGCGCATCGTGCAAGGGCGCGTGCCCGAGCTCGTGCACGATCTCGCGCAGGTGCCCGCGCAAGACCTGCCGCTGCTGCCGTTTCGCGTCGGCGCGCACCTGAGCACCGCCATCGTGCTCAAGGACAAGAGCGTCTACGGCACGCTGTGCTGCTTCAGCGTGGCGCCCAACCCCGGTCTCGTTCAGGCCGACCTCGACAAGCTGCGCCTGTGCGCGACGCTGGTGGCGCGCAAGATCGACCTGAGCCAGGCGCGGGGCTTCAAGGAGCCGCCGCCGGACTGGCAGCTGGAACCGATGGATGTGTACGAGTCGCCGATCTGGGAAGAGCCGTCGCGGCGATCGGAGTCGCGCTGAGCACGTCGAGGCTCGGAGCGCTTTCTCAGGGCTGCCAATGGTTGATCACAAGCCCGTCGAGATAGGCCTTCGCCTGCGGGTCCTCGGCCAGTGGTGTCGTGTTGGCCGCAACAGCATTGCCGGGACAAGAAAGTCGACCAAGCCAGTATTGGGTTGACTCAATCAGCGCCTGCTGGTCGTGATTCCGCGATACCGCGCTGAGGTAGGCGACAAGCCCTCTGTCGCAAGCCGCCAGCCCGCGTTCGATGTAGTCGTCGCGCCGGGCGAGCCAATCCGGTGTCGGCGGCGTTGGATCGGCCGTGCCGTAACCCATCAGCATGCCATTGCCGCTCGGGCCTTCCAGCATGAAGTTCCAGGCGGCATCCTGCTCGCCGGCACGTGCCGCCGTTTCCAGCCAGGCCAGGCGCTGTTGAATCTGGTCGGAACGAAGGTCGCCGCACAACTGGGTCGGGTGCTGGCGGGGTAGGTTGGGCGGCAGCACGACGGTGGCACGCGCCAGATTTCGCGCTTGCATGCAGTAGAAGATCGCCTTGTAGGCCTGCATGGCATCGTGCGGGTCGCCGCTGTGCGCCCAGGCGTCGACGCGCGCGGCAAGGCTGGCCGGAACGGAAGCGGCTGCAGCGGCGACCGGAGCGGTGCTGGCCGCGGAATTGGTCCGGGGCGCCGTGGCCTCGATTGACTGCCTTGCCGATGGCGCGGCCGCAGTCATCGGCGTCGCGAGTGCGGACGGCGATACCGGCATGGACACGGCGGGCTGTCGCGCTACCCACAGCCCGAGGCCAACGAGTGCCACGACGGGCAGGGCGATGGCAAGGACGCGACGCACGGACATCGCCGCATGGTATCGCTTGCCGGGCTGGCGGCGCGGGCGACTGTCGGCGGGCTGAACGCGGCGCGCTAAACCTCGCGATGCCGCGCGATCGGCGGGTTCTTGGCGAAGTAGCGGTCGATGCCGGTGAACAGCGCCTCGACCAGCTTGGTGCGGTAGTCCGGGTCGCGCAGCTTGTCCTCTTCCTTCGGGTTGGAGATGAACGCGGTCTCGACCAGGATGGACGGGATCGACGGCGCCTTGAGCACCGCGAAGCTGGCCTGCTCGACCTGGCCGCGATGCAGCTTGCCGACCTTGCCGATGCGGCTGAGCACCTCGTCGCCGACGCGCAGGCTGTCCTTGATCTGCGCGGTGGTGCTCATGTCCAGCATCGCGCGCATCACCTGGGCGTCCTTGACCTTGACGCTGACGCCGCCCACCGCGTCGGACGCGTTCTCGCGGTTGGCCATCCAGCGCGCCGCGGCGCTCGATGCGCCGCCCTGGCTCAGCGCGAACACCGAGGCGCCGCGCGCGTCGGGCGTGAAGAACGCATCGGCGTGGATGGACACGAACAGGTCGGCCTGCACCCGTTCGGCCTTCTTCACGCGCTCGCCCAGCGGCACGAAGAAATCGGAGTCGCGCGTCATCAGCACGCGCACGCCCGGCTTGGCGTTCAGGCGTTCGCGCAGCTGCAGCGCGATGGCCAGCACGACGTCCTTCTCGTGCAGGCCGGTCGGCCCGGTCGCGCCCGGATCCTCGCCGCCGTGGCCGGGATCGATGGCGATGACCAGCAGCCGGTCGACCTTGCGCTTTTCATCGGGCGTCAGCGGGCGCGGCGCGAACGGCGCCTGCATCTCCATCGCCGAGGTGTCGATGCCGGTGCCGCCGGCCACGTGCGTCGCGCCGGAGGCGGCGTCGGGCATGCGTGGCGCGGTCGTCGCGAACGTGCCTGCGGGCGCGCTGGCGCCGTTGGGCATGCGGCCGATGAATTCGCCCAGCGCGTCCTGCACCGATTGCGCGGCCGCCTGCTCGGCCTGCTCCTTGCCGCGCAGCAGCGTGAGCAGCGGATCCTGGGCGTTCTGCGGATACAGGTCGAAAACCAGCCGATGCTGGTAGGCCGCCACCGGCGCGAGCACGAACTGCTGCGGCACCACCGCCTGCTTCAGGTCGAGCACCAGTCGCACCACGCGCGGCTGGTTCTGGCCGACACGCACGCCGGCGATGTACGGGTCGTCCGGCAGCACCTTGCCGACCATGTCGCGCAGGGCAGGGCTCAGCTCGAGGTTGTCGATGTCGACGACCAGGCGGTACGGGTTCTCGGCGACGAAGTTGCGCGCGACCAGCGGCTGGTCGGACTCGATGGTCACGCGCGTGTAGTCGGCCGCGGGCCAGATGCGGACGGCGACGATGGATGCGCCGAACGCGAGGTCGGACGCGCCCAGGCACAACACGAGGCTGCCGCCGCGCAGCAAGTCTCTACGCTTCATGAACCGAGATTGTCGAGCAATTCGAGGCCCGCCGGGGTCATGGCATCGAATCGGACTGCCCGAATGGCCTCGTCGTGTGGCGTGATCGTCACGCGCAGGTCGGGCACGGGCAGCAGCGGCGCGGCCTTCTGGGCCCATTCGACCAGCTTGAGCCCGGCCGCGCCGAACAGTTCGCGCAGGCCGGCGTCTTCCCACTCCTGCGGGTCGTCGAAGCGGTAGAAGTCGAAGTGCGAGATGGCCACGTGGTCGAGCTCGTAGGTCTCGACGACCGCGTAGGTCGGGCTCTTGATGCGGCCCTCGACGCCCAGCGCGTGCAGCAGGTGGCGTGCGAAGGTGGTCTTGCCGGCGCCCAGCGGGCCCTCGAGCTCGACGAAGGCGTCACGAAGCGCCGGCGCCCGCGCCAGCGCGGCCGCGTCACGCGCGCATGCGGGCTCGTCGGCCCAGCAGGCCTGCGATGTTCCTAGAATCGGTGGATGTTGCAGCTGCGTCATGAAGTCGGGGACGATCCCCGCGGAGTCGCTCTCTTGCAGCGCCTCCAGGTGTGGGCGCGTGAGCTGGGATTCTCACAGATCGGCGTCGCCGAAGTCGATCTCGGCGATGCGGAGGACGGCCTGCGCGCCTGGCTGGAGGCGGGCTTCCACGGCAGCATGGACTACATGGCCGCCCATGGCATGAAGCGCGCGCGGCCGGCCGAGCTCCATCCGGGCGCGCTGCGCATCATCACCGCGCGCATGGACTACCTGCCCGAGTCGCGCGGCGACGACTGGCAGGCGCAGGAGGAGGCGCGGCTGACGCGACCGGGCGAGGCCGTGATCTCGATGTACGCCCGCGGCCGGGACTATCACAAGGTGTTGCGGAGTCGATTGCAGAAACTGGCCGACCGGCTCGCCGACCAGATCGGCCCGCTGGGCCATCGCTGCTTCACCGATTCCGCGCCGGTGCTCGAAGTGGAGCTGGCAACGCGATCGGGGCTGGGCTGGCGCGGCAAGCACACGCTGACGCTGGCGCGTGACGCCGGCTCGATGTTCTTCCTGGGCGAGATCTTCGTGGACATCGCGCTGCCGCTGACGGCCGCCGCCGAGCCGCACTGCGGCCGCTGCACGGCGTGCATCGACGTCTGCCCGACGCAGGCCATCGTCGCGCCGGAGCGGCTCGATGCGCGCCGCTGCATCTCGTACCTGACCATCGAGAGCGACGACCCGATCCCGCTGGAGTTCCGCCGCGCGATGGGCAACCGAATCTACGGTTGCGACGACTGCCAGGTCGTCTGCCCGTGGAACAAGTTCGCGCGCCGCACGCCTTTACCTGACTTTGCAGAACGAGCCGAGCTCGTCCACCCGACCTTGCTCGACCTGTTCGCATGGAGCGAGGACGAGTTCCTGCGCCGCACCGAAGGCTCGCCGATCCGCCGCATCGGCCATGGGCGCTGGCAGCGCAACCTCGCGGTGGCGCTGGGCAATGCGCTGCATGCCGGCGCGCCGCGCGCGCCCATCGAGGCCGCGTTGCGCGCGCGCCTCGCCAGCGCTGGGCCGCTGCTGGCGGAACACATACAGTGGGCCTTGTCGTCCGCGCCGGTTGCCGGCGCGTTGAATGACTGAGGCGCCACTCGCGGCGCCGACGAAGGGGAACGAGATGCTTGCAGCCTCCTGGCGCCATCCGACGCGCCGCATGTTGTGCGGCGTTCGCGCCATTGCCCAGGGCTTGCTGGGCATGGCGCTGATCGCGCTGGCCGCGCTGGTGTTCCTGCCCAGCGCCTACGCCGCGGCGCCGATCACGCTCGAGGGCCAGGCCTTTCCGGGCGACGCGATGGTTGCCGGCGTGCCGCTCCAGATCAACGGCGTCGGCCTGCGTTCCGCGCTCATCTACAAGGTCTATCTTGCCGGCCTGTATTTGCCGACGAAGGCCGCCACCGGGGCCGAGGCGCTCGCCGAGAATGGCCCCAAGCGCGTGCAGGTGCGCATGCTGATGGACGGCCCGTCCGACGAGTTCGCCAAGGCCTTCTCCGGCGGCGTCGCCAAGCGCACGCCGGCCGACCAGGTCGCCGCGATGCAGGATCGCATCGCCGCCTTCGACCGCACGCTGCGCAGCGTGGGCGACCTGAAGAAGGGCGACGTCGTCAACCTGGACTACGCGCCGGCCGTCGGCCTGACGATGACCGTCAACGGCAAGCCCTTCGGCGCGCCCGTGCCCGGCGCCGACCTGTACGCCGCGCTGCTGAACATCTTCATCGGCGACCGACCGGTGGACGCCAAGATGAAGGCCGGCATGCTGGGTGCGGCAGGCTGAGCTTGGTCGCGGCCAAGAAAACTTCCCCGACGCGCGTCGCGCGCGAGGCCAAGCCGTCACCGGACGCAGCCGCGCCGTCCGCCGCGACGCAGCGCAGCCAGGCGGTGATCGACCGCTTCCTCGACGGCCTGTGGCTGGAGGACGGCCTGGCGAAGAACTCGCTCGCTGCCTATCGGCGCGACCTCACGCTGTTCGCCACCTGGCTGGACGGTGACCAGGCGCGTGACCTCGCGCAGGCGCGCGCGAGCGACGTGCAGGCGTACATGCTCGCGCGTCACGCGGGCAGCAAGGCCACCAGCGCGAACCGGCGCTTGGCCGTGTTTCGGCGCTTCTATCGCTGGGGCCTGCGTGAACGCCTCGTCACCGAGGATCCGACGCTGCGGCTGCGCCCTGCGCGCCAGGCCCTGCGCGTGCCCAAGACGCTCAGCGAGGCGCAGGTGGACGCGCTGCTCGCCGCGCCTGTCGTCGACACGCCGCTGGGCGCGCGCGATCGCGCGATGCTGGAGCTGATGTACGCCAGCGGACTGCGCGTGAGCGAGCTGGTCGAGCTCAAGCTGGTCAACCTCAGCCTGCCCGACGGCATCGTGCGCGTGATGGGCAAGGGATCGAAGGAACGCCTGGTGCCGTTCGGCGACGAGGCGCGGCGCTGGCTCGAGTCGTGGCTCGCGACGGCGCGTCCCGAGCTGCTGGAAGGCCGGCGCAGCGATGCGCTGTTCGTCACGGTGCGCGCGGCGCCGATGTCGCGCCAGATGTTCTGGAACCTGGTCAAGAAATACGCACTGGCCGCGGCCATCCAGGTGCCGATCTCGCCGCACACGCTGCGCCACGCGTTCGCCACGCACCTGCTCAATCACGGCGCCGACCTGCGCGCCGTGCAACTGCTGCTGGGCCACGCGGACATCTCGACGACCACCATCTACACGCACGTGGCCCGCGAGCGCCTGCGGCAGCTGCACTCGAAGCATCACCCGCGCGGGTGACGGCGTCGCAATGTTTGCCTTGTTCATCCGCTGACCGAAGGCGCGGTCGCGACACGGCGTACGCCCGCGGGCAACGCCAACGCCGCAGCCGCGATCGCCAGCGCCGCGATGCCTGGCGCGCCGATGTCGATCGCCAGCCGCAAGCCCCAGCGCGTGGCGGTGGCGCCCAGGGTCAGCGCCGTCGCGCCCATCAGCAGGTAGCCGATCAGGTAGATCGCCGAGATCGTGCCGGCGCGGTGTTGCGCCGGCGCATGCGCGTTGATCAAGGTCAGGCCGCCGAGGAACAGGAGGCTGTAGCCCGCGCCGGACAGCGCCGACGCCACGAGGAAGGCCGGCAGGCCGCGCGTGGACGCAGCCTGCAGCAGCAGCGCGAGCGCCACCGCCGCCGTCACGCCGCCCAGCTGCACCGAGAGCCTGCCCGGCAGCCGCTTGGCGAGCACGGCCGTGGCACCCGTCACGACCGCGAACAGCGCCAGCACCGCACCTTGCACCAGCGTGTTGCTCGAGCCGATCAGGTCGCGCGCGATCTGGCTGCCCAGCGACAGCATCAGCGCGCCCAGCACGTAGCCGGCCGTGACGGCCGTGGCCGCGGTCGCGAACACGCGGGCGATCGAGCGCGGCACGGTCAGCGTGCCGGGTTGCCAGCGCGGCGCGGTCGCGCGCTCCGATGCAGTCGGACGCGGCAGGAACCACGCGAAGGCGAACACCACGGCGAGCACGCCGAACAGCACGATGAAGTTCAGGCGCAGCGGCCACGGCGCGTACTGGATCAACGCGCCGCCGAGCAGCGTGGCCATGCCCAGGCCGAACGCGGTCGCGGCGGTGGCGATCACGTTGGCCAGCGCCTGCTGCCCCGGCGCGCTGAACTCCACCAGCGCGGCCGTGCCCGGGCTGGCCGACAGCCCGACGCCGATGCCCATGAATGCGCGGCCCGCGTACAGCCACGCGACGTTCGGCGCGACCGCGAACAGCCCGACACCGACCAGTGACGACGCGACCCCCGCGAGGATCGTCGCGCGCCGCCCGATGCGGTCGGACAGGTTGCCGAACAGCAGCAAGGTCAGCACCACCATCACCGGATAGACGGCGAACATGCCGGTCGTCACCGTGGTGGTCAGGTGCCAGCGCGCCGCATAGAGCGGATACGTGACCGCAGGCGCCGCGCTCGTCCACAGCGTGTGCGCGACCACCGCCGCGGCCACGTTGAAGCTGGCGCGCCGGCCGAGCGTGAGGGGCAGGGCGGTCATGGGACGACTCAGGCCGTGACGCCGCCGTCGACCGAGATCGACTGGCCGGTCATGAAGCCCGCCTTGCCGATCGCGACGAACACGATCGCGGCGGCGATTTCATCGACGTGGCCCAGGCGCTTTGCCGGCACCTGCTCGGTCATCCAGGCCTTGCCTTGCGCGCCGCCGGTGAAGCGGTCGAGCATGCCGGTCTCGATTGGCCCCGGCGCGACGGCGTTGACGCGGATGCCGGTGGTGGCCAGCTCCAGCGCGGCCGACTTCGTCAGGCCCTCGACGGCATGCTTGCTGGCCACGTAGACCGACGCCCCGGCCGCGCCGATCTTGCCGTAGGCCGACGACACGTTGACGATGCTGCCGCTGCCTTGCGCGGTCATCGCGCGCAGCTCGTGCTTCATGCTCAGGAGCACGCCAAGCACATTGGTGTCGAAGGTGGCGGCGTAGGTCTCGGCGGTCTGCTCGACGACCGGCCCGGGCTGGCCTTCGGTGCCGGCGTTGTTGACGGCGGCGTCGAGACGGCCGAAGCGTTCGACGGTCTGGTCGACGAGGCTGCGCACCTCGGCTTCATGGCGGACGTCGGCGCGCAGGAACAGTGCGTCTGCGCCGAGCGCGCGCAACTCGGCGGCCAGCGCATCGCCGGCCTCCTGGTTGCGGCCCGAGACGACGAGGCGAGCGCCTTCGCGTGCGAACGCGAACGCGGTCGCGCGGCCGATGCCGGCCAGGGCGCCGGTGACCAGGACGACGGGGGCGGTGGTGGTGCTGGACATGCTGATTTTCCTTGGTGGGTGGGCGTAGTTCGGTCGTATATGGATGACCGTATTTGGAGCGATGAAATATGAATGGCCTGGCAATGCGAACGTCGCGCAGGCCTGCGGAAACCGTCAGGCGAATTGCTCGATCGAATCGACCCGGTCGGGATAGAACGCCACGTGGTCACGGATCGCGGCGACGGCGTCGTACGGTCTTTCGTAAGTCCACACGGCGTTGGCGGCGCGTTCGCCGCCAGCGGGGATGCTGTAGTACGCGCAGTCGCCCTTGTACGGACAGTAGGTCGCGTGCGCCGTGCGCTCCAGCAGTGCCATCTGGACGTCTGCGCGCGGCACGTACTGCACCGGCGGATAGGCGGCTTCCTGCAGCGTCAGCGCGGCGCGGGTGTCGGCGACGACGCGGCCGCCGACGGTGACGACCACGCGCCCAGGATTCGGCGTGATCGTGATCGGATGGTCGGGGCCCGGGATGCGGACGGTCTTGGGGGTGGTCATGGCGATCCTTTCATCGAGCGTGCGTTCAGGAAGCGGTCTTGCCGCCGTTGACGTCGACGACCTGGCCGGTGAGGAAACCGGCCTGCGGCGAGGCCAGGAAGACGATGGCCTGCGCGATGTCCTCAGGCTGGCCGAGCCGCTTCATCGGCACGCCGGCGGCCAGGCCGTTCTTGCGCTCGTCGCTGCCTGCGAAGCGGCTCAGCATCTCGGTATCGACCGGGCCCGGAGCCACGGCGTTGACCCGCACGCCCGCCGCCGCACCCTCGAGCGCCGCGGTGCGCGTCAGGCCCTCGACGGCATGCTTGCTGGCCACGTACAACCCGGCGTTGGCGTTGCCGCGATGGCCCATCGTCGACGACAGGTTGATGATGCTGCCGCTGCCCTGCGCGAGCATCACGCGCAGCTCGTGCTTGAGGCTCAGCACGGTGCCCAGCACGTTGGTGTCGAAGGTGGCGGCGTAGCTGTCGGCCGTCTGGTCGACCAGAGGGCCCGGCTGGCCTTCGGTGCCGGCGTTGTTGACGGCGACGTCGAGACGGCCGAAGCGCGCGACGGCGCCGTCGACCAGCGCCTGCACGTCGGCCTCGTGGCGCACGTCCGCGCGGATGAACTCGGCCTGCGCGCCCAGCGTGCCGAGCTCGTGGACGAGCGTCGCGCCGGCGTCGGCGTTGCGGCCCGAGACGACCAGGCGCGCGCCCTGGCGGGCGAAGGCCAGCGCCGTGGCGCGGCCGATGCCGGCGAGGGCGCCGGTGATGAGGACGACGGGAGCGGTCATGGCGGGATCCTTGTGGAAGGCGATGTTCGGTGCGTCAGCGACTTCAGTATGTACGACCGTATTAAACGAGTCAACATAAAAATACAGATGTCCGCATTCTTTTTCAGGGGCTTGAAGAAAGCGCCGCCGGCCTCAGCCGACGCGCTTGAGCACGCTGCCGAACAGCACTTCCTTGAAGCGCTCCACCGGCACCGGACTGCGCTGCGCCTTCGCGAGCAGGTTGGCGCCCTGCAGCGACGACAGGATGAAGCCGGCGATCTCGTCGCAGTCGGTGGACGCGGCCAGCTCGCCTGCCTTGACGGCCGCGCGCAGGCAATAGGCGATGTTGGCCTGCACCGCGGCGAAGACTTCCACCAGGCGCAGGCGGATCGGCTCGCTGCAGTCGCTGGACTCGGCGGTGAAATTCCCGAACAGGCAGCCGTTCTTCATGCCGTGCTGGTTGAGCCGGTTCTTGCCGTTGTCGATGTAGGCGCGCAGCCGCTGCAGCGGGGGCAGCTCGTCGTTGCGCAGCGTCTGGCGCATCGCCTCGCTGGCGTTGGCGAAGTACAGGTCGATCACCTCGAGGCCGAAGGCCTCCTTCGAGGTGAAGTGGTTGGTGAACGAGCCTTGCGGCACGCCCGCCGCCTGCACGATGTCGCGCACGCTGGCGCCGCCGAACCCGCGTTCGTGGACGACCTGCATGCCGACGTGCAGCAACTTCTCGCGGTGGGAGGGCTTTGGCATGGAATGAATAATACATCCGTCCATATTCGAAGATCAAGTGGCTGCCGGACAGCGATCGCCGTTGTCGCGCGGGCGACAATGTCGGCCGGAGACGTTCAAAGACAATCGCGCCCCCATGGACCACACGTTTCTCTCCGCCTTCATCCTGCTGCTGCTGGTGCTGGATCCGTTCGGAAGCCTGCCTGTGTTCATCTCCATCCTGGGCAGCGTGGCGCCGCAGCGGCGCACCTTCGTGGCGGTGCGCGAGGTGCTGATCGCGTTCGCCGTGCTGGTGCTGTTCATGGTGTCGGGGCAGGGCTTCCTGACGCTGATGCGGCTGTCGGAGCGCTCGCTGGAAGTGGCCGGCGGCGTGATCCTGATCATCATCGCGATCCGCATGATCTTCGGCGGCGGCGATGGCTACGGCGTCGACGTCGGCCAGCGCGAGCCGTTCATCTTCCCGCTGGCGGTGCCGCTGCTGGCCGGGCCGTCGGCCATGGCCACCGTGCTGCTGCTGGCCTCGCGCCAGCCCGATCATCTGGTCACGTGGATAGGCGCGCTGACCGCGGCGCTGACCGTCAGCGGCGTGGTGCTGCTGGCGGCCGACCGCATCCGCCGCGTGCTGGGCAGCCAGATGGTGGCGGCCATCGAGAAGCTGATGGGCCTGGTGCTGACCGCCGTCGCCGTGGAAATGATCCTGGCCGGGCTCAAGCGCTATTTCCTCGGGGATCTCTGAACGCGGCGGCGCACCCACGTACCATGACGGCGTGAGTACCCTCCGACAACGCTGCCTGGCCGTCCTGCTGGCCACCGATCCTTCGCAAAAGGCCGCGCTGGCCCGCGATCTGGAGTCGTTCGACGGTATCGGCGCCGACGAGGCCATCGACGAGCCCGCCGGCATTCCCGGCCGGCCGGCGCGCCCGGTGCTGGTCGCGCATACCGAACTCAAGCAGCGCTCGGTCAAGTCGCCCGAGGGCCTGGCCGCGCTGATGCATGCGCTGGCGCACATCGAGTTCAACGCGATCAACCTGGCGGTCGACGTCGCCTGGCGCTTTCCCGGCATGCCCGACGCTTTCTATCTCGACTGGATGAAGGTGGCGCGCGAGGAGGCCTACCACTTCGGCCTGCTGAGCGAGCGCCTGGCCGAGCTCGGCGTCGCGTACGGCGACCTGCCCGCGCACGACGCGTTGTGGACGATGGCCGAGAAGACCCGGCACGACCTGCTGGCGCGCCTCGCACTGGTGCCGCGCACGCTGGAGGCGCGCGGGCTGGACGCGTCGCCGGCGATCCGCAACAAGCTGGTCAGCGTGGGCGACCGGCGCGGCGCCGAGATCCTGGACGTCATCCTGCGCGACGAGATCGGCCACGTGGCCATCGGCAACCACTGGTACGGCGTGCTGTGCGCGCAGCGCGGGCTCGAGCCGATCGCCACCTACGCGGCGCTGGCTGAAGCGCACGGCGCGCCGCGTCTGCGCGGCCCGTTCAACCTCGCGGCGCGGCGCGCGGCCGGGTTCAGCGAGGACGAGCTGTTGAGACTGGGGTGATCGTCCCCATTTGCGTCGGTCGGCCTGCGAGGCGCCGCAAAGCCCGCCGTCGGCGCTGCGGGTGCCTCGATCCTTAAAATCATGTCCTCGCGCGGACGGCGCAACGCGACCGCCCGCATCGCTTTTTCATCGGAGAAACCCATGGCCCTGTATCGAATCGGCGATGACGCTCCGCGCGTGGCGGCTGGTGCCTGGGTGGCCGAGTCCGCCACCGTCCTCGGCCGGGTCGCGCTGGCCGCCGGCGCGAACGTCTGGTATGGCGCGGTGCTGCGCGGCGACAACGAGTGGATCACCATCGGCGAGCGCACCAACATCCAGGACGGCAGCGTGCTGCACACCGACATGGGTTCGCCGCTGACGCTGGGCGCCGACGTCACCGTCGGCCACCAGGCGATGCTGCACGGCTGCACGGTGGGCGACAACACGCTGGTCGGCATCCAGGCCGTCGTGATGAACGGCGCGACGATCGGCCGCAACTGCATCGTCGGCGCCGGCGCACTGGTGACCGAGGGCAAGGCGTTTGCGGACAATTCACTGATCGTCGGCAGCCCGGCCAAGGCGATCCGCACCCTCACCGACGACCAGGCCGCCAAGCTGCGCGCGAACGCCGCCCACTACGTGGCCAACGCCGCGCGCCATCGCGACGGCGTGGTCCGCGTCGACATCCCCACCGATGGCATCGACGCCGCCGGCCGCGCCCGAACAGGCGCCTGAACCATGAGCGCACGCGCGGCCGCCCCGAAGGGCGCTTGCAACGCAGTGCGCATCACGCAGGAAACCTCATGAGCGAACTCCAGAAATTCATCTTCGACGGCATGCCCGTGCGCGGCATGATCGTGCGCCTGACCGACAGCTGGAAGGAGGTGCTGGCGCGCCGCACCGCCAGCGGCGACTGGACCCCGGCCGTGCGCGACATGCTCGGCCAGATGGCCGCCGCGGCCGTGCTGATGCAGGCCAACCTCAAGTTCAACGGCGCGCTGATCCTGCAGGTGCACGGCGACGGGCCGGTCAAGCTGGCCGTGGCCGAGGCGATGTCGGACCTGCGCTTTCGCGTGACCGCGAAGGTGCAGGGCGACGTCGCGCCCGATGCGCGATTTGCCGATCTCGTCAACCGGCACGGGGAAGGGCGCTGCGCCATCACGCTCGACCCGCGCGACCGCCAGCCCGGCCAGCAGCCCTACCAGGGCATCGTGCCGCTGGAGGCGCCCGACGGCGGCCCGGTGGGCGACGTCGCCACCATGCTGGAACACTACATGCGCCAGTCCGAGCAGCTCGAGACGCGCATCGTGCTGGCCGCCAACGGCGATGCCGCCTGCGGGCTGCTGATCCAGCGCCTGCCCGTCGAGGGCGCTGGCAACCTGGCCGGCGGGCAAAAGGCCGAGCTCGACGAGGAAGCCTTCACCCGCATCGCTCACTTCGCCTCGACGCTCACCGCCACCGAGTTGCTGACGCTGGACACGCCCACCATCCTGCACCGCCTGTTCTGGGAGGAACCGGTGCGGGTGTTCGAGCCAGAGGCGCCCGCGTTCGCATGCAGTTGCTCGGTCGACCGCGTTCGCAACATGCTCAGAAACCTCGGGCGCGAGGAAGTCGAGTCCATCCTGGCCGAGCGCGACGACGTCGAGATCGGATGCGACTTCTGCGGCAAGCAGTATCGGTTCGATGCGGTGGACGTCGGGGCGCTGTTCGCGCCGGTGGACAGCCAGGCTTCGTCCAACTCGCAGCTGCACTGACCCCAGGCCGCCCGCGAGGGACGACGCCGCTGATCCGTCGAAACCCGCCGCTGGCGCCCTTGGCCGCCACCGCTTGCGGCTGCGCGGGTAGTCTTACATTGCCGTCGTTCCCCGTCCCGGAAGCGGCCGGACGCCCCGCAACCCAACCCACGCCACGCCGATGATGCACGCACCCAACGCCCGCGCGACCCTGGCCCGCCGCCGCGAGGCCGGCTTCACGCTCATCGAGTTGATGATCACCGTCGCGATCGTGGCCATTCTCGCCGCCGTTGCATTGCCGGCGTATTTCAAATACATCGCGCGCGGCAAGCTGGTCTCCATGACCAATACTCTGGCCGGTGCCCGCACTGCCATGGAGCAGTTCTATCAGGACAACCGGCAGTACACCTCGGTGGGCAGCGGGTCGAGCACCATCCTCAGTCCGTGCGCCGACACGACGAACTGGATCAAGAGCTATGACAGCAACACCTGGTCGCTGAGCTGCCCTACGTTGACGGCCAGCACCTATACCTTGACCGCCACCGCAACCGGCGGCGCGATCAATGGTGCCAGCTACTCAGTGGATCAGACCAACAAGATGTCGACGAGTTCGTTTCCGACTTCCTGGGGCACTGTTCCTGCCAGCGGAAGCGGTTGCTGGTTGATGAAGGTCGGCGACTCATGCTGACCTCGGTCGTCACCGCCGCGCGCTCGCAGCGCGGGTTTTCGCTCATCGAGCTGATGGTGGTGGTCGTGCTCGTCGGCGTGTTGATCGCGCTGGGCGTTCCGGGCATCGCCAACTGGGCGGGCGATGCGCGGCTGCGCAGCGTGGCCGAATCGTTCACCAACGGCCTGCGCCTGGCGCAGGCGACGGCGGTCGCGCGCAGTCATGTGACGGCGTTCTCGATCACCAATGCTGAACCGGCCTACAACGCGGCGCCGGCAAGCGGCGGCACCAACTGGATGGTGCTGCTCGATCCCCTCAGCAGCAGCGAGACCATGGACAGCAGCTACCTGATCCAGAGTTCCACCGAGGCGCGCCGGCAGAACGTCACGGTCTCGAGCAACGACACCCTGGTCTGCTTCAACTCGCTGGGCCAGCAGACCGTCAACCTGACGACCACGCAGCCCAGCAGCCTGCCGGCCAACACGTGCGCCACGCCTGGCGGGTCGACTGGCGTCGATACCGCGCCGACCACGTTCACGCTTTCGCGCGCGAACTCTTCCCGCAGGTACAAGGTGCTGGTCTACCCCGGCGGCCGCGTGCGCATGTGCGATGCCGCCAAGACGCTGTCCACCTCCAGTCCGGACGGTTGCCCATGAACACTTACGCCCAGTCTTCCTTGCGACGGCGCGCCGCTCGCGGCTTCACGCTGATCGAGGTGCTGATCTCCGTCCTCATCTTCACGGTCGGCATCCTGGGCGCCGTGGGCATGCAGGCCAAGCTGACGCAGGCCACGCTGCAGAACGGCGACCGGGCGCGCGCGTCGATGCTGGCCGACGAGATGGCGTCGCAGATGTGGATCAAGAACTCAGCCGATATCGCCAATGCCGATTCCACGTTCTACGGCAAGTGGCAGAGCCGTGTGTCGACGCCAAGCACTTCCGGGCTGGCGGGGGGCAGCGGCACGGTGTCGTACTCCACCGCCACGAAGGTCTCCACGATCACCATCAGCTGGAGCAACCAGAACGGTTCCCATTCCTTCGCGACCTCGGTGGTGATTCCATGATCCGCATCCGCCATGCTTGCCGACGTGGCCTGACGCTCATCGAGATGATGGTGGCGATGCTGATCGGCTCGCTCCTCATCGTGGCGGTGCTGCTCGTGCTTGCCGGGCAACTCACGTCGAACGGTCTCGGCCGGGCCGGGTCGGAGAGCGCGCGCCGCACGACGGGCTCGAACTCCGACCTCGATCAGGCTGCGGCCATCGCCATGTACCAGCTCGACAAGTGGATCCGCAGCGCCGGCAGCGGCTTCGCGTCGCTGGTGACTTTGCCCATCTGCGTGCGCAGCGGCACGTGCACCAGCACCACCATCGCGAGCATCACCTCCTACGCCTACGGCTGCCAGCTCTTCGCGGCCACCAGCGGCGGCACCCAGCTGCTGCCGCTGACCAGCAGCACGTTGCTGGGCCCGTTCGGCACTGGCGCGAACTTTCCGAACACGACCACGCCCGGGGTGCTGCGGCTGCTGCCGGCACTGATCATCCCGAACGCCACCACGCCGAACATGACCAACATGCTGTCGCCGTCGCCAGCCAACACCTCGGACGCGCTGGTGTTGATGTCCTCGGGCAATGGGTATGGCGAAGGGCCGTCGGCCATTTCGGCGGCCACTGCGTCGCAGCTGACCCTGTCCAACACGGTGCCCTTCGCGGGCGCCAACGTCAACGACATGGCCTTGCTCGTCCACACGGACGGCAGCAGCGGCTGCATGATCACGCAGGCCAAGTTGACCGGCACCACCGACGGCAGCGCCACCGCGCTGCCGCTGGGCGGCGGCTGGTACGTCTCCAGCGTGGGTGCGCAGACGGTCGTCGGCTATGCGTCGGCTGGCGTGGTACTGGACATGGGGGATCCGTCCAGTACGTCCACGCAACCGCCGTCGTTCCAGGTGATCGGCGTCGGCGACAACGACACGCTCTACAGCTATGACCTGCTGGGGCTGAGGACGCCGCAATTGCAGTCTCGCGGCGAGAACGTGTTCGAGCTGCACGCGCTCTACGGCGTCGACACCGACGGGGACGACAAGGTCGATACCTGGGTGGCGCCCACGACCACGGGCTACACGGTGGCCGACCTGACCGCCGGCACGGCGGCCGCTGCAGCGACGATCCGCAAGATCAAGGCCTTGCGCGTCGGCCTGATCCTGCGCACCGACCTGCCCGAGAAGAATCCCGTGGCGGCGTCCAGCTCGACATCGGTGACGCTGTTCCAGCCGCTGATCGATGCCGGTTCCTCGTCGTCGCTGCTCTACACGCGCAACTTCACCGGGGCCGAGACGAACTACCGCTATCGCACCGTCGAGACGACGATTCCGATACGCAACGATGCCTACACCTATCTGCACTGATAGCCATGAGAACGCCTCTGATGTGTTTCCCGCACCGTTGCTTGCCGCGCCCGCGCACCGAGCAACGCGGCGTGGTCCTGGTGGTGGTGCTGCTGGCGATGGTGGTGCTGCTGATCGGCCTGGCAGGGCTGCTGCGCAGTGCCGACACCTCCGGCCTCATGGTGGGCAACCTGGCGTTCCGGCGCGACCTCACCAACCGCGCCGAGGAGGCCATCGCCGCGGCCAAGGCGACGTTGGCGTCGTCTTCGTTCGATCCCACCAACGATGCCCTTACCACCGCGCACTATTCGTCCAGCAGGCTCGCCAACGGCAACACGGGCGTGCCCACCGTCCTGGACAGCGGCTACAGCTCGACCATCGGGTCGGACACCACGGACAGCAGCGTCTCCGGCGATACCTCCATCACGTATCGCTATGTGATCGACCGCCAGTGCAACGCCTCGGGTGCGTTTTCCACGAGCACCTGCGAATACATCGCCTACAGCACCACCAGCAACGGCACCAGCGGCGCCGGAGGCTCGTCGCAGTATTCGCAAAGACAGGTCGGAGGTGTGTTCGCCGGCTCCAGCGGCGCCGCCAACTGCAACGGCAGCAATTGCGCCATCTACCGCATCAGCGTGCGGGTGGCCGGGCCGCGCAACACCGTCGCTTACTTCCAGACTACCTACGTCAACTGAGGTGATCCCATGATTCGCATTCCGCGAACTGGCCGTGCCCTGGCCGCCCTGGCGACAACGACTTTCCTGCTGGCCGCCACCTCGCCCGTGCAGGCGCTCGACCTGGCCGATTCGCCGATATTCTCGTCGGTGTCGGTGCCGGGTAACCTGCTGTTGGCGTTGTCCGTCGAATTTCCGACTGCGAGTACGGCAGCTTATCCTTCGACCACTGCCTACTCGAGCACAACCGCGTTTGTAGGGTATTTCGATTCGCAAAAGTGCTACACGTATAACTACAACAGCACGACGCCTTCGTTGAGCTACTTTGCGCCCTATGGTGCGACCACCAGCAGCACCAACTATAGCTGCTCGTCCAGTGGAAGTACCTTGCTTTGGAGCGGGAACTGGCTCAACTGGGCCAGCATGCAGTCATTGGATGAGTTCCGCTGGGTGCTGACGGGAGGCAACCGCACGACGGATACGTCGGCGCTGACCATTCTGACCAAGACCTACCACTCGGGCCAGTCGAGCAGCGGCAACACGGCGCAGAACAAGTCGATCACCGGCGCCACACTGATCAACGCCGCGACACCGATTCCTACCTCGGGCAGCGGCACCACCTGGGGCACGGTGTATACGCGTACCGCAGGCACCGGCACCATGATGCTCTTCTCGGCTAGCAGCAGCGCCGCGGCGATGGCTATCGGGACGGCGACATCGCCTGCAACGACACCGGCGACCTATACGCCGGCGTCGTCCAGCTACACCATCTACCAAGGCTCGGGAACCCTGAGTACGTCGACGGTTTATGCGGTCTACATCAACGTGCAGGTATGTGCCAGCGCGGCGCTCAAGGAAAGCAATTGCGTCCTGTACGGCACCAGCACTTACAAGCCCGAAGGATTGATGCAGGCCTATTCCAGCCAGTTGCGTTACGCAGCCATGGGCTACCTGAGCGATCCGTCGTATCCGGACACCCCGAACATCAAGCGCGACGGGGGTGTTCTGCGGGCGCGCATGAATTACATCGGCCCCACCCAGCCGGTGCCAGGATCGACGCCCATCACGAACGCGGTGCCCGAGTGGAGCGGCAGTACGGGAATCATCGCAGGGGACCCGGATTCGGCGGACGCGCTCAGCACGCTGACGGGAGGCGCGCCCGCCATCACGCAGAGCGGCGTGATGAACTACCTGAACAAGTTCGGCTCCACCAGCCACCTGTACAAGACCTATGACCCGGTCGGCGAGCTGTACTATGCAGCCATCCGCTATTTGAAGAATCAGGCGCCCGTCTCGACCTACAGCAGCCTGACCACCGATTCCACGGCGGCGACCTTGCTGGACGGGTTCCCGGTGATCATCACGTCGCCGACGACGGCGTCGGACGATCCCATCCTCTATTCGTGCCAGAAGAACTTCATCCTGGGCATAGGCGACACCAACACGAACTATGACGCCGACCTGCCTGGAAACGCTAGTAACGCAGCGGGCTTGTCGACCTATAACGAGCCCAGCATGCCGACCGAAGTATCCGGCGATACGTCGGTGAACGTCATCACGGCCACCAACATGATAGGCACGATCGAGACCGGGTCGAGCGGGCTGGCCTCCAAGAACATCAGCAACGGGACCTATTTCATCGGCGGCCTTGCCTACGATGCTCATACCAAAGGGGTTCGCACCTACACCGACAGCAGCGGCAACGTGACGGTGGCCACCGTCAACACCTACTGGCTGGACGTGCTGGAAGGCCAGACCTACGCGGCCACCAATCAGTACTATTACGCCGCCAAATATGGTGGCTTCTCCTTCCCTGATCAGCTCTATCCCTATGGTTCAGTCAATGTGAAGAACGCCGTCACGACGATCCAGCCTTACTCGTCGAGCAACGCGCAGAATACGATAGCCACCAGCGCCAGTGGCACCACCGTTTCCCTGGCCCTCAGCGGTACCCCGTCGAGCAATGCGCTGTGGCATACCAACTCGGACCGTTGCTCGGGAACCAGCCTCTGCAGCAGCGCCAACACCAGCGGCGATTATCGTCCCGACAACTATTTCACCGCCAACAACGCCATTGCGATGCAGGCCGGGCTGACGGCCGCGTTCGCGAAGATCGCCAGCGAGGCGGGTTCGGGCAATACCACGGTGCTGGCGACGGCGTCGCCGAACACGACCAGCGTCAGTAACGGTTCGACCTCCGTGACCTATGGAGCGAGCTACGATGCGAAAACCTGGTCGGGCGAGCTCACGGCGTCGACGGTTACCTTCAATGCCGATGGTAGCGTGCAGACGCCGGTGCCAAAGAATTGGGACGCGCGCGCCTTGCTCACCTCCCGGCTTGTCTTGAGCACCCCGCTCGCCTCGAGCAATGCTTCCGCTGCACGTTATGTCGTCACCTGTTGCGCGGCGGCGTCGCCGTATGGCCTGCAGTTCAACGATGCTTCGTTGTCGGGAACGGTGAACTCGCGCACCAACTATGCATCCTTCGGCGCGGTGCCCGGCGTCTCCTCCCAGTCGCGGGTCAACTTCCTGGCCTACCTGCGCGGTGATCCGACGCAAGAACTGGCTCCCAACGGCACAGGCGTCTACCGCGACCGGACCTACAAGCTGGGCGACATCGTCGATGCCAAGCCGGTCGCCGTCAGCGTCCCCAGTGCGACCTACTCCGATGCCAATAATCCTGGCTACAGCAAGTTCAAGTCGACCTATTCGACGCGCTCGACCGTGGTCTATGTCGGCGCCAATGACGGCATGTTGCATGCCTTCGACGGCACCACCGGCAGCACGGGTGGCAAGGAACTCTTCGCCTACGTGCCGAGCTTAATCTACGGCAATGGTGCGTCGACGACCTCCGGCACGACCTCGACGGCCACGACCCTCGCCACCACCGGACTCGCGTTGCTCGGCGATCCGACCTTCACCCACTACTTCTTGGTCGATGCCACGCCGGGACAGTTCGATGTCGACCTGAACAACACCATCGCGAGCACCGCGCTCACGGGCCCGAGCTACCAGGCGGTCAGCACGACCTCGGCCTGGAAGACCCTACTGATTGGCGGACTGGGCAAGGGTGGCAAAGGCTACTACGCGCTCGACATCACCGATCCCAGCACCTGGACCAGCGAGGCCACTGTAGCGACCAAGGTCATGTGGGACTTCACCGACCCGACCATGGGCTATACTTACGGGGTGCCCAGCATGGTCAAGACCGCGAAGTATGGCTGGGTCGTGGTGATGACCTCGGGCTACAACAACAGCGACGGCAAAGGCTATTTCTACTTCGTTAATCCGCTCACGGGATTGCTGCTGGAAAAGGTCGCGACACCGACCGGATCGCCGGCCTCGCCCATCAACATGGGCCAGCACACTGCCTACATGGTCGACTACACCGACGGCACCGCCGATTCCATCTATGGCGTCGACCTGCAGGGGGAAGTCTGGCGCCTGGATGTGACGGGAACCAACCCGAGCGTGCTCTATTCGGCGCCGACGCTGATCGCCACGCTCACGGACGCGAACGGCAATGCGCAGGCCATCACCACGCGCCCGCTGATTCAGCCCGACACGACTTCCGCGGCGCGCTATGTGCTGGTGGGCACTGGCAAGCTGCTGGGCAACAGCGACATCACCAGCACCACTTCCAACCCGCAGTCGTTCTATGCATTCGTAGACGGGACGTCGAACAGCGGCGGGTTCTCGACGTCGTCCACCTTGCCCACCGGCGTGACTTTCCCGATCACGCGCAGCGAGCTCAACGGCGTGCCTGACCTGACCGCAGGCGTCACGGGCTCGACGGCTGGCAAGATCGGCTGGTACTTCGACATGCCGGTGAGCAGCACGACAGACAGCAGTGGCATCACGACCTACACCGCTCAACGCGTGACCACGGATCCTATCGCGACGCAGGGTGTCATCGCGTGGGCCGGCAATCTGCCCACCGGTTCGGCGTGCAACCCTACCGGCACCGGGACGACCTATGCCACAACGCTTTCCACGGGCCGGACGGTGCTTGTCGACAGCTCGAGCAAGCTCCTCGCGTCGACAACGGATTCGTCCGGCATCGTCACGGAATTGAGCATGCTCAATGAAAACGGCACGATCCGTCTCAATTCCGGGGACAGCGCGGGCAACATCAACCCGAACCAGGTGCAGGTCATCACCACCTCGGGGCCCAAGCAGTTGAACTGGCGCGACGTGCCACTTGCCAACTGATCCCGCGCGGCATGGGTCGGCGCTGGCGCCTGCTGGCCTGTGTCGCGATCGTCCTGCTGGCGCATGCAGGACTGATGGCGGCGGCGCTGCGGGCGCTGGCCTCCGGCATCCGCCGCACAGCGCCCCATCGGATCGCGCCCATGCGTCTGGTCGTGGTGGGCCCGACGATCGCCCCCCAGACCGCGGTGCCAGAGCGCCCACCCGCGACGACAGACGGCGTCACGGCCCCATCCATCGAGCCGTCCGCGCCGCAGCAGGCTCATCCAGCCGCCGTTCCGGAGCCGCTGGCCGCGCAGACCCGGTCCGCGCTGGCCCCGGAGCGCCAGGCCTCGGCGCCGCCGTCGCCCG
>Ga0302279_10000595_pt1 | contig 53095 bp, 51 predicted proteins | sample III_Bog_N3_3_FD_194541 | JGI IMG/M metagenome (GOLD analysis project Ga0302279, IMG submission 194541) | Peat permafrost microbial communities from Stordalen Mire near Abisko, Sweden - III_Bog_N3_3 | ecosystem: Environmental > Terrestrial > Soil > Wetlands > Peat | place: Sweden: Abisko... | reverse complement strand
AACCTGGCCCTCCTGTGCCGACACCACCACCGGCTGAAGACCTACGAGGGTTGGACCCTCCTGCGCACCGGGCCCACCGACGAGGACCCGCGGTGGACCTTCACGCCCCAACCGGCCTTCGGACAGGAGCCCGACCTCGGACTCGACCGGACCGACAACCGGGACCGGCCCGAACCCGTGCCCCGGACCTGAGGGGCGACACCGGGGGCCGGGGGCCGGTGGGCCAGGGGGCCGGTGGGCCAGGGGGGCGGGGGGCTACACCTGATGGGCCGGGCACCACCACGACGTGCGGCCACCGACGGTCGACCGGGTGAGTGGACGTCCATCCCTGGGACAGACGCCTCCCGGGTGCCGCTCCACCATCAGATCACCCGTGTGTGAGCCGCCACGATCGGTCAGGTCGCCCAATGTCCGGCCGAGGTGCCGGTGCAACCGACGGACTTCGGTCGGCGATAGTGATTCGGCAGGCCGGAGGGGGGACAGTCCGGCCCGCCACAGCAACTCGTCGGCGATGAGGTTGCCGATGCCGGCAATTCTGGACTGGTCGAGCAGACGGGCCTTGAGCGGTGCCGATGAACCGGCGAGAGCGCCACCCAGCCCGGCTGCTCCGATGGCCGCTGCGTCGCGGCCCAGTCCCGATACGTCGGGATCGAGGGACACTCCGCCCAGCCGTCGTGGGTCGTGCACCACCAACCGTCTGCCGTCGTCGAACGTCACCGACCAGCGGATCCAGGCCGGATCGGACCGGGTCGGACCATAGAGCAAGGGGCCCACGGCATCGTCCCCGTCGACCAACAGGGTGCCGGTCATCCCGAACCGGACCCCGACCACCGGTCCGTCGTCCACGTCGAGCAGCAGGAGCTTGCCGATCCGGCGGGCGGCGACGATGCGGTGGCCGGTGAGCACGCCCGCCAGCAGGGATGCTGTAGCCGCTCCCTTCAGGTACCAGGAGTCGGGGCAGCCGACCGACACGACCGGACGGTCGAGGATGCGCTCCGCCAGGATCCGATAGCACTCCACCTCGAGCATCTCGGGCATCCGAGGAGGGTACCCGGCCCACTCCGGCACGGGGTCTCGGAAAGGGAGGGAGCCACGGGTAGGGTGTGCCGCATGCCGCCGGAAAAGCCGCACTGGTCCGAACTGCTCACCGAGGTGGTCACGTCGGGGCTGTGCACCGGGTGTGCCGCCTGCGTCGTGGCATGCCCGTACGACGTCCTCTCCTACGACGACACCGGGGGCCGGTACAAGCCGTTCCACATCGACGCCGACGGCGGACCGGACAGCTGCACCCACGGCGTCAAGGGCTGCACGATGTGCACCCGGGCCTGTCCGCGCTTCCGGCTGTGGGAGCCGGAGATCGACACCCACCTCCACGGCCGCGAGCGCACCGACGAGGAGGTGGCGGGGATCTCCCAGGACGTGCTCCTCGTCCGGGCGACGGACCCGGAGGTCCATTCGGCCGGCCAGGACGGTGGACTGGTCTCCGCGCTCCTGATCTGGGCCCTCGAGAACGACGTCATCGACGCCGCGCTGGTGTCCGACCTGGAGGGCGACGGCTCCACCTGGAAGGCCAGACCCACCGTCGCCACCACCCGTGAACAGGTCCTAGCCGCCGCCGGTTCCCGGTACACCTACTCGGCCAACACGCTGGCCTACCCGCAGGCCATCGAGGACGGGGCCGAGCGCATCGCACTGGTGGGCATGGGCTGCCAGGCGTCCGCCCCGCCGATCATGCAGTCCCGGAAGGCCGGCAAGATCGCCCGGCGGCTCTCCCTCACCATCGGGCTCCTGTGCTCGAAGACGTTCGACGACGCCATCTTCCCCGAGCTCTTCGAGGCCAAGTACGGCATCTCCCGTGCCGACATCGTGAAGATGAACATCAAAGGCGTGTTCCAGGTGTGGACGAAGGACGGCGAGTTCCACGAGATCCCGCTCAAGGAGGCCCACGCCTGGACCCGTGAAGGGTGCACATCCTGCCCGGACTTCGCCGCCGAGCACGCCGACATCTCGACCGGGGGCATCGGGTCGTTCCACGACTGGACACTGACCATCGTCCGCACCGACAAGGGCCGCGAGCTCCTCCAGGGAATGATCGACGGGGGGGCGGTCGAGACCCGGCCGGGCGACGACGACCCGGCGGCCATAGCGCTTCTGCACCGCCTCGCCCGGGTCAGCCGCAAGCGCTGGCCCGAGACAGCGGTCCCCATGCCGCGCCGGATGCCGGCCCCCTCCTGACCTCCTCGCAGGTCGGCGCGCCGCGGCTCCTGACTCGCCTCGGCCCCGATATCGGGACTTTCGACCCCGTCAATTAGGTCCAATTGCCCCCTTACGGGGACCTGCCCCCGGACGTAGGGTGGGCCCTTGCTGGACGATCGCCACTTCTTCTCCGCCCTGGGCCGTGCCACCGTGCGGTACCGCTGGTTGATCGTCGTCGCCTGGGCCGTCGTCACCGCCGCGCTTGTCCTGGGTCTGCCGTCCATCTCGAGTGTCGAGAAGAGCAGCAATTCCCAGTTCCTGCCGACCACGGAGCCGAGCGTGCGGGCCGCGACGCTGGCCGCACCCTTCGAGCCGACGGCAACCTCCCAGGCGCTGATCGTGGCCGCCTCGACCACCGGTCCGCTCACCCCGGCCGACGTCGACGATCTCGAGCGGGTGGAGGATGCCGTGGCCGTGCTCCCACGCGTCACCGCCGTCGAGGACCGGGGAACGTCGGCTGACGGGCGGGCACGCCAGGTGGTGGTGGATCTCGACATTCCGGCGTCGTCGACCAACCCGGTGGCCGTGCGCACCGTGGCCGATGTCCGGCGGGCCGTGGCCACCGCAGGCGTACCGCACGGCCTCGATGTCCACGTCACCGGGGCTGCGGCCCAGGCGGTCGATCAGCAGGCCCAGCAGACCAAGACCCAGACCCTGACCGAGCTGCTCTCCGTCCTGTTCATCCTCCTGCTGCTCCTGTTCACCTTCCGGGCCCTCCTGGCGCCCATCGTGGCCCTCCTGCCGTCGGCGGTCGCCCTGATCGCCGTCGAACCGGTGATCGCCGCCTCCGCCCATCTCGGCATCCAGGTCTCCGACCTCACACCGGTGCTGCTGGTCGTGGTGCTGCTGGGTGCCGGCACCGACTACGGGCTCTTCCTCATCTTCCGGGTCCGCGAGGAGATCCGCAAGGGACTCGCCCCGCACGACGCCGTGGCCTTCTCGCTGGAGAAGGTGGGCGAGTCGATCGCCTTCTCGGGACTGACGGTGATCGCCGCCCTCTCCACGGTGGTCATCGCCACCTTCGGTCTCTACCAGGGGTTCGGCCCGGCCCTCGCCATCGGCATCGCCATGGCACTTCTGGCCAACCTGACCCTGTTGCCCGCCCTACTGGCCATTCTCGGCAGGTCCGTGTTCTGGCCGCGCGTGCCCGTCCCGGGTCCGGTGGCGCGTGGGACCTGGAGCCGGGTCGCCGGGCGGGTGGTCGGACGGCCGGTCCTCACCCTCGTGCTCGGTGTCGGGTTCCTCGTCGGCCTGTCCCTCTGTCTGCTCGCCTACTCCCCCACCGGATTCGGCAGCCAGTCCCTCCCGTCCACCTCCGATTCCGCTCGCGGCCAGGCCCTGCTCACCGCCCACTACCCCGCCGCCGAGTCGGATCCGACCAACGTCCTGTTCCGGCTCCCGGAGACCGTCTGGAACGACACCTCCCTGCTGGCCACGGCCCAGCACGGGCTGCACGACTCCGGGCAGTTCTCCTCGGTCACCGGTGCACTCGACCCCAACGGCACACCGGTCACACCCGAAGCGCTGGCTGCCGCCCGTGCCGAGCTCGCCGGCCTCGGGCCGGCCGGCCTGCTCCCGATGACCCCGCCGGCCTCGTTCACCGGGAGCACCGCCGCCTATGAGGCCTACAAGGCGTCGGGACAGTTCATCAGCGCCGACGGGCGCACCATCCTGTACCAGACGGCGCTCGCCGCGGGTCCCTCGACCAGCACGGCCGCGGCGTCCGCCATACCCGACGTGCGGTCAGCGGTGGACGTGGTCGGCCGGTCGATCGGAGCCACCGCATCGGGTGTCGACGGCTACGCGGGCGTGGCCGCCGACGTCGGCTCCCTCTCCACCGGCGACCTGGTGCGGATCATCCCGATCGTCCTGCTCGTCCTCGCCCTGCTCCTCGCAATCGTGTTGCGGAGCATCATCGCCCCGCTCTATCTGGTGGCGAGCGTCGGCCTGTCCTATCTTGCATCGCTCGGGTTCGCGGTCCTGGTCTTCGTCCTCATCGGGGGCCAGGACGGGATCAACTTCGTACTGCCGTTCTTCATGTTCATCTTCATCATGGCGTTGGGGCAGGACTACAACATCCTGGTCATGACCAGGATCCGCGAGGAGGCCCACCGCGCGCCCATCCGGTTGGCGGTACGCAACGCCGTGGGCGCCACCGGCACCACCGTCACCTCGGCGGGACTCATCCTGGCCGGGACCTTCGGCGTGCTTACGGCCACCGGGGACACCCAGATCGTGGAGATCGGGGTCGGGCTGGCCGCCGGGATCCTCCTCGACACCTTCGTCGTGCGCACCCTGCTGGTCCCCTCGGCCGCCGTCCTGCTCGGCCGGTGGAACTGGTGGCCGTCCCGCATGTCCCACTCGGACCGCGACCACGGCTCCGCCCTGCCCGATCCGGAGTGGCTGATCGGCCATCCGGCGGGCGGGTTCGGAGCGGTCGGGCCCCTGCGCGAAGCGAGTACGGTGAGCGGGCGTGGCCAGCCGACACAAACCCTCTGAACGACCGACGGTGATCCTGCTGGTCCGCCACGGGCGGACGCCCACCACGGGACAGGTCCTGCCCGGCCGGGCGCCAGGCCTCCACCTGTCCGACGAAGGGCGGGCCCAGGCCGAGGCGGTGGCCGAGCGCATCGGCCGGCTGGTGGACGGCGCGGGTGACGAGGGCAACCGGGGCGGGGCCGGCGGACGCGGCCCGGTCGCCGTCTATGCCTCCCCGCTCGAGCGGACCCAGGAGACGGCCCGGCCGATCGCCAGGCGACTCGGCCTGCGGGTCCGGTCCGACCGCGGACTGCTCGAGTGCGACTTCGGTGACTGGACGGGGGGCCGGCTGGCCGATCTGGCCAAGAAGCCCGAGTGGGCGACCGTGCAGCGCTACCCGAGCGGCTTCCGGTTCCCGGACGGCGAGTCCTTCCTGGAGATGCAGACCCGGATGACCTCCGCCCTGGGCCTCATGGCGGACCGCCACCCCGGGGAGACCGTCGTCGCGGTGTCCCACGCCGATCCCATCAAGGCGGTCGTCGCCCAGGCCGCCGGCACCCCCCTGGACCTCTTCCAGCGCCTGACGGTCGCCCCGTGCTCGGTGTCGGCACTCGCCTACACGGGCCACGGGCCGTACGTGCTCACGGTGAACTCGACCGACTCGCTGACCGCGCTGGCCATCGCATGAGTCGCTCCCTGCCGTCGCCCGGTGCGGGCACCCGAGTCATGAAGGAGGACGACGCATGACGGATGCCTTCGACCTGTCGGCGGACCGGCTCTGCGTGGGCACCGTCGGCCCCGTGGGCAGTCGGCTGTTCCTGATCCAGTGCCGCCAGGGCGACACGCTCCTCACCCTCAAGGTCGAGAAGCAGCAGGTGTCCGCCATGGGAGAGCTCCTGGCCCGGGTGGTGAAGGACCAGAAGCGGCCCGGGCACCTGCCCGACGACCAGGCCCTCGAAGAGCCGACGGACCCCGCCTGGGCCATCGGCACGATCGGGGTCTCCTATGACGACGCCGAGGACCGGGTGGTCCTGGTCATCGAGGAGCTCGTGGCCGAGGGCGAGGTCGGGGCCATCGCCCGGGTGTCGATCACCCGGGAGCAGGCCGCGGCCTTCACCATCCAGGCCACCCGACTCGTCGAGTCCGGACGCCCGCCCTGTCCCTTGTGCGGCTCCCCGCTGGACCCCTCCGGTCACGAATGCCCCCGGACCAACGGCCACCGTCCACCGGCCGTGTGAGCGGCTGGAAGCGCGGCACCGGTCCGACCCTGGGGGAGGCAACCGAGCTGCTGGCCTCCCGTGAGCTGGTCATCGAGGGGCGACTGCCCTGGAGTTCCAACCTGACGTTCCTGGTCAGCCTGGAGGGTACCGGGGCCGAACCCGGATCCGGCGCCGACGCCGGCGACGACGAGGCATCCGTTCCGGGAGGCGGTCCCGGCCGAGGTCCCGTGCAGGCCGTCTACAAGCCCCACCAGGGCGAGCAGTCGCTGTGGGACTTCCCGGACGGCCTCTACCGGCGCGAGGTGGCCGCCTACCGGTTGTCCGAGGCCCTCGGCTGGGGCATCGTCCCGCCCACCGTCCTGCGCGAGGACGCACCGTTCGGGACGGGCTCGGTACAACTGTTCGTCGAGGCGGACTACGAGGAGCACTACTTCACGCTGCAGGACGAGGGCGGCTGCGACGACGAGCTGCGGGTCTTCTGCGCGTTCGATGTCGTCGCCAACAATGCGGACCGCAAGAGTGGCCACGTGCTGCGCTCCACGGACGGAAGCCTGTGGGGCATCGACCACGGACTCTGCTTCCACGTGCAGCACAAGCTCCGAACCGTCATCTGGGACTTCGCCGACGAGGAGGTGCCCGCGCCGGTCGTCGCCGACCTCGAGCAGCTGGTGGCCGACGGCCTGCCGCCCGACCTCGACGAACTCCTGTCCGGTGCCGAGTCCGACGCACTGCTCGAACGTGCCGCCCGGCTCGCGGCCAGCGGGGCCTTCCCCGAACCGGTCGGCGATCGCCCTCCCTATCCCTGGCCCCTGGTCTGACCCTCGGTGGCGCCCGACGCTCCCACCGCCGCAGCGCCCCGCGTTACGAACGTCGGGACGTGCCCCCGATTCCCGGGACCAATTGGATGTGCAGCTGGCCCTCCATGGCGGCCACGACCGCTGCGGCCAGACGGGCCCCGCCCGCCGGGGTCAGGTGGATGCCATCCGGAGTCCGGACGTTGGTGACGGCGCCGGACGAGTCCGGCAGGTAGGCAGTGTAGTAGTGGTGCTGGTCCCCGAGCGCCGGCACCGAGGACAGGTAGGCCGCCCCGCCGTACTTCGTCTCGGCGACCTGGGCCTGGACCAGGCCGTTCAGGTGCTTCAGCTCGGCGTCCAGCCCGGGGTCCTGCATCGGGGGCATCCCCACCCACAGGACGTGGGCCCCGGCGGCGTTTGCCTCGGCGATGAACGCCGACACCCGGGCCGAGTAGGCCTCGTCCCAGCCCGGCTGCCCGAACCGGATGCTCCCGTCCTGGGTGACGATCCCCTGGGGGTCGTTGGCCCCGATCATCACCACCACCAACTGCGGCTGCTGGTTGGCCAGGTCGACCTGGAGTTCGGCCGGCCAGTTGAAGTAGTCGGGCCGGGTGAGTCCGGTGTCGATCCGTCCGTCGAGGTAGGTGGTGACGTCCCCGAAGGCGCCGAGGGCGTTCACCAGGGGCTGGCCCAGGTCGAGGCCCACGGAGTCGCCGACGATCAGCACCCGCAACGGCGTCGCCGGCGTCGGGTGGTAGTTGAGCAGCGGGAGGGTGGTCGGCGTCGTCGTTCCACTGGTGGTCGGCGGCAGCGGCTTGGGCTTCGCCCGGTGGATGGGCACGGCGAGGGCCGGGCCTCCACCGGGGCTGCGTCCGAACGCCTCGTCGGTCCAGCCCACGACGTTGTCCGCGCCGACGGCCCGGCTCAGCGCGGCGACCGGCCCGACCACGTCCAGGGAGACGGTCCGGCGGGTCCCGATCGGGGACGTCTGGGCCGAGTGCTGGAGGCTCGGCGCGTCGAGGAGGAACCAGAGCCCGAAGCAGACGATGCCGATGAGCAGCACCCGGGGCCACGGGACGCCGGGGAACGGCAGGCGCTCCCAGAACGCGTGGCCCCCGTGATCGGGCGGCTGCGGGCGGGAGGAGGGGGGCCGGTACGAGTCGGGGTCCGACCAGTCGTAGGGGACGAAGTCGCTGTCGGCGTCGGGCGGCCGGGGTTCGGTCACCGGTGGACCGGGTGGTGGAGGTGGTAGCGGTGGCGGGGGTGGCAACGTCAGAACCGGTAGTAGATGAACGGGGCCACGCCCTGGGGGCCGAGTGTCGTGATGGCCAGGAGCACCAGGCCAAGTATGCCGCCCTGCACGACCGGGCGGCGGTCGGCGAAGCCGCGGAGGACCACGGACAGCCAGCGGTCGGGAAGGTACTGGCTGGCGATCCCGGCGAGGATGGCCAGCGCCGCCAGCGGGGTGACCAGGGGGGACGAGCCCCAGCCCACGACGAGCCGCCCCAACATGGCGAACACCGTCCCGAGCGAGTCGGCGCGGAAGAAGAGCCATCCGAGGCAGACCACCTGGAAGGTCACGAACCGTGCCCACGCCACCCGGGCGCGGCCGACCGGCTCGGCGGGCAGGCCCTTGGCCACCCGGGCCGCCCGGCGCCGACGCCCGATGATCTGCCCGACCCCGTGGTAGGCGCCCCAGATCACGAACGTCCAGGAGGCGCCGTGCCACAGGCCGCCCAGGAGCATGGTGATCAGGATGTTGAGCGAGACCCGGGATTCGGAGCCCCGATTGCCTCCCAGGGGGATGTAGAGGTAGTCCCGCAGCCAGAACGACAGGGTGATGTGCCACCGGCGCCAGAAGTCCTGGAGGTCGATCGACGTGTACGGGCGGCGGAAGTTGACCGGGAACCGGAAGCCCATGAGCAGGGCGAGCCCGATGGCGATGTCGGTGTAGCCGCTGAAGTCGGCGTAGATCTGCACGGCGTAGCCCCAGATGGCGAACAGGACCTCGAGAGCCGAGTGCTGGTGCGGGTCGGCGAACACCGGGTCGACCACATAGGCCGACAGATAGGAGGACAGCACGACCTTCTTGGCCAGGCCGGCGGCGATCAGCCAGAACGCCTCCACGTAGTGGACGTCCCGGGGGTTCCGCATGGCCCGGATCTGCGGGAGCAGCTCGGTGCCGCGGACGATGGGGCCGGCGATCAGGTGGGGGAAGAACGCCAGGTAGACCGTGATGTCGATGCCCCGGGCCGGGCGCAGCACGCCGCGGTAGATGTCCACCACATAGCTGATGGCCATGAAGGTGAAGAACGAGATGCCGATCGGCAGGGTGATGGCCAGCAGCGGCACGGGCCGTCCCAGGCCGAGGGCATGGGTGACGTTGTCGATGTTGACCGCCAGGAAGCCGAAGTACTTGAACCAGACCAGGAGCCCGAGCAGCAGGGCGAGGGTGGTCCACAGGAAGACCTTGCGTCTCGTCCCGGTGGCCGGATGGACGAATCGGCCCCCGACGAAGGCGATCCCGGTGGAGGCGGCGAGCAGGAAGATGAACCGCCAGTCCCACCAGGCGTAGAAGACGTAGCTGGCCACCACCATGAAGGCCTTCCAGGGGCCGGCATACGGGACCAGCAGCCACTGCACCGTGAAGACCACGGCGAAGAAGATTGCGAAGTCGATGGTGGGAAAGAGCACGTGTGCTTCGTTCGGACTGGAGGTGGGTGCCGGGTGCCCCCTTCGGGTGACACTGGAGCGGAGACTACCCGGTGGCCAATGTCCCCCATGTGATGCGCATCACCCCCGGCACCTCCCACTCCGGCGGCAGCACCGGCACCACCGGCGCAGGCGAGCCGCCCCCGACCGCGAACCCCCGGGACGCGCCACGACCCGCGGGCGGAGCCGCGGGTCGTGGTCGTCGTGCCGAGCCCGGTGCCGCCCTCCCGAGGGACGGAGGCCTGGGGGTCAGCTGCGGGCCTGGAGCGCCTCGATCAGCTTCGGGATGACCTTGTGCACGTCCCCCACGATGCCGAGGTCGGCGACCTGGAAGATGGGCGCGTCCTGGTCCTTGTTGATGGCCACGATGTTCTTCGAGTTCTTCATGCCCACCATGTGCTGGGTGGCACCCGAGATCCCGCAGGCCATGTACACGGTGGGCTTCACCGTCTTCCCGGTCTGGCCCACCTGGTGGGAGTAGGGCACCCACCCGGCGTCCACGATGGCGCGGCTGGCACCGGCGGCACCGTGGAGCAGCGTGGCGAGCTGCTCGATCAGCACGTACTGGTCCTTCTCCCCCAGTCCACGGCCGCCCGACACGACGACGTCGGCCTCGTCGAGCTTCGGTCCGGTGCGCTCCTCGACGTGGCGGGCCACGATACGGGCGCCGTTGGCCGCGCCGGTGTCGGGGGCCGGTGCGGCCACGACGGCGGCGGGTGCGCCACCGGACGGTTCGGCCGGGAAGGACTTGGCCCGGATGACGAAGATTCCCGGTCCCTCGGACGTGAACCGGGCGGTGAGTATCTCGGCGCCACCGAAGATGGCGTGCTGGCTGGCCAGGGCCCCGTCGGCCTCGGTGAGGTCGACGACGTTGGTCAGCACCGGCCGGTCCAGCTTCACCGACAGGCGGCCGGCGATGTCGCGACCGTCGTAGGTGGCCGGGAGCAGCACGGCGTCCGGGCCGGTCCCGCCGGCCACTGCTGCGGCGATCGAGGCGGCCACGGGAGCGCCGGGAAGCGCGCCGCCCAGGTCGCCGACGTCGTGGACGGCGGTGGCGCCGTACTCGCCCAGTGTCCCGGCGGCGGTGGCGCCGTCTCCCCAGACGACGGCCTCGACCGTCCCGGCGAGGCTGCGGGCGTGGCTGACGAGCTCGAGCGAGGTCGTGGTGGGGGCGCCGTCGACGACTTCGGCGACGACCCAGATCTTGGCGATGGTCATGTGCGTGTTCTCCTGTACCGGCCCTAGAGGACCTTGAGCTGCTCGAGGAATTCGATCACCCGCAGGTGACCCTCTCCCTCGTCGACGACGATCTCACCCGCGGCCCGGGCCTCGGCCGGTGCCACGTTGGTGATCTCCTGACGGGCACCGGCGGCGCCGACCTGCGCGGCATCGATGCCGAGGTCGGCCACGGTGAGGTTCTCGACCGGCTTCGACTTGGCGGCCATGATGCCCTTGAAGGACGGATAGCGGGGCTCGACGACACCGGCGGTCACGGTGACGACGGCTGGTAGCGGGCACTCGACCTCGTCGTACCCGGCCTCGGTCTGACGCTCGACCTTGACCGACGACCCCGTCACCTCCACCTTCTTGGCGAAGGTCACGGACGGGAGGCCGAGGAGCTCGGCGATCTGGACCGGGGTGGTCCCGGTGTAGCCGTCCGACGACTCGGTGGCGGCCAGGATCAGGTCGGGCTCGGCCCGCTTGATGGCGGCGGCGAGCACCTTGGCGGTCCCGAGGGCATCGGTGCCGGCCAGGATCGGGTCGCTCACCAGGATCGCCTTGGCGGCGCCCATGGCCAGCGCGGTGCGCAGGCCGGAGACCTCGCCGTTGGGGGCCATGGAGACCAGGGTGACCTCACCCCCGCCGGCGGCATCGGCGAGCTGGAGGGCCATCTCGACGCCGTAGGCATCGGAATCGTCCAGGATCAGCTTTCCGTCTCGGACAAGGTTATTCGACCCCGGATCGAGCGCCGGCGGAGCGGCGGGATCGGGGATCTGCTTTACACAGACGACGACGTTCATAGTCGTGCATTGTTGACGAAAACCGACCACTTCGACCAATCGGGGCACTGTCCCTGGTCAGGGGCCATCGACCGGCGGGCCCCGGGAGCCGGTACCGGCCCTCGCGGCGGACCCGCCGGGCCGGCCGCGTCAGCCCAGGTCGACGGCCCGACGGGCCATGGCGACGTCATCCGTGACCACGGTGTCCACACGGGCCCCGAGCACGGCGGCCAGACCCACGGCGTCGACCACCGTCCAGGCGGCCACGGCCAGTCCGGCGGCGTGGGCGGCGGACACCGAGTCGGCGCTCACGAGACCGACCGGCAGGTGGACGGCCGAGCATCCGAGGTCCACGGCGCCGGCGACGGCCGCGTCGGGGTCGAAGGAGGGGATCACCAGGAGGCCCGTCCGGATCCCGGCGCCGGTCTCCCGGACCGCCGCCAGCGCGCCGCCCCAGAACGAGGAGACGATGACCGACGCCTCGAGTCCGTCCGCCACGACCCGGTCGACCACCTCCCGTGCGCACCGGTCCGTCGGGTCGAACGCCGGCTCCATGGGCAGGTTCTTGACCTCGATGTTGACGACCATCCCGGAACACGCCACGAGTGCCTCGCCCAGGAGCGGCACATGGGCCGGAAGCTCGGCCGTGGACAGTTCGTGGACGGGCCCGAGCCCGTCGATCACCGGGTCGTGGTTGACGGCGAGCCCCCCGTCCGCAGTCAGGCGCACGTCGAGCTCCACACCGTCGGCGCCCAGCTCACGGGCCCGGGCGAAGGCGGCGAGGGTGTTCTCGCGGATGCCGTTGATGGGGTCGGGACTGCCCCTGTGCGCCTGGACGGCCGTCGGACCACTCACGCTGTGTGCTCCTCCCAACACTTGACGCGATATCGGAAGATCTGTGTCAAATCCCTCGTCGGAGGCCCCAAAAGTGCTTGCAAGCGTGGGGACCGGTGGATACTCTAGTGAACGAACCCTGAACGGCCGGTGACATCTTCAGCGCCGAGCTATGTGAAACAAATCACAAGAGGGTAATCCGGACTGATGAGTGGAGGAATCAGCGTGGCCCTCATGTGGAATCGCACGGTCGAGTGGGACGAAGGCGACTGGAGGCAGTTCGCTGCCTGCCGGAGTACCGAGCCCGATCTGTTCTTCCCCATCGGGACCACCGGCCCCGCCGTCGACCAGATCGAGTCGGCCAAGCGGGTGTGCCGAAGCTGTGAGGTCCAGGACACCTGTCTCGACTTCGCCCTCGCCACGAACCAGGAATCGGGCGTGTGGGGCGCGACCTCCGAGGAGGAGCGGCGCAAGCTGCGCAAGGCGTGGCTGGCCGCCCGCCGCCGGGCCTCCTGACGAGCCCCACCGGCACTCCCCGGCCGTCCTTCCGACACACCCGGCGCGCCGTGCGGAACGCTCTCCGGCGCTACTGACCGATCGGTTGCGGCTCCTGCGCCGGGAGCTCGATCGCCACCAGGGTCCCGGTCACGCCGGACCCGTCGGCGGCACGGTTCCGCATCGTGATCGTCCCGTCGAGCTGGGTGCGGACGAGATCGCGGACGATCGACAGCCCGAGGCTCTGCGACTCGTCGATGTCGAAGCCGTCGGGCAGGCCGGAGCCGTCGTCGAGCACCTCCACCCGCAGCAGGCCCCCCTCCGCCTGGAGGTCCACCCGGATCGTTCCGGTGTGGTCACGGTCGTCAGCATCCGTCACGGGCGCCGCTCCGTCTCCCTCGCCATCCGCCTCGAAGTCGAGAAAGGCGTGCTCGATGGCATTCTGCACCAGTTCGGCCAGGACGACAGCCAGCGGCGTGGCCACGTCGGCAGGCACCTCGCCCAGGCCGCCCGTCACCTCGAAGGTCAGGTGACGGGAGACCACCGAGTCCTTTGCCATCCGGATCAACGAGGAGACGATCTCGTCGAAGGGGACCTGGTCACTGGGTTCCCGGGAGAGGATCTCGTGCACGATGGCGATGGACCGGACGCGCCGCTCCGCCTCGAACAGCGCCACCCGCCCGCCGCCCGGGGGCAGGCGACGGGCCTGGAGCCGCAGCAGCGCCGAAATGGTCTGGAGGTTGTTCTTCACCCGGTGGTGCACCTCGCGGATGGCGGCGTCCTTCGAGAGCAGCAGGCGGTCGAGCCGCCGTACGTCGGTCACGTCGCGGAGCAGCACGATGCACCCGGTCACGTCCCCCGCCTGGATCAGTGGGATGCAGTGCAGCAGCACGGTGACGTCCGGGCGCCGCTCGACCTCCTCCACCACGGGCAGGGCGGACGCCAGGGCCCACTCGATGGCGGACTCCTCGATGCCCAGGTCGGTCAGCCGTCGGCCCTCGATCTGGGAGTACATCCCCATGCGGTGGAGCGCGTTGGTGGCGTTCGGCGAGGCGTACCGGACCCGGCCCTCCTCGTCGACCAGGACCACACCGTCGCCGACCCGGGGTGCCTCCTCGGTGGCCACCTCCTCGCTGGGGAACGGGAACGACCCCTCCAACAGCATGATGGCGAACCGGTTGAAGACGTCCCGGTAGGTGCGCTCCAGGTGGCCAGGGCGCCGGCCGGCGCCGGCGGACATCCGGGCGAGGACCGCCACCGTGGCCCCTTCGCACTGCACCGGGATGCAGTGGAGTCGGACCGGCTCGCCGCCCGGCTCGAGGACCATCTCCCCCCGGGACAACTCGTTCGACTCGAAGGCCTGGACGACGAGCGGCCACACCTCGGCATCGACGGTCTGGCCCACCAGGTCGTGCTCGACCACGGTCGAGCTGTTCGACGGGCGCATCTGACCGAGGATGACCAGCTCGGGCCCCGGCGGCCTCGGGTCGGCGGGGTCCGGCGCCATGGGGGCCATGAGCACCAGGTCGGAGAAGGACAGGTCGGCCAGGATGCCCCAGGTGCCCAGGAGGCGCTGGAGATGGGCCAGCTGGGCGTCGTCCAGGTTCGTGCGCTCGAAGGCGAGTTCGGCCGGGGTCGCCATGTCAGCCCTCCCCCGCGTCCGGCCCGTCGGCCGCCCTGGCCACCGTCGCCACCGGGACGTCCAGGGGCAGCCGGTTCCGGAATCCGCGCAGGGTGTGCACGCCTGCGGCGGTCAGCAGGCCGCGCAGGTCGTCCGCCCGCTCGGCCACGTCGGGCAGCGTGTGGGCATCCGAGGCCGTGGTCAGGGGAACCCCCTGGGCGACGAAGCGCCGGAGCAGCGGAGGTGCGGGATACTCCTCACCCACCGGCTTGCGCCAGCCCGCCGACGACAGCTCGGCGGCCATGCCCGACTGCACGGCGGCCTCGGTGATCCGGTCGTAGAACTCGTCGGGCACGTCGGGGACCCGGCCGGCGATCTTGACCAGGTCGGGGTGGGCGAGGACGTCGCACACCCCGGAGGCGGCGAGCTCCTCGAGGGCACGGGTGTACTCGTCCCACACCTGGTCGATCACCCGATGGTCCCACTCCGCCAGCACCTGCGGGTCGGAGAGCACGTCGAACCGCCACGTCCCGAGCCAGTGCACCGACCCAAGCAGCACGTCGAAGGGGTAGCCGTCGAGCAGATCGGCCACGTCGTCCATCCGGTCCTGGTAGTAGTCGACCTCGAGGCCGAGCACGACCGGCAGCCCGGCGGCCTTCACCGCTTCGACGACCTCCACGTAGTCGTCGAGGTCGACCCGGGCGTGATGGTCCCAGTAGGCGGCCATACCAGGGCGGAGGGCGTCCCCCGGCAGGTCGTCCCAGAAGCCCCCGAGGCGCTCCTTGGCCTGGGTGAACCGGAACAGATGCTCGGTGACGGCGATCTCCGTGATCCCCCGGGAAGCAGCCAGCTCGCAGTAGGCGGCCACCTGCTCCACGGTGGTCTGGGCGTCGCTCTGACTGTGGGGCCAGAGGTGGAGGTGGTAGTCCAGCACGCTGGTGTTCGATCCTTTCGGGCCGGTGGTTGGACGGAGCAGTGACGCCGGTGTCGGTGGGGTGGGGGGCCGGCACCGTACCGGGGCGGCAGTGGCGTGGGGTGGAGTGTCGGGGTCCGGTCAGTCTGCCCTGCGGACCAGGGTGACACCGTCACGGACGGTCGTCTGGACGACCACCACCCGCGGATCGGTGGCCAGGAAGTCGTTGAAGGACCGGACGGCGACGGTGTCGGCCGCCGTGTCCCCGGGATCGAGGACCCGGCCGGACCAGAGCGTATTGTCCGCGGCGATCAGACCCCTCGGGGTGAGCTTGGGGAGGACGGCCTCGTAGTAGTCGCGGTACCCCGTCTTGTCGGCATCCAGGAAGACCAGGTCGAACGGCCCCGGAAGCGTGGCGATGGTGTCGAGTCCGGGCCCCTCGACGACGTCGATCCGGTCGGCATACGGGCTGGTGGCGATGTGCCGCCGGGCGAAGGCGGCGTGCTCCGGGGAGATCTCACAGGAGACGATGCGCCCACCGGGGGCCAGCCCGGCGGCCATGGCCAGGGCCGAGTAGCCACCGAACGTCCCGACCTCCAGCACCGAGGTCGCGGACAGGGCGAACGTGAGCATCTCCAGGAATCGGCCCTCGAGCCTGCCGACCATCATGTGCGGGTGGTCGAGGGTCACCAGCAGCTCCGCTGCCAGCGCCTCGAGGTGGGCCGGAGGGGCGGTCGTGTGGTCCGCGGCGTACGCCTCGAGGGCAGGATCGACGATGTCGGTCATCCCCGCATCGTACGGCGGGTGGCGGGCGGTCGGCGCGCCGGGCCGCCGGGCCGGGGCGCACGAGGGACCCAGGTGGGGCACCGGCGGCCGCCGGGGTGGGTCACCCCCAGATCTGCTCGCCCAGGCGCAGCAGTCCGGACAGGTCGTAGATGTCGGTGTCGAAGAACGGCACCGTCGCCAGCACGTCCGGGGTGACGGCCAGCGTGGACCGCTCCTCCATCTCGCGGATGGCCACGATCTGGAAGTTCAGGTAGCTGTCGGCGACCTCGGACAGGACTCGGGCGATCTGCGCCGGGTCGCCGAGCGCGCTGTCGGAGGCGGCGACCAACGGGGCCAGCTCGGCCGCCAGGTCCTCGGCCCGGTCCTTCATCGCCTCGGCCACCTTGGTGCCGGCTCGGCCCTGGAGATAGTCGGGCAGGACCTTGTTGAGGATGATGGCGCCCAGGTGGAGCTTGCGCTCGGTCAGCTGCTCGGCGAAGAACTCCGCCTCGCGGAGCGGCGTCGCCTCGAGCGTGGAAACCACCACGAACGTGGTGCGCCGGTCCGACAGGAGTCGTCCCACGGACTTGGACCGCTCGACGAATCCGTCGTACATGGTCTGGAAGAGGATGAAGAACTCGGAGATGTCGGACATGAATTCCGTGCCGAGGATCCGGTCGCTGATCTGGTAGAAGGGCTTCGTGGCGACGTTCACCAGCTTGGAGCGGTAGGGCACGATCAGCCAGCGCAGCAGGCGCGACGAAAAGAAGTCGGCCATCCGCTCCGGGGCGTCCAGGAAGTCCAGCGCGTTGCGGGTCGGTGGGGTGTCCACGACGATGAGGTCGTACTCGGCCGAGAGGTGGATCTCGTAGAGGCGCTCCATGGCGATGTAGTCGTGGCTCTGGATGAACCGACCGCTGATGTTCTGGTAGAGCGGATTGGCCAGGATCTCGTCGCGCGTCTGCTCGTCAGGGGCATGGTGGCGGATCAGCGAGTCCCATGACTCCTTGGTGTCGAGCATGGCGGCCCACAGCTCGCCCCGGGGCTTCACGCCCGCTGCCTTGAAGGCCGAGTTCGGCACCCGGTGCTCCGCGTTCCCGATGCCGTCGAGACCGAGGGCATTGGCCAGACGCTTCGCCGGATCGACGGTGAGGACGAGGACCTTGGATCCGTGGTTGACCGCCGCCATCAGCGCCGAGGCGGCGGCCGTCGTCGTCTTGCCCACACCGCCGGGGCCGCACGCCACGACGATCTCCTTCGTCGCCAGCAGGCTGTCCATCGTCGGCGCCGGGGCGTCGACCTCGGAGGCCCTGGATCTCGTTGCCCGTGCAGCCATCAGTAGCCCAGCTCCTCGCCCAGGGACTCGGCGACCTGCCGTGTGGTCCGCAGTCCGTGCGACCGGGTGAACAGGTAGGGCAGGTAGAGCATCGGCACGTCGGGGTCGATCCCCGCCCGCAGCCGTTCCAGATGGGTGGATCGGGTCCGGCGCATGGTGACAGCCAGGCGTGCGGCCTCGAGCACGGGAGCGGCGTCACCGCCGACCAGACCGTCGAGCTCGGCCATTGGTGCGTCCGCCGAGAGCGCCTCGAAGACGGCCTCCTCCTGTCGACCGAAGAGCTCGGGGAGGACCCGGTTCACGACCACCCCGGCGAGCTGCACCGTCGTCTCCTCGCGGACCCGTGCCGCCAGCTCGATGGTCTCGCTGACCGGCATCTCCTCGGGGGTGCACACGGCCAGCAGGCCGGTGATGGCCGGGTCGGACAGCATGTCCAGCATCCAGTCGGTCTGTGTGCGGATGAGCCCCACTTTGACCAGGCCGTTGACCGCCTGGGGTGCGGCCAGCTGACCGACGATGTGCCCGCTGGCCGGGGCGTCGACGACGACCATGTCCCAGTCCTTGTCCCGGACCTCGAAGCAGAGCTTGCCGACGGTCAGGATCTCCCGTACGCCCGGGGCGGCGGCGGCCAGGAAGTCGAACGCCTTGGCCACGGGGCCGATCCGTCCCACGATGGGGACCCGGAGCTGGATCTTCAGGTACTCCCGGAGCGATGCCTCGGTGTCCATCGTCATGGCGAAGAGGTTGGGCTGGACCTCCTTCTCCTTGAATGCGGTCGGCGGCCCCTCGTAGTACCCGGCCAGCTCCCCCTTGCCGTCGATCTCGCAGATGAGGACCCGTTTGCCCCGGGAGGCGGCCAGCAGGGCCAGGGCGGTCGCGACCGTCGTCTTGCCGGTCCCGCCCTTGCCCGTGACGAAGACGAGCTTGCGCTCGAGGAGCGGCGTCATCGGGTCAGCGGGCACGGCACCCCGCCCCCGGGACCGCCGGGCACGATCCGGGTAGGTGTCGGATCAGGAGATCCCGAACCCGACCCTGCGGTCCGAGGCCGGAGGGTCCAATTCGACATAGGCCACTTTGCCGACCGGTACGCCGACCTGGCGGCCCTTCCGGTCGGTCAGCCAGAGGATCCGATTCTCTTCGCCGAGCGCCGCCTCGATGTCGGCCAGGACCTTGTCTCGGTCAGCATCGTCGGGCAGCTCGATGTCGAGCTCCTTCATCGACTGCACGATCCCGATACGTACGTCCACCTGGCACGCTCCTCTCGATCCGGGCGGTCGGTGGGACCACCCGGTGCCCCCGACGTTACAACCCCCCGGGGCCCCGTCGTCCCGCCGTCGCACCCATGGGGCACACTGGCTGCATGGACGGCGACACACCCGAAGCCGGAACCCGGTGCCGACCCGGCGAATCCGAGCGGAATCGTCGCTGGGCGGCAACGATGGGCGGCCACGGCGTCGACGGTGTGACCTTCGCCCACAGGGACAGCCGGGCCGTCACGGGGGCCGCGCTGCCGGCCAGCGGCTTCGGCCGCGAGGAGCGCGAGGCGCTGGAACGGGTCCAGCTCGCCCCCGGGGCGACCCGGTCGTCGGGGGCCGGCCGCCGGGCCCGTGCCGAGGAGCCCGATCCGTGGCGCACCTGCTTCGAACGTGACCGCGACCGGATCCTCCACGCACCGTCGTTCCGGCGACTGGCCGGGAAGACCCAGGTCTTCGTGTTCCCCGACGACCACCAACGGACACGGCTCACCCATGCCCTCGAGGTCGCCCAGGTAGCGGTGGGCATCGCCCGTGCATGCCGGCTGAACGTGGCGCTCACCGAGGCGATCGCCCTGGGCCACGACTGCGGGCACGGCCCCGGCGGACATGCCAGCGAGGATGCCCTCACGCCGTATGTCGACGGTGGCTTCGACCATGCACCGTGGGGGGCCGACGTGTCCCTGGCGTCGCTGAACCTGTGCGAAGAGACCCTGGACGGCATCCGCAACCACTCGTGGTCGCGGCCGGCGCCGTCCACTCCGGAGGGTGAAGTGGTCAGCTGGGCGGACCGGATCGCCTACGTGTGCCACGACTTCGAGGATGCCGTCCGGAGCGGCATCATGACGGCGGCGGCCCTGCCCGACGTCGTCCGCGAGCGATGCGGCGACCGACGCGGCCAGCAGCTCGGCACCTTCATCGACGCGATGGTGTCGACCGTCCTCCGGACCGGAAGGATCGGCATGGCGGACGATCAGGCGGAGGCGCTGGCGGCGTTCCGGGCCAGCAACTACGAGCACATCTACCTCCGGCCGAGCTCGGTCGCCCAGGGCGACGCGGTGGTGGGTGTACTCCAGGCGCTCGTCGAGCACTTCGGCGACCGGCCCCACCTGATCCCCACGGCCGGCCCCGACGACCAGGCTCTGATCGGGGGCGAGCCGGGCGCCGTGCACGCGGCGGTGGCCTACGTCGCCGGGATGACCGACCGGTTCGCCTTCTCCCAGGCCGTCGCCCTGCTGGGTTGGGACCCGTCGAAGCTTCCCGCGGGCATCGGGGTCACCGGGAGGTTCTGAGGCCGTTCGCCGAATCGCGGGGATCCACAGTCGCACTGCCCGGTGGCCCGGCTCAGTTGGTGAGCCAGGTGACCGTGAAGCTGTGGCCGGTGCCGTCGAGTGACGAGGTCGACGCCTTGGGCGACGCCTTCTTGTTCTTGGCCATGGTGATGAGGTCGTCGGTCAGTCCGGCTGCGTTCACCGGGCCACCGTTGACCGTGGCACCGGTGAAGGTCACCGAGCCGAAGTCAGCCAGGGGAAGGACCTTGCACGACGAGCCGGAACAGGGTGCTTCCGCGATCCACTCCGCCGACGAGTTCAGCGGCAGCGGCGTGGCCGCCAGCTCGGGAGTCGAGTACGACCAGTGCTGCGTGGCATCGCTGATGGACAGCGTGTAGATCGATCCGACCACGGACACGCCCGCCGACAGGGCGTCTCCGGGCACCACGGGAAAGGTCGTCGGATCAAGGGGCACGAGCGCGGCCGGAACCATCTCGAGCCACGCGTAGTAGACGGCGTGGCTGGGGACCCGCTTGGTCCCCTTCGTGCAGTCAGAGTCCGTTCCCACCTGCTCCACATTGCTATCTGACTTGAGGTACCCGTCGATCCCGACCCAGAAGGCCGACTGCTCCAGCTTCTTGCCCGGGCACACGACGGACGGTTGGGTCCACGCTCCGGCGACGCTGGTGACGGGCGTGCCGGTGGTGGCAAAACCTGCCCAATTGGGAGAAGTGGCCGCCGCCGTCCCACTCTTCGCAGCAGCGGTCGTCCCCATGAACGGGGCGTGCTGTCCACCACCGGCAATCGGGGTCTGCGAGGTGGTCGCCTGAGCCGGAGTAGCCACGAGGCTGGTCACCGCCAGAGCGGTTACCGCCGTACCGGCGACGGCCAGCCATCGCCTCCCCAGCCTCGGGGTGCCCCTTCTCATGGATCTCATCGTGTCACGCTCCGGTCGCTTCGGGAAGTGCAGCAGGTGTTGCGTCCCCGGCGGACTGCGGTTCCACTGGTCGCCGGCGTCGGGCCGGGACCCGAATCGGCCGGTGTCGGTCCGTGGGCAGCTCAGGCACGGCGACGCCAGAATGCGCCGGGCCCGCGTGTCCGCCGCCCCGTGCCGTTGCCTGGCCCGACCATGCCGCCACCACGACTCCGGCCGGACGGAGACGCGCCAGGTTCGGGAGGACGATCATGCTGCCGGCCGTGGCCCGCGATCTCGTGGAGTCACGCACGGAGTTGCCCCTGTCCGACCTCCGCTGGTGACCGCCGCACCGCACCTGCGGCACCGTGGGCACCCATCGCTACCCCGGTTGCGGTCACCTGCAGATCGAAAGGCGTCGGGCGCCCACCCGGTTCGGTGCCGTCAGCGCCACGCCCGTCCGCGGGGCCGCCCAACTTCCGTTCGAGGTTCCGCAGCCCCCGATGGCACAGCACGCGCACCGATCCCGGTGTGCGATCCATCAGCACGGCCACGTGGCCGACGTCGAGGCCGACGACGACTCGCAACAGGACTGCCTCGGACTGGTCCGGAGGGAGTGTGGCGATGAGCGCGATCGCCGCGTCGGTGGCGGAGCGATCCGACCACTCGCCTTCGACGGAGCCTGTGGACGCGATGTTCACCAGCACCTCGGCCTGGACCACCTCGGGACGTCGGTCCGAGCCCCGATACCAGTCGGTGAGGCGGTTCCGGGCGTTGGTGAACAGCCAGGAGCGGAATCCGTGCTCGTTCCCCTGGAACGCGGGGAGCGCACGGACCACGTTGAGCCAGATGTCGGCGGCCAGGTCCTCGGCGTCGGATCCGGACCTGACGGTGAGGTAGCGGAGAAGACCCGGTTGATACTCGCGCCAGAGGCGTGCGAACGCCGCGTCGTCGCCGTGTTGCGCCGCGAGCAGTGTCCCCTGGAAGTCCTGCACGATTCGTCCCTGCCATCCCCGGTGCTCGGTACGGCAACCCCGGTACTCGATACTGCGATCCCGGCCCTGTGGCCAACATTCCCGACCCCGTTCCCAGGGGTGCGGCCACTCCCGACCTCTGCCGGCGTGGTGCCCCCGGAGCAGCACCGGTGACCGTCGGGGCTGTCCGGAACACCCGGCGGTCCGACCCGACGGTCGGGCGGGCCGTGCCACCCGGTCACGTCCGACGTGGTGATCGGTGAACGGAACCATGAGGGACCGCCCGGCTTGCACGCACTGTTCAACGTATCGGCGCCCCGATTCATTACGACCCACGGCAGTCGTCGATCGCCCGGCGGACACGTCGAAGGCGGCCCTGCTCGGCTGGGTGCCGCAGCACCCGCCCCTCGGCCCCGCCCTGCCGCCCGCGCACGGGTCCGCGCGCGCCGAAGGCGGGGCCGGAGCCCCGCCTTCGTGCGCTACGGCTGTCGATCCCGGAGGATCGGATGGTCCGTTCAGACCTTGGTGAAGACCAGCGAGCTGGCGCTCACCGTAGCCGTGGCGATGGTGATGGACGTGTCGCCACCAGCAGCCGCCAGGTAGTCGGTGAAGAAGGCGTTGGTGGTGTTGGTCCCGGTGTCGCCCACGAGGCACAGCGTGAGGGCGTAGGTGAGGCCGGTCACGTTGGTGTTGCCTGCCAGGGAGAAGCCGATACCCGAACCGCAGGCACCACCCGGAAGGACCGAGTTGGTGCCCGGGGTGGTGACCGCACCGGTCACCTTGTTGCCGTTGTCATACAGCTTCAGGCCTTTCGGGCCCAGCGAGGCGACGATCGACGCCACGCCGGCCGTGGCCAGGTTGGAGGCGTTGGAGTAGGCGAAGTGCAGCTTGGTCGTGGCCGAGGCGCAGATGGCCGGGTTGGTGGCCGGCGGCACCGGCGGGATGTTGCAGTCGGTGGCAGCCGTGGTGATCTTGCTGGAGATCCCGGCCGAACCGGACACACCCGCACCACAGCCGGTTCCGGTGGCGGTTTCGGAGCTCAGCGACTTCACCGTGGACTTCTTGCCCAGCGAGCCGCTGTACGAGAGGCCGGGAGCGGCGAAGGTGACCGAGCCGGTGACCGCACAGGTCTGGCTGTCGTAGGTCTTGACTGCACCGGCGACGCCGGAGGCCCCGACCGTGGTGACCGCGGCGAGCGCCGCAGCCGGCATTGCGACAGCAGCCGCAATCACGAGCATCTTGCGAATCATGTTGTTTGCTCCTGGTTTCCCCCGTGTCGCCACGGGCTCGAAGTCAGGTGACGATCGCCCCCGACGTGATGCGCTCCCGACGTGACGGGTTCCCCCCGACGGTTGCACCCACTAGAACGTGCGGCAGGTCGATCGCGTTACCGGGGGCCCTGACTCCCCCGGGATCGCCACCGCCTCGGGGCACCGGGCGGCGCACCTGGTGCGACCCTCCCTACCCGCCGCACCCGGATCCACCGTCCGGCGGAAGTCCCGGCTACCGCTCAGGTCCGGTAGAACGCCCTCGGGTCGTCCGTCCGCACGATGTCCTTGCCCAACGGGGCGATGGCGGCGGCGGCCAGCTTGAAGTCGGCGATCCCGAGTGGGATCCCGATGATGGTGATGCAGAGGATGATCCCGGTCACCACGTGGGCGATCGCCATCCACAGTCCGGCCAGCAGGAACCAGAGCACGTTGCCGATGAAGGAACCCGCCCCGGCATCAGCCTTGGGCACCAGGGTGCGGCCGAAGGGCCAGAGCGTGAACGCGGCCAGCCGGAAGCTGGCGATCCCGAACGGGATGGTGATGATGAGGATGCACATGAGCACACCGGCCACCACGTAGCCGATGGCGAGCCAGAGGCCGCACAGCACGAGCCAGAGCACGTTCAGGATGGTCTTCACCGGTACCAGCATGGCACCGCCCGGGTCCCGGCCCGGACCAGGCACCCCGAGCCCGGAGCGTGCCGCAGGCCGGCCGTTGAGTGACCGGGGGAACGTCCCTACACTTGTCTCCACCGGCATCGGCACCGGCGTCGGCGCCGACGTCGGAAATCGGTCGAGGAGGTCGTCATGGTCACCCGTGAAGATGCAGCTCAGGCGCAGACCACCCGGGCGGCGGGCCCCGGCGCGACCCCCGGCGCCGGGTCCGGGTCCGGTGCGGACGCCCGGTCCACCCTGGACCGCCCCCACCCACCCACCCCCGGACCGTCCCCGGTCCGATCCTCGACACCCCGCCCCCCGGCCGCCAGCGCGGCGGCGACCCTCGCCCCCGTGCTGGCGGCGCTGGTAGGTGACCCGACACCCATCCGCGTCACCTTCTGGGACGGGAGCGAGCTCGGGCCCCCGGACGCCTGCGGCACATTGGCCCTGCACTCGCCGGCCGCGCTCCGTCGCGTCCTGTGGTCCCCGGACGAACTCGGGATCTCACGGGCCTTCGTGGCCGGCGACGTGACCGTCGACGGGGACATCTTCGAGGTGCTCGTGGCGCTGCGCGATGCGAAGCCCGGCGACCTCCGCCGGATCGACCCCCGCACCCTGCTGGCCACCGTCCGAGCCGCCCGCCGCCTCGGTGTCCTCGGCCTGCCCCTCCCTCCGCCACCCGAGGAGTCCCGTCCGGCCGGACGGATCCACTCCCCCGCCCGGGACGCCCGGGCCATCAGCCACCACTACGACGTCGGCAACGACTTCTATGAACTGGTCCTCGGTCCGAGCTGGACGTACTCCTGCGCCCGCTTCGTCACGCCGTCCACCACCCTCGAGGAGGCACAGGCGGCCAAGTACGAGCTCGTCTGCCGGAAGCTCGGCCTCGACGGCAACCCCGGTTCCCGGCTGCTCGACGTCGGGTGCGGATGGGGATCGATGGCCATCCACGCCGCCCGCGACCACGGTGCCCGGGTGGTCGGGGTCGCCCTCAGCCGGGAGCAGGTGGCCCGGGCGAAGGAGCGGGTACGTGCCGCCGGCCTGCAGGACTCGGTCGAGATCCGCTACCAGGACTACCGGGAGCTCCGGGGTGAGCAGTTCGACGCCATCTCCTCCATCGGGATGTTCGAGCACGTCGGCACCGCCCGCACCGCCCAGTATTTCGCCACGCTGCGCGACCTGCTCGCACCCGGGGGGCGCCTGCTCAACCACGCCATCTCGTCACCGGGCGGGTCCCGGCTCGGCACACGGACCTTCATCGGGCGCTACGTGTTCCCCGACGGCGAGCTCATCGACGTGGGCCAGGTCCTCCTGGCCATGGAGCGCGCCGGGTTCGAGGTGCGGGACGTCGAGTCCCTCCGCGAGCACTACTCGCGCACGCTGCACCGCTGGGTGGCCAACCTCGAGGCCCACTGGGACGAAGCGGTGGCCCTGGTCGGACGGGCCCGTGCCGACATCTGGCGGCTCTACATGGCGGGTTCGGCTGTCGGCTTCGACGACGGGGGGATCTCCGTGCACCAGGTGCTCGGTGTCCTGCCCCATCCCGACGGCTCGAGCGGCATGCCCCGGACCCGCGGCGACTGGGACTGACGGGCATCCCCGTCGGCCGCCGCCGGCCCGCTACTTGACCGTGAGCTCGCGGCGGTACACGCGGGCCGGACCCATCCCGGCGATGGTCGCCGCCAGCTGGGCGAAGATGGCGGCGGCTTCGCCGTCCGGCTCGGCCACCGCCACCGGCACGCCCTCGTCGGCGCCCTCACGGAGCGCGGGTACCAGTGGGACGGAGCCGAGGAGCGGCACGCCGAGCTCCTCGGACAGCAGCTTCCCCCCGCCACTGCCGAACAGCTCGTAGCGGGTGCCGTCGTCCCCCGTGAACCAGCTCATGTTCTCGATGACGCCGCGCACCGCCAACTTCAGCTTGCGGGCCGCATAGGCCGACCGCTGGGCGACCCGCTGGGCGGCCGGCTGCGGCGTCGTCACGACGAAGACCTCGGTCTTGGTGAGGTACTGGCCGAGCGATAGGGTCACGTCGCCGGTGCCCGGGGGCATGTCGATCAGCAGGAAGTCGGGCTCCCCCCAGTAGGCGTCCACCAGGAACTGCTCGAGCGCCTTGTGGAGCATCGGGCCCCGCCAGATCACCGGGGTGTCGTCGGCCACGAAGAAGCCCATCGACAGGCAGCGGACCCCGTTGGCCGTCGGCGGCACCACCAGGTCGCCGATGATGAGCGGGTCGGAGCGGACGCCGAGCATCTTCGGGACCGAGAACCCGTAGACGTCGGCGTCGAGTATGCCCACGTCGTACCCGGCCCGGGCCAGGGCGACCGCCAGGTTCACGGTGACCGAGGACTTGCCCACGCCGCCCTTGCCGGAGGAGATCCCGAGGATCCGGGTCTTCGACCGGGGCTCCATGAACTTGTTGGGCCGGCCTTCCTCGTGGCCCAGGGACCCCCCGTGGGAGTGCCCGTGATCGTGTCCGTCGTCGGCGGCGTGCATGACCCCGCCGTCCACCGCGTCGCCCCGCAGCAGCATCCGCAGGCGGGCGCGGTGCTCCTCGTCCATGACCACCGTGTCGACCTGGACCTCGTCCACCGCGCCCAGTGCGGCGACCGCCGCCCGCACCCGGGACCGCAGCTCGTCGACCTGGGGGTAGTCCGCCACCGGGAGCGCCAGTTCGACGATCGCCCGCTTCCGCTTCGTCTGGACACGTCCGACCATGCCCAGCTCCCCCAGCGGGCGGCGCAGTTCGGGGTCGACGACGTGGGCAACCGTGGCTGCAACCTGGGATTCGTCGAGGGACATGGGGGTTCTCCTGGGGCGGTACGGGTGTCCCCGGTAGACTAGGGGACGTGCAGCCCGCCCCGGACAGCCTCGTGGCCGTGGCCACCTCCGATTCCGACAGTCAGTTCGCCGCCGCCGTGACCGCGGTCACGTCGGCGTTCGGCGACCCGACCCGGCGGGAGATCTACCTGTTCGTACGGTCCAACCCGGGGGCGACGGCGTCCGAGGTGGCCGCCCAGTTCTCGGTCCATCCGAACGTCGCCCGGCACCACCTCGAGCGCCTGGCCGCCGGCGGCTACGTGGAGATCACGATGGAGCGGGCCGCCGGGAACGGCGCCGGACGCCCGTCCAAGCGGTTCCGGGCCATCGGGGACGACCCGACCCTCGACCTGCTGACCCGTCGTGACGACCTCCTCGTCCTGCTGCTCCAGGAGGCGCTCCAGATGCTGGGGCCGCAGGCCGCCGAGGCGATGGCCGAGCGGGTGGGCGAGGAGTACGGACGGACGCTGGCCGGACAGATGTCACCCGGGGACAGCCAGCGCTCGCTGCGGACGGCCATGCACGCCATCGCCGACACCCTCACCGCGCACGGGTTCGCCGCCCACGCCGAGGACCAGGGGTCCACCACCGCGGTGGTGGCCGACAACTGTCCCTTCGGTGACGCGGCATCGCAGTACCCGGTGCTCTGCGCCGTCGACCGAGGAATGGTGAAGGGGTTGCTCGACGGCCTGTGCGGCGACGCCCCGGGCATCGTGCCGGTCGTGCTGTCGTCGTCCCGTGCCAAGGGCGACGACTCCTGCACCGCCGTGGTCTGACCCCGACCGTGGCCCGCCACTACCTCGACCACGCCTCCACCACCCCGCTCCGCCCGGAAGCCCGCGAGGCCATGGTCGCCTGGGACGAGCTCGGGGTGACCGCCGACCCCGGCCGCGTCCACACCGAGGGGCGCATGGCCCGAGTCGCCCTCGAGGACGCCCGCGACCAGGTGGCCGACCTGTTCGGGGTCCGGCCCCGCCAGATCGTGCTCACGTCCGGCGGCACCGAGTCCGTCAACACCGCCGTGTGGGGCGTGGTGGCCTCCGCCGTGTCCGGGTCCGGGTCCGGGGGCGGCCCCGGCGGGCAGACCGCGCCGGTGGCGTGCGCCGCCGTCGAGCACTCGGCCGTGCGGGACGCGTCCGTCCGCCACGGGACCCTCGTCCCCGTCCCGGTCGACCGGACGGGACGCATCGACCCCGAGGGGGTGGCCGAGGCCGCGGCCCGGTGCCAGGCGGAGCTCGGGCGGCTCCCGGTGCTCGTGCACTGCCAGGCCGCCAACCACGAGGTGGGGACGGTCCAGGACGTGGCCGGCGTGGTGGCCCGCTGCCGCCCGCTCGGTGTGCCCGTCCACGTCGACGCCGTGGCGGCCGCCGGCCACGTCCCGTTCGACCTCGGGTCGTCCGGTGCCGACCTGGTCTCGGTGTCGTCCCACAAGTTGGGCGGCCCGGCGGGGGTTGGTGCGCTGATCCTCCGGCGGGGGCTCCGCATCGACCCGCTGCTGGTGGGAGGCGAGCAGGAACGCGGGCGGCGTGCGGGCCTCGAGAACGTGGCCGGGGCCATCGGATTCGGCGCGGCGTGCGCGGCGCTGGCCCGGCCCGGCCGCCTCCAGGAGGAGGCGGCGGTGGCCCGGCGCCACACCGAGCGCCTCCTGGCCGCCGCCCGCGCCGTCGACGGGGTCACCCCGTTCGGCGACCCCGATCGACGCGTACCCCACATCGTCTGCCTGGGCGTCGCCGGGGTCGAGGCCGAGCCGGTACTGCTGGGGCTCGACCAGGCCGGGGTCGCCGTCCACTCGGGGTCCTCGTGCTCGTCGGAGTCGCTGGAGCCGTCCCCGGTACTCGAGGCGATGGGCGTGGACGGCGAGCGGTCACTGCGCCTGTCCGTGGGGTGGCCCACCACCGACGACGACGTCGAGGCGTTCGTCCGCTCCTTTGCCGGTGTGGTCGGCCGGCTCCGGGACCTGGCCGGCTGAAGACGTCGGGTGCGCCGCGCCCGGGAACCCAGCCCCGGGGCGCAATTCCACGGGAGACGGTTCGGGGGTCCCGCTCCAGGACGCCCCCCGGGGGCTCCGCACTAGGTTTGGCGCGATGCACGCCGTCGTCTGCCACGAGTTCGGCCCGCTCGACACGCTGGTCGTCGAGGAGCGTCCCACACCGGAACCTGCAGAGGGCATGGTCGTCATCGACGTGGCCGCCGCCGGGGTCAACTTCGTCGACGGGCTCATCTGCCAGGGCAGGTACCAACTGAAGCCACCGACCCCGTTCGTCCCCGGGAGCGAGGTGGCGGGTGTGGTGTCCTCCCTGGGCCCGGGCGTAGACGGGTGGTCGGTCGGGGACCGCGTGGTCGTCTTCTGCGGATTCGGTGGGTTCGCCGGCCAGGTGGTGGCACCGGCCCTGTCGCTGGTGGCCGTGCCCGACGTCATCGGCCTGTCCCAGGCGGCGGCCCTGATCCAGAGCTACTGCACGATGCTGTTCACCCTGACCCGGCGGACCACGGTCGCCCCGGGTGAGTGGGTGCTGGTGCTCGGGGCCGGTGGTGGCATCGGACTGGCCGCCGTCGACGTGGCCACCGCCCTGGGCGCCCGGGTGATCGCCGCCGCATCCACCCGCGACAAGCTCGATGCCGCCGTGGCCATGGGGGCGGAGGCGACCATCGCCTACGAGGACGAGGACCTGAAGGCCCGGGCCCGGGAGCTGTCCGGCGGCGGCGTCGACGTGGTGGTCGACCCGGTGGGCGGCCGGCACGCCGAGCCGGCACTGCGGGCCACCCGGCACCTCGGCCGCTTCTGCGTGATCGGCTTCGCCTCGGGCCCGATCCCGTCGATCCCGATCAATCAGGTCCTCCTGAACAACCGGACGCTGGTGGGGGTCGACTGGGGAGGTTGGACGTTCAGGGACCCCCTGGGCAACCGCGCCCTCATCGACGAGCTGATGGCCATGGTGGCCGACGGCCGCCTGCACCCGACGGTGCCGGCGGCGCGGCCGCTCGCCGACGCCGCTGCGGTCATGGAGGAGCTGATCGACCGCTCGGTGGCCGGCAAGGTCGTCCTCGTCCCCTGATCGCGGCCGGCACCGCCATCGCCGGCACGGCGGATGCTGCGGATGCTGCTCAGGCGGCCGGCACCCCGGCGGGCACCGGCTGGCCGGCCTGGGTGAAGGCGGTCCGCAGCGTGGCCGCCGACTGCCGGAGCACCGACGCTGGCGGGTTCGCGGCCAGGAACATGCGGTACTGGTCGACGGCGCCGGCCGCGTTCCCGTCCTCCTGCAGCAGGACGGTCCCGAGGTACAGGTGGACGGCGTAGTCGCCGGGGGCCAGGGTGGCCGCCTGCTCGAGCTTGGTCCGGGCGTCGGTCAGCAACGACGTACTGGATCCCTGCTGGCCGATCCGGTACTCCAGCCAACCGAGCTGGGCCAGGGCCACCTCGTCGTCGGGGTGCGCGGCGAGGACCGACTGGTAGAGCTGGGCGGCCAGCCCGAGCTGACCCCCGTTCTCGGCGGCGGCAGCCTGGTCGAGGGAGCGGGTCAGCTGCTGACCGGGGCTCAGGGACACCGACCCGGTGGCGGTCTGGCCGGGCAGCCGGTCCGACGTGAACAGCGGAACCGCCACCGCCAGCGCCGCAACGAAGCAGACCACGGCGCCGGCCAGGAACCAGCCGTTGCGGGTGCGGCGACGCACGTCTCCGCTGGCGGTGGACGGCACCGCGGCCGGGGTCGTCGGCACCGGGTCCCGGTCGGTGCCGACGAGCGTGCCGGTCGCAGACGGCGCGGCCCCCACTGCGGCACCGGCGGCGGACCGGGGCACCTCCGGTCCCGGGGATGTCGGGGCCTCGGACGGGGCCTCGGACGGGGCCGAGGGTGCCGGGAGCGCCGCCAGGCGGGCCAGGTCGCGTTGGCGGAGCGCGAGATAGTCGGCATCGGACAGGTCTCCGGCCAGGTACTCGGCGTCGGCGTCGGCCAGTGACTGGGAAAGGAACCGCCGCCGCTCCTCGAGGGCGACGGGGTCGGCCGATCCTCCGCGGACGTCGGCATCGAGTTCGCCGTCACCTCGCCCGCGCCTTCGGGCCAGCACCACCACGAGCCCGGCGGCCCCGAGGACGCCCACGGCCACGGGGAGGATCCAGACCAGCGCCGACCACCCGCTCGTCGGAGGGTCGAGCACGATGGCCGTGCCGTACCGGGCGACGAGGTAGTCCTTGATCTGCTGGTCGCTCTGCCCCTGGGCGATCAGGTGGGCCACTGCAGCCCGGACCGTCACCGCCGTGGGTGCACTGGACACGGCCACGGACAGATCCTCGCAACTCGGGCACCGGATGACGGACTCGATGGCCGCCGCCCGCTGGGCGCCGGTGGGCGGCGTCGAGGAGAAGGCCCCGCTCCCGACCAGCAGGGCGACGACCAGCACCACGCCGAGCAGGGTCCACAGGGGGAAGTGTCGGCGGCTCATGCCCCGGAGGCCTTCGCCCGTGCGATGAGGTTGTCGAGGTCGGCGGCCGTCACCGGGGCCACGACGTAGGCCACCACCCGACCGTCGGGGGCGATCAGGAACGTCGAGGGCGGGGCGCGGACGCCGAAGCTCAGCGCCAGGTCACCCCGCGGGTCGGCCAGTGTGGGCCAGGTGGCACCGAGCTCCGCCTGGTAGGAGCGGGCTGCCGCCGCGGTGTCGTCGAAGACCACGCCGACCAGCTGCGCGTCGCCGGCCTGCTGGTGCTGGAAGGCGAACTTCACCAGCTCGGGGCCCTCCTGCTGGCAGGGACCGCACCAGCTGGCGAAGAAGTTGACCACCGTGTAGACCCCGGGGGCCCGGGGCAGGGCGAACAGGCGGCCGTCGACGGTGACCCCGCGCACCGGGGGGGCGGTCGCCCCGACCAGCGGGCTCTGGACCTCGACGACCGAGGCCGGGGGTCGGGTGGCGAGCACGGCGATGAGCCCGGCCGCGACGACCAGGACGCCGAGCCCGATCCACCGGGCGGTGTGGCGGGGCGCCGGCTCCGGAGCCGGAGCCGGAGCCGGAGCCGGAGCCGGAGCCGGAGCCGGAGCCGGGCCAGGATCGGGTCCTGTGCCCGCCCCGGGAGCCGGGACCTCACCCGTCGGCGGTACGGGCGAGCCACCGGACGTCGTCCCGACCTCGGGCGAGGTCCCCGGTGCGGACGTCGGGGAGGTCACGACGCGTCACCCGCGCCCACCGGCTCGCGCCCGCCGTCGATCGCCTCCCATCCGCCGTCGATCGCCTCCCGGTCGCCCGGACGCGGGTCGTGCCCGTCCGGTGCCGGGTCGCCCGCCGCGGTCCCGCCCACCGGCGTGGACACCGGGTCGGTCGGGCGACGCCTGCGTCCCGGCACGGCGGACAGGATCGAGCCCACGACCACCAGTCCGCCCCCGATCCACAGCCACATGACCAGCGGCTGGACCACCACGCCGAACGTCCACGCCCCGCCCCTGTCGGGGATCGAGTTGATCGTCAGGTAGACGTCCGCGGTGACGCTCGAGTCGATGGCGGGAGTGCCCACGGCCTGGGTGCCGGTGCCGAACTGGCTGATGGCGGGGGTGAAGACGGCGCCATCGTCGACGCGCAGCAACGCCTGCCTGCTGACGTGGGACGGGGTCTCCACGGTGCGGGTGCCCACGAACTCGACCGTGTGCCCGGCGAAGGTGGCCGAACGGCCCTGCACGAGCACCACGGTGCCCCGGTGGCCGAACGCCGTCGCACCGGCCAGTCCGACGGCGATGACAACGATGCCGATGTGGACCACCATGCCGCCGTTGGCCCGGCCCACCAGCCCGCGCCAACCGGCCAGGGCCGCCCGGGCCGGCGGCTGTCCGGCCGCCCGGGCCGTGCGCCACGCCCCCCGGACCGACAGCACCAGCGCCCGGCCCGCCGACGCCGCAGCGAACGCGCCGAGGCCGAAGGCGAGCAGGGGCTCGATGCCGTGGATCCCCCCGAGGACACAGGCGACGACCACGACGACACCGAGCGCGGCGGGGACGGCCAGCCGGTGGCGCATCACCTCGGCCGACGACTTCCGCCACGGCAGCGCCGGTGCCACGGCCATGAGGAAGAGCAGTCCCAGCCCCAACGGGATGACCAGCCGGTTGAAGTACGGGGCGCCCACCGACACCTGGGCCCCGCTGTTGAGCGCCTCGTACAGCAGCGGGAACACCGTCCCGAGCAGCACCACGAAGGTGAACAGGACGAACAGCAGGTTGTTGGCCAGGAACGCCCCTTCTCGGCTCATCGGCGAGTCGATGCCCCCCGGCGACCGGAGCCGGTCGCCCCGCCATGCGATGAGGCCGACCCCGACGGCCAGCACCAGGCCGAAGAAGGCGAGGAGGAGCGGTCCGATGACCGATGTCGAAAACGAGTGCACCGACTGGAGGACACCCGACCGGGTCAGGAACGTGCCGAGGATCGTGAGACTGAACGTGGCGATCACCAGCGACAGGTTCCACACCCGCAGCAGGCCCCGCCGCTGCTGCACCATGACCGAGTGCAGGTACGCGGTGCCCACGAGCCACGGCAGCAACGAGGCGTTCTCCACCGGGTCCCACGCCCAGAACCCTCCCCAGCCGAGGACCTGGTAGGACCACCACGCACCCAGGACGATCCCGATGGTCAGGAACGTCCAGGCGAACAGCGTCCACCGGCGGGTCTCCCCCTGCCAGTCCTCGTCGACCCGGCCGGTCACCAGTGAGGCGACGGCGAAGGCGAAGGGCAGGGTGAAGCCGACCAGCCCCAGGTAGAGCATGGGCGGGTGGAAGAGGACGAGCGGGTTGTCCTGGAGGAGCACGTTGGGTCCGAGACCGTCGGTCGGAACGGCCCCGCTGACGTGGGTGAACGGGTCGGCCGGACCGAGCATGAGCCCGAAGAAGAAGGCGGCCACCGCGTACATCACCAGGGTGGCCCAGGCCACCAGCTGGTCGTCCGCCCGCGACCGGAACCGCCACACCATGGCCGTGGCGTACCCGCCGAGGATGACGCCCCACAGCAGGATCGACCCGGCCAGGGCCGACCACATGCCGGTGATCGAGTAGAGCAGCGGGGTCGAACGACTGTTGTTGTCGGCCACGTAGGTGAGCGAGAAGTCGTGGGTGACCAGGGCCCGCTGCATGGCCACCACCGCCACCACGCCGCCGAGCAGGATCAGCGGCGCGTAGACCCGTCCGGCGCGCAGCCCCGACGTCCGGCCCCGCGCCAGGCCGACGGCCAGGACGACGATCCCGACGACGGCGGCGGCAAAGCCGAGCAGCACGCCGGTGTGGCCGAGGGTGCCGTTCACCGGTGGTCAGGGCCCGTGCCCCGCACCGCGGCCGTCACTGCTTGCTCCCGTCGGGGGCGGTCACCCGTGCCGGGTGCTGGGCGATGTAGGTCGACGAGTGCTTCACCAGGATCTGGTCGGAGGCGAACAGGTCGCCCGCGAAGTGGCCCACGGCGATGACCGGGATGTCCGGCTGGAAGAGCTGGGGCGGGCTCCCGGTGTTGTGCACCGAGACCCGGGTCGACCCCGAGGTGACGACGAAGTCGACACCCGAGGCGGTGGAGTGGATCGACCCGGGTGCGACGACGCCTTCCAGATTGAACGTCTTCTCCCCCAGCTGCGCCTTCTGGGCGACGGCCTGGTCGGCCGGCAGGTAGAAGTCGAGCGCGCTGCCGAGACCCTTGACCAGCAGGAAGACCAGGGCGCCGACCAGGACGATGCCGACCACCACGTAGCGGACGGTGTGGCGCGGCCGGGTGACGGTGACCGGGGCACGACCCGCGGGAGGCGGCCCGGCGGCCGGGTCCCGGGGTGCGGCCCCGGACGGGGCGGTGGGCGCGGTCGTCATGCCGCCCGCCCGGTATCGGACGGTGCCGCCACTGCGGACCGGCCGGCCGACACGGCACGGGCCACGGTCCGGTTCAGGCGGCGTCGCCGCCAGACGAGCTGGACGGAGTACAGGAAGAGCAGCGTGAGGATGACCACGTAGCCGGCGATGACATAGCGCATCAGGCCACCCCCACCCGCTCGGTGGGGGCACCGTCGCCCGGATGGCCGCCGGCGAGGGGCCCGCCGGCGCGATCTGCCCCCTCGGCCTGCCGCTCGGCCAGTGCCGCTCCGAGCTCGTTGGCGTCCAGCCAGTCCTCGAGCACGCCGATCCGGTACCGCACCAGGAGCATCCACACGAAGACCAGGGTCAGGGCCGCGAACCCGAGCAGGAGGGTCCAGGCCATCGAGCCGTGGATCTTGAGGGTGAGTCCGGGATTCAGCACCGTGGCCCCCTGGTGGAGCGTGTTCCACCAGTTGACCGAGAAGTGGACGAGCGGGACGTCGATGACGGCGAACAGGGCGACGAACGCGCTCCTCCGGGCACGGACCTCGGGCTCGGCCGGGATCCGACGCAGCGCGAGGTAGCCGAGGAACAGGACGAGCAGGACCGCCGTCAGGGTCAGGCGGGCGTCCCATGCCCACCACACGCCCCACGTCGGCTTGCCCCAGATCGAGCCCGACACCAGCGTGCAGATGTTGAACACCACCCCCACCTCCACCGCGGCGGCGGCCAGCCGGTCCCAGAACAGCGAGCGGGTCCGGGGCCACAGGTACAGCACGCTGGAGACGGCGGCCAGGCCGAAGGCGAGGTACAGGGCCACCCAGGCGACCCCCGGGTGGATGTAGACCAGGCGCACCAGGTCGCCCTGGGTGCGGTCCGGCGGCGTCACCCACAGTCCGAGCCAGACGGTGCACACCGTCCCCACCAGGGCGAGGACGCCGATCACACGTTCCGTGGTCCGGGACCGGGCCGACTGCGCCGGAGGCGGGGTCACACCGGTGTTCGTCGCGGCGGGCTCCGGTGGATGGGTGGGTGCGTCGGCCGTCGAAGGGGTACTCACGCTGTCTCCTGGATAGGACCGAACAGGACCACGCCGACAGCCAGGTACACCGCGTCGAACAGCACCAGCAATCGCAACCACTGGGTTCCGTCCGACGGCGTCCCCCCGGTCATGGCCGCCTGCCAGATCCGGGTCCCGGCCAGGAGCACGGGTGCGACGATGGGCAGGAGGAGGAGGGGGAGCAACGTCTCGCGCACCCGCAGTCCCGCGGACAGGGCGCCGTACAGCGTGCCGGTGACGGCCAGGCCGAGGGTGCCCAGGACGCAGGAGACGACGATCATCCACGGGACCTGGATCCGGGCCCCGTAGAGCAGGACCACACCGAGGGTGAGCACGGCCTCCAGGGCGATCAGCTGGGCGCCGACGGCGGCGGCCTTCCCCAGGAACAGGCCGGCCGGGTCGATGCCGGTCAGCCGGAGACCGTCCCGGGCCCCGTCGGCCGACTCCACCGACACGCTGCGCTGGACGGCGAGAACGGTGCAGAACAGGACGGCGACCCAGAACAGTCCGGGCGCTCCCTTGGCCATGGTCGTGCGGTCCGGGCCGAGGGCGAAGGCGAAGAGGGCCAGGGCCACGACGCCGAAGGGGGCCACCTGGGTGAGCGCCACTCGCGAGCGGGCCTCGATGCGCAGGTCCTTTCCGGCCACCAGGGCGGCGTCACGCCACATGGGCCACCCACCCGCTCGCGTCTGCGCCCCCGGGCACCGCTCCCGTGGGTCGCTCGTCGGGCTCGACCGACGGGCCGGCCCCGTCCGTCGTCCCGGCCTGGTCGGGGCCGTCCGCAACGGGCCCGTCCGCCCCGGCGGCCGACTCCGACGGACGAAGTGTCCGTTCGGCCGTCACCCGGCCGCCGGTCACCGTCACGGCCCGGTGGGCGAGCGCCTCGGCCGCCCCCGGTTCGTGACTGGCGATCAGGATGGTGACCCCGGCCGCGGACGCCTCGGCGACGGCCTCGTCGAGGAGCCCCCGGGCGACGATGTCGAGCCCGGCGTGGGGCTCGTCGAGGAGCCACACCTCGGGCCAACGGGCGGTGAGCACGGCGAGGGCGACCCGTCGACGCTGCCCGGCCGAGAGCTTGGCGGCGGGGGTGCGGGCCAGGCGGCCCGTAAGTCCCCAGCGCTCACAGGCCGGATCGATGCGGGCCGGGTCGCCGGCAGCCGCCCGGACACCGAACCGGATGTTCTCGCGGACGGTGAGGTCGTCGTAGAGGTGGGAGGCGTGCGACAGCAGCCCCACCCGGCGGCGCACCGCGGTCCGATGCCGCACCGGATCGAGCCCCAGGACGGCAAGGGACCCCGAGGCCAGCGGGACGAGGCCGGCGCACACCCGCAGCAAGCTGGTCTTGCCGGCGCCGTTGGGCCCTTCGACCAGGACGGTCTCCCCCACGGCCACCTCGAGGTCGACTCCGGCGAGCAGGGGGAACCGACCCGAGAGCGCGACCGCGTCACGGAGGGAGACTGCAGAGGGGGAAGGAGCTACGGGGGCCATGGGCTTCGGACAATGCTACGGGGGCGGACGGGCCGGAGCCAGACGGGGCCCCGGTCCCACCGTGCCGCAACCCGGGGGCCGGGCCTCCGGGCGCTCAGCTCGTCGACAGGCGGTTCAGGTGCAGGTCACGGAGCCAGTTCGAGATGTGCGCCGACACGATGTCGACGTTGCCGGTCAGGAGGAGCACCCCGAAGGCCACCAGGATGATCCCGCCGACCAGGTCGACGATGCGCAACCGGCCCCGGACCCGGGCCAGGAGGTCGGTCATCCGTCCGAAGGCCAGGCCGCTGAGCAGGAAGGGGACGCCCAATCCGAGGGAGTAGGCCAGGAGCAGGGCGATCCCACCGGAGGCGGAGCCCCCGGTGCCGGCGGCCAGGGCGAGCACACTCCCCAGGACGGGCCCGATGCAGGGCGTCCAGGCGAAGGCGAAGGCCATCCCCATGACCGGCGGGGCCCAGGCGCCCAGGGTGGACGGCCGGACCAGGAAGCGGCGCTCGCCCGACAGCGCCATGGGCAGGGTCACCCCGGCCGCCATGGCGACGAGCACGGCGCCGAACAGGACGATCAGGATGCCCGAGACCCGCTCGAGTGCGTGCTGGTGGGTCAGGAAGAGGCGCCCCACCGACGAGGCCGAGGCGCCGAGGATGGTGAAGACCACCGTGAACCCGGCGATGAAGGCGAGGATCCCCCGCAGGAGCCGGCTCCGGTGGCGCCGGAGCTCCTCGGGGTCGATCACCGCGGACGGCGTCGGCCCCGGGTCGGTCTCCTCCGCCGGGGACGGGACGGCTCCCCGTGCGCCCACCGGCTCGACGACCGGCGTGTCCACCCGCTCGGGGCGACGCCCGGGCGCAGGGGCGAGCTCGCCCAGTTCGGCGGCGGTGAGCCCCGAGACCATCGACAGGTACGCCGGCACGAGCGGCAGCACGCACGGCGACAGGAACGAGAGCATCCCGGCGCCGAAGGCGACCAGGAGGCCGAGCGGGTCGGCGTGGATCGCCGCCAGTCCGGCCACGGCCAACGGCTAGGCCTGCTGGCTCTTCACCAGGGCCAGATCGGCCTCGACCATCATCTGGACCAGCTGGGGGAAGTCGACCTCGCGGGTCCAACCGAGCACCTTCTCGGCTTTGCCGGGGTCACCGATGAGGAGGTCGACCTCGGCCGGACGCAGGAAGCGCTCATCGATCACGACGTGCTTCTCCCAGTCCAGGTCGGCGGCCGCGAACGACAGCTCGACCAGCTCCTTGACCGAATGGGTCTCCCCGGTGGCGACCACGTAGTCGTCGGGCTGGTCCTGCTGCAGCATCAGCCACATCGCCCGCACGTAGTCGTGGGCGAACCCCCAGTCCCGCTCGGCGTCGAGGTTTCCGAGCGCCAGGGTCTGGTCGATGCCGGCGGCGATGCGGGCGACACCGTGGGTCACCTTCCGGGTCACGAATTCGAGGCCCCGGCGGGGGGACTCGTGGTTGAAGAGGATGCCGGACGAGGCGTGGAGGTCGTAGCTCTCCCGGTAGTTCACGGTGATCCAGTGTCCGTAGACCTTGGCCACCCCGTAGGGGCTCCGGGGGTAGAAGGGCGTGGTCTCCACCTGGGGGACCTCCTGCACCTTCCCGAACATCTCCGACGAGCTGGCCTGGTAGAAGCGGATCTCGGGGTCCACCGTGCGCACGGCGTCGAGGACGCGGGTCACCCCGAGGGCAGTGGTCTCCCCGGTGAGGACCGGCTGGTTCCACGATGTCTGGACGAAGGACTGGGCCGCCAGGTTGTAGACCTCCTGCGGCCGGATCTCCTTCAGGATGTTGATCATCGACACCTCGTCGAGGAGGTCGCCGGCCACCAGGTTGATCCGGTCCTGGATGTGGGCGATCCGCTCGAAATTGATCGTGCTCGAGCGCCGGACCATCCCACTGACCTCGTAGCCTTCGTCCAGCAGGAGCTCGGCCAGGTAGGAGCCGTCCTGCCCGGTTACTCCGGTGATCAGTGCTCGCTTCGTCATGCTGTCGGTACTCCTCGTCGATCCGGTGTGTGTGGTGTCTGCCGTGCGGCCGACGTGCGCCGCGTCCGATGGTGTCAGCCCGTGCCGCCGTCCGCCGACGTCACCTGCCAGGACGGTGGGCGCTTCTCCGCGAAGGCGGTGATCCCCTCCCTCGCCTCCGCGGTCTGGCTGGTGACGGTCAGCATCGCGTGGAGGTAGGGCAGGGCCTCGGTGGCCGCTGAATCGATCACAGCGTAGAACGAATCGCGTCCCAGCTTCGTCACCCCGGGGGGCTTGGAGGCCAGCACGGCGGCCAGATCGGCCACCGCCGCGTCCAGTTCGTCGCGGGGAACGACCCGGGTGACGAATCCGATGCGGTCCGCCTCCTCGGCCCCCACGACCCGGCTGGTGAGCATCAGCTCGAGCGCCTTCTTGGGCGGCATCGACCGCAGGAGCGGGATCGTGACCATGTACGGCCAGAGCCCGACGTTGAGCTCGGGGGCCCCGAACCGTGCGTCCTCGGACGCCAGGACCATGTCGCAGGCCAGGGCCAGGCCGAAGCCGCCGGCCATGGCCCAGCCCTGCACCCGGGCGATGGTGGGCTTGCCGAGCGTCCACATCTCCTCGAACAGTTCGGCCAGCCAGCCGCGTGCCAGGTGGTGGTCGAGGTACTCGTCGGACGTCCCCCCGGGGTTCTCCGGGACCATGCCCGACAGGTCGGCACCGGCGCAGAACGCCTTGTCGCCGGCGCCGGCGAGCACCACGACGCGCACCTGCGGGTCGTCCTTGGCCCGGGCCAGCTCGCGGCGCAGTCCGGCGATGACGTCCCAGGTCATGGCGTTGCGCCGCTCGGGGCGGTTGATGGTCAGGGTGAGGACCGGGCCGTCGCGCTCGGCGAGCAGGTCGTCGGTGGTCGGCAGCGGTGCGTGGGAAGGCTCGATGTCGGACACGCCCCGACGGTACTCCGCCCGGGACACGGCGGTCGCACCGGCGGCCGCCCCCCGATCCCATGGGCCGTCCCGCGGGCGGGCGGTGCCTCCTCCCCCGCTACGGTGACGCCATCCCGACCGCCGCCCTGCTCTCCTTCCGCCTCGGCGGCACCGACGGCGTGGCCGTCGAGGCCGCCAAGTGGCGCGACGCCCTCGGGGTGCTCGGGTTCGCGACCTACACGGTGGCCGGATCGGGCCCGGTGGACGTGACCGTCCCCGGATTGGCGATCGACGCTCCCGAGGGGCCCACGGCGCCCGAGGTGGAGCGCGCCCTGGCCGTGGCGGACCTTGTCGTCGTCGAGAACCTCTGCTCCCTTCCTCTGAACCCTGCGGCGGCCGCGGTCGTCGGAGCCGTCCTCGCCGATCGGCCCGCCGTCCTCCACCACCACGATCTCCCCTGGCAGCGCCCCCGGTTCGTCGACCACCCGGCCCCGCCCGACGATCCCTGCTGGCGCCATGTCACCATCAACGAGCTGAGCCGCCGCCAGTTGGCCGAACGCGGGATCCGAGCGACGACCGTCTACAACTCGTTCGAGGTGCCCCCCGTGGGACCGGGCACCGGTCACGGAGGGTCCGGGTCGCGGACGGACCCGGCCCGGTCCGCGCGGGACGTGCTCGGAGTGGGGCCCCACGACCGCCTGGTCCTGCAACCGACCCGGGCCCTGGCCAGGAAGAACGTCGCCGGCGGCCTGGCCGCGGCCGCGCAGCTGGGCGCCACCTTCTGGTTGCTCGGCCCGGCCGAGGACGGCTACGACGCTGAACTCCGGCGCCTGGTGGCGGGAGCGCCGTGCCCGGTGGTCCTCGGCATGCCCGGTCCCGCCGTCGGGATCGATGACTGCTACCTGGCCTGCGACGTGGTGGCGCTGCCGTCGACCTGGGAGGGCTTCGGGAACCCGAGTCTGGAATCGGTGACCCACCGGCGTCCGCTGGTCATCGGCCCCTATCCGGTCGCCCGGGAACTGGCCTCGTTCGGCTTCGACTGGTTCGGCCTCGACGACATCGGACGCCTCGACGCCTGGCTGGACCGTCCCGACGACGGGCTCCTCGAGCGGAACCTGGCTGTGGCCAGGGCGCATTTTTCCCTCGACGGGCTACCCGGGCGGATCGCCGCCGTGCTGCCCGACCGCTGAGCACACCGGCGAACCGGGTGGCGATCCGGTCGACGGGGAGACGGTCGGTTTCTCCCCCCGGGGCTACCATGACCGCCATGTCGTCCACCGCCACCACCCGTCGCGGGGAGCCCGCCGCCCCGTCCGGTGGGCACGGGCCCCGCCGGCTCACCGCCGACGCCCGGCGGCGCCAGCTGTTCGACGTGGCGCTGGCCCTCTTCGCCGAGCACGGCTACGCCGCCACCACCATGGACGACATCGCCGAGGCGGCGGGCGTCACCAAGCCCCTCGTCTACCAGCACTTCGACTCGAAACGGGCGCTCTACCTCGAACTGCTCGACGTGTTCTCGGACGAGATGATCGACCGGATCGTGCAGGCGACTTCGGCGGCCGAGGGTCCACGCCGGCAGGTCGAGCTGGGATTCGCCGGCTACTTCGAGCTGATGGTCGACAACGAGGACGCCTTCCGGCTCCTCTACGGCCGCGACGCCCCGGACGACCCGGAGCTGGGCGCCGCCCTCCACCGGGTCGAGGCCACCATCGCCGAGGCCATCGACCCGCTCATCGATGCTGGCCTGGATCCGGCCCACCGGCTCCTGCTCGCCCACGCCGTGGTCGGCATGGCCGAAGGGGCCAGCCGTCACTGGCTGGAGTCCCAGCGCCACCCGGTGGCCGGACCGGACGGGAGCGGCGGACCGGTGGAGGAGGTCGACCGCGCCGCCGAAGCAGCCCGACTGGCCGCCCAACTCGCCGACTTCGCGTGGGCCGGGCTCCGACAGGTCCACCGGATCTAGGTCGCCGGGACCAGGGGGTGCACCCGTGATCGACCGGGAGGTGGACATCCCCACCCCGCACGGCGCCATGAACACCTTCGTGACCCATCCCGAGGAGGGAGGGCCGCAACCGGTGGTCCTCTTCTACATGGACGCACCCGGCAAGCGCGAGGAGCTGCACGACATGGCCCGGCGGCTCGGCACCGCCGGGTACTTCGTGGTCCTGCCCAACCTCTACTACCGGGACACCCGGGAGTTCTCGGTCTTCTCCGGCGACCCCGCCCACACCCGTGAGGCCATGTTCGCGTTGATGGCGTCGCTCACCGATGAGCTGGTGCTGAGTGACACGGCGGCCCTGTTCGACCTCGTGGACGCCGACCCTGCGGCCGACGCCTCCCGGATCGGCTGCATGGGCTACTGCATGAGCGGGCCCTTCTCCTTCGCTGTGGCCTGTGCCCACCCCGACCGGATCCGGGCCGCCGCATCCCTCTACGGGGTGCGCCTCTTCGGGCCGGATTCCTCCGCCGGACGCGCCGACCAGGCCACGGCCGAGCTCTACTTCGCCTGTGGCGAGTTCGACCAGTGGGTGCCACCGGAGATGGTGGACGACCTCGAGCAGCACCTGGTCGACATCGGCGCCAATGCCCGGGTCGAGCGCTATCCCGGCGTCCACCACGGGTTCGCCTTCCCCGGCCGGGGCGAGGCCTACGACAAGCCCGCGGCCGAACGGCACTGGGAGCGCCTGCACGCGCTCTTCGCCCGCAACCTGGGCTGAGTCCGCCGCCGGAGTCGGCCGGCTCGGGAGGCCGAACGCGCCAGGTCCTGTGGGGACCGCGCGGTCAGACCCGCACGGCGCCGACGGCGATCGGATGGTTCACCGATGCCACCACCCCGCCCGCCACCTCGTCGGTGATGGCGAACTCGGTCACCGGGGCGCTGCCGGCCACGCTGAACGGCACGATGCCCGGGCGTGGCCCGAGCAGGCCCAGCGAGATGGTCCGGCCGCCGACGACGCCCCACAGCTGGTAGGTCCGGTCGTCGGGGAGCGGCGCCAGGCCGTCGCCGGCGTCGTCGACGAGGAACCCGGTCCCGGCCGCGGTGAGCACGACGGTCGCCGGGGTGCTGCCCGTCCCGGAGGCGTCGGTCGCCGCCAGCGGGACCTTGCGGGTCGAGGGCGAGGCGAGCGCCGCCCGCTCGGTCGCGGACAACTGCGGTGCACCTTGCAGGGCGTCGACCTGGCCGTGCAGATGATGGACCTGGAGCCCCAGCACCAGGGCCACCACGACGGCGGCGGCGGCCACCAGTCCCGCGCCGGCCGACACCCGACGGCTGCGGACGCGGGTGGCTGCGCTGATCGGCACCACCGTGGCCCGGTCACCTTCAGCCGTCGCCGACGGGGCCCCACGGTCGTCGCCGGGCGCGTCGAGCCGGGCGGCCAGGCGACCCCACGACTGGTCGGTGGTGCCCCCCAGCTGCTCGGCGATCCCGCCCCACAGCGCGGCGGGGGCGGCTCCCCCCGAGTTCGCCAGGAGACCGGTCACCTCGTGGTGCTGGCCCACCTCGACCGAACAGCGGACACACCCCTCCAGGTGCTCAGCGATGACGGCGGCCGTCGTCGGATCGACCGCATCCAGGGCGTACGCGCCCAGGAGCTCCTCGATCTCGGTGTGGCTGAGCGATGGCGGTGGTGTGCTCACAGGTCCGCCCCCGCCGGCTCGACGCCCCGTTCGATCAGGTTGACCCGCAGGCGTCCGAGACCCGACCGTATCCGGCTCTTGACCGTCCCCTCGGGCTCGTCGAGCATCGTGGCCACCTCCTTGTAGGTCCGGCCGCCGAAGTAGGCCAGCTCGATCGGCTGGCGCAACTCGTCGGGTAGGGCGACCAGCGCTTCCTTCACTTGCTCGGCGACAGCCATGTCCCACACCTCGCGCTCGATGTCGTAGGCGGCGGTGGCCGTCTCGCGGGACGTGCGCTCCTCCCGTCGGCGGCGCGACTCCTCGGCCCGGACCACGTCGACCGACTTGCCGTGGGTTCGGGCCAGCAGGAACGAGCGGAGGGTCCCCCGCTGGGCGTCGAACTTCTCCGGGCGCCGCCACAGGTCGAGGAAGACCTCCTGGGTGACCTCTTCGGCGGGCGGGTCGGACCGGAGGATCCGCCGGGCCAGCGCGTGGACGGCCCCACCGTGGCGGCGGTAGACCTCGGCGAGTGCCGGCTCGTGCCAGCGTGCCACGGCGACAACGAGGTTGGCGTCGCTCGCCTGCTCCAGGTCCATCAGCACAGACCCTATTCGGAGCCGAGGCCCGGGCGGATGAGCGGCACGTCCCCCCGCTCAACCGTGGTGCCGTGGTCTAATCCCGACTCAGCAGGTAAGGTATCGGCGTGTTCACCTATCCCAACCCCGTCAACGACAATGTCGGCCGTGCGGTGGCCACCGGGGTCGTCATCATGTGCGTGGCGGCGATCGCTTTCGATCAGCCGTGGATCCTCATCCCCCTGACCTACGGATTCTGGGCGCGCATGCTGTCCGGGCCGCGCTTCAGCCCTCTGGCCCTGCTGGCCTCCCGGGTGGTCGTCCCGTGGATCGGGAGGCCTCCGAAGCCCGTTCCCGGTCCGCCCAAGCGCTTCGCCCAGGCCATCGGGGTGGTGTTCTCGACCACGGCACTGGTCCTGGCCTTCGGCTTCGGCCTCGACACCGCCGCCTGGGTGGTGCTCGCCCTGCTGACGTGCGCGGCGCTCCTCGAGGCGGCCTTCGGGCTCTGCCTCGGGTGCAAGGCCTTCGCAGTGCTCATGCGGCTCGGGGTCATTCCCGAATCGGTGTGCGAGGAGTGCGCCGACCTGAGCAGGCGGCACCCCCAGCTGGCCAAGCCCTCCGGTGGCTGAGCCCCCCCGGACGACGGCCCACCCGGACGACGGCCCACTCGGACGACCGCCCGCCCGGGTGGAGTGACGTTGAACGACGGTCGTCAGACTCCCGCTGACGGCCCGGCTGCGGCCGTCCGGCCCGCCGACCCCTCCGAGTTCGACCACCTCCGCCGCATCTGGGCCGCCTCCGACCGGCTCCTCGAGGAGTACGGGATCGGCCCGTTCGTCGAGGACGAGTCCGAGAACCACCTTCCGGCCGCAGCCGCGGTGTTCGCCGTGGGGGAGCCGGCCGTCGGGTTCGTCTGCCTCGAGCTCGTCGACGGCACTGCCCACGTCGACCAGCTGTCGGTTCTGCCCGAGTTCGGACGACGGGGCATCGGGAGGGCGCTGCTGGAGACCGCCATCGGCTGGGCGGTCTCCTCCGGGTACGGTGAACTGACCCTCACCACCTACCGCGACGTGCCGTTCAACGCCCCCTTCTACCGGACCCTGGGGTTCGAGGAGTTGACCGACCTGGGGCCGGGGCTGGCGGCCATCCGCGCCCATGAACGCGAGATCGGCAACGACGACTTCGGTCCGAGGATCGCCATGCGCCGGGTCCTGCGAACACCAGGGTAGGCCGACCCGCCGGCCGACCCGCCGGCCGACCCGCCGGCCGACCCCGGCCATCGGCCCCCCGCAATCGGTCCCCGGCGATCAGCCCCCGGCGGTCAACGTTCCGGACAGTTCCGACTGGAGGAGTCGGAGGTCGGCCATGCGCTCCTCCACCCACAGCAGGCGGAGCACGGCGATGACGCCGTCGCGCCGGCCGGCGCGGCACACCGCCTGCCACGCCGCCACCAGTTCGGGGGCCAGCCGGTCGTCCACCGGCGGGGGCTGCGCCACCGAGGCCTTCCGCATACCGAGCGACGACGCGAACCGGTCGAACCACGACTCGACGACCGTGCACTCGGCGGTCACCGTCGCCCGGGCCGTCACCACTTCGGGCAGCGGCGGCGGTCCGCCCGGCACGGTCAGGTCGGGCAGGCCGTCGAGCGTCAGCGCGGTCAGCCGGATCCGGGCGTTCCCGGTGAGGAGCCGGGTGACGACCGGCAGCGGCACCTGCTTGGCGCCCCGCTCCCCCAGGTACTGGCGGTAGGCGTCGTCCAGGCGTCGGGCCGAGGCCACCGCCGCCTGGTGTTCCGGCGTCCACTCCGGCCCACCCGGACCGGTCCCGCCCCCCGGCCGCGCCACCCGGTCCACGGCGACGGACAGCCACGCCGCAGACGTTGCGTAGGCGTCGCCCAGGGCACGCGCCAGCTGGGCGGCCGCCCCCCGGGGCCAGAAGAGCAGGCCGACGACCACGCTCACCCCGGCGCCGATCAGGACGTCCTCGATGCGCACGAGTCCGATGTGGGAACCGACGGGGTCGATGATGTTGAACACCACGACGACCAGCACGGTGAACCCGGCCTGACCCGCGGTGAACGATATGGCGGTCGGCGCGATGCCCGCCACCAGGACGGCGACCGGCAGGACGATCCACAGCGCGACCACATGAGGCCCGAGGACCAGGAGGACCACGTAGCCACCGAGGAAGCCGATGGCGGTCCCGAGGACGGCCCGCACCGCAGTGGCCCCCGTGCCGAGCGCGTTCGAACGCAGCACCGACAGAGTTCCGAGCACCACCCAGAAGCCGTGCTCCACCGTGGTCTCCTCCACGATCACGACGGCGATGGCGAGCCCGACCGCCCCCCGCAGGCTGTTGCGGAACCAGATCGACCGCGGGGTCAGGTGGCCGGCCGCCACCCGGGCGAACGAGCGCACCGTCACCCCGGCCCGGGCGACCGCACCGGCCGCGTCCTGCGACGGCCCGAGGGCGTCCAGCGCCACCTCCGCCAACATCTCGACAGCGAACGCCAGCATCCGGACCGGAAAGGTGGGGTCGACCCCGCCCAGGGCCGCCGTCGGGTCGGCCGTGGGGTCCACCCGCCCTGCGCCGCCGGAGCCGGCATCGGCCAGGAGCGACGCCAGGACCGCGTCGGTCGCCGCGCCACGGACCACCACCAGCCGGTCGACCGCGGCCCCCAGCGCGACCCCGACCCCGGGATCGCTCCCGGGGTCGGGGGACACCAGCAGATCGGCGACCGCTCCCAACACCTCGGACGAGGCTCGCAGCACGGACGTCACCCGGTCGCGTTCACCGGGCGGCGGTGGCGACGCCGTGGCCGCCCGGGCGCGGGAGCCCACCCACTCGAGCCGCGACACCAGGTTGGTGAGCGCGACATCGGTCGGCCCGGCCCCGGTAGGGCGGTAGGGCGTCGCCTCGTACTGGGCGCGCAGCGTGGCGAGCGCCCGGACCGCGGCGGCACGGTCACCCGCCACCCCACCGGAGGCTGCGGCGTCATCCGACAGGTCGGCCACCGCACGCGCCGCCGCAGCCAGCGTTCGGCGCAGCGGGTCGTGCCACCGACCGGACCACACGAACAGCGCGGCCGGGATGCACAGGGCACCGGCCAGCACCCAGCCCAGCAGCCGGTCCGGGATGGCGGAGGCCGGGGCACGCTCGGACACCGGGAGCACGAAGAGAAGGAGGGAGGCGGTCGACGCGGCCACCACCTGCGGGCTGACCACCCCCGCGAACAGGACCAGGAAGCCGATGACCGCCATCGAGCCGACCGCGGCCACCGGATCCGTCGACCACCAGGTGCCCACCACGATGAAGAGGGTGCCCACCACGAAGAGCACGGCGTACGACCGGGCCCGGATCCGCAGCGGCCCGCCGAAGTCCGTGAAGAGCAGCAGCGACACCGAGCCGAACACCGCGAAGAGGGGGGTCTGCTTCTCGGACGTCCCGTAGACGGCGAGGGCGAAGACGGCAGGCACCAGCACGGCCGCCCGGACCGATCGTTTCGTCGCCCGCAGCTCGGGATCCCTCCGGGCCAGCCACCCCCGTAGCCCGCCGCCACGCGGTGGTGTGGACGGCGGGTTCCGGTCGGTCGGAGCGGAGTCCACAGGGCGAACCTACCAAGGGCGTCCCGCCGGCACGCGGTGCGGTCCCGTCCTGTCGCCGGCCTCGGCGCCGGAGCTCAGGCGAGCAGTGGCAGGAGCCGGGCGCACAGGTCGGCGAGCTCCTCGGCGCACGACACGTACACCGGCTCGTCGCCGCCCGCCGGGTCCTCCACGTCCTCCCACGACTCCACCCCGACCTCGGCCAGGCCCAGCGCGGCCAACCGTTCGCCGAGCGGCGGCGGACCGGGCGGCAGGTCCCGCACCAGACGCTTGATCGACGCCGTCCGGTGGGCCGCCCCGGGATGCTTGCGACGGATGTAGGACACGTGCTCGGCCGCCATGGCCAGGATCAGCACCGAGTCGTCGATGTCCTGCTCGGTGATCTGGTGGCTGCGGTGGCCGTCCGCCGAGAACCCGACCACCTCGAGCGCGGCCCGGGTGCGCCGGCTCATGGGCTGCCCCTCGATGACGTGGGTGCCCGCCGTCACCACGGGCAGCGGGCCCGGGCGGAGCATGGCGCCGGCCATCACCGAACGGGCGGCGTTCCCGGTGCACAGGGTCACGAGGGTGACGCCACGCCCCTCTGCGGATCCTGTCCCCACCCGGTCGCTCGGCACCGGGTCACGGTACCCGACGACGCAGTCGGCACCGGACGCCCGGATCGGACGCACCCCGGCGGGTGCGGGATCCCCCGGCCCGGTCCCGGCTCCCTAGGTACGGGGGACGAGGGCCAACTGTCGGGACTGGGCCACCAGTCGGCCGCTGGCGTCCCAGAGCTCGCCGTCCGCTTCGAGGTACCCCCCGGTGACGAATCTCGTCGTGAACCGGCCCCGGAGCCAGCCGGGGCAAGGTCGCGCCCTGATGTGCGCGGTCAGTTCGAGCGTCGGGGTCCACGCGATGGGCAGGTCGGTGTTGAACACGGTCGGGGGGAAGGCGTCGAGGGCGCAGAGCAGCGCCATCGCCGAGATCTCTTCGCCGTGCAGGAGACGGAACCAACCCGTCATCCTCGGGATCCCGGAGCGGGACGATCCCAGGAAGCCTGCATCGGTCGGGTTGATGCGGAGGTCCACCTTGCCCATGAACGGCGGCGGAAAGGTGTCGGTGGCCTGAACGCCGATGCACTCGTCCGGCGGAGGTAGCTCCGGTGGCCCCCCGTCCACGTACAGTGCGTCAGGGTGCTCCGGGAGGCTCCCGAACGTACCCAGCAGGGCGAGGACCGGACCGCGCTCGCCGGTGAGCGTTCCTGTCGCAGTGGAGAACCGCCGTCCGGAACGGATCACCGTGGGAGCGATGGCCACGGGCCCGGGCTTACCGGGAGCCAGGAAGTGTGCGGTCACCGTCGTCGGATCGGTGCGCCCCGTCACCGCCAGGAGCGCCCGCGCACCGATGGCCATGAGGTAGCCGCCGTTGGCATTGCCGGCGATGTCCCATCCCGGCTGGATCTCCGAGCTCCAGGTGCGGCCGTCGGTGCACGTCACCGAAGTTGCGTCACGGAAGGAGGTGGAGGTCACCGGCTCCCCATGTCGACGGCCACCAGCTCGGCCAGCTCTCGAGGCCGTTCGACCCGCTGCGTCATGCCGACCGCCGTACATGCGCCGATGAGTGCCGCCAGGATGCAGGCCAGCCGAGCGTGCTCGAACGCCGAGGCGGCTGCGTCGTAGGTGGTCGGTGACCCGAGGAGCGCGATGAGGACACTCACGCCGATCACGCTCCCGATCTGGCGGCTCATGTTCACCACCGCGCTCCCGGTCGCCGCCTTGGCCGGCGGCAGGCCCGACGTGGCCGACGAGAGGATCGTCGGAAGCGCGAGGCCCACGCCGATTCCACCCACGATCTGGGCCGGGAGCATCTCGGTGAAGTAGTGCGGCGGCTCCCCCAGAAGCAGCTGGCTCAGCCCCACGCCGGCCGCGAACAGCACGCACCCGGCCGCCGTGACCGTGCCCACCCCCACGCGCTTGGCGAACACTCCCCCGAGGATGGCGAAGCCCGGAACCATCAGGGGACCCGGGGCGACGCCGAACCCGGTCTGGACGGGTGAGAAGTGCCAGACGTCCTGCATCCACAGGATGGCCAGGAGCAGATTGGCGGCGAAGGCCACGGAGAAGGCCAGGCTCGTGGCGTTGGCCCATGCGAACGACCGCACGCGCAGGAGTGCGGGGTCGATCACCGGGGCGCGCTGGTGCCGGGACCGCGACCAGAACGCCACCACCCCCACGGCGGCCGCGACGAACGTGGCGGCCGTCCCCGGGGTCGTCCAGCCCCAGTTCGGGCCCTTGACCAGGCCGAGGGAGAGGGAACCGATCGCCACCGCCAGGATCCCTGCGCCGAGGAGATCGGGGAGCAGGGTTTCCGATTCGTCCCTGCTGTCGGGCACGATCACCACGGCGGCCACCAGCGCAACGATGCCCAGCGGAACGTTGACCAGGAACACCAGACGCCACGACGACTGGACGAGCAAGCCACCCAGTACCGGTCCGGCGGCGGCGGCCAGCGCACTGACGGCGGTCCAGATCCGGACGGCGCCGGAGCGCCGCTCGGCGGGGTAGGCGTTGATCAGCAGCCCGAGGCTCGTCGGGGTGAGGGCGGCGGCTCCGACGGCCTGGAGCAGGCGGAACCCGACGAGCACCCAGAGCGATGGGCTGAGTGCGCACCCGAGACTGGCGGCGGTGAAGACGCCGAGGCCGAGGAGGAATCCGGCCTTCCGGCCGTAGCGGTCGGCCAGCCTCCCGAGGGGGATCAGCAGTGCGGCGTAGACGATGGCGTAGCCGTTCAGGATCCAGCTCAGGTCCGTGAACGACGACTGGTGGAAGTCGCGTCCGATGCTGGCGAACGCCACGTTCACGATGAACAGGTCGAGTGCGGCCATGAACGCCGCGGCGGACAGCACGGCGAGGACCGGGGCCGTGCGCTTCCCGTGGTGCTCCTGATGACTTAGGATCTCCATAGTGAGCTACTCTGTCACCTGACTTAGGAGAATGCAAGCCATATGGACCACAGTCAGGAACACATTGCCCTGAACGGGCGCCTGGTCGACCGGGACTCCTGGTCGGCTGCGGCCTGTTCGATGGACCGGGCCGTCAGGGTCATCGGCAAGCGGTCCAACCTCCTCCTGCTGCGGGAGGCGTTCTACGGGAGCACCCGTTTCGACGAATTCGTGCGCCGGAGCGGGCTCAGCGAGCCGGTCGTCGCCTCCGAGCTCCGCCACCTGGTGGAGGCCGGCCTGTTCGTGCGCCAGCCCTACCAGGAGCTCGGCGAGCGGGAGCGTCTCGGGTACCGACTGACGAAGATGGGGCGCGAGCTGGTCGTCGCCGTCGTGGCCCTGATGGAGTGGGGGGACCGGTGGTTGGCCCCGGACGGTCCACCGGTCGAGCTCTCGCACACCGGCTGTGGTACCGCGGTGTCGGTCGAACTCCGCTGTGCCGCCGGGCACCTCGTCCCCCTCGGCGAGGTCGCCGCCCGGCCGGGGAGCGGTGCCCGTGCGCGGCAGGACCCTGTGGATCGGAGTTGAGCCCGTCGGGGCCCGCCGCACCGGAGGGCGCCGCGCTGACCCACCGGGAGGATGTTGCCGCCGTCCAACGGTAGGTCCCCGCACGCCGGTCCGGGCACTCCCGTTCGAATCGATGACCGGGACGACCGCTGCGGCCTCGGGCGGGGGCGGCTCCGTCCCGATGGCGTCGAGGCCTCCCCGGTCCGAATTCTCCGGGGCACCCCCGGACCGGTCAGACTGCCTGTGATCCGGCAATCGCAGGAGTACGACACGATGGCGTCCGACGGCACCGAGCACGAGGCTCCCGGCTCGAAGGCCGGTACGGCCGACGACCTGAAGACCCTTCCCCTCGCCGAGGTCGAGAACCGGCTGGGCTCGTCCCCGGACGGCCTCACCCAGGTCGAGGCGGAGCAGCGCCTGACGCAGTACGGTCCGAACGAGCTCGTGGAGAACAGGTCCAATCCCCTGTTGACGTTCCTCACCTACTTCTGGGGGCCCATCCCCTGGATGATCGAGGCGGCGGTGATCCTCTCGGGGGTGCTGAAGCACTGGCCCGACTTCTTCATCATCTTCGTGCTGCTCCTGGCCAACGCCGGGATCGGATTCTGGGAGGAGCGCCAGGCGGGCCGGGCCATCGCCGCCCTCAAGGCCGAGCTGGCGATCAAGGCACGCGTCCGACGGGACGGCAAGTGGGTCACCCCACCCGCACGCGAGCTGGTGCCGGGGGATGTCATCCGGTTGCGGCTGGGTGACATCGTTCCGGCGGACGCACGCCTCCTCGACGGCGACCCCATCGACGTGGATCAGTCGGCCCTGACCGGGGAATCGCTGCCGGCCAGCCGCAAGACCGGCGACGCGGTGTACTCCGCCTCCATCATCCGCCAGGGCGAGATCGGCGCACTCGTCTACGCCACGGGTGCGGACACCTACTTCGGGCAGACCGCCGAGCTCGTCCAGGAGGCCCAGACCGTCAGCCACTTCCAGCGGGCCGTCCTCCGGATCGGCACCTACCTGATCATCCTGGCGGTGGCCATGGTCGCGGTGATCATCGCCGTCTCCACCATCCGCGGTGACGCCTTCTTCACCACCCTGCAGTTCGCCCTGGTCCTGACCGTGGCCGCCATCCCGGTGGCCATGCCGACGGTGCTGTCGGTCACGATGGCGGTCGGCGCCCGGGTGCTCGCCTCCAAGAAGGCCATCGTCAGCCGGCTGGTGGCCATCGAGGAGCTGGCCGGGGTGGACGTGCTCTGCACCGACAAGACCGGAACCCTCACCCAGAACGAGCTCACCCTGGGCGATCCCTTCGCCGTCGGCGCCCGGACGCCTGCACAGGTGATCCTCGACGCATCGCTGGCCTCACGCGCCGATGACGCCGACGCCATCGATCTGGCGGTCATCGGGGGTCTGACGGACGATCAGTCGTTGGACGAGTACCAGGTGACCGGGTTCCAGCCGTTCGACGCGGTGCGCAAGCGCACCGAGGCCACCGTGACCGCTCCCGACGGGTCCTCGTTCAAGGTGACGAAGGGCGCACCCCAGGTGATCCTGGAGCTGTGCGCCGACGAGTCGCACGTGCAGTCCGACGTCGACGCCGCGGTCGACGGGTTCGCGGCACGCGGCTTCCGTTCGTTGGGTGTGGCCCGGGCCGACGGGACCGGTCCGTGGAGCCTCGTCGGAGTGCTGCCACTGTTCGATCCACCCCGGGAGGATGCCAAGGCGACCATTGCCACCGCCCTCCAGATGGGCGTGGACGTGAAGATGGTGACCGGTGATGCCCTGGCCATCGCCCGCGAGACGGCCCGGACGCTCGGCATGGGCACGGACATCCTCGATGCCGCAGGGCTGGGTGACGTCACCCGGGTCGAGTCCGCGGCGACCGCCGAGGCCATCGACGACGCCGACGGGTTCGCCCAGGTCTTCCCGGAGCACAAGTTCCACATCGTCGACGTCCTCCAGAAGCGGGGTCACATCGTCGGCATGACGGGA
>Ga0302279_10000593_pt1 | contig 53144 bp, 43 predicted proteins | sample III_Bog_N3_3_FD_194541 | JGI IMG/M metagenome (GOLD analysis project Ga0302279, IMG submission 194541) | Peat permafrost microbial communities from Stordalen Mire near Abisko, Sweden - III_Bog_N3_3 | ecosystem: Environmental > Terrestrial > Soil > Wetlands > Peat | place: Sweden: Abisko... | reverse complement strand
ACATCGGCTACATCTCCACTGGCGGCGGCGCGTTCCTCGAGATCCTCGAAGGCAAGACGCTGCCAGCGTTCGAGATCCTGGAAAGACGCGCGGGCTGATGCACGCGAGTTCCTGACTCGCGAACGATGCCTGGCTGGGCTACGCTCGACGACCCGGAAAGCTTGCTGTAACGTCGATGTAACTCGAAACGGTTCGGGAGGCACATAATTTCGTTCCCCCGTTACTTCGCTACAGAAGCGCGCGAGCGCTCAGGAGACACATGGTCATGACCCGCGGTACCAAGATCGTCGCCACCCTCGGCCCCGCCACCAGCGATCCGGAGGTGCTCGAACGGTTGATCCGCGCCGGCGTCGACGTGGTGCGGCTGAACTTCAGCCATGGCAAGGCGCAGGACCACATCGATCGCGCGAAGATGGTGCGCGAGATCGCCGAGCGCGTCGGCCGCACCGTCGCGCTGATGGCCGACCTGCAAGGCCCGAAGATCCGCGTCGGCAAGTTCGTCGACGGCAAGGTGATGCTGGTCAAGGGCGAGCGCTTCGTGCTCGACGCCTCGCGCACCGAGCCGGGCGACATCGACGGCGTGGGCCTGGACTACAAGGAACTGCCGCGCGACGTGAAGCCGGGTGACGTGCTGCTGCTCAACGACGGCCTGATCGTGCTGACGGTCGAGGAAGTGCGCGGCGACCAGGTGCACACCATCGTCAAGGTCGACGGCGAGCTGTCCAACAACAAGGGCATCAACAAGCAGGGCGGCGGCCTCACGGCACCCGCGTTGACGGCCAAGGACATGGACGACATCCGCACCGCCGCCAGCTTCCGCTGCGACTACCTGGCGGTGAGCTTTCCCAAGAACGCCACCGACATGGAAATGGCGCGCCAACTGGCCAACGTGGCCGGCGAATCGCAGCGCCACAAGCCGGCGATGATCGCCAAGATCGAGCGCACCGAGGCGATTCCCAACCTCGAGTCCATCCTCAAGGCCAGCGACGGCATCATGGTGGCGCGCGGCGACCTGGCCGTCGAAGTCGGCAACGCGTCGGTGCCGGCGCTGCAAAAGCGCATGATCCGCATGGCGCGCGAGATGGACAAAGTCGTCATCACCGCCACGCAGATGATGGAAAGCATGATCCTCGCGCCGGTGCCCACGCGCGCCGAGGTCAGCGACGTCGCCAACGCCGTGCTGGACGGCACCGACGCCGTGATGCTCAGCGCCGAGACCGCCGCCGGCAAGTACCCGATCGAGACCGTCGAGACGATGGCCGCGATCGCGCTGGAAGCCGAGCGCGCCGACGACGTGCAGCTGATCGAAGCCACCTTCCTGAACAAGAAGTTCGGCCGCATCGACCAGTCGATCGCGATGGGTGCGCTGTTCACCGCGCAGCACCTGGGCTGCAAGGCGATCGTCGCGCTGACCGAGTCGGGCTCCACCGCGCTGTGGATCAGCCGCCAGCGCACGCAGGTGCCGATCTTCGCGCTGACCTCGCAGCTGACATCGCTGACCCGCATGGCGCTGTATCGCAACGTCACGCCGCTGCTGATCTCGTCGTACGACGATCGCGATGTCGCGCTGGCCGAGGCCGAGCGCCTGCTGATCTCGCGCGGCGTGCTGCGTCCGGGCGACACCTACGCGATCACCTGCGGCGAGCCGATGGGCTATCCGGGCGGTACCAACATGCTCAAGATCTGCAGAGTGGGTTGAGCTCCAAGGTCGCGGTCCCCCGCGGGGAGGCTTGGCGCGGTTTCGATCGACAATGGCATGTCGAGAGGTCGATTGCCCATGTTCAAGAACCCGCTGAACCTGATCCTGCCGGCGCTCTCCAGCCAAGCGGCAGCGCCTGTCGCCGCGCCCCCGGCCGACGACTTCGCGGACATGGCCGTCGCGCGAGCATCGGATCGCGAGGCCTTGGGCGCATGGCGGTTTGCGCTGCGTCAGCGCATGCGCGGCTCATCGTTGACCGAATGGCGCCGTTGCATGCGCGACCTGGAAGTGGGTATGGGAGGACGTGGCTCGAGAAGACGAGCGACTCGTGTCGCGAGTCGACAATTCGTTGAATTCGGCATCGTCGTTCCTTCGCGACGCAGCCGTCGACGAAGTTCCAATGCATGACGCCGATGCATCCAGGCAATGCCCATGCTGAAAAACCTGCTGAATCGATTTCTGGCCACGCCGACGGCGCCCGTGCTGGCGCCGGCACCAGCACGGGACGACATCGCCCGCGCCGACGCGCTGATCGCCCAGGGCGACGACCTGGAGAAGGCCGGCGACCTCGTGCAAGCCGAAGCGATGTACCGCAGGGCGGTCGAGGCCGCGCCTGACCATGCCCGGGCGCACCTGAACCTGGGCATCGCGCTGGCGGAGAAGGGGGACGAGGCGGGCGCCATCGAGGCATACGAACAGGTGCTGGCGATCGATCCGCGCCACCCTTTCGGCAACTACAACTTCGCGCGCCTGGCTTTCCTGCGCGGTGACTACGTGCGCGCCGAGGCGCTGGTGGCCGACGCCTTGCTGGCCAGGCCCGAGTTTGCTCAGGCGCTGGTGGTGCAGTCCAACGTCCTGGATGCGCTCGGGAAATCCGAACCGGCCATCGCGTCGATAGAGGCCGCGTTGCGCCTGCAACCCGACGATGCGGGGGGATGGTTCAACCTGGCGCTGATGCTGCAGAAGGCCGGGCGATTCGGCGAGGCCGACGAGCCCCTGGCCCGTGCGCTCGAGGGAGACCCGGACAACATGGCGGCGCTGGAGTTGTCCATGCGCCTGATGAATGATCACGGATTTGCCGCCGAGGCGCTGGCGTCCGTCAGGCGGATCATCGCCCTCGACCCGATGGCCTGGGCCGCGCGTTCGTTCGAGCTGATGTTGATGAACTTTCTCGACGACATCGCGGCGAACGACTTGTTCCGCCGCCACGTCGAATTCGGGCGCGATCTCGAAGCGCAGGTGCCGGTGCGGTTCGACCGTTTCCCTGAACGCGGCGACCCGAACCGCCCCCTGCGCATCGGCTACGTGTCGCGCGACCTGTTGCTGCACCCGGTGTCGTTCTTCCTCGCTCCCTTGCTCGAGCAACACGACCGCTCACGGGCGCAGGTGTACTGCTACTCGTTCAGCGACCGCGAGCCGGATCCGATGACCGAGCGCCTGCGCAAGGCGAGCGACCATTGGCGCGATGTCGTCGCATTGTCGGACACGGCGTTGGCCGATGCGATCCACGCCGACCGCATCGACGTGCTGGTCGACCTGGTGGGTCACACCGGGCGGCCACGGCTGGGCGTGTTCTGCCAGCGTCCCGCGCCTGTCCAGGTCAGCTGGGTCGGCTACCTCAACACGACCGGCCTCACGCGCATGGACTTCCGTCTCTGCGACGTTCGCACGGATCCCCCCGAGTCGTCCCAGCCTCGCCACACCGAACGGCTGGTGGCGCTGCCCGACAGCCTGTGGTGCTACCGGCCGATGTTCGACATCCCGATCGACCCTGTTGCGCCGTTCGATCGCAACGGCCATGTCACTTTCGGGTCGTTCAACGCGGCCCTCAAGGTCACGCCGGCCATGTGCCGGCGATGGGCGCAGATCCTCCTTCGGGTCCCGGGCTCGCGCTTGCTGGTGGTCGACATCAAGTCCGAACGCAAGAAGGCGGCCATGCTGCAGGAAATCCTCGGCCTGGGCGTTGCCGCCGATCGCGTCGAGTTCCTGCCTCGCGTGCCGCTCGATGCCTACCTCGGCCTGTTCGATCGCGTCGACGTCACGCTCGACTCGTTCCCGTATGGGGGTGGCACCACGACGCTCGACTCGCTGTGGATGGGTGTGCCCGTGGTGGCGACGATCGGCGACATCCCGGTGTCACGCAGCGCGGCCAGCGTCCTGAGCTTCCTGGGCATGCAAGAGTGGATCGCGGCGTCGATCGACGACTATGTCGACGTCGCCGTGGCGCGCGTGTCCGATCTCTCGGCGCTGCGGGCGGCCCGAGACGGGTTGCGTCCGCGGATGGCCGCATCGCCGCTGACCGACATGGCGCGGTTCACGCGCGACCTGGAAGCCGCCTATCGGGACATGTGGCTCGAGAAGACGGCCTGAGCGTCGTTCAGTGCACCGAAGCGCCCTTGAGCAGCTTGCCCACCCGCTCGCTGGCCTTCATCGGCCGCAGCACCACTTCCGGATGGGCCTTCGCATAGACGCGGAACACCTCGTCGATGAAGCTGGGGCCGACATCGTCGACGCCCTCGAAATCGAGTTCGGCGGTCGCGAACAGCTCCAGGCGCGAGACGACCCAGCGCGCTTGCGCGCGCGAGTCCAGCGTCAGGCCGTTGTCGGTCAGCAGGCGCAGCGGAACCTGCGTGCGGCTGAAGTCCAGCGGCGCGTCCTCGGAGCCGAAGGCGCTGTAGGTGTCGGTCGGCCGCACGGTGGAGTCCAGCGGCAGGCTCACGAACACCGTGGTGCCGCTGCGGTTGAGCGGGTGGCTGCGGAACTGCACCGATTCGCCGCGGTGGCGCCATTGCAGCACCTGGCCGTTGGATTGCAGGTTCATCGCCTCGACCATGCGCGCGACGAAGAACAGGCCGCGGCCGCCGTGGCACTCGGGCTGCGTCGTCAGGCGGCCCTTGGAGATTTCCAGCGCGGCGCGCTGGGCGTCGGGCAGGCTGGCCTTTTGCGCCAGCTGGTTGAACACGCCCAGGCCGTCGTCGCCGATCAGGATGTGCAGGTGATGGGGGGTCTGGCGCACGGACACGGTGACCCGCGTCGCCGCGGCGTGGTCGATCGCGTTGTTGAGCAATTCGCCGAACACGTGCTGGGCGATGCGCGCGACGGCCGGGCTCAGCTGCAGCACCGGATGGACGTCGCGCAGCCACGGCGTGTGCTCGTCGAGGCCGGCGATCGCGTATTCGGTCGTGACTTCGCGCAGCGCGCCCGGCTTGAAATGCGGGCGGGTGACGCCGCTGCGCTCCAGCCAGCCGCTCTCGACGAGGCGCCTGAGCTGCTTGGTCACCGTGCCGCGCGATACGGAATGCCGCTTGGCCAGCATCGGGCCGAGGTCGGTCGGATGCGCGAGGGCGTCGGCGGTGATCGTGCGGGTCAGGGATGCGAAGTCGATGCGTGCCATCAAGGGTCTCCGGCCGCTCCGGAACGGCGGCTCGCTTCGGCAAAGTGTCCCGGACTTCCAGCCCGCCAAGCCGTCGAACAAGACGGGAAAACCGGGCGAGTTCCCTGCGCTCAGATCGGCCTGGGGACGCCGGCGGCCTCGAACAGCGCGTTCTCCAGCGCCCGCACCGGCGCCTGGTCGTAGAACAGGGCGTGGCGACGCTGGGCGATCTCGCGCTCGATGTGCGCACGCCAGGCGCCGTCATCGACGAGGCGCAGCGCGATCTGGGCGAACGCTTCGGGCGTCGTGGCCACGAGTTCGTCCAGGCCCAGGTGGCGCAACAGCCCGCTCGCCAGCCGTCCGCGCATGAATTCGGCCTCGAACGCCACGACGGGCAGGTCGCACTCCAGGGCCTGCGCCGCCGTGTTGAAGCCGGAGAAGCCTATCGTGTCGAGCAGCGCCGTCGCGCGCTGCATGAGGCCGAAGAAGCGGCTCTGGTTGAGCGTGGGAACCCAGGCGACCGTGCGATCGTAGTCGACGCCGGCCCGCGCGAAGGCCCGGCGCATCCGCCGCTCGACCTGCTCGGACATCGCCTGGCGAGGGCTGCGAAAGAACACGAGGCGCCCCGCGCCGCGCGCCTGCAGCCGTGCGGCGATCGCGACCAGTACTGCGTCGCCCTGAGGCGTGTACTTGAACGGCGTGCCGGCGCAAAGCAGCAGGGGCTCGTCGACATCCAGGCCGAGCGTCGCGAAGTCCGGGACGACGACCGCGGGCTGGGCGGGGTGAAGGCAGACGCCCAGGTGCGGCAAGGCCAGCAAGCGCTCGGAATAGTGCGCGGAGGACGTCGGCGACTCGAATGCCTGGGCGGAGATGAACAGGTCGATCGTCGGCAGCGCAGTGGTCGACGGGTGTCCCCAGGCCGAGGCCTGCACCGGAGCCAGCCGCATCGCGGCCAGGCGCATGGTCAGCGGGTGCATGCCGATCTCCGGGTAGATCAGCACATCGAGGCGGGCGTCCACGATCGCCCGGGCCCAGTCGGCCAGCGCCGCCGGCGAGTCGACGAAGGTCGTGGCTTCGCGGCGCGCGCGCGCTGTCTCGTCGTCGCTGGCGTGCTCCAGCTTGAACAGCGTCAGCTCGATGCAGTCGCGGTCGAAGTGGCGCACCCAGCCCTGCGTGATCGCGTTCCATACCGAATGGTCGCGCACGTGCGCCGTGGCGATGCCCACGCGCAGCTTTCGCGCACCGGATGCCTGCGCCGGCGCATGTGACGAGCCCGCGCGCGCCGCGTCGGTGGCGCCGCTCATCAGGCGGGCGATCGTCTTGGCATAGGGCTGCAGCAGGGGGCGTGTGTCGACCGGGTGGTAGGCCAGGTAGAACGGCAGTGCGCTGCCGACCGCCGACGCGCCGGCGGCGGCGCGCGCCGGCGTGAACCAGGCGTCGAGCTCGGCCAGCGCGCGCGCGAAAGCGCGGCGCGACGTCTCCATCTGGCCGGCGTCGTCGTAGATCGGGCGCAGCCCCGACATCGCCAGCGCGAACCGCGCACGCGCGTTCTGCGGGTCGAGCTCGACGGCGCGGGCGAACTGCTTCGTCGCCTCGGGCGCGTCGCCGGCGGCGAACAGGGCGTTGCCGTAGCCCAGGAACAGCGCCGCGTCCCGGGACGGCTCCGCCGTTGCCGCCGCGCGCCGGAACAGCTCGACGGCCTCTTCCACGCGGCCTTGTGCAAACTGGGCCGAGGCCAGCATCGCGAGCGCCGCGCCGCTGTCGGGATGACGTTCGGCGAACGCGCGGCCGATGCGCATCGCCTCGTCGTCGCGGCCTGTCTCCATCAGGGTGCCCGCCAGCGCTTCATGCGCGACCGTCAACTCCGCGTCGAGCTGCACGGCCCGGCGCAAGTGCGCGATGGCCGCGTCGAAATCGCCTTGTTCACGCAGGAAGACGCCGAAATTATGGTGAGCCGAGGCGTCGTCGGGCGCGACAAGCACGCTCGCGGCAAAGGCGTCGCGGGCCGCCGCAGGCTCGCCCAGGCTCGCGAGCGCGTTGCCGCGCGCGCCCAGGGCGGCCGACGCATCCGGCTCGATCGCCAGCGATTTTTCCGACGCTTCCAGGGCGCGCTTGGCGTTGTCGGCGCGCTGGCTCGCGATCGCCAGGTGCAGCCAGGCGCGGGCGTCGCGCGGTCGCGCCTTGACGCAGGCCTCGAAGACGGCGACGGCGCCGCGGTGGTCACCGGTGTCCAGCAGCGAGGCGCCCAGCAGGTCGGCGATCACTGCGGACTTCGGGTTGCCGGCGAAGGCGCGCCTCAGGGGAGCGACCGATTCGGCGATGCGGCCCATCTGGCGCAGGACGTTGCCGAGATTGGACTGCGCGTCGACGAACGCCGGCTGCGCCTTGGCGGCACGCTCGAAATGCGCGCGCGCCTCGTCCAGGCGCTGCGTGCGCAGCATCACCGTGCCCAGGTTGTTCAGCGCGATCACGTCGTTGGGCTTGAACGCCAAGGCCTCGGCGATCTGCCGCTCGGCGGCCGCCAGGTCGCCGCGTTGCAGTGCGATCACGCCGAGCAGGTGCATGGCGTCGAACTGGCGCGGCACTTCTTGGAGAACGCGCGCATACAGCGCCGCCGCCTCGTCGATGCGGCCGGCCTGTTGCAGGGCCACGCCCTGCCTGAGCATCGTGACGGCGTGCGATTCCTTGGGCGGCAGGTACGGGGGGCGCATCAGACCTCGCGCTGCGAATTGGCCGCGGCCACGACCGAGGCGAGCGCGTAGGCGAGTTCGTCGACGAAGCGCTTCGGATACTTCGCTTCAGTCAGCGCCCACTTGACGCGATTGGCGATCCGCGCCTTCTGGTACAGGTTGGGCTTCTCGCGCTGGACGAAGCCCTGGGAGCGGCGCAGCAACTGGTCGTGCGCCTTGGCGAGCTGCTCCTCGGCCTTCTTCGCGCCGGCGCCGCTGCCTTCCAGCTTGCCCGGGGGAACGCGCTTGATCAGGTCGGCGACCTCGGCGTCGACCCACGCGTCGACCTTCTTCGTGTTGAACCAGGAAAAGACCATCGAAAACCCGTCGTTGGAATGCGGACCAGGACCGATTATGCGGTCCTATATCCATCTCTATAGAATAGGTAAGTTACTAAGTAGTTACATCACCGCGCCGCCCAACATTTCGTGGCACTGTTCGAACCTGCCGGAACGCCATTCGCAACTTCCTCCAAAGGACTCTTCATGCCCGTCGTTTCCATGCGCCAACTGCTGGACCATGCCGCCGAGAACGGATACGGTATCCCGGCGTTCAACGTCAACAACCTGGAACAGGTGCAGGCGGTGATGTCGGCCGCCGCCGAGATCGGTGCGCCGGTCATCCTGCAGGCCTCGGCCGGCGCCCGCAAGTACGCCGGCGAGCCGTTCATCAAGCACCTGATCCAGGCTGCCACCGAAAGCTGGCCGTCGATTCCGCTCGTGATGCACCAGGACCACGGCCAGAACCCGGACGTCTGCCGCGGCGCGATCGACCTGGGCTTCAGCTCGGTGATGATGGACGGCTCGCTGCAGGCCGACGGCAAGACCATCGCCAGCTACGACTACAACGTCGACGTCACCCGCGCCGTGGTCGACATGGCGCACAAGCTGGGCGTCACGGTCGAGGGCGAGCTGGGCTGCCTGGGCTCGCTCGAGACCATGCGCGGCGACAAGGAGGACGGCCACGGCACCGACGCCACGATGACGGCCGACCAGCTGCTGACCGACCCCGAGCAGGCCGCCGACTTCGTCAAGCGCACCCAGCTCGACGCGCTGGCCATCGCCATCGGCACCAGCCACGGCGCCTACAAGTTCACGCGCAAGCCCACGGGCGACATCCTGGCCATCAGCCGCATCAAGGAGATCCATCGACGCATCCCCAACACCCACCTGGTGATGCACGGCTCCTCGTCGGTGCCGCAGGACCTGCTGGCGGTCATCCGCCAGTACGGCGGCAACATGAAGGAGACCTACGGCGTGCCGGTCGAGGAGATCCAGGAAGCCATCAAGCACGGCGTGCGCAAGATCAACATCGACACCGACGTGCGCCTGGCGATGACTGCCGCGATCCGCAAGTACCTGTTCGAGAACCCGGACAAGTTCGACCCGCGCGACTACCTCAAGCCCGCGCGCGAGGCCGCCAAGCAGATCTGCCGCCAGCGCTACATGGAGTTCGGCTGCGAAGGCCAGGCCGGCAAGATCAAGACCGACACGCTGCAGGTGGTCGCCAAGAAGTACGCCACCGGCGAACTCGCGCAAACGGTGAACTGACCGCCCCACGGTCGCTGGCGCTCCCTGCCCCCGAGGGGCCGGCCGCTAGCGGCCCGGCCAAGCCGGTGCGGCCGCTCCTCGGACTTCCTGCACGCAGAGTCAGCGACAGCGTCGGCAAAGTCGCCCGTGATACCGAGTGCGTGTCTCGGGAAGGCACAATATAGGCTTTGCTGAATTTGCCTCGCATCCCATGACCGCCGCGCTGCTGACCACGTCCATCCATTCCCTGCCGCTGCTGGCGCGCGGCAAGGTGCGCGACAACTACGCCGTCGGCACCGACCGCATCCTGATGGTGGCCACGGACCGCCTGTCGGCGTTCGACGTCATCCTGGGCGAGCCGATTCCCGGCAAGGGCGCGCTGCTGACGCAGATGGCGCTGTTCTGGTTCGGCAAGCTCGAAGGCATCGTCCCCAACCATCTGACCGGCCAAGCGCCGGAGTCGGTGGTGCAGCCCGATGAAGTGGCGCAGGTGCTCGAGCGCTCGATGCTCGTCAAGCGCCTGAAGCCGCTGCCCATCGAGGCGGTGGTGCGCGGCTATCTCGCCGGTTCGGGCTGGAAGGAATACCAGCAGAGCCAGTCGGTGTGCGGCGTCCAGCTGCCTGCGGGACTGAAGAACGCGTCCCGGCTGCCCGAGCCCATCTTCACGCCCGCCACCAAGGCCGAGGCCGGCGAGCATGACGAGAACATCTCGTTCAAGGTCGCCTCGGCGATGATCGGCAACGAGCTCGCCAACAAGGTGCGCGACGCATCGATCGCGCTGTACGAGCGGGCAGCCGCCTACGCCTTGACCAAGGGCATCATCATCGCCGACACCAAGTTCGAGTTCGGCCTGGACGACCAGGGCACGCTGACGCTGATGGACGAAGTCCTGACGCCCGATTCCTCGCGCTACTGGCCTGTCGAAGGCTACGCCGAAGGCGGCAACCCGCCCAGCTTCGACAAGCAGTTCGTGCGCGACTGGCTCGAGTCGGTGCTCGTCGACGGCCAGCCTTGGAACAAGAAGGCCCCGGCGCCGGCCATGCCCGCCGAGGTCGGCGAACGCACGGCGGCCAAGTATCGCGAAGCGTTCGAGCGCCTCGCCGGCTGAGTCTCAAGCTTGCTGAAGCACATGTCCCGCCTGATCGAACGCCTCGACGCCCAGATTGCCCAGGCCGAGGAAGTGTTCGAGCGCGAAGTGCTCAAGTCGCGCCGCGCCGCGGTACTGGCACGCCATGGCCAGTTTGCCGAGGCGCGCTTCGCGCTGGCGGGCCTGCGCTCGCAGAGCCAGCGGCTGCGCAATCCGGTGCTCTCGGGCTGGGTCGCCCTGGTCGACGGACTGATCGATCACTGCGAATCGCTCGCGCCGACGGCGCGAGCGAAGTTCCAGCGTGCCTACGACCTCGCGTCCACCGCGGGCGATGCCGACCTGCATGCCTTGTGCGCGGCGTGGCTGTCGATCGGCGACCTCAACGCCAACGACGTCGAGGCCACCGTCGCGCACGCGAAGGAGGCGTTGGACATCGCGCCGACCGACAGCCACGCCGCGCGCGCCCGCGCCGCCCTGGTGCTGGCCGGCGCCTGGCGCGTGGCCGGCGACGACGATCGCGCGATTCCCTGGTACAAGGTGGCGCGCCAGCATGCAGCCATCGAGGGCGACGTCTCGCTGGTGAGCGTGCTGCTGCACAACATGGCGGCCTACCAGGTCGGGCGCATCTGCCTGGACGCCGCGTTCGATCGCGCCGACCTGGCCGACGCCCAGCGCGTGCTGCTCGAGGCGGAGTCCACCGGCAACTACGACGCAGGCATCAGCAACGGCCAGCTGATGGCCGAGGTGCCGCTGCTGCGCGCGCAGCTGATGACGGTGCTGGGGCAGTACGACGCGGCCGTCGCGCTGTTCGACGCCCAACTGCCCCGCGCCCGTTCCACCGGCCAGGTGCATCGCGAGGCGCGTTTCCTGGCCGATGCAGTGTTTGCCGAGGTGAAGCTGGGACGGCTGGACGAGGCCGCGAAGCGCTTGCGCGCGACCATCGCGGTGCTGCCGCTGATGAGCGAGCATGACGACATCGCTGCCACGCATGCGCGCCTGGCCGTGGCCACGCGCGCGCTCGGGCGGCACGCGCAGGCGGACGCGCACGCGCTGCAGGCCGAGGCTGCGCTGGCTCTGCATCGAGCCGAACAGAGCCGTTGGTCCGAAGCGCTGGCGTCGGTCGATTTTTCCTGAGGCGCCTGCTCTGCCGCTGCACGCCGGAATGACGCCGGGGCCAGGACTCAGCTGAGCACCGTCATGCTCAAGCGCCGGCGGTACTGGTCGATGACCGGGTCCGTTCCGACGGCCGTCGAGTGGCCGGTCAGTTCCAGCTTGGGCTTGTCGGCAGCGGCTTTCTCGACGGCTGGCTTGGGCGCCGGCTTGGTCATCAGCTCGAGGATGCCGACATAGACCTTGCGCGCCAGCTCGTCGTGCCACGACTTGTCGCGCATCAGGATCTCCAGCAGCTCGTCGAGCGCCTGCGTGAAGGCGCCAGCCGCCAGGAATGATTGCGCCAGCTCGAAGCGGGCGTCGAAGTCGCGCTTGTCGGCGACGATCGCGGCGGCCAGTTCGTCGTGCGAGCGGGCGGACTGCGCCTTCTCGCTGGCGTCCAGCCAATGGCCGATCGCGTCCAGGCGCGCGTTGGGCAGCACGCGCTGCGCCACCGGCTGGTAGGCCTGGCGCGCCTGCGCCAGGCGTTCGGGATCGCTGCGGCTGGTCTCGATCAGCAGGCGCAGGTAGTCGAAGCGGGCCGATTCGTTGGCCGGATCGATCGCGACGGCCTCCTGCAGCTTGGCCAGCGCCGAATCGGTGTCGCCTGCGGCCAGCAAGGCTTCCGCCGCTTCGGCGTCGTGTTCGGCGGCGAACTCGTCGGCGCCGGGGACATGCTTGTCGAGGAAGGCCCGGATGTCGCCCTCGGGGATCGCGCCGACGAAACCGTCGATCGGCTGGCCCTGGTGGAACAACACGCAGAACGGGATCGAGCGCACGCCGAAGGCCTGGCTCAGCTGGCTGGCGATCTCGGGCTGGTCGTCGCTGTTGAGCTTGGCGAGCTTGAAGCGGCCCTCGTAGGCGGTCTCGAGCTTCTCGAGCATCGGCCCGAGCGCCTTGCAGGGGCCGCACCAGGGCGCCCAGATGTCCAGGAGAATGGGTTGCTGCATCGAGTCCTGCAGCAGCTCGTTCTCGAAATTCTGGAGGGTGATGTCTATCATGTGACGCTCTGCCTGTGCCCCCGGCTAAAATCGTCGTTTTACCGGGAGTGATCTTTGAATAGTGCCTCGCCTGTAGTCGGCGTCGTCATGGGGTCGGCCAGCGACTGGGAGACGATGAAGGCGGCTGCCGACATTCTCGCCGAGTTCGCCATTCCCTTCGAAGCACGCGTCGTCTCTGCACACCGCATGCCCGACGACATGTTCGCGTATGCCGAAGGCGCCGTCGCGCGCGGGCTCCAGGCCATCATCGCCGGTGCCGGCGGCGCCGCGCACCTGCCGGGCATGCTGGCGGCCAAGACGGTGGTGCCGGTGCTGGGCGTGCCCGTCGCAACGCGCCATCTCAGTGGCGTCGATTCCCTGCATTCCATCGTCCAGATGCCCAAGGGCATTCCCGTGGCCACGTTCGCGATCGGCTTGGCCGGCGCGGCCAACGCCGCCTTGTTCGCGGTGGCGATGCTCGCCGGCCGCGACGCCGCGCTGCGCACCAAGCTCGATGCGTTCCGCGCCAGGCAGACCGACGTCGCCCGCGCGATGACGCAGGAGCTCACATGAGCGCTCGTCGGCGCGCCTTGCCGCCCGGTGCGACGCTGGGCGTGCTTGGCGGCGGCCAGCTGGGCCGCATGTTCGTGCACGCCGCGCAGACGCTGGGCTTTGACACGCTGGTGCTCGATCCCGACAAGGCGAGCCCCGCCGGCGTCGCCGCGCACTACCAGTTGTGCGCGCCCTACGACGACGAGCGCGCGCTGGCCGAGATGGCCGGACGCTGCGACGCCGTCACCACCGAATTCGAGAACGTGCCCGCGCCGTCGCTGGCCTCGCTGGCGCAGGATATCCCTGTCGCGCCCGCTGCCGCCGCGGTGGCCATCTGCCAGGATCGCGCGGCCGAGAAGGCGCACTTCGAACGCGCCGGCGTGCCGTGCGCGCCGCACGCGGTCATCGAGACGACCGGGCAGCTCGCCGCCGTCGCCGACGACCTGCTGCCGGGCATCCTCAAGACCGCGCGCCTGGGCTACGACGGCAAGGGCCAGGTCATGGTCGCCGACCGCGCCGCGCTGCAAGCCGCTTGGCTGCAGCTGCGCCAGGTGCCCTGCGTGCTCGAGAAGCGGCTGCCGCTGCACTACGAGCTGAGCATCATCGTGGCGCGCGGCGCCGATGGCCAGGTCGTGAACCTGCCGGTGCAGCAGAACCTGCATCGCTCGGGCATCCTCGCGCTGACCACGGTGCCGGCGCCCGACGTCACGCAGTCGCAGTCCGACCAGGCCATCGCGCGCGCGACCGCAATCGCCGAGTCTATGGACTACGTGGGCGTGCTGTGCGTGGAGTTTTTCGTGCTGGAGGACGGCTCGCTGGTCGCCAACGAGATGGCGCCGCGCCCGCACAACTCCGGACACTACAGCATCGACGCCTGCGATCTGTCGCAATTCGAGCTGCAGGTGCGCACGCTCGCCCGGCTGCCGCTGGTCACGCCGCGCCAGCACTCGCCGTGCGAGATGATCAACCTGCTGGGCGACCTGTGGTTCGAAGGCGGGCGCGAACGCGAGCCCGACTGGGGCGCGCTGCTGGCGCTGCCGGGCATGCACCTGCACCTGTACGGCAAGAAGCAGGCGCGTCCGGGCCGCAAGATGGGACACCTGACCATCACCGCCGCCACGCCGGCGCTCGCGCGCGAACGCGCGAACGCGGCCGCCGCCGTGCTGGGGCTGCAGGGATTCTGATGGCCCTGGCGGACGGCAACGACACGGCGGCGCTGCAGCGCGCCGCGGCCGAGCTGGCCGCGGGCGGGCTGGTCGCGTTTCCGACCGAGACCGTCTACGGCCTGGGCGCGCGCGCCGACGACGACGCGGCCGTCGCGAAGATCTTCGCCGCCAAGGGCCGGCCTGCCGACCATCCGCTGATCGTGCACGTGGGCGACGTCGCCGCCGCGCGCGAGTTCGCGAGCGAGTGGCCGGCATCGGCGCAAAAGCTCGTCGACGCCTTCTGGCCCGGTCCGCTCACGGTCATCGTGCCGCGCCGTTCCGACAGGGGATCTGCCTCGGCAGCAGGCCAGGCCAGCATCGGCTTGCGTTGCCCCGCGCATCCGGTCGCGCGCGCGCTGCTCGACGCGGCGGCCGCGCTGGGCGTGGCCGGGGTGTCCGGACCCAGCGCCAACCGTTTCGGCCGCATCAGCCCGACGACTGCCGCGCATGTCTTCGAAGAGTTCGGCGACTCGTTCACGATCATCGACGGCGGCGACTGCGACGCCGGCATCGAGTCGGCCATCGTCGACTGCAGCCGCGGCGCGCCCGCGCTGCTGCGCCCGGGCGTGCTGACGCGCGAGCAGCTGGAGGCCGCGCTCGGCGAGCCGCTGCGCGCGGCGGGGCCGGACGCACCGCGCGCCTCGGGCACGCTGGAGGCACACTACGCGCCGCGCGCCAAGCTTCGGCTGATGCCCGCCGAGCAGCTGCGCGCAGCGCTCGAGCTGCTCGGGAAATCGAGCGTTAACGCGGTGGCGGTATATTTCCGCACCGTCACGCCCGGCCGCACGGTTCGCGCCTACCGCGCGATGCCGGACAATCCGAGCGCCGCGGCACACGAACTTTTTTCAGCGCTGCGTGAACTCGACGGCACCGGCGCTGCTCTGATCTGGGTCGAGACGCCCCCTGACGCTCCGGCGTGGGAAGGCGTTCGCGACCGCTTGCAGCGCGCGGCCGCTGCCTAGACTTTTTTTCAGGAGTCCCGCCTGCTTTCGAAGCAGGCGCCGGAATCCAGCCGCATCCAACAGGAGACCGAATGCTTTTCAAAGAACACCTGGGCCGCGTCGCGAAGCGAGCGGTCGCGGGGATGGCCGCGGCCGGCGCAATGGCCGCGCTCGCATCCTGCGGCGGCGGCACGTACCAGGAGCAGGTCTTCATACCCATTCGCATCCTGACTTTCGGCGACGAAAGCAGCCGGCTCGAAGGCCAGCAGGGCCTGAAGTACAGCATCAACGGCATCTCGCCGGCGACCGAGCAGGTCGATTGCACCCAGAATCCGCTGTGGACCCAAATGGTCGCGTCGGTGTATGGGCTGATCTACGGGGGCTGCAACATCGAGGCCACGTACGAGACCGACGCGATCGACTTGACGACAGTCAACGGCACCACGACCGACGTCGCCAAGCAGGTGGCCGCTTTCCAGGCCGGCGACACGTTCAACTACAACGATCTCGTCACGATCTGGGTCGGCGTGCACGACGTGCTCAACGACTACCAGGCCAACGCGACCGGCGGCAACGACGACGTGCTGCTGTCCGACATGAAAGCGCAAGGGGCGGCGCTGGCAGCCACCGTGAACACGATTGCCAACGCGGGCGCCAAGGTGCTGCTGCTGACGATTCCCGACATGAGCTTGTCGCCCTATGGCTATGCCGAGGCGCAGCGCGGGGACTTCGACCGTGCGAAGCTGCTGTCGGACATGACCGTGCAGTTCAACACCGCCCTGCGTGCCAACATCATCAACGATGGCAGCAAGATCGGCCTCGTGCTGGTCGATGATCTGGTGCACAACGCCGCCTACAATCCGTCCGCGTTCGGCCTGATCTCCTTTGCCAACGAGACCCCGGGTTGCCTGGACACCGCGCCGCTACCCACCTGCACCGAGGAAACCCTGCGCAACGATCCGTTGACCGGCCAGCCCGCGACGGCCAGCTTCATGTGGGCCGATGCCACCCACCTGGGCAACGTGCTGCAGACGCAGATCGGCAACCAGGCGGTCAGCCGCGCGCGTTCGAATCCCTTCTGAGCTGAAAGGGTCGCGCAGCTCACCCGGGGTTTGCGCGGCATCATGTGGCCCTCGCACGACGTTCGCGTCATGCGAGGGCTTTTTCGTCTTCGCACGCCGTCTTGCGCGTCGCTTGTGTTGTTTGCGCAGCGTCGGCAGGGTTAGTCCCCAAGGCTCGCAAGAGCCTGCATGCGTATAGTTCACTGAAAATCGAACGACCGTTCGATTAATGTCTTTGACTCTTCGTTTGGCGAGGTGCACATGAAGAAATTCCACGTATTGACCACGGCCGCCGCGGCCGCGGCCTTCCTGATCGGTTGCGGCGGCAACGACGCCGGCAACCAGGCCCCGCGCGTCGCGTTCACGCAGATGGTCAGCTTCGGCGACAGCCTGAGCGACGTCGGCACGTACGACGTCGGCGTCGTCAAGCTGCAGGGCGGCGGTCACTTCTCGGTCAATGGCGTGGACGCCACCGGCCTGCTGTACACGAACTGGACTGAATTCCTTTCCGCCACGCTGCAGTTGCCGGCGCCTTGCGCGGCAGAGACGGGCCTGATGCCGGTGCAAGGCGCAGTCCCCATCGTCGGCGACGAGACCCCCACGTTTCACGACACCAGCACCGGCGGCACCTGCACCAACTATGCGCAGGGTGGCGCGCGCGTGACCCTGCAGCCCGGGCCGGGCAACAAGCTGCTGTTCAATCCGACTGATCCGACGACTGCCGGCAATGCCCTGGGCGCGTTGACGATTCCGGTGCACGACCAGATGCAGAACTACGTCAACCACGACAAGACCTTCTCGGCCACATCACTCGTCACGGTGATGGCGGGCGCCAACGACGTGTTCATCCAGACCGCCACGGTGCAGGCCGAGATCGCCGGCGGCATGCCGCAGGCCACGGCGGTCAGCGGTGCGATCACCGCGATGACGACGGCCGCCGATGAGCTGGTTGCCGACATCAGCTCGATGATCCTGGCCAACGGCGCGACGCACGTCGTCGTCGTCAACATCCCCGACGCGAGCCTCACGCCGCAGGCCATCGCCTCGGGCCCGGCCGGGCAGGCGCTGACCAAGCAGCTGATCGTCGCGTTCAACACCGAACTGGCGACCAAGCTGCCGGCCGGCCCGTCGCTGCTGCTGGTCGATTCCTTCACCACCAGCGAGCAGCAGGTGAGCAACATGGCGCAGTTCGGCCTGACGAACGTCACCACGCCGGTCTGCACCTCGACCAGCTCGCTCCTGTGCACGAAGAACACCCTGATCGCGGCGGTAGCGCCGGCTGCATCGTCCGCGGCGGCGACGCTTGCCAATACCTACGAGTACGCCGACGGCGTCCACCCGACGCCGTACGGCTACCGCCTGCTGGCCGAACTGGTCGGCGAACAGATGGCCATCAAGGGCTGGCTGTAAGCCGGCGCTCGAGACACACGCAAGGACACATTCATGAAGAAGCAATCCATTGCATCCGCTCTCGTCGCCGCCGTCGCCTTGTGCGGCGCGGGTGCCGCGCAAGCGCAGGCCGCCGGCGAGGTCCTGGTCAAGCTGGGCTGGAACAAGATCATGCCCAAGGTCAAGAGCGACGACCTGACCGCGCCGTCGCTGCCCGGCTCCCAGATCGACATCAAGTCCGCCAGCGCGCTGTTCTTCACCGCGGCATACATGATCACCGACGACATCTCGGTGGAAGCGCTGGGCGGCCTGCCGTACAAGCACGACATCGTCGGCGCGGGCGCGGTCGCAGGCGTCGGCCAGATCGGCAGCATCCACCAGATCTCGCCCACGCTGCTGCTGCAATACCGTTTCATGGCCGCGGACGCGGCGCTCCGTCCGTACGTCGGCGCCGGGCCGACCTTCGCCAAGTTCTACGGCAGCAAGGGTTCGGCCGAACTGACCGCCGTCACCAATCCGGGCGGCCCGCCCACGACCATCGGCGGCGACACCGAATGGGGCGGCACGGTGCAGGCCGGCGCGAACTACAAGATCGACAAGCACTGGTTCGTCGATGCCGCCGTCCTCAAGACCTTCATCAGCACCAAGGCGACGCTGTCGACCGGCCAGGAAACCAAGGCGCGGCTGAACCCGGTCTCGATCAACGCCTCGATCGGCTACGCCTTCTAGGGCGGCCGCCGCGGCGGCCTTCAACGAAGATCCCGCGCGCAGCGATGCCCGCGGGATTTTTCATGGCGCCTTCGCCTGCGCGGGATCGTGCACGACCCAGTCGATCGCGGCGTCGAGCGCCGGCCGGGCCGCGTTCGCGTTCGCATCGTTGATCACGGCCACGAGGATGTAGCGCCGGCCGCTGTCGGCCAGCACGTAGCCCGCGACGGCGGCCACGTCTCGCATGGAACCCGTCTTCAGGTGCGCGCGTCCCGCCGGGGCCGTGCTCCTGCGCAGCGTGCCGTCGACGCCGGTGATCGGCAGCGAGCTCATCAGCTCGGGCATCACGGGGCTGTTCCAATCCCATTGCAGCAGTTGCCCGAGCGCGCGCGTGCTGATGCGCGTCTCGCGCGCGAGACCCGAGCCGTTGGCCACGACGACGCCGTCCGCTGCATTGCCCAGACGCTCGTGCAGCCATTGCTTCAACACGACCTGCGCCTGCCCGGCGTCGGCTGCGGCGGCCGGCTCCGGCGATGCATGGCGCGCCAGCGTCAGGAACAGCTGCTCGGCCATCGTGTTGTTGCTGTACTTGTTGATGTCGCGCACGATCTGCGCGAGCGGCGGCGACTCGAAGTCGAACGCGAGCTCGGCGCCGTCGGGCAACTGGCCATCGCGCACCTTGCCCTTCAACCTGCCGCCGACCTCGCGCCACAGCGTCGTCACCAACCGCCTTTCATAGCTGGCCGGTTCGGGATAGGCGAGCGGCCAGTTGCGGGCGCCGCAGCGGCTCGGGTAGGCGCCCGCAAAATGCCAATGCGTCGCGTCGCCGGCGCCGAGCTTGAGCGCGCTGCGCCAGTCGTCGCAGGCGCCGTGCGACAACCGCACCGCCGCATCGACGGCGAAGCCGGCCAGCGGCGGTTCCACGGCGACGCGCGCCACCTGCGCGGCCTCGTCGGGCTGGAAGCTCAGCGTGACCGAGCGGTAGTTCATCATCAACGCGTCGGGCAGCACGTTGTACGGCTCCGACGGCGCGTTGTCGAAATCGGCCGCCGACCGCGCGCTGGCCGCGAAGCCGCCGTGGTCGAGCACGATGTCGCCGCGGATGTCGCGCACGCCGGCATCGCGCAGCTGGCGCAGCATCAGCCACACGCGTTCCATCACGAGGCTGGGGTCGCCGCCGCCCACGACCACGACGTCGCCGTCCAGCACGCCGTTGCGGACCGGGCCCGCGAGGTAGACGCCGGTCTTCCATGTCCATGCGGGGCCCAGCGTCTCGAGCGCCGCGCTGGTCGTCACGAGCTTGAACACCGATGCCGGATTGACGCCGAAATCGGGGTTCCAGCCCCACGACGGCGTCGGCGCATCCACGGGCTGCACCCACAGCGCCAGCGCGCTCGCGGGCACCTGCGCCTTGTCCAGCGCGGCGGCGATGGCGGGCGGCAGCGTCCACGCGGGCGCGGGAGCCGCGGCGGCGTCGAACGAGGCCAATGCGGTGGCGAGCAGGGCGAGGGCAGTGGGCCGGATCATCGAGGGAGGGCGCGCTGCGATGCAGCGCTTCTGGAAGGGCCGGGCGATGATCGCACGGCTACACTCTTTGCCATGCCCGGCCCGATTCCACCTCTCCGCCGCGACGTCGCACGCGCGCCGCGCGGCGCGCGCCCCAGCGCCGGGACGAGGACGCGCGCGTGAAGCTGCTGGCCATCGACAGCGCCACCGAACGGCTGGCGCTCGCCGCCATCGACGACGGCCGCGGCGCCGGCGCGCCGCTGGTGCGCGCAGCCTGCTTCATCGATACGCTCGATCTCGATGGCGGCGCCGCTGCGTCCGCGCAGGCGCTGCCGATGCTGATGACCTTGCTGCAGCGGCTGGGCTGGACCTTCGCCGATCTCGACGCGATCGCCTTCGGCCGCGGCCCGGGCGGCTTCACGGGACTGCGCACGGCCTGCGCCGTGGCGCAAGGCCTTGCCTACGGCCAGGGCGTGCCGGTGGTGCCGGTCGACAGCCTGGCGATCGTCGCCGAGGACGCCGCGCGCCACGCCGGCCTGTCCACCGGCGCGCTCGTGTGGGTGGCGATGGACGCGCGCATGGACGAGATCTATGCCGGCTGCTATCGCGACGAAGGCGACGCCGGCTGGCGGTCGGTGGTCGAGCCGTCGCTGACCACGCCGGATGCGTTGCATGCGTCGTGGTGCGCCGCGCCGCCCGCGTTCGTCGCGGGCTCGGCGCTGGATGCATTCGGCGCGCGCCTGGACACGGGCGCCGCGCAGCGTGCGCCGGTCGAGCACGGCCGCGCCGCCGCGCTCGGCTGGCTCGCCGCCGCCGGCCTCGTGCGCGGCGATGCGGTGCCGGCCGACCAGGCGCTGCCGGTCTACCTGCGCGACAAGGTGGCCCAGACGACCGCCGAACGCGAGGCTGCCCGGGCCTTGCGTGACGCCGTGGCCGGAGCGGCGCGATGAGCGCCGTCCGCTCGGACGTTGCGCCGCGTGGCGCGACACCTCGGCTGCGCGACATCACGATAGCGCTGCTCGACGCGGTGCTGGCGATCGAAGTGCAGGCCTACACGTTTCCGTGGACGCGGGGCAACTTCATCGACTCGCTCGCTGCCGGCTACCTGGCGCGCGCACTGGTCGCGGACGATGGCGAGTTGATCGGCTACTTCGTCGCGATGCCGGGCCATGAGGAGATGCACCTGCTCAATGTGACGGTCGCAGCACACCACCAGGGCCAGGGCCACGCGCGGCGGCTGCTCGCGGAGCTCTATGCCTTGAGCGCCGGCTTCGGTGCGACGGCGTTGTGGCTGGAGGTGCGCGAGAGCAATGCGCGCGCGCGAGCGCTGTACGAACGCGAAGGCTTTTCCGAGGCCGGACGCCGCCGCGATTACTACCCGGCGCCGGCCGGCAGGCGCGAGGACGCGATCCTGATGACGCGGCTGCTCGCAACCAAGGCGGGCGCATGAGCTGGGACGAGCGTCAACGGCGCATGCTGGCAGCCATGGGCGTGCGCCTGTGGGCACCGGCCTCGTCCGCAGCGCCCGCGGCGGGCGATGCGGTCGCGGTCGGCGGCGTCGAAGCGCCTGTCGAGGTGCCGGTGGCCCAGCCCGTTCAACGTGTTCCCACGCCGGAGGTCGCGCGCGCGCCTGCGCCCGCGGCGCCGACCGCGCGACCGCCCGCGTCGGCTCCCGCGCCCGCGACGACCATCGCTGCGGCGGCGGGCGCATTGCAGGAGACGCTGTCCGACCCCGTGCTCGCCGAACGCGCCGCCACGATCGCGACCCTGGCTTGGGCCCCGCTGCAGGATGCCGTCGCGTCCTGCACCGCCTGCGGCCTGTGCGAGAGCCGGAGGCAGACCGTCTTCGGCGTGGGTCACGCGCAGGCCGACTGGATGATCGTCGGCGAGGCGCCCGGCGAGCAGGAAGACCTGCAGGGCGAGCCCTTCGTCGGCCCTGCAGGCCAGTTGCTGGACCAGATGCTGCGTGCGGTCGGCCAATCGCGGCGTGCGGACTCGGGCGAGGGTCGCGAGGACGACCAGGCCGGCGATCCTGCGCGTCGCGTCTTCATCGCCAACACGCTCAAGTGTCGTCCGCCGCGCAACCGCAATCCGGAGCCGGACGAGATGGCGCGCTGCGAGCCTTTCCTCAAGCGCCAGGTCGCGCTGGTGCAGCCCAAGCTGATCCTGTTGATGGGCCGGTTCGCGGTCAAGCAACTGCTCAAGTCCGACGAAGCGATCGGCAGGCTGCGCGGGCGCGTGCATCGCTACGAAGGCATTCCCGTCATCGTCACGTACCACCCGGCGTATCTGTTGCGGAACATGCCGGACAAGGCGAAGGCGTGGGAGGACTTGTGTCTGGCGAAGGTGACTGCTGATTCGGCTTGATTGTTTGCCTGCGGCGCTGTGGCCGGGCTGCTTTGCGCCTGGAGTCCCTGGGCGGGTGGTCGCGGGCGGCAGGGCGGGCGGGGGCGTGACTTGTCAGCTCGCGGGCTCTCGGCACGATTCGACCGCGCGGTGTTGCGGGGCCGTGCTCAGGAAATGGATTGAGTCGCCGGCAGGCAGCGCGGACGTCTGCTCCCATACAGCGACGACGTGGCAGGATTAACGAGTCGGGATGACGCCGAATCAGGCAAAGCGAATTCGTTCGCGCGCAGCTACGAACTTCGCAGCGGCGGGCCCAGCGCCGCAGGCAGACTTCGACAACAGGGCGAGCCAAGGGCAAACGGCAAACAGCGCAAGCGGGAGCCAGCGCAAGCAACCTACTTCGGCGCCTTATTCGGCCGCTTCCAGTTCTCGAAGGAAACTTGCCGTCCTCGCGCAATCGCCAGCGACCCCGCCGAGACCCCCTTGGTGATCGTCGACCCACCGCCAATCGTCGCCCCCGCGCCAATCGTCACCGGCGCCACCAGCACGCAGTTGGACCCGACATGCACGTCGGCCTCGATCACGGTGCGATGCTTGTTGGCGCCGTCGTAGTTCGCCGTGATGCTGCCGGCACCGTAGTTGACGCGCTCGCCCACCGTCGCATCGCCGAGATAGGCCAGGTGGTTGGCCTTCGCGCCGTTGGCCAGCGTGGAATTCTTGACCTCGACGAAGTTGCCGATGTGCACTTCCTCGCCCAGCTTTGCGCCCGGGCGCAGCCGCGCGAACGGGCCGATCAGCGCGCCGGCGCCCACGCTCGCGCCCTCGATGTGCGTGAACGGATGGATCACCGCGCCGGCGGCGATCTGGGCGTCGCGGATCACGCAGTGCGGGCCCACGCGCGCGCCGTCGCCCAGGGTGACGGTGCCTTCGAAGACGCAGCCGACGTCGATCTCGACGTCCATGCCGCAGGTGAGCGTGCCCCGCAGGTCGAAGCGCGCCGGGTCGGCCAAGCGCACGCCGGCTTCCATCAGCGCGTCGGCGTGGCGGCGCTGGAAGCGGCGCTCGAGGTCGGCCAGTTGCACCGGGCTGTTGACGCCCAGCACTTCGGTCTCGTCCCGGGTGGACGCGGTGCAGACTTCCGTGCCATCGGCCACCGCATGCGCGACGACGTCGGTCAGGTAGTACTCGCCCTGGACGTTCTGGTTGGTCAGGCGCGCGAGCCATTGCTTGAGCAGCGCGGTGGGCGCGGCCAGGATGCCCGTGTAGACCTCGGTGATCTGGCGTTGCAGCGGCGACGCGTCCTTTTCCTCGACGATGGCCTGGACGGGACCAATGCCTTCGGCGTCGCCGGCTTCGACGCCGCGCACGATGCGGCCGTAGCCGAACGGGTTGGCCAGATCGACCGTCAGCAGCGCGAGCTTGTTGCCGGCGCAGGCATCGACCAGCGCGCGCAGCGTGGCCTCGCGGATCAAGGGCACGTCGCCGTTGAGCACCAGCGTGATCCCGTCGTCGGGCAGTGCCGGCACCGCCTGCTGCACCGCGTGGCCCGTGCCAAGCTGCGGCATCTGGCGCACGAACACGCGGTCATGGCCCGTGAACGCGGCCTCAACGGCTTCGGCGCCGTGGCCCGTGATCACGATGCAACGCTGCGGCGCGAGCGACTCGGCCGTGTGCACCACGTGTCCGAGCAGCGAGCGGCCGCCGAGCAGGTGCAGCACCTTCGGCCGCGCCGAACGCATCCGCGTGCCCTTGCCCGCCGCCATGATCACGACACTGAGTGCCATAAGAGATTCCGGTTCGTCTGAGGAACCGGAATTATCGCAAGGCGGGATGGCCGTGCGATGACCCCCTCTGGGGGGATCCGCGTCAGGCCTTATGCGCTCGGGGCGCTGGCGGCCTTCGCCGGCGGCTCCATCTGCAGCGGCACGCGCACTTCGTGGGGCTTGTCGTTGGTGCGCGGGAACTCCTTCATCGATGCGTCGAACATCGCAGCGATGAGGCGATCGCTGCGCCGGGCGTTGCTGTTGTAGCTCACCTGCGTCTCATAGAGCGTCTTGCCCGTGCCGGCATCGCGGATCAGCAGCGCCACTTCGTTCAGGTACGGCCCCCAGGATTGACTGAGGCGGAAGGGCCCCCAGGCGTCATACGAGCCGTAAGGCGCCCAACCGGCCAAACCGTAACGGCGGCCCGGCCCGGTAAACCAGAAGTCGCCTTCCCAGGGTATCTGCTCGTAATGCGCTGCGCGCACGCCGAACTGGACGATCACCGATGGCTTGCTGCCGTCGGCAGCGGGCCGGAAACCGGCAGCGGCCAGTGCTTGCGCGGCGGCGTTCTCCATGGCCTGGTCCCGCTGCGGGTAACGCTCCTGCGACGGCAGGCTGTCGAACGCGTACGTGCCGGGCGAAACACCGGCCGGCCAGGTGCCCTGGGTGGCCACGGAGGTATCGACCGTGCGCAAGCCGGCGCAGCCGGCGAGCAGCGCAGCGCCCGCGACGGCAGCGACGCTCATGAAGCGATGGAACTTATTCATGTGGACTCCCTTGATGCCGGTGGCGGCACCGTATCGTCGAGACTCGAACTCGCACGTCACCGGAATATGTCCAGGACATTAGCCTGGCGACACAAAGCTGTCAATTTGCTGTCAACGACGGGTCATCGTCCAGGACTGCCAGGGAGGACGAGTGCGGGCGGACGGATGACGCCTGGCGTTGCGAGGGCGCCCGACGCATCCTCGTCGAACGCGACGTTGACGCCGGGCCCGGGCCGGCCGCTGGCCTGGATCGCCGTGGCCGGCGCCAACGCGCGCCAGGTCGTTACACGCGATGACCGCCGGGCCAGGGCGCTTGGCCGGCGCGCCCTACGCGTGCGGCGCGCTGGAGACCACGGCGGCCGGCGGCGGCGGCAACTCGACGCGCACGTCGTGCACCTGGCCGTTGGCGTGCGGGAAGTCCTTCATCGAGGCGTCGAACATCGCGGCCAGCAGGCGGTCGCCGCCCTGGCTGAAGCCGTCGGAGCTGGCGCGCGTCTCGTACAGCGCCTTGCCGGTGCCGGTGTCGCGGATCAGCAGCGCCACCTCATGGGAATAGACGTCGGGCTGGGGCGGAAACGGCGCCCACAGACCGCGGCGGCCGTACGGACCATAGCCCCACGGCCCGTACGGGCCCGCGGCGACCCAGCCGGCGTAGCCGAAGCGCCGCGGGCCGCCCCACCAGAACGGATCGTCCCAGGGTGCGGCTTCGAAGCGCTCGGTGCGGGCGCCGATCTGGATCATGACGTCCGGCTTGGCGTCGCCCGTCACGGGCCTGAACCCGGCTACGGCCAGGGCCTGCGCCGCGGCGTTTTCCAGCGATTGCTGGCGCGGCAGGTTGGCCTGCTGCGACGGCAGGCGATCGAACGCGTAGGTGCCCGGCGCGGTGTTGGCCGGCCATTCGCCATAGGTGGCGATGGACGTGTCGACGCTGTGCAAGCTGGCGCAGCCGGCCAGCAAGGTGGCGCCCGCGAACAAGCCGGCGCGCAGTAAACGCTGGGTTAGGTGGATGACAGTCATGCGGGACTCCTCGGGTGCCGGTCGTGGCACCGTTGCTTCGAGCGTAGCGCTCGCGTGTAACTCGGATGTTTACGGGCATCCGGCGCGCCCGCATCGGGCCTTGCCCGATGCTGTAGCGAGCCTTGCAATCGTGCATTCCGCCGGGAGCGGCGCTGGTTCACGCCGCGTCAGACGATGCGGATCACGCCGGGTGCGGGCGTGCCGCACTGCTCGTCCTCGTCGAAGGCGATGTCGCCGCCGGGTTCGGCGCGGCCGGTGGCCTTGATCGTGGTGAACGGGTGCAGCTGGCGGTCCATCATGTGCGACGGCGTGATGTTGGCCATCGCGGTGAACACGTTCTCGATGCGGCCGGGATGCTGCTTCTCCCATTCGCGGATCATCGCCTTGACCTGCACGCGCTGCAGGTTGTCCTGGCTGCCGCACAGCGTGCACGGGATGATGGGGAACTGCCGGTGCTCGGCCCAGCGCGACAGGTCGGTCTCGTCGACGTAGGCCAGCGGGCGGATGACCACGTTCTTCCCGTCGTCGCTGACGAGCTTGGGCGGCATGCCCTTCATGCGGCTGCCGAAGAACATGTTCATGAACATGGTCACGACGATGTCGTCGCGATGGTGGCCCAGCGCGATCTTCGTGCAGCCCAGTTCGCCCGCCACGCGATACAGGATGCCGCGGCGCAGCCGCGAGCACAGCGAACACATGGTCTTGCCGGGCTCGATGTGCTCGGTGACGATGGAGTAGGTGTCCTGCTCCTCGATGTGGAAGGGCACGCCGCGCGCGCGCAGGTAGTCGGGCAGCACGTGCTCGGGAAAGCCGGGCTGCTTCTGGTCGAGGTTGACCGCGATCATGTCGAACTTGACCGGCGAGCGCTCGCGCAGCGACAGCAGGATGTCCAGCATCGCGTAGCTGTCCTTGCCGCCGGACAGGCACACCATCACCTTGTCGCCTTCCTCGATCATGTTGTAGTCGATGATCGCGGAGCCCACTTGGCGGTGCAGCCGCTTGGACAGCTTGTTGATCTCGTAGGCAGCCTTGCGGCTGGCCGCGGGCTGCTGCTCGTCGAAGGTCGCGTCGGCCGTTGCGACAGCCATGTCTTCGCGTTGTTCCAGGCTCATGCCGATTCCTTCAGGCCGAACACTTCCACGCCGACCGACTCGCAGTCCGGATAGGCATCGGGCTTCTCGGTGGACACGCGCGCGGCGCGCACGTTGGGGTGCGCGAGCATCAGCGCCAGCAGGTCGTCGCACAGCGTTTCCTGCAGGTGGACGTGGCCCCTGGCCATGCGCCGGGCGATGGTCGAGCGGATGAAGTCGTAGTCCAGCACTTCGCGCAACTGGTCGTCCTTGGGCGTGGACGTGGCCAGCGGCACGTACAGGTCGACGTTGATCATCACGCGCTGCTCGCCCTTTTTCTCGAACTCGTGCGCGCCGATGTTGATCCAGACCTCGTAGTCGCGCAGGAACAGCCGCCGGCAGTCCATCAGGGTCGGGTGGTGCAGGAGGCTGTGCATGGTGCTTTGGGTTGGCGTGCGCTGGAAATTGTCACTGTTTTGCGGGTCTGCCGCCTCGGCTTGGCCTCACGGCGGCGCGGGCATTGCCTTGCCGAGATCGAGTCGATGTCGTCGCGGGCAATGAATTAGTAAAGATGCCTGCTGCGTCCGCCGTCGACGGCCAGCACCTGGCCCGTCACGTAGCTGGCGTCGAGTGCGAGGAAGGCGACGGCGCCCGCCAGGTCGTCGAACGAACCGATCCGTTCCAGCGGGATCGTCGCCTGGATGTTCCTCTCCCGCTCGGCATCCGTCCAGTTGCCGGGAAACGGCAGCGTGCCGGCCTGGACGACATTGAACCGCACCAACGGCGCCCAGTCGTTGGCCAGCGCCAGCATCATCGTCTCGAGCGCGCCCTTGGCCACCGTGTAGCTCACATGTCCGCGAGGCGCCCGGTCGACCGCGATGTCGGACACCGCGACGACCGCGCGAAGACTCGGCGGCGCGGCGTCCCGCGGCGCATCGGGCCGCAGCGCCGCCAGGATGGCCGCGTGGCTGCCGACGTGGATCGCCCAATCCGCCGCGAGGCGCTTGCTGTCGCCGATGCCGCCGGCGACGTAGGCGGACGCGTTGCAGATCAGCACGCGAATGCACAGGCTGGGCACCCACGCCGGCACCGCGAAGCCGTCGGAGGCGAAGTCGGCCTCCCAGAGACGGATCGATGCGCCCCGGATCGCTTCGAGCTCGGCCTGCAAGGCACGCGCCGCGTCGCGCGAACGCGGCGTGTGGTGCACGAGCACCGACAGGCCGCGCGCGTGCAGGACCCGGCTGATGGCGGCGCCGCCGCGTCCGGACCCGCCCGTGACGAGCGCCCACTCGGACTCGGTATTGGCGCTGTGCGCTGGCGTGTTCACTGGAGGCTGGGGTCCGTCGGCTGCTCCGACATGGACGGACGCGGTTGGATGGTGCTGAAAGGGGTGGCGAGCAGGTCGCGCTGCAATGGCCGCCGCTGCTTCGTCCCGTGATTGGCGAATGATACCGAACAAGCATTGCCGGCCTGCCCGCCGCTGCCGGACGGCCTTTCGACGGCAGGATGGTGGGCGTCGGCCATGATCCCTACAATTTGACTCGATGCCACGCAATTCCAGGCCCGGTCAGACCGGCGCAACGACAGATTCCCCGACCGCTTCGGAACCAGGCGACGACGCGTTGGTCGCCCGGATCGCGGCCCGCATCGGCGCGGCCGGCGGCTGGCTGCCTTTCGACGACTTCATGGCCGAAGCGCTCTACGCGCCGGGCCTGGGCTACTACAGCGGCGGACGCCGCATCTTCGGCCGCGGGCCCGAGGGCGGCAGCGACTTCGTCACCGCGCCTGAACTGTCGCCCTTCTTCGGGCGTGCGCTGGCGGTGCAGGTGCGCGAGGCCCTGACCGCTGCGGGCAGCGAGCGCGTCTACGAATTCGGGGCCGGCACCGGTGCGCTGGCCGAGCAGCTGCTCGAAGCGCTGGACGCCGACGATGCCGACGACGACGGCATGCTGCGCGTGCCCGTGGACTACACCATCGTCGAGCTCTCCGCGCACCTGCGCGAGCGCCAGCAGGCGCGCCTCGCACGCTTCGCGCCGCGCGTGCAATGGCTGGATGCGTGGCCCGAGACGATCGAAGGCGTGGTGGTCGGCAACGAGGTGCTCGACGCGATGCCTGTCAAGCTGCTGCACCGCGCGGGCGGACGCTGGCACGAGCGCGGCATCGTGGACCTGGCCGACCCGGCGTCGGCCGCGCGGGCCGTCGATCCCGCCAACGACGGCAGCCACCGCTTCGCATTCGCGGACATGAACGTGCCGTTCGCGCTCGAAGGCGAGACCCAGGCGGCGCCCGCGTTGATGGACGGCTTCTTCGTCGATGGCAGCGTCACCGAGATCCACACCATCGCCGAGAGCTTCGTCGCCAGCCTGGCCGACCGCCTGCGGCGCGGCGTGGCGATCCTGGTCGACTACGGCTTTCCCGAGCATGAGTACTACCACCCGCAGCGCCTGGGCGGCACGCTGATGTGCCACCAGGGCCACCGGGCCGACGGCGACCCGCTGGCGGCCATCGGCGCCAAGGACATTACCGCCCACGTCAACTTCAGCGGCATCGCGCTGGCGGCGCAGGAGGCCGGCCTGACCGTGCTGGGCTACACCTCGCAGGCGCGCTTCCTGATCAACTGCGGGCTGGTCGATCTGCTGGCCGCCGCCAGCGTGGCCGAGCGCGCCAATGCGCAGAAGCTGGTCAACGAGCACGAGATGGGCGAGCTGTTCAAGGTGATCGCGCTGGCGCGCGGGTGCGAGCTGGATCCGATCGGCTTTCGGGCCGGCGACCGTTCGCACATGCTCTAGCGGCCAGCGCGATGCGCCTCCTGCTCGTCCTGCTGATCTGCCTGCTCGTCTTCAACCGCTTCGGCGACTGGATGACGCGCCATGGCTTCGGAAAGCTGCCCGGCGACCTGCGCTTTCGCATCGGCAGCCGCACCTTCTTCCTGCCGCTGGGCAGCAGCGTGGTGCTGCTGCTGATCGCGAGCGCCATCGCCTGGATCAAGTAGGCATCCTGCGACTCCGATTCGCGCAGGGCGGCGAGCTGCCGGAAGAAGACGATCGAGCAAGCCGGTACGACGGTCCGGCATGGAAAGTCTCGACCGATGGGCTCACACTGCAGCCATGGTCGCCGGACACCTCCGGCGCCATGCCTCCAGGAGAAACGACATGCTCGATTGGCTCGCCTACCGCAAGCAACTCACCGGCCGCATCGGCCAGTTCGCGACGCTGTCGCCCGATACGGTCAAGGGTTACCAGGCCTTGTCGAAGGCTGGCACGGCGACTGGCCACCTCGATGCCAAGACGCGCGAACTGATCGCGCTGGCGGTGTCGGTCACCACCCGCTGCGACGGCTGCATCACCGTGCACACGGCAGAAGCCTTGAAGCAGGGCGCGACCAAGGACGAGATCGCCGAGGCACTGGGTGTCGCGGTGGCGCTCAACGCGGGCGCCGCGATGGTGTATTCGGCTCGGACGCTGGATGCGGTGGACGCCTACACGGCGGCTGCGCAGGCGCCGGCGGCGTGACGCGAGGCGCGGGCTCGCACCTGCCGTCGCACGCGCTTGCGGCCGCTGGACGCCTGCGCGGTTCCGGCGCTGCTCTCGAGTTCGACCTTGCCGATCAAGATGCGCGCTTGGCGCCGGTAGGCCGATAGCCCTGTGCCACCAGCCTGGCGCGCCACCAGGCGTTGGCATGGCGGCCAAAGAAGACGCGGTAGCCGAGCTGGAACAGCAGGCCCGCGCCGGCCAGGGCGACGTTGCCATGCGCTTGTGCAAAGCCGCTGCAAAACCAGATTGCCGCTTCCGGCACGCGCATCAGCAGCGCAATGGGCCAGAGGTGCTTCGCGAAGGCCCACAGCGTGCCGAACAAGAACGCGGGCCAGGAAAAGCCGGTCTTGACGCGCACCATGCCGCGCTCGGGATGGAAATAGCCAATGCGTTCAGCGCGCATGGCTGGCGATCGTGCCTTGCTGTCCAGCAGCCCGGAGGGCGGCCTAACGGACGAGGATCATGCGTCGGGATCGGTTTCCAGTTGGCTGGCGAGCGCGCGCACGCGGGCCTGTCGGATGGCGTCGGCGATCGCCGGGCCTTTCAGGCCACGCTCGATGGCCTGTGCCGATGCGGCGCGCGCGTCGACGGCCTGGGCAGTCTCGAGCGCGGCGGCCAGCCGGGCGCGTTGCGGGTAGGGCCTGTCCTCGAGCCCCAGGCGACCGGTCGCGTCGCACTCGCAGGCGGCCAGCATCTGCAGGAAGCGCTCCGGGCGGCGAAACGCGTCGCAGCGCTCCAGCAGCCGCATGATCGCGGTTGCACCCAGTTTCTCGCTCGCGTGCACGTTGGTGTGCTCGCGCGCCGTCAGCAACGCGAGTTCGTTGCACTCGACCGGCACGCGCAGGCGCTCGTCGAGCGCACGAATCAGCCTTTCGCCGCGCTGCTCATGGCCGATGTGGCTCGGCAGGGCGTCAGTGCGCGTGGTCGCCTTGCCCAGGTCGTGCACCAGGCAGGCCCAGCGCACCGCCAGCGGCTGTGCGGTGACGGCGCACCGATCCAGCACCATCATCGTGTGCACGCCGGTGTCGATCTCCGGATGATGCTGCGGCGGCTGCGGCACGCCGAACAAGGCGTCGACCTCGGGCAGCAGCCTGGCCAGCGCGCCGACACTGCGCAGCACCTCGAACATGCGCGCCGGCGCGCGTTCCATCAGTCCGCGCGACAGCTCCTGCCACACCCGCTCGGCCACCAGCGCGTCGACCTCGCCGGCATCCACCATCTGCCGCATCAGCGCGGTGGTCTCGGGCGCGACGCCGAACCCGGGCCAGCGTGCCGCGAAGCGGGCCAGGCGCAGGATGCGCACCGGGTCTTCGGTGAAGGCGTCGGAGACATGGCGCAGCACCTTGGCCGCGAGGTCGCGCTGGCCGCCGTAGGGGTCGACCAGCGTGCCGTCGTCCTGCTGCGCGATCGCGTTGATCGTGAGGTCGCGCCGCACCAGGTCGTCCTCCAGCGTGACGTCGGGCGCGGCGTAGACCTCGAAGCCGCGGTAGCCTGGCCCGGTCTTGCGCTCGGTGCGGGCGAGCGCGTATTCCTCGTGCGTGCGCGGATGCAGGAAGACCGGGAAGTCCTTGCCCACGGGCAGGTAGCCGGCGTCCAGCATGTCCTGCGGGCTCGCGCCAACGACCACCCAGTCGCGGTCGTTCACAGGCTCGCCGAGCAGGCCGTCGCGCACCGCGCCGCCGACGACGTAGGTCTTCATGGGATGTCCGGCGCCGGCGGCAGCGACGCGTCGCGCGGGCCGATCTGCGGGCCCAGACGCGGGCGCAGCTGCGGGCCCTTGTCGCCCAGCAGCGCGGCGTAGATCGCGGCGTTGGTCATCACCTTCTTGACGTAGTCGCGCGTCTCGTAGAACGGCACGTTCTCGGTCCACACCTCCGGTGCCAGCATCGCCCCGTCGCGCCAGCGCCGCGGCCGCGCGGGGCCGGCGTTGTAGGCTGCGGCGGCCATCGGGTCGGAGCCGCCGAAGCTGTCGAGCACCAGCTTCAGGTAGAAGCTGCCCAGGCGCAGGTTGATGGACGAGTCGGTGATCAATTCAGGCCGGTACGCGACGCCGGCCTTCTTCGCGGCCCACTTGGCCGTGGCCGGCATCAGCTGCATCAGGCCGTTGGCGCCGACGGCCGAGCGCAGGTTGCCCATGAAACGGGTCTCCTGGCGGATCAGGCCGAACACGAAGGCCGGATCGAGGCCGGCATGCGTGGCGGCCTCGACGATGTCGCGCCGGAACGGCATGGGGTATCGCTGCGCGACGTCGATCTCGACCTTGGTGCGCTCGCTGGTGTTGATGCACAGCTGCCAGTCGCTGCTCTCGCAGGCCCATTGCGCGGCCGCCATCAGATCGCGGTCGCTCATGCCGCGCAGCGTGTAGTTCCACTCGCGGCGGCTTTCGTCGCGCATGTCCAGCCCGGCGAGCGCGAGCCCGCGCTGCAGTCCCGGGTTGGCGTGTGCCAGGCCGCGTTCGAGCGGCGAGATCGGCACCGGCCTGGGCGGCAGTGCGAACTGCGTGCCCAGGTCCTCGGCCGCGAGCAGGCCGTAGAAGCTGACGTTGGCCGACAGCGCCTTCAACTGGCGGCGTGCTTGGGCGATGGCGGCTTCGCTCTCGGCGCCGGGCGCAGCCAGCCCGAGTGCGAGCTCGGCCTGGGCGCGCCAGTAGGTCCAGTTGTCGGCGGCGCGTTCGGCGGGACTCATCGCATCGACGGCGCGCTCCAGATCCTTCCAGCGCTGCGTGCCGCTGCCCGCGCGCAGCGCGGCGCGCGCGTGCCAGGCGAGCACGTCGTCGCTCCAGTCGGGCGGCGGCAGCTTCTCGCCCTTGCGCGCCGGCTTGCGGGCGGCCCAGGCGCGGTCGGCCCAGTCCAGCGCGTCGGGCAGCAGCGACTGCGCGCCGTGCTTGGCGATCACGGCCCAGGTCCAGGCGGCGTTGTCGGCGCCGATGCGCTTCTGCCAGCGCTCCTGCAACTGCAGCGCCGCGGCGGCCGGGTCGCTCGCGCCCATGCGCGCGAGCGCGATGGCGGCCATGTCGGCGCGGCGATCGGCGGCGACGTCGAACTTGCGCGCGATGAAGTGCGCCGGGTTGTCCACCAGCGCGGCCATTTCCTTGGCCGCCTGCTTGCCGAGCACCGCCGCGCCGGCGCGCAGCGCGCGCTCGCCGCCCTTGCCGGGCAGGTCGGACGCCCGGCGCAGCCGGCGCCACACGTCGGCGTCGGAAAATACCTTGTCGTCGTACAGCGTCTGGGCCATCAACTGGCAGCCGCCATCGACGTCCTTGATCGCCATCCACTGCGCCAGCGCGGCGTCGTGCACCTCCTTGCCAGAGAGGTGGTCCACCAGCGTCGCGTAGCAGGTGACGCTGCGGTCGTCGTTCATGCGAAACCGCGGATAGTCGCGCATGAAGGCGTCCCAGTCGCGGCGATGGCCGGTCTCCAGCAGCCAGTCGTTGCGCAGCCGATCCTCCACGTAGCTGCCGGGCCAGCGCGCATAGAACTGCTCGACCTCGCCCGAGCTGACCTCGGACAGCCGGTTGGTCAGCTCCCAGTAGTCGATCCACGGCGCCAGCAGCAGGTGGTTGGCGAATGCGGTGGCGCGCAGGTCGGCCAGTGCCGTGCGGTCGTGGCGCAGGAAGGCGTCGTGCGCGTCGCGGATGACGTCGTCGCGGGCGTTGGTGGCATTGCCCGTGGGGGCATCGGCGGGCGTGGGCGGCGGCAACGCGGCGGCCTCGGGCGCGGCCTGCGCGGCCGCTGGAGCGGGCGGTGCGGCCACGGGCTGCGCGACGGCAACCGATTGTGGGACGGGCTCGGCCCCGGACGCCGCGGATGCCGCTTCGGCGACCGATTGGGAAAAGGCGGCGCCGCCGGACAGCAGCGACACGGCGGCCAGGATCAACGGCGCCAGCGCAGGAAAACGGGAATCGGACATGTCTGTCCAATATACCGAAGGAACACCGCGCGGCGCCTCTGGCGCTGCGCTGCGGCCAGGCCGCGTCGCGCTTGGGCGTCAGTCGCGCGACGTGCGGTAGTTCTCCTCGAACTGCAGGAATTCCTTTTCCGCCAGCGCGTCGCGGATCCACGCGGCCGTGCCCTTGGCCGCGACGGCGCGGTCGCAATAGGCGGCGACATCGGCCGGCACCGGCAGCGCGTAGGTGCGCATGCGCATGACCACGGGCGCGAAGTAGGCGTCGGCGATCGAGTAGTCACCGAACAGGAACGGCCCGCCCGAACCGGCGAGGGCTTCCTGCCACAGCTGGATCATGCGCGCCAGGTCGGCGCGCGCGGCGGCGTTCTCGGCCAGCACGCGCTGGCCGACTGCGGGCAGAGACGCCTCGATGTTCATGCCGAACGCGCCGCGCATGGCGGAAAAGCCGCTGTGCATCTCGGCGCAGACGCTGCGGGCGCGCGCGCGCACCCGCGCGTCGCGCGGCCACAAGGCCTTGTCGGCATGCCTTTCGGCCAGGTATTCGGCGATCGCGAGCGTGTCCCACACCGCCAAGCCGTCATCCTCCACCAGGATCGGCACCTTGCCCGCGGGCGACGCTGCCGCCACGGTGGCCTTGAACTTCGAATCCTTGTCGAAGCTGTCGAAGCGGACCATGACCTCCTCGAACGGAATGTCGAACTGCGTGAGCAATACCCACGGGCGCATCGACCAGGATGAGTAGTTCTTGTTGCCGATCAGCAGTTTCATGCGAGGCTCCGGCGCGTCTTGCGCGAAGTGGTAGCGGGAATTTCGACTGTAGCGGCGCGCGCGTCGGCGCCGGATGCCGAATGCGCATCGCGATCATGACGGGGCGGCATGGAAAGCTCGTCATCCTGCGCGCGGTCGCTGCATCCACGCGTGCCGAGCTGCCGCTTGACGGGACTGCGCGATGACGCTCGGCCTGGGCAGCACGATTTCTGAGCTACGCTTGCCCGTCGCGCGACGTCGCCCCCTTCCGACCATGACCGAGCTGTTCCGCCGCCAGGCCGTCGATTTCCAACGCCAGAAGTTCCACGGTGCCATCGTGTTGACGCGCAGCCCGTGGCAATCCGCCATCGCCGCGTTCTTCGTGCTGCTGGCGCTGGCGCTGATCGTGTTCGCGGCGACGCAGGGGTTCGCGCGCAAGGAGACGGTCGGCGGCGTGCTGATGCCCGCCGGCGGCGTGCTGCGGCTGGTCGCGCTGCAGGCCGGCGTCGTCGTGGCGACGCCCGCGGCGCAAGGCAGCCGCGTCGCGGCCGGGCAGGCGGTGGTGCGGCTGTCGGCCGAGCAATCGAGCGCCACCGGGCCGACGCAAGAGGCCGTCGCACGTTCCCTCGCGCTGCGCCAGGGCAGCCTGGCCGACGAATTGCAGCAGCAAGGCCTGCAGGTGCGCCAGCAGGCGGCGTCGCTGGACGCGCGCGTCGGCGCGGCCGAGGCCGGGCTCGCGCAGCAGGAGCGCGAGATCGCGTTGCAGCGCGAGCGCGTGCAACTGGTGCGCGACGTCGCCGGCCGCTATCCCGATCTCGTGCGCAGCGGCGCGGTGTCTCCGGTGGAAGCGGCCGACAAGCAGACCGAGCTGATCGACCAGCAGGCGCGGTTGTCCGAGATGGAGCGCGCGCGCGGCGCCGCGCAGGGCGAGCTGGCTGTGCTGCGCGCCGAGCGGGCCTCGGTGCCGCTGCAGGCCGGCCGCGAGAGCTCGCAGATGCGGCGCGAGGCCCAGGCGTTGGCGCAGGCGCAGGCCGAGAATGAATCGCATCGCGGCACGCAGGTGCTGGCGCCGCAGGCCGGCGAGCTCGCGACGCTGCTGGCGGCGCCGGGACAAGCCGTCGTCGCCGGCCAGACGCTGGCTACCGTGCTGCCTGCAGGTGCGGCGCTGCAAGCCGAGCTGTGGGTGCCGACCCGCTCGGCCGGCTTCGTGCGCGCCGGCATGCCGGTGTCGCTGCGCGTGGACGCTTTCCCGTATGCGCGTTTCGGGCAATTGCCCGCGCACGTGAGCGAGGTCTCGCAGAGCACGGTGACGATGGACGACCTCGGCGACACGTCGCCCGGCAGCGCGCCGCAAGGCAACGTCTTTCGCGTGCTGGTGACGCTCGACCCTGCCGCGCCGGCCGATGCCGCGCTCGCCTGGCGCCAGTCGCTCAAGGCCGGCATGCACGTTCAGGCCAGCCTCGTCGCCGAACGCCGCACGCTGGTCGAATGGGCGCTGGAGCCGCTGGCGGCATTGCGGGCGGCGGCCCGATGAGCGACGCGATGCAGCGCGACCCGGTGCCGCCGGGCGTCACGCGGCGGCTCGGCCTCGCCCGCCACGTGCCCGTGATCCTGCAGACCGAGGCCACCGAGTGCGGCCTCGCCTGCCTGGCCATGGTGGCCGTCGCGCAGGGGCTGGACACGGACCTGCCGTCGCTGCGGCTGCGCTTCGGCGTTTCGCGCAAAGGCGCGAATTTCGAAAGCCTGATGCGCGTGGCCGCGGCGCTCGGGTTCGACAGCCGCCCGCTGAAGCTGGACATGCACAACCTGCCCGAGCTGCAGCTGCCGTGCATCCTGCACTGGGACATGAGCCACTTCGTGGTGCTGGCCTCCGTCGGGCGCCGCCGCGTCGTGATCCACGACCCGGTCGTCGGCGTGCGCGCGCTGAGTCTGCAGGAGTTCGCATCGCACTTCACCGGCATCGCGCTGGAACTGTCGCCGGGCGAAGGCTTCGCGACGCAGTCCGAGCGCCTGCATTTCACGCTGCGTGGGTTGATGGGCCGCATCACCGGCCTGAACCGCGGCCTCGCGCAGATCCTCGCGCTGGCGCTGGCGCTGGAAGTGGTGGTGATCGCGCTGCCGTTCTACCTTCAATGGGTGGTCGACCAGGCGCTGCTGGCGGCGGACCGCGAACTGCTGGCGGTGCTGGCGCTCGGCTTCGCATTGCTGGTGCTGCTGCAGGCCGGCATCGGCGCGGTGCGCAGCTGGTGGGTGGCCACGCTCAGCGCGCGCCTGAACTTCCAGTGGCTGGGCAACGTCTTCGGCCACCTGGTGCGCCTGCCGCTGGAGTTCTTCGAGAAGCGCCACGTCGGCCACATCGTGTCGTGCTTCGGCTCGATCTCGGTGATCCAGAAGACGCTCACCACGGGCCTGGTGCAGGCGCTGGTCGACGGCCTGATGGTGGTCGGAACCCTTGCGATGATGGGCCTGTACAGCCCGGCGCTGATGGGCGTCTCGCTGGCCGCGGCCGGCCTGTACGGCCTGCTGCGCTGGGGCGTGTTCCGTTCGCTGCGCGAGGCGAGCGCCGAGGAGATCATCCACGCCGCCCGCCAGCAGACCCATTTTCTGGAAACCGCCGGCGGTATCCAGAGCGTGCGGCTTTTCGGCCGTGGCGACCAGCGCCGCGCCGGCTGGATGAACATGCTGGCCGACCAGTTCAACGCCGGCCTGCGCGTGGCGCGCGTGCACGTGGCGCACGAGACCGCGCAGACGCTGCTGTTCGGGCTGGAGCGCGTGCTGGTGGTGTGGCTGGCGGCGCGCATGGTGATGGCCGGCGGCTTCACGGTGGGCATGCTGTTCGCATACCTGAGCTACAAGGAACTGTTCTCGAACCGCGTGGGCACGCTGATCGACACGGCGTCCGAGCTGGCGATGCTGCGCCTGCACGGCGAGCGCGTGGCCGACATCGCGCTGGCGCAGGCCGAGGCCAGCGAGGCGCCCGCGGCCGTCGAGGTCGACCTGGACCGGCGCGCCCCGCGCATCGAGCTGCGCAACGTCGGCTACCGCTACGCGCCCACCGAGCCGTGGGTGCTGCGCGGCGTCGACCTGGTGGTCGAGGCTGGCCGCAGCCTGGCGATCACGGGGCCGTCCGGCTGCGGCAAGACGACGCTCGTCAAGGTGATGCTGGGCCTGCTGGCGCCCACCGAGGGCGAGGTGCTTTTCGACGGCACCCCGATCCAGCGGCTCGGGCTGTCGCACTATCGCGCGCTGATCGGCACCGTGATGCAGGAAGACCGGCTGTTCTCGGGCTCGGTGGCCGACAACATCTGCTTCTTCGATCCCGAGCCCGACCTCGAGCGCATCGAGGACTGCGCGCGGCTGGCCGCCGTCGACGTCGAGATCCGCGCGATGACCATGGGTTTCCACACGCTGGTGACCGACGTCGGCACCGGCCTGTCCGGCGGCCAGAAGCAGCGCGTGCTGCTGGCGCGCGCGCTGTACCGGCGGCCGCGCATCCTGGTGCTGGACGAAGCCACCAGCCACCTGGATCTGGGCAACGAGCGCAGCGTCAACGAGGCGGTGCGGGCGATGGCACTGACGCGGGTGATCGTGGCGCATCGGCCCGAGACCATCGCTACCGCCGACCGGGTGGTGTCGATGGCCGGCGGCGGTATCGCGAGCGACGGCGCCGCCGGCGCGACCGCTGCGGCGGACTGAGCGGCGCGACGCGACGCAGGCGCCCACTACCGCAGGGCGGTTCGACCCCCCTTTTGGGGAAGCGCATCCAGCGCGGTTCGGCGAAAATTCGTTCATCGGTCGGCGCACGCGCCGGCCCAAGGCAGATGGCGGACTTCGACACGCCGTTCCGGTTCCCGAACCGCTCCGATCCGGAGTCGGCCGGGGTCGATCTGCCGGCGCGTAAGTATTTCGCCTGCTGTCGAGTCGGGCACGAAGAGCCGAAAATCAGTGCGAAGGATGGCCGTTTCGACGTGTCGTCCCCATCCCGTCTCCAGGCAGCGCGTCCAACGCGTCGGCCGCCGAGCCCGGGCCGCGCTGAAGTTCGACTCGGGAAGACCGGGGACACGGTCGTCCCAACGAACCGGCCCGGAGGAAAGACATGTTCAAGCCACTCTCGCGATCCAACAAGAACGCCCATCGCCCGAACGCCGGATTTGCCGAGACGCAGTTCCTGCACACCTCCGGCGAAGACGACTACAGCGGCTTCGCGCCCACCGAGATGTTCGAGGACGTCGATTCGCTGCTCGCACCGGCCCCCGTCGTCGCGGGCACCGCGTCCACGCAGGCCCGCCGCGCGGCCTCCACCTCCCACACCGCGCTTGAACGCGCTGCCGCCACGCCGGCGCCATTGCCAGCGGTTGCCGCCCCGGCTGCGGCCGACGAAGAGCCGGCCATCCCGCAGTCCTGGATCACCTCGCAATGGGTCGCGGCCCAGGAGGCCAAGGCGCACGAGGCCGCGAACCAGGCGCGTGCGGTGATCGCGGCGCAGCGCCGCGCCGACGACGAGGCCGAGGCGGCCCTGGCCGAACGTGCGCCAGCCGCGCCCCGCACCGGCCTGGCCCGGCTGCGCGCGGCGTTCGAACGACTGCTGCCCGGCGAATTCAAGAGCCTGCTGTCGCTGTTCGTCGGCGTGTCGGTGACGATGGCATTGATCTCGGCGATGCTGCCGCTGCTCGACAAGCCCTGAAGCGGCTCAGCTTCCGAAGCGGGAGGCGTGCAGGACGTAGCGCATGATCACGAACAGGATCCAGGCGCCGAACCACAGCAGGCGTGGCCAACTGGGCTTTCCGTTCGCATTGATGAACTGCAGCCGCCTGAAGAACAGCCTGAACGGCCGGGCGCGTGGCGGACGCTCGCGTTGGGCGATTTCCCTGGCTTGCAAGGCCATGGCCGGCTGGATCGCCCGCAGGCGATCGGCCAGACGCAGGCGCGCGCCGAACGGCGGCCCTTGCATCGGCATGGCGCGGCTGTTGACGAAGCGGTCGAATTCCAGCCGATCGACGGCCTCGCGCCATTGGAAGAGCAGCGCGACGACGAGTTCGACATAGGCGGCGATCCGCCACGCCAGCGTCGTGGCGAACAGCAGGGCCGGCACGACCAGCAGCGCGGCCGCCACGATTTCGCCGGGCGTCGCAGACCCGTTGGCGATCACCACGACGCCGAACACCCCCAGGATCGCCGCGCCCGCGCCGAACAGGGTCAGCTGGGTGGCCACCAGCCGTGCGAACGCGACCACCGGCCGTGAGAACCTGCGCATGCGATGCCGTTCGGGCAGGCGCTCGACGGCCTGGAACGCGCGGCGTGCCACGAAGACGAGTGCCGTCGTGATGACGCCCGCCACGATCGCGAGAAACGCGTCCGGCATCAGGCTCGCCGCGACCAGGCCCGTCAACAAGTCGGTGCTGGCGAATCCCCGCAGCCGCGCGAGCGCCGGCTTGTCCAGGCTGTCGGCCAGCGCGAGCGCGTCCGCATCCTCGCTCGCATGCCGCCAGCGTTCTGCCCAGGCCTGCGCCTCGAGCGCTGCCGGCCGCAGCACGAACAGGCGAACGCCCGGGCGTGGCGAATGCAGCTGCCGCAGCAAGGTGCTGCCGCTGAAATGCCGCGCGTAGACCAGGTCGCGCGACAACGCCAGCCGCGCCTCCATCTGCCGCAGCGCCCACGGCGACAGCCAGGCGGACAGCCGCATCACGTGCGCATGCCAGTCGAACGCGCGGCCTGTCTCGAACAGCAGCGTCAGCGGCGGCGCGGGCGACTCGATGAACCAGCGCGTCAGCGCGAACTCCAGCGCCTGGCTGTCGTCCAGCGAGGCCTGCGTGCGAGCCTGCAGCAGCAAGCGCAGTTCCGGCAGCCAGGCTTGGTCGTTCGTTCCCGTGGCCGATTCGGCCAGCGCATGGAAGCGGTGGAAGTGCTCGGCGAGATCGGGCTCGCGCGACTCCGGGTCGGGGTCGGGCCCCGGCGTCGCATCGGCGATTTCCGGCAATGCGGCGATCGTCGTGACCGGCGCGGCGATCTCGTCGTCGATGCCCAGCGGGACGGTATCGATGATCTGCAGCGGGACGACGACTTCTGGCACGGGTTCGGCCGGAGCCGCTTCGGCGGCCTCGTCGACGTCCAGGTCCACGCTCTCGGCCGGGCGCTCCTCGGGCTCGGCACGCGTCCGGGCTTCCTGCGCCTCCTCGAGCTCGATCGCGCGCCGGCGCGCGAACGGCAGCGCCACTTCGTAGGCCTCGCGGATGCGCGCAAAGTCCTGCGGATGCGTCTCCGGGCGAAACTCCTTGATCAACGATGCATAGCGGTGCCGCAGGTCGGCCACCGCGATGTCCTGGCCGACGCCCAGCGCGTCCCATGGCGTCATGCGCGGCTCACCATGTCGGGCCGCGTTCGACGGTGTCGAGCGCGACGGCGAACTGCCTGCGGGACTCGGCGATCTCCTTGTCGTCCTGGCGCGTCAGCACGGCCTCGAACTGGCCGAGCCAGCGGCCCACCTGCTCGCGCTCGTCGCCCAGCAGTTGTTCGTAGAGGCGGTTCGCGCGCTCGAGCACCAGGCGGTTCTGGTCCTGGTCGCGCGGGTGCACCTTCAGCGCGGCGAGCTCGACGCGGCGGCGCTCGATTTCCTCGTCGCTGATGTCGCCGGCGAGCTTGCGGATCACGAGGTTGCGCTCGATGCCGTGGTCGGCTACCACCACGTCGACGTCCAGGATCCCGTTGACGTCGTAGGTGTAGCGCACGTCCACCTGGACTTGTCCGGCCGGCAGCGGCGGGATCGCCAGCTCGACGCTGCCCAGCTCGATGTTCTGGCTGCAGTGGCGCGACTCGCCCTGGAAGATGGTGACCGACAGCTTGGCCTGGTTGTCGGACACGGTCTGCACGGTCTTGACGCGGCTGGCCGGCACGACGGTGTTGCGCTCGATGACGGGCAGGAACACGTCGCCGATGTGGCCGCCGCGTCCGTCGGACTCGCTCACGCGGATGCCCAGCGTGTGCGGGCAGACGTCGGTCAGCACCATTTCCTTGAAGGCCTCGTCGCGGCTGGCCAAGCCTGCGCACACCGCCACGCCCAGCGCGATCGTCTGGTCGGGATCGAGGTGGCGCGCGGGCAGCCGGCCGAACAGCTGCGAGACCAGGCGGCGCACCATGGGCATGCGGCTGGCGCCGCCGACGAGCGCGATCTCGTCGAGGTCGGCCACGCGCAGGCGCGCGTCGCGCAGCGCGCGCTCGATGGGCGCGCGCAGGCGCTCGAGCAGCGGCTCGCAGGCCTTCTCGAATTCGGCCGCGGTCAGCGTGACGGTGCCCAGGCCGAGTCCTTGCAGGTCGACCTCGCAGCTCAGGTTGGCGGCGAGCGCGCGCTTGGCCGATTCGGCGGCAAAGCGCAGCGCGCCTTGGCGGGCCGGCTCGGCCAGCGACTTCGCGTCGACCGAGGCCTTGCGCGCGAGCAATTGCACCAGCGCTTCGGTGAAGTCGTCCCCGCCCAGGAAACTGTCGCCGCCTGTGGCGCGCACCTCCATCACGCCGGAAAAGCGCTCGAGGATGGAGACGTCGAAGGTGCCGCCGCCCAGGTCGATGATCAGGAAGGTGGCGTCGGCGTCCCGTTCGTGGATGCCGTGGAACAGCGCCGCGGCCGTGGGCTCGTTGACCAGCCGCAGCACCTTCAACCCGGCCAGCTCGCCGGCCAGGCGCGTGGCCTTGCGCTGCTGGTCGTTGAAGTAGGCCGGCACCGAGATGATGACCTCCTCGACCTGCTCGCCCGTCGCCTGCTCGGCGTCGGCCTTGAGCGCGCGCAGCACCAGCGCCGACAGGTCTTCGGGCCGGTAGTGCACGCCGGCCAGCGTGACCTTCTGCCCGGTGCCCATCAGGCGCTTGAACGAGCCGGCGCTGCGCTTGGGATGCGTCACCAGCCGCTCGCGTGCCGTGGCGCCCACGAGCAGGCCGCCGTCCGTGTCGACCGACACGACCGACGGCGTCAGCACGCTGCCGTGCACGTTGGCGATGGGCGTGGGCACGCCGTCCTTCAGCCACGCGATGAGGCTGTTGGTGGTGCCCAGATCGATACCGAAGATCACAGTGTCTCGCTCCCTGTCGGACTGGCGCGGCGCGTTCTTGTCGACGCGCCTTGACGCTGCCGGACGCGATTTTATTTAAATGGCGCGGCCGCTCGTTCGAGGCCGCATCATGCTTGCTCCTGCGCCATCGGCAGGCAGACACCGGTCTGCCCGCCCAAGCCGCTACGATGGCGGCCACTCATCCACGGAGGAACCCGAATGATCGCCACGATTCCGGGACGCTGCGTGCGCGTCCTTCTGGCCGCGAGCGCACTGCTGCTCGGGGGCTGCGCCACGAGCTACGTCGTGCCCGGCCCGCGCGCCGACATGCAGGTGTTCGGCAGCCCGTCGATCCAGGACAGCTTTGCCGCCAAGCCCGGCGTGTCGTTCCCGGCGACGCTCGCGTTCGTCCGCGTGCAGGCGCCCGGCTATGCGAGCGCGCGCATGCCCGAGACGCAGGCCGGCGCCGGCGCGGGCCGCTACCGCGTCATCACCACGCGCGAGGCCGAGGACGACGCGCAGGTCGATCGGCTCGGCCGCCTGCCGCAGGTCACCGGTGTGACGACGATCAGCCGCATGCTGCTGCCGCCGGTCGTCCAGAGCGACAAGGAACTGCGCGAGGTCGCGGCCCGCCTGCATGCCGACCTGATCCTCGTCTACACCTTCGACACTGCGTTCTTCGACACCGACCTGGCGCGCCCGCTCACCGTGATCACGCTGGGCCTGTCGCCCACGCGCAAGCTCGCGGTCTCGACCACCGCGTCGGCGCTGCTGCTCGATACGCGTACGGGCTTCGTCTATTCGAGCTACGAGGCCACGAAGAAGGCCGACACGCTGGCCACGTCGTGGAACACGGCGGATTCCGCCGACCAGGTGCGTCGTGACAACGAGCGCGTGGCGTTCGGTCTGCTGCTCGACGAGGTCGAGAAGACCTGGCCCAAGCTGCTGACGCAGTACGCACCCAAGTCCTGAAGGTCGCCCGGGCGGGCGACAATGCGCCCATGCAAGTCAGCTCTTACCTCAAGGTCTCCGCGGTCGTCGCCGTCGCGACCATCGCGTTGAAGGCGGGCGCCTGGTGGGTCAGCGGCTCGGTGAGCCTGTTGTCCGATGCGATCGAGGGGCTGGTCAACCTGGCCGGCGCGCTGTTCGCGCTGATGATGGTGACCTGGGCCGCGCAGCCGCCCGACGAAGGGCATCCATACGGCCACCACAAGGCCGAATACTTCTCCAGCGGATTCGAGGGCGTGCTGATCGTGGCCGCGGCGATCGCCATCGTCGGCGCGGCCGGCGAGCGGCTGTTCCATCCGGCGCCGGTGCAGGCGTTCGGCCTGGGCATCGCGTTGTCGCTGGCATCCACCGCGCTCAACGGCGGGCTCGCGTTCGCGATGCTGCGCAAGGCGGCGCGGGAGCGGTCGATTGCGCTGGAGGCCGACGCCAAGCACCTGATCGCCGACGTGTGGACCTCGGTCGGCGTCGTCATCGGCCTGGTCGGCGTGCATTTCACCGGCTGGCTGTGGCTGGATCCTGTGGTGGCGGTGTGCGTGGCGGGCAACATCGTGCGCGAAGGCGTCCTGCTGGTCTGGCGTTCGGCCGACGGGCTGATGGACATGGCCGTCGAACCCGAAGTGCGCGCGCAGATCGACCGCACGCTGGACGCGTTCAAGGCGCAGCCGATCCGCTTCGACCACGTCGTCACGCGACGCGCAGGGCAGCGCCGTTTCGTCGACCTGCACATGCACGTGCCCGCGGCATGGACGCTGGGCCGCGCCGCGTCGCTTCGCGCCGAGGTCGAGCGCGCGCTGATGCGCGACGTCACCGGGCTGCGCACGTCGATCCAGCTGCTGCCCACCGACGTCGAGGCCTATGTCGACGAGCCCGTTGCCGACGGCCGGGCGGCATCGGCCGGAAGGTAGGACGCGACGACATGCTGGCCGTCATCCAGCGCGTGCGAGAGGCGCGCGTCGACATCGCGGGCGAGACCGTCGGCGCGATCGGCGCCGGGCTGCTGGTGCTGGTCTGCGCCGAGCCGGCCGATACCGACGCGCAGGCCGACAGGCTCGTGGCCAAGCTGCTGAAGCTGCGCGTCTTCGGCGACGACGCCGGCAAGATGAACCGCAGCGTGCAGGACGTGGCCGATGCGGGCCTGCTCATCGTCAGTCAGTTCACGCTGGCCGCCGACGTCAGCGGCGGCAATCGCCCCAGCTTCACCGGCGCTGCGCCGCCCGAGCTCGGCCGCCGGCTCTACGAGGCCGTGCTGCGTCTGGCCGCCGAACGCCATCCGCGCGTGGCCAGCGGCCGCTTCGGCGCCGACATGCAGGTGCACCTGGTCAACGACGGTCCGGTCACGATCCCGATGACCATTCGCTGACGGCGGCTTCAGTCGTCGCTGCGGCCGTCCTGCCAGCGCGCCACGCGTTTCTTCAGGTCGTCGATGAAGCGCCGCAGTTGGGCGTGATCGTTCGCCTGCGCGTGTTCCCAGTCGGGCGAGCGCGACGGCTTCCTGGCGACATCCAGCTTCAGCAGCGCGCCCTCGGCCTGCACCTTGACCACCGGCTGGCCGTTCAGCTCGAACGCGCCGTTGCGCTCGGCGAGCTTGAGGTCGCGCAGCGCGCGCGCGAGCGTGGCGCGGGCGCTGGCCGGATCGAAGGGCGGCGGGGCGAAGAAATCGTCGGACATGGCAGGCCTCGTGACGCGATGACATGCAAGTTAGCAGATTCGCGGCGCTATCATCCGGCCAGGCCTTGCTGCATCGTTGCCCGGGAGGAAACGCGCTGACATGACCGACCACGCGCCGGCTGCCCATCCGATCGACTCGTCGATCCCGCCGTTCGTGCCGCCCGAGGCCGACGGCGACCTGCGTTCCGTGATGCGCACGCCGTGGGCGCGGCGCTGGGCGATGGTCGTGCTGCTCCTGGTGCTGGCCTGGACGGACGTGGCCTGGCATCTGAATGCGCATCGCTATCGCGAGCGGGTGGACGGCGTCGTCGCGTCCGCGGGAGTGCAGGCGCGCGCCCGTGGGATGCTGGTCGAGGACGGCCTGCGCGAAGGCTTGGCGCAGCTGGATGGCGTCGCACACATGCTGACACGCCTGCCTGCGGTTCGCCGCGCGGTGGCCGCCGCGCCGGGCGCGCGGATGCTCGACGAGACGGCGCCGCAACGGCGCGACGAGTTGCGCGCGCGACCGGAGCTGGCGGCCTTGGACGACTTCCTGTCGGCGTCGTCGGAGGACCTCGGCGCCGACCTGATCTATGTGCTCGACGAAACCGGCACATTCATCGCGGCCAGTGACGCCGGTGCGGCGGGCAGCGTGGCGGGCCAGCGCAACGCCGATCCGGCCTTCTTCGAGCAGACCCGCGAACAGCATGGCGCGCGGCGGTTCGCGGTCGGCAAGACGACGGGCATCCCGGGCATGTATTTCTCGGCCGCGATCGATGACGGCGGCCGCTTCGCCGGTGCGGTCGTCGTCAAGCGCAACATGCGCGCGCTGGCGACGATGGTGGGGCACGAGGGCGCGTTCATCGTCGATGCCATGGGCGTCGTGATCCTGGCGCAGGACCCGCGGCTGCTGCTCAGGGCCTTGCCCGACGGCGGCGTGTTCGCGCTGCCGCCGCTCGAGCGCGCGTCGCGCTACCGGACGGACACGCTGCCCATCCTGCACCTGGATCCGTGGGACGGCGCGGGCGACGGCGCGCTGTACCGGATCGATGGCGACGCCGCGCCGCAGGTGCTGGTGCGGCGGCACATGGATCGCGAGGGGCTGGACGTCTACGTTTCCCAACCCGTGCCGGAGGTCGTGAACCTCGCCCGCGAGCGCGGCTTGAACTTCGCGTTGCTGGCGCTGGCCGGCGCCGGCGCCATCGCGCTGGTGGCGGCCGGCATGGGCGTCTGGCGCTCGCGGCGCAGCGTGCTCGACGCCATCGAGCGCATCGCGCAGGCCAATCGCAAGCTGTCGGTCGAAGTCGGCGAGCGCCAGCGCGCCGAGGTGCTGCTGCGCGAATCGCGCGAATACCTCGTCGTGCACGAGGCGCGCCTGCGCGCGTTGCTGCGCAGCCTGCCCGAACAGGTGTGGATGAAGGACCGCGCCGGCGCCTACCTGGCCGTCAACGCGGAGTTCGAGCGCTTCCAGGGCATCGCGGAAGCGGACGTGCTGGGCAAGACCGACGGCGAGGTCGGCGATGCGGATCGCGCCGCGCACTACGAGGCTCAGGACAAGGCCACGCTGGCGGCGGACGAGTCGCTCGTGTTCGTCGAGACCGAGCATTCGGCAGCCGGCGGCGGCGAGCGCCAGCTGGAGGTGACCAAGACGGCCGTGCGCGAGCGCGGCGAGGTCATCGGCGTGGTCGGCGTCGCCCGCGACATGACCGAGATCCAGGCCGCCAACCTGGCGCTCAAGACCAGCGAGGCGCGCTTCCGGGCGACGTTCGAGACCGCCGGCGACGCGATCCTGATCATTCGCGATGCCGTGGTCGTCGACTGCAACCCGCGCGCTGCCGAACTGCTCGGTGCCGCCACCCGCGCCGGCCTGCTGGGCCAGTCCATGGGGTCGTTCGCGCCCGAGATCCAGCCCGCGGGCGAGGCGTCCGCGACGCTGGCCGACAGGCACCTGGCCGACATCCGGACGGGCGGCATGAAGACCTTCGAGTGGCGCTGCCGTCGTCTGGACCACAGCGAGTTCGACGCCGAGATCACGATCAGCCTGTTCCGCCACAACGGGCACAACCTGCTGCAGGCCGTGCTGCGCGACGTCAGCGAACGCCGTCGGATGATCGCGGCGCTCGAGGTCGCCAAGGAGGAGGCCGAGCGCGCCAACCGCAGCAAGAGCGTGTTCCTGGCCAACATGAGCCACGAGATCCGCACGCCGCTGAACGCGGTGCTGGGCTTCACGCAACTGTTGATGGCCGATCGGCAGCTGCCCGTCGAGAGCCAGTCGCGATTGCGCGTCATCCACAGCGCCGGCAATCGCTTGCTGGGCCTGATCAACGACGTGCTGGACCTCGCCAAGATCGAATCGGGCGGCCTGCAGGTGGTCGCCGCACCGTTCGACCTGCTGCAGGAATTGCGCGACATCGAATCGCTCTACGGCGCCCATGCGCGCGCCAAGGGCCTGGCGTGGCGCAGCGAGCTGGCGGTGGCGGCGCCGGCGATCGTCGAAGGCGATCGCAACAAGGTGGGCCAGATCCTCACCAACCTGCTGGGCAACGCGTTGAAGTTCACGGAGCACGGGCACATCGGCCTGCGCGCATGGCGCGATGCCGAACACGCCGGGCGCCTCTGCTTCGAGGTGAGCGATACCGGCCCCGGCATCACGCCACAGGACCTGGGCGACCTGTTCGTGCCGTTCCGCCAGGGCGCGGCCGGCCAGGAAAAGGGCGGCACCGGCCTCGGGCTGGCGCTCTCGCGCGACCTGGCGCGCGCGATGGGCGGCAACCTCGAGATCGCCGGCAGTTCCGCCGAAGGCACGCAGGTGCGCTTCTGGTTGACCTTGCCGCCGGGGCGCACGTCGGCGGCCGGTTCGTCGATGGGCGTCGGCGCGCAGGTGCTGGATCCGGCGACGCCGTGCACGGCGCTGGTGATCGAGGACGATCCCGACAGCCGCGAGGTGCTGGTCAACCTGCTGCGCGAGACGGGCTGCATCGTGATGGAGGCGGTCGACGGCCTCGATGGCCTCGCGCGTTGCCGCTCCGAGCGCTTCGACATCGTGTTCAGCGACATCCGCATGCCCCACATGAACGGCGTGGAGATGATCGCGCGGCTGCGCGCCGACCCGTTCACCGCGGCGCTGCCGGTGGTGGCGGTCTCCGCGTCCAGCCTCGCGCACGAGCGCCGCTTCTACATCGACAACGGCTTCCAGGACTTCATCGGCAAGCCCTATCCGTTCCAGGACGTCTACCGCGCACTGGTGGATCACGCCGGCGTGACGCTGCGCGCCGCCGCCGCGCCGCTCGACGAAGCCGCCGCGCCGCCGCCGCTGGTCGCGGCCTTGTTTTTCGGGGTGCGCGACCAATTGCGCGCGCTGGCCGCGGCGGCGTCCGATGGCCAGTTGGCCGCGGTGAGCCGGCTGATGGAGTCGATCGCGCCCGAGGCGATCGGCGGCGAGCGCTGGCGCGCTTTCGACGACGCGGCCCAGGCGTACGACTTCCAGTTGCTCGAGCAACGCGTGAGTGCGCTGATCGCTCAGATGAATGCGGCGTCGGCGGCTGCGCCATCATGAAGGCCACTGGCCCGGAACGAGAGTGGGGATGACCCGCGTGCCGCATTGCACGAATCCGGATTCAAATCGATCGCGACGCTCGCATGTCCTGTGTTTACACTGAGGCGTAGCGCCAGGTGCAGCCCGGGTCTTGCCGGGCATAGCGGGAGTGTCTGGGGATGAGCGCAAAAGTCTCGAAAATACTGATCGTCGACGATACCCCGCACAACATCGACGTGCTCAGCGCGACGCTGAGCGACGAGTCCTGCGAACTGGTGGTGGCGACCTCCGGTGCCCGCGCCCTCGAACTGGCCGCGCGCGGCCGGCCCGACCTCGTGCTGCTGGACGTGATGATGCCGGGCATGGACGGTTTCGAGGTGTGCCGCCGCCTGAAGGCCGATCCGGCCACCGCCGACCTGCCGGTGATCTTCGTGACCGCGCGCACCGACGACGTCAGCCAGGGTTTCGCGGCAGGCGGCAGCGACTACATCTCCAAGCCGATCAACGCCGACGAGGTGCGCGCCCGCGTGCGCTACCAGCTCGAACGCCGCATGCTCATCGAGCAGTTGCGCGAGCTCAACCAGGGCCTGGAGGAAAAGGTGCGCGACCGCACCGCCGAACTGACGATCGCCAACCGCCACCTGCGCCAGGAGATCAACGAGCGGCGCTACATGCAGGACCGCCTGAACTACCTGGCGACGCACGATTTCGTCACGCGCCTGTACAACCGCGGCGCGCTGGACGCGCACGTGTCCGAGCTGCTGGCGCGCGTGCAGCGCAGCGAGTGCGACGCGGTCTTCCTTCTGGTCGACATCGACCAGTTCCGTCTCATCAACGAGAACTGCGGCTGCATCGCCGGCGACGAGCTGCTGCGCCAGTTCGCCGAGGTCGTGGCCGCGTTGCTGGCACGCGCCGATTTCTTCGCGCGCCTGGGCGGCGACAAGTTCGGCGTCGTCGTCGAGGACTGCGCCCCCGAGGGCGGCCGGGCGCTGGCGCGGCGCATCCTCGACCAGCTCGCCGACTTCGAATTCCAGTGGGAGGAACGCAGCTTCAGGATGGGCGCCTCGGTGGCCGTCGTGCGCATCGCGCGCGACATCGTCTCGTTCGACCAGCTGATGCTGATCGCCGACGAGGCCGCCTACCTGGCCAAGCGCGACGGCCGCGGCTCGATCCGCGTGCACGATTCGTCGGTGCTGGAAGGCGAAGGCCATCGCGAATCGGTCAACTGGCCGCTGGTGCTGCTGGATGCGCTCGAGCGCAACGAGTTCCGCGCCTGGTTCCAGCGCCTGACGCCGCTGGCCGCTCAGGCCGATGGCCAGCCGTGCGGCCTGCACATCGAGACGCTGATCCGCCTGTGGGATCCGCGGCGCCAGAAGCTGGTGCTGCCGGGCATGTTCATCGCGCCGGCCGAGCGCTATCACCTGATCGGCGCGCTCGATCGCTGGATGATCCGCGAGGTCGTCAAGCTGCTGGGCGCGATGCCCGATGCGCACGACCGCATCGAGCAGGTGGCGATCAACCTGTCGGCCGTCTCGATCCGCGAGCCCGGGCTGGCGCAGTACGTCACCGACACGCTGCGCGAGTTCGGCGTGCCCGGCCGCCTGATGTGCTTCGAGATCACCGAGACCGAGGCCATCGTCAACCTGCAGAGCGCCAGCGAGTTCATGCACACGCTGCACCGCCTGGGCTGCCGCTTCTCGCTCGACGACTTCGGCTCGGGCTTCGCGTCGTTCACCTACCTGCGCCAGCTGCCGTTCGACACCATCAAGATCGACGGCATGTTCGTGCGCGACATGGACGTCGACCTCGTGCACGGCGGCATGGTTCGCTCGATGACCGAGATGGCGCGGCTGCTCAAGAAGCCCGTCGTCGCCGAGTTCGTCGAGACCGCGGCCGTGGCGGGCCTGCTGCGCGAGCTGGGCGTCGACTGGGCGCAGGGCTTTCACTTCCATGTGCCCGAGCCGTTGACGACAGAGGCGTTGCGGGCGAGCTTGCCGGCGCCGGCCGCCACAACCGTTGCTTCACCGCCCGCGGCGCTCGCGTAGGCGGGGCTGGCTTCGGCCAGCGGCTGCCGCTCGCGACAGCCTACTTTCCGAGCATCGAAGTTGCGCGCAACCAGCGACGTTAAGCCCGTTATATCAACTCGCACTGAAGAACATCGATGACCGAGAACCGATACGAAGCACCTTTGAGCAACGTCAGCCCGAGCGAAGTGCAATCCTCTTACCTCAAGAGTTGGGCGCTCTTCTTTCTGCTCTCCTCCATCGGAGGTGCTCTCGCGGGCGCAATTGCTGGTGGCCTTGTCGGTGCGGTGCTTGGCGGTTCCGGCGCACCACTGCCAACAATCAAGGTCGTGACCGGCATCGTGGGGTTTATCGCCGCGCTCCCAATTTCGTACTTTGCATTTCGGTGGTCCGCCGCGCGGTATTTGATCGCGCCCTTGCTGCTGCGCGGTAGCGCGTTGTCGCCAGATCGGCAGGGCTGAATTTCGGGCTGGCCGCCGGCTGGCTACGCTCGGCCAGTACCTGACGGTTATAGTGGTCGGCTTCGGGGAAGTCTGCTGCCGTCGCGTGCCAGGGAGTACCGACCAGCAGGCGTCCTCCACGGACACCCGCTTTGTTTCGCCAGAACTCTCGATAAGGGAAGCATGGCTACCTGGGCAACTCGGATCAGTTGGTGCTTGATCGCATTCGGTGCGCTGCTAAGGACGCCTGCCGCAGATCTGTTGCCTGTCGAGCTGTGGTTGTGGCTAGCCAGAGTGGGCCGTGGCTCAGTGTTGCCAGGCCAACAAGTCTATTTCCGCGTAGTTCCAGCGTTCTCTGCGGCTGTGGACCCGGTCAGATTGCTGGGCGTGGCGTTGATCGTCATTGGCTTGGTCGGTCTGTTCACCGCCTGTAAGTTGATGCCGAAACGCCAATCGCGTTAGGCATTCACCTGGGATGCTGCAGTCGACCACTTGCAGGAGCTTGCGACGGGCCGCTCCGATGGCAATGAGGCACGGCTGCCCGGATTCGATGCAAAATGGATTGCATGCTGAGTCCTGAAGAGTTCGTTGCGCGTTGCATTGAATGTCTGGAGAACGACGGGGGCTCAGAGGGCATCGCAACTCTCACTCGCCTTGCATTGGCGTCGCAACGTGGAGACCCCGGCGCCTGGGGTCGTACGGAAGTGGTTCACTGCTCGGACGATCTGATGATCATCGACTTGTCCTTGCGACCTTTTGCCGCGAGCGCCATCCATGAGCATTGCACCTGGGCTGTCATCGGCATTTCGGAAGGCTGCGAAGTAGACGATCTCCTGATGGAACGGGACGGCGGGCTGAAATGGATGAGTCGGCACGAACTTCAATCTGGCCACATCTTGGTGTTGCAATCCGACTGCATTCACTTCATCAGCAACCCGTCGGCTGTCCCATCCCGGGGAATCCACGTCTATGGGAAGAATCTCGGTTCGACCGATCGGCGTATGTGGGATCCAGAGACGTGCACACCTCGGGCCATGGATTTCGCTGTCTTCGAGCAGTGGGAACACACGCTCACGGCGAGGAGTGCAGCCGCTGGCTTTATCGTTGCGCCAGCCTTCGGTTCCAATCCAGGGAGTCGAGTGTCCTGAAGTCCAGTTGCGGCCACTTGCTGACGGTCGCAAGCGGCAGGTATGGGGTAGGCTGCCGACAGCCCGACGATCGGCGTGGTCGATGCTCTCGGGGATTCATGGCGGCGAGTGGGCGAAGTTCACAAGCGGCCGACCAGCGCGGCAGCGTGGTGCAGAAGACAGGAGAGGCCAGTGTTGCGTTTGGTACAGGTACTGGTTACCGGCATGGCGTTGTATGGGGCCGCGTCTGCCGCTGAGAGGTGTTCCGTC